>Ga0307300_10000009_pt1 | contig 54337 bp, 46 predicted proteins | sample ER_DNA_181_FD_194492 | JGI IMG/M metagenome (GOLD analysis project Ga0307300, IMG submission 194492) | Bulk soil microbial communities from the East River watershed near Crested Butte, Colorado, United States - ER_DNA_181 | ecosystem: Environmental > Terrestrial > Soil > Floodplain | place... | reverse complement strand
GGCCGCCGGGCTGGCGAGGAAGCGGGCGAAGACGCTGGCCCGGGTCTCGAGCGGCGTCAGGTCGTTGGCGAGGTCGGCGAAGGCCGAGTCGGGCGCGTCGACCAGGAGCTGGGTGGAGGCGGTGGCGAAGACGTTGGTGCGGCTGCTCAGCGAGGGCGGCATCAGGCTCACCGTGTAGACGCTGAGCAGCGCCGCGACGGCCGCGATCGCGGCTCCGAGGGCGACCAGGCGCCGCCGGAGCCAGAGGGTCTTGAGGGTTCGGGCCAGTTCCATTGCGAGTCAGGGGTTGCCTACGCTGCGAAGGAAGAACGGCCCGCGGGGTGGCCTTCTTTCATCCCCCCGGCGCGGGAACGGCGCCAGGCGACGCCGGGCGGCGCAGCCGCAGCCGCATGCGCCGGTTCTGCTCGGCGCGGACGAACTCGCGGTAGCCCTCGATCTCCACCCGGGGAACACCCCGCGCGGCGGCGCGCCCGTACCCGTAGAGGTAGGCGACGGCGGAAGCGCCGCGGGGCTTTATCGAGGCGACCTTGGCGGCCCTCAGCAGGGTCCAGAGGAGGCCGTGGTGGAGGATCCAGTGCGCTTCTCCCCAGCGCACGTGCCCGCGCAGCCGCCCGTCGGCGCTGCCGGTGTGGCGGTGGTGCAGAGCCCGCGCCGCGGGGAAGGAGCGGGTCTCGAAGCCCCGCATGCGGGCGGTCACCTCGTCCACCCCGTCCCACCCCAGGCGCTCCCAGACGCCGCCGATCGCCGCGAAGCAGTCGCGGCTGTAGAGCTTGAGGGCGCCGCGCACGTGTTCGGGGGCGCTGGCCGTCTCCTGCCACTCGCCCTCGTGGCGCTCGAGCACCACGCCCCCGGCGACCCCGAGCCTCGGGTTGCGGTCGAACTCGGCGAGAATCTTCGCGAAGTAGTCGGGTGAGAGCTCGACGTCGCCGTCGAGCTTGCCCAGGTGAGTGAAGGACGAGAGCTCGCCCGGGTCGAGGGTCTGCAGGCCGTAGTTGAAGGCGCGCGGCGCCGCGGCCACCGCGAGCCGGTCGGCCGCCGCCCTGGTGAACCCGGGCGGCGTCGTGACCACGCGCACGAACTCGAGCTCGCGGCCGAGCCGGGAGAGGATCTGCGGCGTCTCGTCATCGGAGCCGTCGTCGACGACCAGCCAGAGGTCCGGTCGCTGCGACTGCGCGGCAAGGCCGGCGGCGACGCGCTCGACGTGCTCGGCCTCGTTGCGAACGGGCGTGATGATCAGCAGGTGGTGGTCCGCCATTGCACTGGGAAAACGGTTCGCGGACGGCTGCGCTTGCGCGCGCAAGGCCAGGCCCCCGCAGATCGTTCATTGGACATGCGCAAGGCGATGCGAAGGAAGGTCAGGCGCGCGAAGGACGCCGCCCGCCGGGTGGTCTACTCGAAGGAGCGACGCCACGTCGCCGTGCGCCGCCATCTCGCCGGCCGCTACCTGCGCGGCGAGGGGCTCGAGGTCGGTGCCCTGCACCTGCCGCTCGGGCTTCCCCGCGCCGCCCGCGCCCGCTACGTCGACCGGATGGGCGTCGAGGACCTGCGCGCCCACTACCCGGAGCTCGACGAGTACGACCTCGTCACCCCCGACTTCATCGACGACGGCGAGCAGCTCGCCTCGGTCCCGACCGGGTCGATGGACTTCGTCATCGTCAATCACCTGATCGAGCACACGCAGGACCCGATCGGCGCGCTCCTCGCGCAGGCCCGCGTCCTGCGCGAGGGCGGCATCCTCTACCTGGCGGCACCCGACCGGCGCCGGACCAAGTTCGACCGCAACCGGCCCGAGACGCCGCTGGAGCACCTGCTCCGCGACCACGAGGAGGGTCCCGAGCGGTCTCGGGCGCAGCACTACGAGGAATGGTCGCGCCTGGCGATCGAGGTTCCCGGCGAGGAAGTCGCCGAGCACGCCTCCCAGCTCGAAGCCGAGGATTACTCGATCCACTTCCACACCTTCACCCTGACCTCATTCCTCGCCCTGCTGCTGCGCAGCCGCGAGGCTTACGGCCTGCCGCTGGAAGTGGTCGCGACCGAGACCAACAACCACGAGTTCATCGTCATCGCCCGGCGCACCGCCGGCGCAGTGGCGGAGCAGGCCTCCGTCGGGTCCGCCGCCCCCGCTCTCGCTGCTTCCTAGACAGGCTCGGCGACTACGCCGCCGCCGCTCTTCGCCTGCGGTCGCCAGCGGGCCGGGAGCATCCGCCGCGCGACCATCACGAAGTCGCCGAAGGCCTTGGGGCTGAGCAGGCGCAGCGCCAGGGCGTAGACGGGGAAGGAGGCGCCCGCGCAGGCGAGCAGCAGCGGCAGCGCGTCGGCGTCGAGACCGAGCCGGATCGGCAGCGCCACCGCGACCAGGGCCAGGCAGGCGACCAGGGCCGCGCCGGCGTCGCTCAACAGCTCGCGCAGCGAGATGCCGAGCATCCGCCCCAGCAGCAGCCGGTAGGAGGCGAGGAGGGCCGCCACCCGGAAGGCCGAGACGGCGGCGCAGACGGCGACCAGGTCGCCGCCGGAGGAGACGAGGATCAGCATGACGACGTAGATGGCGACTTCGCAGGCGTTGAAGATCATCAGCGGGCGCGGGCGCCCGGTGGCGAGGATCAGCGGGTCGATCGTGTTCTTCATCGTCGTCGCCATCCCGGCCACGGCTAGGATCTGGGCGAGAACCACGGCCGGCTCCCAGCGGGCGCCGAACATCCACGGCACCAGCACCGGCGCGACGACGATGAAGAAGGCGAGCAGGGGGAAGACCGTGGTCGCGTTGAGGCGGACGATGCGGCGCCTGATCTGCCGCAGATGGTCGACGTCCTCGGTCCGCGAGTAGACCGGGAAGGCGATGCGGGTGACGATCCCGCTCAGCTTGCGCTCGTACTCGACGCCGATCGTGAAGGCGCGGTAGTAGAAGCCGACCTGGGCCGAGGTCAGCTGGGCGCCGAGGATCGCGTAGTCGGCGTTGCGGGTGCCGATCCCGGCCAGCCCGGCCCCGGCCGCGGGGGCACCGGTCGAGATCACTTCCTTGACCTCGCGGTGGCGCCAGCGCGGCAGCGGCGTCATTCGCGCGAAGACCATCAGGACCAGCGCCCAGGCGGCGATGCCGGCGAGGCTGCCGAGCACGTAGGCCTCGGCGTCGAGCCCATAGACGGCGAGGACGACCGCGACCAGGGTCGTCACCGCCGCCGAGGCGACTTCGGAGGCGCCGATCCGGTTGAACTCGAGCCGGCGCTGCAGCATCGCCAGCGGCACGATCATCAGCCCGGCGAGGGTGAAGACGGGGGCGTAGATCTGGAACAGCTCGGCGGTCTCGCTGCCGAACAGCGGCGCCGCGACGAGCGGTGCCAGCACCAGGGTGAGGGCGGTGAGCAGCAGCCCGCCGCCGAGCCCGAGCGCGACCGTCGCCTCGATGTGCCGTTTGGTCAGCGTCTGGCGCTGGACCAGCGGCGTGCCGAGCCCCTCGTTGACCAGCGAGAGCGCGATCTCCGGCAGGACGAGGGCGATTGCGTAGCGGCCGTAGGCGGCCGGCGGGACCAGGTGAGCGAGGGCGACCGCGCCCCCGGCGGCGACGAACTCGAAGGCGATCCTGGTGATCGTGATCCAGCGCACCCCGTCGAGCGTCGCCTCGCGAAGCTCGCTGCGGGAGACCTGCGCCTCGTCAGCCATCGCCGCGGCGCACCGGGGCACGCTCGGCGATCGCCTCGGCCGGCGCCAGGGTGGGCGGTGAGGCCAACTCCTCGGGCGGGGCCGGCTGGATATGGGGAATGTCCGGAACGTCCACCGGCTCCTGTCCGGATGGATCCATGTCCACGGAGCGCCAGGCCTCGACCAGGCGCGGCAGGCCGAGGATCAGCAGCAGCCCGATCCCGAAGACGACGAGGAAGATCCCGATCGCGGCCTTGGCACCTAGGGCTTCGGTCGCGAGGTCGGCCTGGGCCGGTCCCAGGACCCGGAAGGTGACCCGTTTTTTCACCGGGATCCGCTGCTTCTCCTGGATCGCGCCGACGATCGTGCGGATCGCGTCCGGGGTCGCGGCGGCCAGCGCCTGCGCCTCCTGCACGGTCGGGGCGCGGGTGCTGACGTTGACGATCGGCAGCTCGTCGCGCTGGGCGATCTCGATCCCGTAGGGCAGCAGTTTCAAGGGCCCGGTGGGGACGCCGATCGCCTCCCCCGGCAACGGCGTCGGCCCCGCCACTTCGATCTGCTTGGCCGGGATCCCGGTCGTCTGGGCGATTCGCTTGATCACGTTGCCGCCGGCGATGTAGCGGGCGAAGACGCCGGCCCGCGCGGTCAGCGGTTCGAGATCGCGGCCGACGTCGGCGATCGGCGAGCGGTTCGAGTCGATCAGGATCTCGATCTCGCCCTGGGCTTCCGCATGGTCTTTCTTCGCCAGCGAGGGCGGCGCGACGCCGACGTCGTAGACGACCACGGCTGCCACGAGGGCGGCGACCACGGCGGCAGCGACGACGGCTAGGCGCCGTCGCCAAAACTCTCTGAGGATGAGGATGAATTTCACGCGTTCAAGGCCTATGCAGACGATCTGGTCGCGGGGGTGACCGTATGAGAAACGGATGAAGGATGGGGGAACTTCTGCGGCTCCTCGCGAGCGTCGATCTCGCCGGCGATCTCGGCCCAGAAGCGCTCGAGCCCGGTCTCGCGGTCGTAGTGGCGGCGGATCCGCTCGGCGCCGCGCCGCACATGCGCCCGCGCCCGCTCCGGATCGGCTATCAGCGCCTGCACGGCGGCCGCCATCGCCGCCACGTCGCCGGCCGGGACGACGGTTCCGCAGGCGCCGTCCTCGAGCACCTCGGCGACGCTGCCGACGTCGGCAGCGATCACCGGCCGCCCCTCCGCCAGCGCCTCCATCAGGACCAGTGGGGTGACGTCGGCCCCCTGGCCGGAGCAGAAAAGCAGCGCGTCGTGCTCGCGCAGGAGCGCCGGCACGTCGTCCACCGGACCGGTCAGGTTCACCCGGTCAGCGACGCCACAGTCCCGGGCGGCGGAGCGAACCCTCTCGGCGTAGGCCTCGTCGAGGATCGGGCCGACGACGCTGAGGGTCGCCCCCACCCCCTGCTCGCGCAGCCGGCCGAGCACCTCGACCGCCCGGTGCTGGCCCTTGCCGTCGCCGCCGGTGAGGCTGCCGATCACGCAGAGGCGCAGAGGGTCGGAGAGCTCGGGGAATTCGCACTCGCCGGCGCGAGCCGCGATCCCGTCCGGGATCACGACCACGCGCGCCCGGCCGCCGCCGGCAAAGCGGGCGGCAACGCCGGCCGAGATCGCGACGACGACATCGGCGCAGTGGCGCTGCAGCCAGAAGACCGCTCGGCCGGAGCGCGAGGTGGGCCACTCGCGGACGTGGGCGAAGCCGGGGACGCCGGCGAGGCGCGCGGCGAGGATCGGCGCCAGCAGCACGGAGCTGCTGGTGACGACGGCGTCGACTTCACGCTCGCGGATGACCCGCGCGAGCCGCGAGGCGTCGACGCAGCTGCGCAGGAGCTGCAGGGCCCAGCGCCACGGGCCGGTCTCCCAGGTCGGGAGCGAGGGCGCCCGCGGGATCAGCGTCGCGCAGGCGCCGACGCGCTCCCGCAGCGGCCCGTCCGGCACCGCGGCGACGATCTCGCAACGCCCGGAATAGCGCTCGGCCTCGGCAAGCGCCATCGCCTGCGCCCCACCGGGCGCGGCGCTGTGGACCGCGATCAGCACCGTCTGCGGCCCGCCGGGGCGCCCGGACGGCCCGGGGAGCCCGCGGCCGGCCCCGCTCCGGCGGCGGTCGCCTGCCCACAGCGCAGCCCGCTGCGCCAGGTGCGCGCACCCGAGCGCCATCAGCGGCAGCAGCACAAGCTCGTAGCGGAAGGCGGAGAAGGCGGGGCCGATCGCCATCAGCAGCAGGTAGCCGGGCAGCGTCCCCCAGACGAGCAGGGTCAGCGCGTCGCGGCGCGGCGCCAGGACGATGGCCGCGACCACGCCGGCCAGCGCCGCCAGCACGACCAGGGGGTGGCCCGCCGCGTAGTCGACGTAGCGCCCGAGGACGTGGGCGATGTTGCCCGGGTAGTCGGCGAGGACCGGCCCCCAGCCGGTCTCGGCCGGGATCGTGTGGTTGGCGAAGACGTAGGCGAGCGACTCCGAGACCGAGACCGAGTGCACGAACAGCGCCGGCAGCCCCGCCGCGATCCCGCTGCCGGCCAGCGCCGCCGAGATCCGGTCCCGGCGCACCGCCAGCAGGCAGAGGGCGGAGATCACCGGCATGAAGGCGAGGTCGCGGGTGAAGGCGAGGGCCAGGACCGAGAGGAACCAGGGGAGGAGCCAGCGCCGGCCGCGATCGACTGCCATCACCCCGAAGATCAGCGAGGCGATCAGCAGGGCGAGGCCGCTGCTGTCGGTGAGCGGGAAGACCGACCAGGCGCGCAGCGGCGGCCAGAGGATCGTCGCCGCAGCAACCGCGCCGCTGACCGCGAACGGGAGGCGGCGGCGAAGCAGCAGGAAGATCAGCCCCGGGACGAGGACGAAGCCGAGCAGCGAGAGGAGCTGCAGCGAGCGGACGCCGAAGATCGGATCGATCGCCGCCGCGAGGACCGGCAGCAGCAGCCGCCGGGCGTAGAAGCCGGAGCTGTATTCGACCCAGGCCGGGTTGCTGACCCGCCGCGGTTCATCCGAACCCTCAACCTCAAGTTGACGCTCATACTCGGAGAGCGGACCGCCGAATACCTGATGCCGCGCGGTCGCCGCGTCGGTGCCGGAGATCTCCTCCACCTTGGACTGGTAGAAGAGCCCGTCGGTCTCCCAGCTGATCGGGCCGCCCCAGTGCGACGCCATCGAGAGGGCGGCGAGGAAGGTCAAGGTTATGAGGGCCAGAGCGCTGCGCACGAATAAGGAACGCGGCGCCCGCAGGCAGACTTTCAAGCCCGATTCGACTTTTTCCAAGTCGAAGTTCCAACTTTTTTCATCCTAGGGCCGGGGCAAGGAATGGCGGGGTGCCGCGTTGGTCCCCTGACGATGCGCGTCCGCACCCCGATCCTGCTGCTTCTCCTGCTCGGCACCCTGCTGGCCCTGCCCGCCGGCGCCGGCGCCGCGGTCACCTGCCCGAACCCGAACCCGGTCGTCAACGAGAACAACTGCATGGGGGCCGGGTCCAGCGCCTGGCAGCTGACCGACTACGAGCAGGACGGGATCACCGGCTACGCGACCAAGTCGAGCGTCAACCTCGGCGAAGGCGTGACGATGCGGATCGCCAACCAGAGCGGCAGCGGCAGCGCCGAAGTCAACGTCTTCCGCATGGGTTGGTACGGCGGCGCCGGCGGCCGCCTCGTCTACCAAAACAAAAAAGTCACGATCGCCAACTCCCGCCACTGCGAAGCCCCCGACGAAACGACCGGCCTCTGGTCCTGCGCTAACTGGGAAAACAGCCTCACCGTCCCCGGCAGCTCGCTGCCCGCCTCGGGGATCTACCTGGCCCGGATCAAGGACCTCGCGAACGGGCAGGACAACCAGATCATCTTCACCGTCCGCAACGACGCCCGCTCCTCGGCCCTCCTCTACAAGCTGCCGACCGCCACCTACCAGGCCTACAACTCCTTCAACGGGCACTCGCTCTACCGCTTCAACTCGGCCGGCTTCCAGACGATCACCGGCACCAGCCGCGCCGTCAAGGTCTCCTTCGACCGCCCCTACGTCAATCCGGACAACGAGGCCAACTGGTTCCTCAAAGCCGACTTTCCGCTGGTCGCCTGGCTCGAGCGCGAGGGCTACGACGTCGACTACACCGAGAGCACCTCGGTCGACGTCAACCCGGGGCAGCTGCTCAAACACAAAACCCTCGTCCTCTCCGGTCACGACGAGTACTGGTCCGAAGCGGAGATGAACGGCTACAAGGCCGCCCGCGACGCCGGCGTCAACATCGCCTCCTTCAGCGGCAACACCGCCTACTGGAAGATCCGCTACGAGAACGGGGGCCGCACCCTCGTCTGTTACAAGGCGGTCGAGGGGACCAAAGAAGGCAACGTCCCCGACGGCTCCAAAGGCGTGAACGACTGGGGCCCCGACGGCGTCAAAGGCACCAAAGACGACGCCCTCGGCCTCGATGGCAAAGCCGGCACCAGCGACGACAACCCCCAGTACGCGACGACGACCTGGCGCGACGACGGCGCCCCTCCCGGCAACCCGAACGCACCGACGGGCGGCCGAGTCGGTCCCAACCAGCCGGAGAACTCGCTGCTGGGCTCGATGTACGTCGGCGACAACGACAACTTCGACTACCCGCTGACGATTCCGGCGACCAACGACCAGGACGAATTCTCCGGCGACCGGATCTGGCGCAACACCGGCATCTCCGAATCCTCGGCGACGAAAATCGGCACCAACCTGAACGGCTGGGAGTGGGACTCGATCCCCACCCAGGCCCAATACGTCAGTCGCCAGCCAACCGGCGTCAAGCGGCTGACCCTCAGCGATCTCGGGTCCGCGCCCAGCCCGCCCGAGTGGATCCAGGACGAGGGGCTCCTCTACTCCACCCTGCCCCCGCCCGGGCAGCCGAGCACGGTCTCGGCGGTCAAGTACACGGCCGCCAGCGGCGCCCTCGTCTTCGCCGCCGGCACGATCCAGTGGTCCTGGGGACTCGCCCCCCACTACCTGAACAAACCGAGCGAAAGCTACGAAGATCCGGCGGTCGACTCGAGCGACCCGCGGATCCAGCAGGCGACCTACAACGTCTTCGCCGACGGCGGGGTCCAGCCCGACACCCCCGTCGGCGTCCTGATCGACGGCAACGACCCGCCCGAGGCCTCCTTCACGGCGACGCCGAACCCGTCCTCGGCCGGCAGCACCGTCACCTTCAACGCCTCCGGCTCGACCGATTCCGACGGGACCATCGTCAAATACGAGTGGGACCTCGACGGCAACGGCAGCTTCGAGACCGACACCGGCACCTCCCCCACCCTCTCGAAGCCCTACCCGAACCCTGAAGAAGTCTCGGTCCGGCTGCGGATCACCGACAGCGGCGGCGCCACCGACCAGGCCGTGCGCCTCCTCGTGGTCAGCAGCGGTGCCCCGGGCAACAAAGCGCCGCAGGCGGCCTTCACGATCTCCCCCAACCCGGCCCCGGTCGAATCGGCGGTCACCTTCAACGGCGCCGGCTCGAGCGATCCCGACGGCAGCGTCGTCAAATACGAATGGGACCTCGACGGCAACGGCAGCTACGAGACCAGCACCGGCTCCTCCCCCACCGCCAGCCGCCCCTACCCGAGCGAAGGCAACCGCCAGGTCGGCCTGCGGGTGACCGACAACAGCGGCGGCACCGCGACCGTCAGCCACGCCCTGATCGTCGGCCACGGCAGCACCTACAGCTCCGAAGTCCTCGGCACCTCCGGCCTGCGCGACTACTGGCGGCTGGGTGAGAAAACCGGCACCTCCTTCGCCGACCCCGTCGGCAACCACCCCGCCACCGGGCAGGGTGGCTTCGGTCTCGGCGCCACCGGCGCGATCGAAGGGGACCTCGACACCGCCGCCACCTTCGACGGCGCCACCGGCGCCGCCAGCACCGCCCTCGACCTCTCGGCGACCTCGCAGCTGACGATCGAATTCTGGCTCAACTGGGCGGCCTACGGCAACGACGACGACCTCGCCTTCGAGTACACGCCGAACTTCAACAACAACGACGGCGGCTTCCTGATCGACCCCAACGCGGGCGAGATGGGCGGCAAGTTCGGAGTCGGGATCGGGCGTGGCGAAACCCGCAACAACGCCTACTTCACGCGGCCCAGCGCCGGCGCCTGGCACCACTACGCGATCGTCTTCAACACGGCCGCGCCGGCCGCCCAGCAGATCACCCCCTACGTCGACGGCAAAGCTGTTCCCTTCGAAAAGCTGAACAGCGGCATCGGCGCCGGCAACTTCGCCAAATCGACGCTCTACTTCATGTCGAGGGCGGGCTCGGGGCTGTTCGGGAAAGGCAGCCTCGACGAGGTCTCGCTCTACAACCGCACCCTCAGCGCCGCTGAAATTGGCGCCCACTACCAGGCCAGCCGCAGCAACAAGCTGCCCGCCGCCTCCTTCACCGCGGCGCCGAACCCGGTCCTCGCCGGCACCCCCCTCAGCTTCGACGCCTCCGCCTCGAGCGACCCCGACGGGACGATCGCCAAGTACGAGTGGGACCTCGACGGCAACGGGACCTACGAGACCGACACGGGAACGACGCCGAAAGCCTCGACCACCTACGCGAGCGAAGGCGTCCGCCAGGTCGGCCTGCGGGTGACCGACAACGGCGGCGCTTCCGACAGCACGACCCGCATCGTTACCGTCCAGAGCCACGCGCCGCAGGCCTCCTTCACGGTGAGCCCGAACCCGGTCGCACCGAACGCGACGGTCACCCTCGACGCTTCCGCCTCCTCTGACCCGGGCGGCGCGATCGTCAAATACGAGTGGGACCTGGACGGCAACGGGACCTACGAGACCGAAAGCGGCAGCGCAGCGACGACCACCACCTTCTTCCCCGCCCCCGGCGAATACCAGGTCGGCCTCCGGGTCAGCGGCGAAGGCGCCGCGACGGCGACCACCACCCGCACGGGCTTCGTCGGCGGCTCCTACAGCGGCGCGATCGGCGCAACCCCGGGCCTTGTGAACTACTGGCGCCTGGGCGAGCAGTCCGGCACCACCCTCGCCGACGTCGCCGGCACCAGCCCGGCGACGCTCAAAGGCGGGGTCAACCTCGGTGTTCCGGGTGCGCTCGAATTCGACCCCAACACGGCCGCCTCCTTCGACGGTGCGAGCGGGGGGGCGAGCGCCGCCGTCGACTACTCGGCCACGAGCAAGCTGACGATCGAATTCTGGCTCAACTGGGCGGCCTACGCGAACGACGACGACCTCGCCCTGGAGCTGACTCCCAACTTCAATGAAAACAACGGCGGCTTCCTCGTCGACCCCAACGCCGGCGACCTCGGCGGCAAGTTCGGGGTCGCGATCGGCCGTGGGGAATCGCGCAACAACGCCTACTTCGCCCGGCCCAGCGCCGGCGAATGGCACCACTACGCCTTCGTCTTCGACACGACCGCACCGGCCGCGCAGCAGATCACCCCCTACGTCGACGGCAAAGCGGTCTCCTTCGAAAAGCTCAACAGCGGCACCGGGGCCGGCAACTTCGCCAAATCGACCCTTGCCTTCATGTCCCGCAACGCCTCCGCCCTCTTCGGGAAAGGCAGCCTCGACGAGCTCGCCGTCTACAACCGCACCCTCAGCTCCGGCGAGATCCTCAACCACTACCTGGCCCGCGGCGGCAACAAAGCCCCCCAAGCCTCGTTCACGGCCAACCCGAACCCCGTGGAGACCAATACCCCGGTCACCTTCGACGGCTCCGCCTCCTCGGACATCGACGGCACCGTGGCCAAGTACGAATGGGACCTCGACGGCAACGGCAGCTTCGAGACCGACACCGGCTCCAGCCCGACCGCCGGCGGGAGCTACCCCGCCCCCGGCCAGTACAACGTCCGCCTCCGGGTCACCGACGACGACGGCTCGGTCGGCACGACCACCGTCACCGTCACCGTGCGCAACAAAGCTCCGAGCGCCTCCTTCACTGCGTCTACCAGCACCGCCCCGATCGGCACCGCCGTCAGCTTCGACGCTTCGGGCTCGAGCGACCCCGACGGGACGATCGCCAAGTACGAATGGGACCTCGACGGCAACGGGACCTACGAGACCGACACCGGGACGACGGCGAGCGCCAGCAAGCGCTTCACCCGCAACGGCGAGGTTACGGTCGGGCTGCGGATCACCGACAACAGCGGCGAAACCGCGATCGCCTCCCGGGTGGTCACCGTCGTCGGCTCCTACTTCGGCGCCGTCACCGCCACCCCCGGCTTGGTCGACTACTGGCGCCTCGGCGAGCCGACCGGCCCCAGCTTCGCCGACGGCATCGGCGGCAACACCGCGACGGCCGAAGGCGGTATCACCTACGGCGTTCCCGGCGCCCTCGCGGCCGACCCGAACAAAGCGGCGGCCTTCGAAGGCAACGCGGCGGCGGCGAGCGCCAAAGTCGACTACTCCGGCACCTCGCAGCTGACGGTCGAATTCTGGCTCAACTGGACCGCCTACGCGAACAACGACCTGCTGGCGATGGAGCTGACGCCCAACTTCAACGAAAACAGCGGCGGATTCCTCGTCGACCCGAACGCCGGTGAGCTCGGCGGCAAGTTCGGGATCGGGATCGGCCGCGGCAGCTCCCGCAACAACGCCTACTTCGCGCGTCCCAGCGCCGGCGCCTGGCACCACTACGCCTTCGTCCTCGACAGTGCCGCCCCGGCGGCCCAGCAGGTCGTCCCCTACGTCGACGGCAAAGCGGTCCCCTACGAAAAGACCGCCAGCGGCACCGGCGCCGGCAGTTTCGCCAAATCGACGCTCTACTTCATGTCGCGCAACGCGACCAGCCTCTTCGGCAAGGGCAGGCTCGACGAGCTGGCGGTCTACAACCGCGCCCTCAGCGCCCCCGAAGTCGGCGCCCACTTCGACGCCAGCGTCAACAAGCCGCCCGCACCCGCCTTCACCGCCGCCCCGAACCCGGTCGCGGCAGGGGTCTCGACGAGCTTCGACGCCTCCGCCTCGGCCGACCCCGACGGCGCGATCGTCAAATACGAGTGGGACCTCGACGGCAACGGCAGCTTCGAGACGAACACTGGCGAAACGCCCACCGCGACCGCCTCCTACTCCACTGCGGGAGAAGTCCAGGTCGGCCTGAGGACCACCGACGACGTCGGCGAGACCGCGACCGCCACGCGCACCGTCACCGTCACCGGGACCCTGCCCACCGCCTCCTTCACCGCGACGCCGAACCCGGTCGGGACCGGGGAGCAGGTCAGCTTCGACGCCTCCGGCTCCTTCGACCCCGAGGGCCCGATCGCCAAGTACGAGTGGGACCTCGACGGCAACGGGACCTACGAGACCGACACCGGCGCGACTCCGAGCGCGAGCCGCTCCTATGCCGCCAAAGGCCCGGTCACGGTGGGCCTGCGGGTGACCGACGGCAACGGCGCCAGGGCGACGACGACGGTTGGCCTCACGGTCCAGAACCGGGCGCCCTCGGCGACCTTCACGGCAACGCCCAACCCCGTCCAGACCCAGAGCCAGGTGACCTTCGAGGCCTCCGGCTCTTCCGATTCGGACGGCACCATCGTCAAATACGAGTGGGACCTCGACGGCAACGGCAGCTTCGAGATCGACACGGGAACGACGCCGAGCGCCTCGCGCTCCTTCGCGACCGCGGGCGACCGCGAAGTGGGGCTGCGCGTCACCGACGACGACGGCGCCGCCAGCACCGCCGCCCGCACGGTCACGGTCCAGAACCGCCCGCCCGCCGCCTCCTTCACGGCGACGCCGAACCCTGTTGCGAGCGGCGCCACGGTCAACTTCGACGCCTCCGGCTCCGGCGACCCAGACGGGACGATCTCCAAGTACGAGTGGGACCTCGACGGCAACGGCAGTTTCGAGACCGATACCGGGACGACCCCGAGCGCCGCGAGCTCCTATCCGGCCGCCGCCAGCGTCAATGTCGGCCTGCGGGTGACCGACAACAATGGCGACACCGGCACCACCACCAAAGCGGTGACCGTGCAGAACCGCCCCCCACCGACCGCGACCTTCCAGGCGCCGGCCTCGGCCAAAATCGGCGAAACGGTGACCTTCGACGCCTCGGCCTCCAAAGACGCCGACGGCACGATCGCCAAATACGAGTGGGACCTCGACGGCAACGGGTCCTACGAGACGAGCACCGGCGCCACGGCGACGACGACGAAAGCCTTTGCGACCCCGGGGACCTTCACCGTCGGCCTGCGGGTGACCGACAACAACGGCTCCACCGCGACCACCACGAGCACGATCACCGCCACCAACCGCGCCCCGACCGCCTCCTTCACGGCGACGCCGAGCACGGCGCCTACCGGGACCAGCGTGACCTTCAACGGCTCCGGCTCCACCGATCCCGACGGCACGATCGCCAAATACGAATGGGACTTCGACGGCAACGGGTCCTACGAGACCACCTCGGCGACCGCGACGACGACCAAATCGTTCGCCACCCCCGGGACCTTCACCGTCGCCCTGCGGGTCACCGACAACCTCGGCCTCACCGCGACCACGACCCGGACGGTGACGGCGCAGAACCGGGCGCCGGGAGCCTCCTTCACGGCGACGCCGAACCCGGTTGCGACCGGCACCGCGGTCAATTACGACGCCACCGCCTCCAGTGACCCCGACGGGATCCTCGCCAAATACGAATGGGACCTGGACGGCAACGGGACCTATGAGACGAGCACGGGGACCACGCCGACGACGACGAAAACCTACGCCACCGCGGCGACGCCGACGATCAGGCTCCGAGTCACCGACAACAACGGCGCCACCGCCACCGCCACCCGCGTCATCACCGTGCAGAACCGCCTCCCCACCGCCTCCTTCACGGCGACGCCGAGCACGGTGGTGAGCGGCAGCACGGTCACCTTCAACGGCTCCGGCTCGACCGACCCGGACGGGACGATCGCCAAATACGAGTGGGACTTCGACGGCAACGGGTCCTACGAGACCAGCACCGGGACCACGGCGATCGCGACCAAAACGATGCCGACCGCGGGAACGATCAACGTCGGCCTGCGGGTCACCGACAACAACGGCGGCACGGCGACGACCACCCGCGCGGTGACCGTCACCAACCGCGCCCCCACCGCCTCCTTCACCGCGACCCCGAACCCGGTCCCGACCGGAACCAGCGTGGCCTTCAACGGCGGCGGCTCGACCGACCCGGACGGCACGATCGCCAAATACGAGTGGGACTTCGACGGCAACGGGACCTATGAGACCGTCACCGGCGCCACCGCGACGACGACCAAATCCTTCGCCGCAGCCGGCACGATCACGGTCGGCCTGCGGGTCACCGACAACCTCGGCCTGACGGCGACCACCACCAGGGCGCTGACCGTCCAGAACCGCGCTCCGGTCGCCTCCTTCACCGCGACCCCCAACCCGCTGACCGTCGGCGGCACTGCCACCTTCAACGGCTCCGCCTCAGCTGACCCCGACGGCACCGTGAGCAAATACGAATGGGACCTCGACGCGAACGGGACGTACGAGACCAGCACCGGAACGACCGCGACCGCGAGCAATGCCTTCACGACCTCCGGCAACCGCACGATCGGGTTGCGGGTCACCGACAACGCCGGCGCCACCGGCACCGCCACGGTCGTCCTCAACGTCCAGAGCGGCTACGCCCCGGCGGTCACCGCCACCACCGGCCTCACCGACTACTGGCGGATGGCCGATACCTCGGGCACCAGCCTCGCCGACAGCGTCGGCGGCAGGACCGCCACCACCGTCAACACCCCGACCCTGGGAGCAACCGGCGCCCTGTCCAATGGCGCCGACCCCAACACCGCCGTCTCCTTCAACGGGGCCAACGAGGCTGCCAGCGCTCCCCTCAACCTCTCCGGCACGAACAGGCTGACGATCGAGTTCTGGCTCAAATGGAGCTCGTACACCAACAACGACGACCTCGCCTTCGAGTTCACCCCGAACTCGAGCAACAACAACGGCGGCTTCTTCGTCGATCCCAACTCGCCCGAACTGGGTGGGCGCTTCGGGGTCGGGATCGGCCGCCTGACCAGCCGCAATACCGCCTACTTCGCCCGCCCCTCGGCCAACGTCTGGCACCACTACGCTTTCGTCCTCGACAGCAGCGCGACCGCCTCCCAGCAGGTCATCCCCTACGTCGACGGGGCGCTGGTCGACTACAGCAAGGTCAGCAGCGGCACCGGCGCCGGCAACTTCGCCAACTCGACCCTCTACTTCATGTCCCGGGCCAGCACCTCGCTCTTCGGCGCCGGCAGCCTCGACGAGGTCGCGGTCTACAACCGGGCCCTGAGCGCGGCCGAAGTCGCCGCCCACTTCAAAGCTGCGAACCCGTAAGAGTTCTTTTTTCGCCTACTGATGCGGAAGCACGGCCCCCGGTCAACCGTTATTTCCAGGTGAAAGCGGATCTCGTCAAGCCTCGCTTGCAGGTGCTGAGCGACAACCTCGCCGTCTCGCAGCGGATCGCCGCCGCCTGCGGCGAAGGCGGACTCACCGCCGTGCGCTCGATCTCCTCCCCGGAGCAGGTCGACCAGACCGCGATCGACTCCTCGACCATCTTCGTCTTCGCCTGCGACGTCGACGAGGCCGACGGCATGGCCGCACTGCGCCGCCTCCACCGCGAGCAGGGCAAGGCCCCGATCATCGTCATCTCGCCGCCCGCCACCGGAACCAGCGTCCGCCGCGCCCTCGACGCCGGCGCCGACGCGATCGTCTTCGAGCCGGAGATCGAGACCACCCTCGCCGTCACCGCCCTCGCCGTGGCCAGCGGCCAGTCGGTGGTGCCGCGCAAGCTCCGCGCCAGCATCGAACGCCCCGCCTTCTCCCACCGCGAGCGCCAGGTCCTCGCGCTCGTCTCCAGGGGCCTCACCAACAGCGAGATCGCCGAACGCATGCTGCTCGCACAGAGCACGGTCAAGAGCCACCTTTCCTCGGCCTTCACCAAACTCGGGATCCGCTCCCGCAAGGAGGTCACCGCGCTCCTGCTCGACCCCGAGCAGGCACGCAGCGTCGGCCTCCTCGGCGTCGGCACCGCTGCGCCCGACCCCGAAGACTCCGCTACGCCGCGCGACATGGTCGCGCCCCTCGCATGAACGCCCCGCAGCTCGCGCCGCCCGCCGCGCCCGAGGCGCTCGGCGTCCCCTTCGTCCGCCTCGACTCGGCCGACGCCGAGCTGAGCGCGGAGATCTTCGCCGCGATCGAGCGGGTCGCCGCCACCGCGGCCTTCACGCTGGGGGAAGAGCTGCAGGCCTTCGAGCAGCAGTTCGCCGCCTGGTGCGAGACCGAGCACGCGATCGGCGTCTCCTCCGGCACCAGCGCCCTCGAGCTGGCCCTGCGCGGCCTCGGCATCGGCCCCGGCGACGAGGTCGTGCTGCCGACCAACAGCTTCATCGCGACGGCCGAGGCGGTGACCGCCGCCGGCGCGACCCCGGTCCTCGTCGACGTCGACGAGCAGACCGCCCTGCTCACCGCCGAGATCGTCGAGGCGGCGATGACCGAGCGCACCCGCGGCGTCATCCCCGTTCACCTCTACGGCCGCACGGTCGAGATGGAGCCCCTCCTCGCCCTCTGCCGCGCCCGCGGCCTGCGCGTGATCGAGGACGCCTGCCAGGCGCACGGAGCCCGCTACCGGGGCCAGCGCGCCGGCACCTTCGGCGACGCCGGCTGCTTCAGCTTCTACCCGACCAAGAACCTCGGCGGCTGGGGCGACGGCGGCGCCGTCGTCACCGCCGACCCCGAGCTCGCCGCCCGGATCCAGCTGATGCGCTCGCACGGCGAGGGCACCCGCCACCACCACGAGATGCCGTCGGGGACGCACCGGCTGCACTCGCTGCAGGCGGCGATCCTCGGCGTCAAGCTGACCCGCCTCGACGGCTGGAACGAGAACCGCCGCCGCGCCGGCGCCGCGCTCAGCGAGGCCCTGGCCGACTCCGGCCTCACCCTCCCCGCCCCCGTCGCCGCAGGCAGCGACCACGTCTTCCACCTCTTCGTCGCCCGGACGCCCGACCGCGACGCCCTCCGCGACCACCTCGGCCGCCACGGCGTCGCCAGCGCGATCCACTACCCCACCCCGATCCACCTACAGCCGGCCTACGCCGGCGCCACCCCCGGCCCCGGCGACCTCCCCGTCAGCGAACGCCTAGCCGCCGAAAGCTGCTCGCTGCCGATCTTCCCGTCGATCACCGACGAGGAGATTACCCGCATCGCCGCCGCCGTGGGCACGTTCTCGAGCTGAGTACGCCGACTTAGCTGGTAGACACATCCCCCAGCCCCCTGGCTAGAGGCAGCGTCCGCCGCCATGGCTGGCAAACTGACCGGGGACGCTAGGCGCTGCCCGCATAGGTGGGCGGGGATAGCCAGCTGGGTGAAGACAACAAGTTGAGTCCGCGGCCGAAGGTAAGGTCGCCAGAATGGGCAAGCAGCCGAAAGCTTGGATCGTGGACTTCGACAGCGATGCAGTCATCGACTTCGAGGAGGTGAAGTCGCGCGGAGACCGCAAGGCGGTCTTCAACGTTGTGCAGAAGCTGAAGGATCTCGGGCCGGATTTGCCCTCGCCGCATGTGAAGTCGCTGAAGGGGGAGGCGAACCTTTTTGAGCTCCGGCCGAAGCAGGGCGCATGTGAGACTCGACCTATCTACGCGCGGTCCGGCGCTCGATTCATAGTCCTTGCGCTCGCCGCGAAGAAGAAAGACTTCGATCAGGCGGTTGTGGCAGCGCACGATCGTCTCAAACGCCGCAGTTGACTTTGATAATACCTTTATTATCATGAGACAGCAATGACAAACACAGCTAAGACCTTCGATGCCCTTGTAGCAGAGGAGCAACTTGCCGATCCGAGCTTTCGGGCAGAGTGGCAAAGGCTCGCTCCGGCACGGGAGTTCGCGGCGACGCTACTGCGCTATCGCGCCGAGCACAAACTGAGCCAGAGAGCCCTGGCGGAGAAGCTCGGCGTCTCCCAGCCCCGCGTCGTCAAGCTCGAGTCTGGCGAGCACAACCCGGAGGTCGACACGATCATCAACGCTGTCCGGCGCCTGGGGATCGAGTTCGTGCTGGATGTGGCGCCCGCGGATCGCAAGCCGGCGCTGGTGACGGCACGTGCTCAGAAACGCGGAGCCGTTGCCCACGACGACGTTTCTGTTGTGGCGGCCTCTTCTGTCTAGACCTTAAGCCTCGGCTGAAGCCGGGCGAACCGCGCCGACCAGGAGGCGGATCTGGCGGGGGGCGAGCTGGGAGGTGGTGAGGGCGTAGAGGACGGCGCCGATGCCGATCGCCAGCAGCGGGGCGGCGGTGCCCTCGACCAGCTGGTCGGCGACGAGGACTCCGAGACCGAAGGAGCCTGCGGCGAGGGCGGTGAAGCGGAGGCCGTCGCGGAGCAGCTCGCGGGCGATCGGGGCCCAGCCGCGGCCGGCGCCGGCCATCAGGAGCACGGCGGCGAAGGCCGTGGGGACGATGCAGAAGGCGCCGACGACGCCGTTGACGCCGAAGAGGGCGCCTCCGAGGGCGGTGATGCCGGCGTGGAGGCCGACGACGACGGGCGCGAGGCCGTTGACCAACCGGGTGCGGCCGAGGGCGAAGAGGGCGGGCAGCAGCAGGTTGACGAGCAGGGCCGCCACGGTCCAGGCGGCGAGCAGGGCGGTGAAGACGCGCAGCTGCTCGACCTGGGCGGCGTCGAAGCTCTTCGGCAGGACGTCGCCGATCACGGTCGCCCCGCCGGCGATCAGGGCACCCAGTGCCGGCGCCACCAGCAGCATCGCGTAGCGGAAGCCGGCCGGCACGGTTGCGGCGATCACCTCGCGCCAATCGGCGAGGACGCCGCGGCTCATGTCGGCGATCCGGGACATCCCGAGCGCGAAGCCGGTCGCCGCGACCAGGTAGCTGGCGAAGAGGTAGGCGTAGGAGAGCACCGTGGCGCCGCCGGCGCCGTACTTGCTGGCGAAGGCGAGCGTGATCACGTAGAGGAAGTTGAAGGCGAGGTAGACGGCGGTGCTGCTCAGCACCATCCAGACGCAGCGGGCGAGCCGACGCGGGCCGCCGGAGCGTTCGAAGCCACCGGCCGTTCCGGTGCGGCTGGAGCGGACGCCGTCGAGCATCGCGGCGCTGGTCACGACCGCCATCGCCAGCATCGACCAGCCGAGCGAGAGCTCCCCCGCCACCCCGGCGACGGCGAGGTAGACCGCCAGGCCGGCGCCGGCGCCGGCGATGTAGGAGATGGCGATGCGGTCGAAGCGGTCGCGCACCGCGAGCACGGTCGCGGCGCCGGCAGCCCAGAGCTGCAGGATCATCGCCCCGCCGAGGATCGGCAACGCCGCCTCGGTCACCCCGCGGCCGGCCTCCCCGAGGCCAGGCGCGAGCAGTCCCGCCAGGGGTCCCGCCAGCGGAACCGTCGCGATCGCCACCGGGATCGCGATCGCCACCAGCGCCAGCGCCAGCTCGGGCGGCGTCAGCCGCGGCCGCCTGCCGACCAGCAGCGGCGCCGAGGTGACCCGGATGCTCTGGCTGAAGACGCCGAAGCTCGTGTACAGAGCGAAGGCGATGAAGAAGCCGTCGGTGCGCCCGTCGATGCCGAAGGAGCTGAGGTAGAGCAGTGCCTGGATCCCCGAGGCGGCGCCCATCGCCAACGTCGCCACGGCCATCGCCACGCCGGCGTGGGCGTGCTTCGCGCGCAGGCCGGACTCGTTCGGAGCGGCCTCCGGTTCGGCGACGTGCTGCGGCGGGGCATCGGTCGGGCCCATACCCCTTTAACGGCCCAGAGCGCTCGTTTCTTGCCCAGGCGGGGACAGCCGCACGGGCGAGGTCGCGTCGCGCACCAGCAGCTGCGGCGCGCCCTTGCCGCTGGCCGAGACGGTGTAGACGTCGGTCCCGTAGGAATAGGCGAGCGTGTCGTCGTCGAGCCACTCGACCTGGTCGTCGATCGAGCGCTTCTCGGCGACGGCATGGTCCTCCAGCGTCGCCACGTCGAGGACCCGCAGGCGCCAGCGCGGCTGGCTGCCGAGCCGGCTCTTGTAAGCGATCTGCGTCCCGTCGGGAGAGATCGAGGGGCACTCGACGCCGTCGCGCAGCACCCGCATCGTGCGGTCGCCGACGCTGCCTTCCACCAGGTAGTGCACCCCCCCGGTCCCCAGCGTCGCGTAGAAGCGGTCGTCGTCACCGGGGACGAAAGTGACCCCCCAGAAGTTGAAGTCGACGGCGTCGAACGGCTTGCCGTCCTTGGTCACCGAGAACTGCTCGAGCTGGGCCAGCTGCTCGCCGTCGCTCATGTCGAGGATCGTCGTCCGGGTCGAGAAGGCGGTCGGGGACGCGAGGTAGGAGTCGCCGGTGACGAAGACCGTCATCGCCCCATAGCGGCCGTCGGCCGAGACCCGCGCCCGCGAGGGCAGGCCGGTGAGCGTGATCTTCCCGGTCGGCTGCAGCTGCGAGTCGAACAGGGTCGCTTCGTATTCGACCCCGGAGGGCGCCACTCCCATGCAGATGCCGTGGCCGCCGGCGTAGTAGACGCGCTCGCAGGCAAGGTCCTTCGACCGCCGCCTGACCTCGCCGTCTTCGACGACGAAGACGCGGCCGTTCAGGGTCGGGCTGCGGCGGTCGACGGCGCGGACCATCACCGGCACCGCGGCGGCACCGCCGGCCGTCGGCTTGGCGTCGGTCGTCGTCTGGTTGGGGCCGAGGGCGGCGTAGACGACGTAGCCGCCGCCGAGGACGACGCAGAGAACGACCAGCGCGACCGTGATCTTGCCGCTGCGCTTATGCATCGACGGCTGCGCGCTGGGCGCAGCGGAGCAGCGGCGCCGCCAAGGCGATCGCCAGCGCCAGGGCGGCGGCGAAGCAGACGACGGCGGTCTGCAGGCCGACCGCGAACCAGAGGGCACCGAAGAGAACCGATGAGAGCAGGCGCCCGAGGCTGGTCACGGTGATCAGCAGGCCGATGCCGCTGGCCTGCAGCTTCTCGGGCAGCAGCGCCCCGGCGAGCGCGGTCAGCACCCCTTCGGTGGCGGCGAAGTAACCGCCCAAGGCGACGAGGCTGAAGGCGAGGGCGAGATAACCGACCGAGCTCATCATCAGCACACCGTAGGCGACGAAGAGGAGGGCTTGACCGGCAAGCAGGACCGGCACCTTGCCGATCCGGTCGGCGAGCTGGCCGACCGGGATCGCCAGGCCCATGAAGGCGATCGCCGTCATCACGTAGAGAAGCGGAAAAAGCGCCGGGTCGAAGTCGATGCTGCGCTGCAGGCCGATGTAGATCATCGCGTCGGAGACGCTGGCCACCGAGAGGCCCGCCGCCGCAATCAGCAGCGGCGCGAAGCGCGGCTCGATCAGCAGGCGCAGCGCCGCCCGGAACGAGGGAGCGGCCGCGTCGCGCGGCGTGCGGTCAGGCTTGCCCTCCACGTTGAGGATCAGGACCGCGAGACCGAGGACCGCAAAGAGAGTGCTGACGACGAAGACCGCGTCGAAGCGGGCCGGGGCGAGGAAGAGGATGCCGAAGGCGACCAGCGGGCCCAGCATCGCCCCGGCGCTGTCCATCGCCCGGTGGACCCCGAACGAGGTCGCCAGCCTGTCCTTGGCGCTGGAGAGCGAGATCAGCGCGTCGCGCGGCGCCGTCCGGATCCCCTTGCCGACCCGATCGACGGCGACGATCGCCCCGATCCCGCCGAGCGTGTTGCCGGCCGCGACCAGCGCCACCTTGCCGACCGCGGAAAGGCCGTAGCCAAGCGTCGCGACGCCCTTCGGGCGCCGCCAGCGGTCGGAGGCGAACCCGCTCGCGACCTGGACCAGCGCCGCGGCGCCGCGGTAGGCGCCGTCGATGGCGCCGAAGACGAGCGGGCTGGCGCCGAGGCTGAAGACGAGGTAGAGCGGCAGGACCGTCGCCACCATCTCCGAGGAGACGTCGGTCAGGAGGCTGACCAGGCCGAGCATGACGACGTTGCGCGGGACGCGCAGGCGGGCGGAGCGCGCGGCCCACAATCGGGGCTTCAGCAGGACTTTTGAGGCTTCTACCTGGTACATGGCTTCAGTGAGAGCCAAGACCGGGTGGCGGTCGACCCTCTATGGGTTCAACGCGCCGACTAGTCCTTTTCTCGCACTATCGGCAGCCGGCCGACCGGGAAGGCCGATCCGCGCGGCGACTTCCCCCGCAACCTCTTCGGCGAACCCCATCACCGAGTCGCCGTTGAGGAGATAGGGGTAGATCTGCGCGTTGGAGGCAAGCGCGAGACCCGGGACGCCGGGCCAGACCGGCGCGACCCGCGGCTCCATGCTGTTCCGGACCTGGTGCACCGGCTCGACCAGCTTCGCCCGCTGCACGGTCCAATCGACCACCTCGTCGCGGCTGAAGCCGGGCGAGAGGCGGGCCAGGTAGTCGGTGAAGCGGCGGTAGACCGACTCGTCGTCCTCGCTCTGCTCCGGCGCCTCGGGGTCGCAGTACTTGGGCAGATAGACGAGCTGGAGGCCGTCCGTGTGCTCGGTGCCGAGCACCTGGGTCGTTTCCACGGCGCTGGTCAGCGGGGTCGGCTCGGTGATGTTGATCGCGTAGTAGGGGAGCAGCCGGCGACGCACCTTGACGATCGGGCAGACGACGCCGAGCCAGCGCTGGGGGTAGGGCCGCAGCAGACCCTGGTGGCGCTCGGGCAGAAGGAAGCGCAGAGCCGGCGGCTGCAGGGTCGGGATCGTCAGGTCGAACTCGAGCGTCTCGTCCTCGAGCTCTACGCCCCTCACCGAGCCGTCCTCAGAAAGGGCGAGCCCGGTGACCGGCGCCCCCGTGCGGGCCTCTACCCCGAGCTCGCGCGCCCGGACGACCATCGCGTCGATCAGGCGCTGGTGGCCGCCGACGATGTGGCCCATTTCCTCGCCGCCCTTGCCGCCGCCGCTGCGCGCGCCCGACATCCGCCGGGTCCGGGCCCAGAGGTAGGTGGCGGGCAACCCCGAGGGGTCGCCGTCGAAGCGGGTGTCGAGCAGCGGTTTCCAGATCCGCTCCCAGGCCTGGTTGCCGCAGATTCGCCGCAGCCAGGTCTCGAGCGGAACCCTCTCCAGCTTCTCGTAGGAGCTGCGCAGCTGGCACTGGGCGACGAAGGCGCCCAGTCGCAGCCGCGCCGGCGGGCTCAGCGGCGAGAACCGCAGCAGGTCGCCGATGCCGTTGAAGTCGTGCATCTCGCCGCCCGAGAAGAAGCCGGCGCCGACCGCGGTGAACCGCAGCTGGTCGCCGAGCCCCACCTCCTCGGCCATCGCGATCATCCGCTCGTCGGCAGGCGTGATCACGTGGTAGAAGCGATCCACCGCGTGGCCACCGAAGTCGAAGGTGCCGGCGAGACCGCCGAGGCCGGGGCCGCGCTCGACGACCGTCACCCGCGCGCCCTGCTGGGCGAGGCGCAGCGCCAGCGAGACGCCGAGGACGCCGCCGCCGAGGACGCCAATCCGCGGTGCGGCGGGCTCCATCAGCTCCGCACTGCCCGAGCCGGCATGGCGGCCGGGACGCCCTCGGTCGCCGTCGCGGCGGCCGGCTCGGGCAGCCCCTTCGGAGCCGTCGCCTCGGCCAGGGGCGAGACCGGCGGCGGCTGGATCCGCCCCACCAGGTGCGCCGCCATCACCCGCATGTAGGCGAGCACGGTCGGTTTCAGCTGCATCTTCGACTCGCCTTTGCGGGTCGTCCAGTCGTTCGTCGTCGGGACCTCGGCCACCTTGGCGCCGGCGTTGAAGAGCTTCAGCAGCAGCTCGACGTTGGCGGCGAAGCCGGGCTCGCGGACGAGCAGGTAGCCGTAGGTGTCGGCGGCTTTGCGCAGCGTCCCCGCCCGATAGACGCGGTAGAGCGAGGAGAGGGTGTGCATCTCCCGCAGCCCCCCGAGGTAGCGGAAGGTGTTGGAGACCGATTTGCTCGCCGCCAGGCGCCAGCCCGCGACGCCGACGATCTTGCCGCCCGGCGCGTAGACGGAGGCGAGGACGACGTCGGCGCCCTGCTCGAAGAGCGCGATCATCCGCGGCAGGTCGGAGAGGTCGGAGGTGGTGTCGGCCTCGAGGGTGACGATCGCATCCTCGTCGGAGGACTCCTTCAGGGCGGAGCGGATGCCGGTGTTGATTGCGGTCCCGAGGCCGCGGTTGACGGTGTGGGTGACGACCGCCAGGTGCATGTCCTGGGCGTGTTCGCGGATCACCTCGCCGGTGCCGTCGGTGGAGCCGTCGTCGACGACGATCACCCGCGCCCCCAGCTCACGCGCCACCGGCGCCAGGTCGGAGAGCAGCCGAGGGATGTTCTCGGCCTCGTTGTAGGCCGGGATCACGAAGCGGATCATGCGAAGACCTCCAGGGGCCGGGGAGTGGGGATGTCGAGGAGCTCGACCGGACGGCGGACGGCGGCCGACTCGCGCACCGCCAGCGCCGCGGCCAGGGCCTTGACGCCGTCGTGGGCGCTGACCGGCTCCGGCGTGTCGTCGAGGACGCAGCGGCAGAAGGCTTCGAGCTCGGCCCGCAGCGGCTCCGCCTTGGCGAGCGAGAAGCGGACCGCCGCCCCCTCGCCGTCGCCGCGCAGGACCGAGAGCCCGTCCCACTGCAGCGGCGCGGTCGTCGACTCGACGAACCAGACGTCCTGGGTGATGTAGCTCGCCCGCAGCAGGCCGTTCTCGCCGATCAGGGCGATCTCCCGCTTCTTCTCCGGGGTCAGCCAGTTGACGTCGAGCAGGCCGAGCGTCTGCGCCTCGCCCTCGCCGCCGAAGCGGGCCAGGCAGGTGAGCAGGTCCTCCTGGGAGCCGTGCTGGAAGCGGCCGCCGTCGGCGTAGATCTCGTGGATCGTGGCGTCGAGGACGTACTGCATGACGTCGAGGTCGTGGGTGGCGAGGTCGATCGCGACGCCGGTGTCCTGGATCCGCGTCGGCAACGGTCCGACCCGGGTCGTGTGGGCCCGGTAGACCCGCCCGAGGCGGCCGTCGGCGACCAGCTCGCGCAGCTTCTCGACCGCGGGGTTGAAGCGCTCGACGTGCCCGACCATCAGCTTGCGATCGGCTTCGATCGCGGCGCCCCGCATCCGCAGGGCGTCGGGAAGGGTGGTGGCGATCGGCTTCTCGACGAGCACGTGGAGCCCGGCGGCGAGCGCCTCCAGCGCCACCTCGGCGTGGTGCTCGGAGGGGCAGGCGACGGAGACCGCGTCGAGCTCGTCGGCGTCTTCGATCAGATCGCGCCAGTCGGAGAACTCGAGCGCTTGGGAGCCGGCGAGCGCCCGGCTCCGCGCCTCGGGCGAAGGATCGGCCACCGCAACCAGCTCGGCGCAGTCGAGCTGGGCGTAGTTGCGAATGTGGAAGCCGCCCATCCGGCCGCAGCCGATGACGCCGACTCGAAGCTGTTCAGACAAGGGACTCCTCCCGGGAGCGGACGAGGTGGGCGACGGTCAGCTCGGCGATCCGCTCGGCCGCATGGCCGTCGCCGAAGATCGGCGGCCGCTCGCTCGGCAACGGCTTCGCGAGGGCGTCGCAGAACTTCTCGCTGTCGACACCGACCAGCGTGTTCCAGCCGGTCGAGACGGTCTCGATCCACTCGGTCTCCTCGCGCATCGTGATGCACGGCACCCCCCACAGATAAGCCTCGCGCTGGACGCCGCCGGAGTCGGTCGCGATCGCCACCGCGTCGCGCTCGAGGGTCAGCATCTCGGTGTAGGTGACCGGGTCACGGACCTCGACGTTGGCGGGGACCTCGAGGTTCCAGGTCTCGATGCTCTTCCGCGTCCGCGGGTGCAGGGGGAAGATCACCCGGCGCTCGGCGGCGCCGAGGCAGGCGAGGACGGCGGCGAGCCGCACGGCGGAGTCGGTGTTGTAGTTGCGGTGGGCAGTCGCGAGGACGTACTCGCCCTCCTCGCGGCGCTCCGGCAGCCGCGGCATCGTCGCCAGCAGGACGTCGGCGAGGACGTCGCCCGTCACGTGGACGGTGCCCTTGACCCCCTCTTCGAGGAGAACGTCGCGGGCGTGGTCGCAGGGGGCGAAGAGCAGGTCGGAGAGCTGGTCGGTCTCGATCCGGTTGGCCTCCTCGGGCATGTCCTGGCGGTAGCTGCGCAGGCCTGCCTCGACGTGGATCAGCGGTACCCCGGCGGCGACGGCGGCACGGGCGCCGGCGATCGTCGCATGGGTATCGCCGCGGACCAGGACGGCGTCGGGCTCACGACTGGCGATGACGCGGCCGATCCGCTCCTCCGCCACCGTCACCGCCGCCCCCGGCGGCAGCGAGCCGACGCCGAGGTTGAACTCCGGCAGCGGCAGGTGCAGGTCGGCGATCTGCAGATCGGACATCCCCGGGTCGTAGTGCTGCCCGGTGTGAACGAGGATCTCCTCGACGCAGCTCGAGTAGGCGAGCGAGAGGGGTGCCGCCTGGACTATCTCGGGGCGGGAGCCGATGACGGAGACGATTCGGGCTGCCATGTGCAATCAACGCAGGAGGCCTCCGCGTCTTTTCGCCGTCGTGGAAAAAACTTGTCGCCCCGGGTGACAAGACCCGCAAGCTTCGATCGTGGGCGGACCGGGCGCAAGAGTTACCCCCCCGGGGCCGTTGTCTTAGGCGATGGAGGCTCACGGACTGACCCGCGAGGAGACGCTCAACGGGAGCGCCACCCGGCATCGAGCGGGAGAGGGGCTGCGCCGCACCTTCGACGTCGCCTTCGCCGTGGCCCTGATCCTGCTGTTGAGCCCGGTCCTGATCGCCGTCGCCCTCGCGGTCCGGATCGACAGCCGCGGCCCTGCCTTCTTCCGCCAGCGCCGGGTCGGCCACCGGGAACGCGAGTTCACCCTCTACAAGTTCCGCAGCATGCGGGTCAACGCCGATCCCCGCGGCCACAAGGAGTACGTGACGGCGCTGATCAAGGGCGAGGACGAGCGCCCCGACGGCGGCCGCGAGAACCTCTACAAGCTCGCCGTCGATAACCGGATCACCCCGGTCGGGCGCTGGATCAGGCGCTGGAGCCTCGACGAGCTGCCCCAGCTCTTCAACGTCGTCAAGGGCGACATGACCCTCGTCGGGCCGCGGCCGGCGATCCCCTACGAGGTCGCCGAGTACCCGCAGTGGTACCGCCAGCGCTTCTCCGTCAAGCCCGGCCTGACCGGCTATTGGCAGGTCAGCGGGCGCAGCGAACGCACCTACGAGGAAATGGTCCGCCTCGACATCGAGTACGCGAAGCGCCGCACGCTCGGCCTCGACCTCTCGATCCTTCTCAAGACCCCATGGGTAGTCCTCAGCCGAAAGGGAGCAGAGTGAATCCAGCAGGAGCAATCGGAACCTTGGTCGTCGGCTACGGCTACTGGGGCCCGAACATCGTCCGCAACGTCGTCGAGCGCCCCGAGTTCCGGCTGATGGGCCTCTGCGAGCTCGACGAAGGCCGCGCCGAAGACTTCCGCCGTCGCCATCCGGGGATCTGGATCGAGCCCGATCTCGACGCCGCCCTGGCCGACCCGCGGATCGAGGCGGTGGCGATCGCCACCCCGCCCCACACCCACTACAACCTCGTCCGCCGCGCCCTGGAGGCGGGCAAGCACGTCCTCGTCGAGAAGCCGCTGGCACGGACGGCACATGAGGCGGCGACCCTGACCGCGCTGGCGGAGGAGCTCGGCCTGGTGATGATGCCCGGCCACACCTTCGTCTACAGCCCCTCGGTCAACGCCGTCCGCGACCTGATCCAGGGCGACGAGCTGGGTGAGATCTACTTCATCACCTCCTCGCGGATGAACCTCGGCCTCTACCAGAAAGACGGGGTTGTCCTCGACCTTGCCCCGCACGACCTCTCGATCCTCCTGCACTGGCTCAACCGGCCGCTGCTCGAGGTCTCGGCGACCGGCCGCAGCGTCTTCCAGGAGGGCATCCACGAGACCGCTTTCCTCACCCTGCGCTTCGAGGGCGGGACCCAGGCAAACGTCCAGCTGTCCTGGCTGGCGCCGCGCAAGATGCGCCAGATGGTCGTCGTCGGAAGCCAGCGGATGGTCCAGTACGAGGACACCGCGGCCGACGACTCGGTCCGGATCTACGACCGTGGCCTCGACTTCGACGAGCCTCCGGCCAACTTCGGCGAGTACCGCCTCACCTACCGCACCGGCGACATGATCGCGCCGCGGGTCCCGGCCTCCGAGCCGCTGGGGCAGGAGCTGCGCGACTTCGCCTCGGCGATTCGCGAGGGCACGACGCCGGTCTCCAACGCCCACCTGGGCCTCGAGATCGTCCTTGGCCTCGAGGCCCTGGAGGAGTCCCTGCAGAACCAGGGTAAGCCGGTGGCGGTGCAGCCGGTCGCCGAGGTGCTCAGCGCCGCCCGGACCAATCTCCCGGCACCGCTGCCGAGTCGGGACTAAATCCCCTCGCCACCGTTGGGCGTCGTCTCGCGATTGCGGGGAACGACGCCGAGGAACTCCAGCTCGGCGAGGTAGACGAGCACGGCGTGGGTCGCCAGACGGCTCACCGTGGTGTGTTGCTCGGCGGCCTCACCCGAAAGGAACGCTTCGGTTTCCCGGTCGAAAGTGAGGTCGAATTTGGTCACCGTGTCTGAGGGGGCATCGAGGAAGCGGGGGGCCGTGATCGGCTTGCGCCCGACTTTGAGCTTGTACACATAGTGGAGCAACGCTTTCCGGGCTCCGGCTTCGACGCTTCCGAAGTGTCCTTCCAGCCCGATACAGGCGAGTTTTCCGAGTTCGACGTTGACCATCCCGATGTAAAGAACTCCCCTGGGGTGGGCAACATTTGCATCAATCTCGGCGATTCCTCCTTATCTCAACCCCTGCGCATACAGTTAACTTCCTGACCAAATCGGGCTCTTTTGCAGGAAACTTGGCCGATCGGCTCCTAATAGTAGGACTTCATCGTTGACAATCCGCCTCGATGGTGATCAGCTTCAGCCGAATTTAATCCCGCTGTGTGCGGGTTGGACGTTTGTTCTATTCCCCAGTTTGGAAACTTTTTTGAAAACCCACAGGAAGTGCATGCGGTGAGCATGAGGGAGAACACCAATGAGCAGCGCGTCCGAGGGCTCACCAGTGAGCCACGGGGCCGGCAATTTGACGCAGGAGGCTGTGACTCGTGCCAAGGCGGGAGACTCTGAGGGACTGCATTACCTCTACGTTCGTTACGCGGACGATGTGCGTCGGTTCATCAACGGGTTAGTCCGGGATCAGCACGAGGCGGAAGACATCACCCAGAACGTCTTCGCCAAGCTGATGACGGCGATCAACAAGTACGAAGAGCGTGCGGTGCCGTTCGACGCCTGGATCCTCCGCGTCGCCCGCAACGCGGCGCTGGACCACCTGCGGGCAAAGCGGGCGATCCCGACCGAGGAGGTGAGGCTCACCGACACCGGGCGCGCCGAGACGGCCCAGGACCGAGGTCGCGCCCTGCGGCAGGCGCTCGAAGACCTGCCCGAGGACCAGCGGGAGGTGCTGGTGCTGCGGCACATCGTCGGCCTCTCGCCGGTGGAGATTGCGGACACGCTCGACAAGAGCGAGAGCTCGGTCCACGGCCTCCATCACCGCGGCCGGCGCTCGCTGCGGTCAAACCTCACCGAGCTCGGGGCGGCGCCGGTGGTCGGCTCGCCCCAGGGCTTCTAGCCGGGCGCGTCGCCTTCGTCTGAGTCGAGGTCGTCGAGGATCCGCTGGGTGAGGCGGCCGGCGTCGAGCTCGGCGGCGAAGTAGAAGGCCGCGTGCTCGGCCAATTGCTCGACCGCGACCCCCTGCCGCTCCGCCTCCTCCTCGAATTCCCGCCAGAGGCAGGCGTCCAGCTCCAGCTCGACCGCAGCGTCCCCCACCGTCTCGCTGCCGCGGAGGAAGTCGGGATAGGGCCAGGCCGGCCGCTCCGAGGCTCGGTCGCCGAGGTAGCAGCGGATGGCTCCGTCCAGGCCTACCGCCGCCGGCACGTCGCCGCCGTGCGTCAGTCCCTCGTAGGCAAGGCGGCTGAGGACAACCGCCACTTGCCGCTTTTCCCCGTCGTTGCGGGCCAACTCGAGTCCTCCCCCAGTCACAGTCATGTACTACGGCCTACCCTCTCGACTGTTTTGGCGAACTAGCCAGTGCTTCTTCTATCCGATTTTCAACCTCCGCGCTACCCCCGGGAATACTGGACAGCTAGTCGAGCAGGCCCTTGCGCCTCGCCCCTTCAACCGTCTCGGTCAGGGTCTTCTCCGCGCCGTAGAGCGGTTTCCAGCCGAGCTCACGGCGAGCCTTCCCGGTGTCCATCAGGACCGGCGTGTCCAGTGCGGTGGCCCACTCCAGCTTCGAGGAGGCGAAGGTGAGCCGCCGGGCAGCGGCGGTGCCGACCCCCACCGCGGGACCGGGAACCGGGACCGAGCGCCAACCGAGGGCACGGGCGAGATCGGAGACCTGGATCTCCCCCTCGCCGGCGAGGTTGTAGACGCCGGGGGAACCCTCGCCGCAGATCGCCGCCGCCATCGCCCGGGCGACGTCGTCATGGTGGACGAGCTGGAACGGAACCCCGGGGTCGGGCAGGATCGGGGCCACTAGCGGCAGCTTTTCGACGCCCTTGCGCAGCAGCGGCAGCGGATCCCCGACCCGGATGGCGTCGACCGTCTGCTCGACAAGCATCGTCGCCTGCGGACCAGCGACGATGCAGGGGCGGAAGACGTAGGGCTCGACCTCGCTGCCGAGCAGAAGCTCCCCGAGCAGGTCCTCCAGCTCCGCCTTCTGAGCCGAGTAGTAGAAGCTCTCAGAACCGCGGGCGGGGACGTCCTCGGTCAGCGGCAGCGGGTTCTCGGGGTGGAAGCCATAGGCGGCGACCGAGGAGGCATAGACGAGGCGCTTGACGCCGGCCCGGATCGCCGCTTCGAAGACATTGCGGGTCCCCTGCAGGTTGACCTTGCGCGTCTCCTCGCGGCTGCCGAAGATCGCGAAGGCAAGGTGGACGGCGACGTCCACCCCGTCGAAGAGCGCCGCCAGCGCCCCGCGATCAAGAATGTCCCCCCGCCGATAGGCGACCTTCTCCCACCCCTCCTCAGCGGGATCAAAAGGCCGCCGAGCCATCCCCAGCACCTCCCCCACCTGAGGTCGGCCCTCCAACTCCGACATCAACGGCTTCCCAATCTCGCCGGTGGGTCCGGTGACCGCGACTTTCAGCGCCATGACGTGGATCGTATGGGAGGGCCGGGGGTCCCCCTCAGGACACTCAACATCGAGCCATAGCGAGATGTGTCCGGAGGGGGACCCCCGGCCCTCCCCCTACGCAGCCGGCGTAACCCGATAGGCATCGAACACGGAATCGACGTTCCGAAGACGCGAGATGCAGTGCTTCAACTGCTCGGTATCGCCGACCTCAACCACGAATCTGTTTTTCACCATCGGGTGGTTGGTCGTGCAGGAGGCGCCGATGATGTTGATCCCCGCCTCCGAGAAGGTGCGCGAGAGGTCCTCGAGCAGGCGAGTGCGGTCGTAGGCATCGATCTGCAGCTCGACCCGGTAGGAAGCCTCGTTTTCGCCCTCCCACCGCACCTCGACGAAGCGCTCGGGCGCCCGTTTCAGCGCCTTGACGTTTTTGCAGTCGGTGCGGTGGATCGTGATCCCGCGCCCGAGCGAGACGTAGCCGGCGATCTCGTCGCCCGGCACCGGCCGGCAGCACTTGGCGAGGCGCACGGCGACGTTCTCGACGCCCTTGACGATGATCCCGTAGTTGGAAGCGTCCTTGGTCCGCCGCGCCTTGTCCTCGCGACCGATCGGGGCGCCGGGGGCCTCCTCCTCGACCCCCTCCCCCGCTTTCAGCCTCTGCATCAGCTTGTTGGCGGCGGTCTTGGCCGAGATTTTGCCCTGGCCGAGGGCGATGTAGAACTCGGTGCCTTTGCGGAAGCCCATCTCCCGGATCACGTCCGCCAGCAGGGCGGAGCCGGAAACTTTCTGCATCGGGATCCCGCGCGTGCGCAGCGCTTCCTCGAGCTTCTCGCGGCCGTCACGCTCGGCGTCCTCGCGCCGCTCCTCTTTGAACCAGGAGCGGATCTTGTTGCGAGCGCGGTTGGTCCGCACCAGTTTCAGCCAGTCGAGCGAAGGGCCACGCTTCTGCTTGGCCGTCAGCACCTCGACGATGTCGCCGGAGCGCAGCTGGTAGTGCAGCGGCACGATCGAGCCGTTGACCTTGGCGCCGACGCAGCTGTGGCCGACGTCGGTGTGGACGGCGTAGGCGAAGTCGAGCGGAGTCGAGCCGGCAGCGAGGTTCTTCACTTCCCCCTTCGGGGTGAAGACGAAGACTTCGTCCTCGAAGAGGTCGACCTTGAGCGATTCCAGGAACTCGGTCGGGTCCTGTTCGCCCTCCGCCTCGACCAGCTGGCGCAGCCAGGTCATCTTCTCCCGCTCAGGGTCCCCTTTGGTGCCCTCTTTGTAGGCGACGTGGGCGGCGATCCCGTACTCGGCGAGCTTGTGCATCTCCTCGGTCCGGATCTGGATCTCGAGCGGCTTGCCCTCGGGACCGATCACGGTCGTGTGCAGCGCCTGGTACATGTTCGCTTTCGGCATCGCCACCCAGTCCTTGAAGCGGCCCGGCAGCGGCTTCCAGAGCGAGTGGATGACGCCGATTGCGCCGTAGCAGTCTTTGACCGAGTGGACGATCACCCGCATCGCGGTCAAGTCGAAGATCTCGTTGAACTCGCGGCCCTTCTTCGCCATCTTCGTGTAGATCGAGTAGAAGTGCTTGGCGCGACCGGAGATCTCGGCCTCGATGCCGACCTGCTCCAGCTCGTGCGAGAGGAACTCGCCCGCCTCTGAGACGAAGTTTTCGCGCTCGTCGCGCTGCTGGGCGACGAGCTGCTTGATTTCTTTGTACTTGCGCGGGTGCAGAGTCGCGAAGGCGAGGTCCTCGAGCTCCCATTTGATCGCGTGGATCCCCAGGCGGTGCGCCAGCGGCGCGTAGATCTCCAGCGTCTCGTGCGACTTCAGCGTCTGTTTCTGCTTCGGCAGGGCGCCGAGCGTGCGCATGTTGTGGAGACGATCGGCCAGCTTGATCAGGATCACCCTGACGTCGGTGGCCATCGCCACCATCATCTTCCGGTAGTTCTCGGCCTGGCGCTCGTCGCGGCTCTCGAAGGTGATCCCGGTCAGCTTGGTCACCCCGTCGACGAGCTGGGCGATTTCCTCGCCGAACTCGGCTCGGATTTCATCCAGGCTGGCGGTGGTGTCCTCGACCGTGTCGTGGAGGAGCGCGGCGCAGAGGGTCTCGGTGTCTAGCCGCATCCCGGCGCAGATCTGGGCGACCCCGACCGGGTGGGTGATGAACTCGTCGCCGGAGTAGCGGCGCTGGTCGGCGTGGCGCTCGCAGGCAAACTCGAAGGCGCGCTCCACCCTGGCCCGGTCGATCGCCGCCACCGCCAGTGCCGTGCCGCCAGCCGAAGCGCTGTGGCTGGAAGCACCGCTGCCGTTCCCGTTCCCGTTCCCGTTCTCAGGCTCGGCAGAGTCGAACTCCCCGACCACCGCGAAGAGGTCGGCCAGGAGCTCCTTGTGCTCTACGGCAGCTTGGTTTTTCCGAGAAATCGCTGGGCCTCCGAAAGCTGGTCGCTGTAGGCACGGAAAGCAGCTGAGCGCTGCAGATCCGTCCTCACGGAGGATACGACCCGGACCACCCCAGCGCCGCCCTGCGGCGACCCCTGCAGCAGCCCGAGCTCGCGGAGGACGCGAAAGCGCCGCGCCGCGGCCTCGGGGCAGAGCGGGTGGCCGCCCGAGCCCGCGAGGGCCTCCCGCAGCCGCTTGCCGCGGGCGTCGCCGGTCTGGCGCAGCGCCCGGTAGGTGGCTGCGACCCCCTCGCGCGTTGCCCACTGCTCGGCCAGGGCCTGGGCGGCGAACTCCACCTCCGCCTCGGTCCAGGCGACGTGGAGGAAGCCCCCTTCCTCGCAGGGCGAGCCAGCGCGCAGCTGGTCATCCTCGCTCCGCGGCGGATCGACGAGGACCACGTGCTCGAAGGCCTCCGCCAGCTCCGGCCCTCGCTCCAGCGCCGCGTAATCGGTCAGCGCCAGGCCCGAGGCGGCCCGGCTCACGAGCCGCCCGATCTCCTCGTCACCGCAGCGATGACAGGCGATCAGCGCCGCGCCGCCGTTGAAGCGGGCGAGCCCGGTGGCGCCGTTGGCCAGCGCCGCCCGCCGTGAGGCGTCGGCGCAGACGGCCAGCACCCCCGCCCCACTCGAGACCAGCTCCGCCAGCACCACGGTAGCCGGCGCGTTCCCCTCCACCAGCCGCCGCCCTTTCTCACGAGACCGCGAACGAAGCCGATTATCGGCCTCCCGCGCGGTCTCGGCGGATGGGTCCGTCGACAGCTCGGCTTCGAAGCGGATCCACCAGGCGGCTTCCTCGCTCGTGCAGGCATGGGGCAGCACCGGCTTCTCGGCCTCAGGACCATCCGCCACCGGCTCCTCGAGCGGGTGGAGCTCGCGCAGGACGATCCGCGGCTCGACCGATCCGTTCCAGTGGTTGAGCTCCAAGCGGACGCTGGCATCGAGCACATCCTCGTCCTCGACCCCGAGGCTGGAGCGACCGAAAGCCACCCCGAGGGCCCGGTGGGCGCCGCTGTGGAGGCTGAAGCGGGCGTGCTTGCCCTCCCCCATCGTCCGCACGTCGCTGACCCGGGCCGACGGCACCAGCAGCCGCACCCCCGGGTTGCCCATCCCGAACGGCGCCAGCTGCTTCAGCTCTTCCGCCAGCTCGAGGCCAAGCCCGACCCCGCCGACGATCGCGTCGACCCTTTCCGTTCGGTGCAGGTCCTCCTCGCAGAGCGCCTCGTTGGCGTGGGCGGCGAACGCCGCTTGGAACGCCTCGAGGTTCTCCGCCTTGATCTGCAGCCCCGCCGCGGCCCGGTGGCCCCCGAACCCCTCCAGGTGCTCGGCACAGGCTTGCAGCGCGGCGAGCAAGTCGAAGCCGGGGATGCTGCGCCCCGACCCGCGCCCGTTCCCCTCTTCGTCGAATAAGATCACGACCGCCGGGCGGTGGTGGCGCTCGACCATCCGCGAGGCGACGATCCCCACCACGCCGGGGTGCCAGTCCGCGCCGGCGACCGCGAACCCGCGAGCCTCCTGCAACTCTTGCGGCAGATCCCGCCACGCCGCCTCGGCTGCCGCATCGACCTCGCGCTCCGTCGCCCGCCGCTCGGAGTTCGCCTTGCTCAGCTCGATCGCGATCGCCTCGGCCCGCTGCTCGTCCTCGGTCAGGAAGAGCTCGACCCCGGCGTCCGCCCGGTACAGCCGCCCCGCCGCGTTGATACGCGGGGCAAGCCGGAACGCGAGGTCACCCTCGTCGAGCCGCTCCGGCTCGCATTTGGCGGCCTCCATCAAAGCCCGCAGGCCGGCTCGCCTGCCGCGCCTGATCTCCGCCAGGCCACGCTTCACGAGGGAGCGGTTCTCGCCGACCAGCGGCACCACGTCCGCCACCGTTGCCAGCGCCACCAGATCCAGGTCCGCCTCGGGGTCGGCTCCGAGCGCACAGCTCAGCTTCCAGGCCACCGCGGTCCCGCAAAGCGACTCGAAGGGATAGCCGGAGACTTCGGGATGGAGGATCAGGCACTCCGGCAGCTCCTCCGCCCGCTGGTGGTGATCGGTGACCACCACCTCCATCCCCAGCTCCCGCGCCAGCCGCACCTCCGCGGCCGAGGTGATCCCGCAGTCGACCGTCAGCAGCAGCCCCGTGCCACGCTCCGCCAGCTTGCGCACGTTCTCGATCGAGAGGCCGTATCCGTCCTCGATCCGGTTCGGGATGAACCAGTCGACCTCGGCCCCGAGACCCCGCAGCGTCGAAACCGTCAAGGCCGTCGCGCAGACGCCGTCGACGTCGAAGTCGCCATGAACCGTGATCCGGCGGCCCGTCTCGATCGCGCCGCGGACCGTACCGGTGACCTCCGCCATCCGGGCGAAGGCGCTCGGCGGATGCGACTCGTCAGCGGCGAGGAAGGACCGGGCCTGCTCCGGCGTCCGATACCCCCGGCGCACCAGCGTCACCGCGATCGGCTCGCTCACCCCCAGCTCGTCGGCAAGCGCGTGGGCCTCCGCGTAGGAGTACGGCTCGGCGGCGAATGGGCTGACGGTTTGCGGCACGCATTCCAGGCTAGGAAGCGCTGCGGCGGAACCTTGGGCCCGGGAGGCCCGAAGATGCGGCAAAAACGGCTTTGCCTCAGCCCAGGTTCTGTTCGGAGCGGACGCCGATCGCGTAGACGATCGCGAGGCCGATCAGGGTCCCCGGAATCGCGATCAGGGCCGTCGAGAGGTCGGTGTCCCCGAGGTCTTTGCCGCTGATCTCCTGGACGATCATCCCGAAGACGATCGAGCCCAGCACGGCGCCCAGGAAGGCCCCGACGATCCCCTGCCAGAAGCGATCGGGGAGGAAGACCGTGAAGTGCCAGAGGGCGATGCCCATCATGAAGAAGACGACCAAGGCCATCAGCGACTCCTTCCATGCTTGCGGCGGGCCTGGCGGCGGGCGCGGCGGTCAGCGTTGCGCTGGCGTCGCTCGGCCGAGTCGGCCGCGGCTGACTCGGTGTCGCCGTTGTCGCGCGAGCCGGCGCCGTTGCCGGAGTCGTCCTCGCGCTCGACCGTCGCAACTGAGCTCGGGGCAACCTCCGCCGCCGGCGCCTGCGGTCCCGGCGCGGCTTCCCCTTCGCGCTCGTCGTCGCGACCCAGTTTTGCCATCTCGATCTCGTCGGCGTAGGCGGGGACGCGCCCGCCCTCGGCTTCGGCGATCCGCAGGCGGCGACGCACGAACCCGGGCTCGCGTTCCTTCCAGGCGGTCAGCACCGGCGAAGCGATGAAGATCGAGGAGTAAGTCCCGGAGGCGATCCCGACCAGCATCGCGAAGGCGAAGTCCTGCAGGGTGGCGCCGCCGAAGACGAGCAGGGAGGTGACTCCCAGCAGGGTCGAGAAGCTGGTCGCCAGGGAGCGGGTCAGGACCTCGCTCATCGAGCGGTTGACGATCTGGGAGAAGGCAGCGCGCGGCATCCGCGGCACGTTCTCGCGGATCCGGTCGAAGACGATGATCGTGTCGTAGATCGAGTAACCCAAGATCGTCAGGAAGGCGGCGACCGTTCCGCTGCTCACCTCTTTTCCGGTCAGCGAATAGACGCCCGCCGTAATCAGGATGTCGTGGAAGATCGCGATCAGGACCGGGATCGCGAACTTCGGGTCGAAGCGCAGTGCCACGTAGCCGGCGATCACCAGCATCGAGAAGATCAACGCCTTCAGCGCGCTGTCGGCCACCTGCTGGCCGAAGGTCGGCCCGACGCTGGTGCTGTCGAACCCATCTTCGACGATCCCGAATTCGGAGCCCAACGCCTTTTCGGCGTCGCGCACCTGACCCGGCTCGAGCTGGTGAGACTGGATCTGGAAGACGTCTTTGCCCGGGAAGGCCTTGTCGCTGACGGCCTGGATCTCCTCGCCTTCGATCCCAGCTTCCTCCAGCGCCTGCCGCACGGCTTCCTCGTCGGTGTCGCCTTCGACCGCGACGGTGATCCGCGTTCCCGACTCGAAGTCGATCCCGAAGTTGAGCTGCTTCGTCGCCAGGGCGAGGCCGCCGATGACCAGGATCACGCCCGAGATCGAGAAGAACCAGCGGCTCGCGCCCATGAAGTCGAAGTGCCAGCGTTTGCCCTCGCCGGCGGCGCCGAGGAAGCTGGGCGAGCGCAGCAGCCGCGAGCGGCTCATGCTGCCGAGCAGGGCCTGGGTGAAGACGACGGCGGTCAGCAGCGAGACGATCGTGCCGACCCCGAGGGTAAAGGCGAAGCCCTTGACCCCGGCGGTGGCGAGGACGAAGAGGATGAACGCGGTCAGCAGGGTGACGACGTTGGCGTCGATGATCGTGCTGATTCCGCGTTTGTAGCCAGCGGCGATCGCGCTCGACATCGAGCGGCCTGCCCGCACCTCCTCCTTTATTCGCTCGAAGATGACGATGTTGGAATCCGCGGCGACCCCGATCGTCAGCACCAAGCCCGCGATCCCCGGCAGGGTGAGGGTGATCGGGATCAGGTCGATCAGGGCGAAGAAGATCACCGCGTAGGCGCCGAGGGCGATGGAGGCGATCAGGCCGAGGAAGCGGTAGTAGAGGAGCAGGAAGATGACCACCAGCGCCAGCCCGACGACCCCGGCTTTGACGCCTTGGTCGAGGGCTTCGCTGCCGAGGGTCGCCGAAACCTGCGTCTGGCTGATCAGCTTCAGGTTGATCGGCAGGGCGCCGATCTGCAGGGTCGTCGCCAGTTCCTGGGCCTCGTCGACGCTGCTGAAGCCGCCGCCGATCTGCGCCCCGGTGCGGCCATCGATCCCGTCCGGGTTTTCTTCGAAGTTGATGATCGGTCGGGTTTTGACTTCGTTGTCGAGGACGACGGCGAAGTGGCCGGAGAGGGCTTCGGCTTCCTGCGGGCTGACCGGGCCGATCGTCCGTGCCTTACCGCGCTGGGCGATCTGGCGGGTGACTTCCTGGAAAGCCTCGCGCCCGCTGTCGGTGAAGTTGAAGCTGACGACCGGGAGATTGTTCTGGTCGTAGGTCTGTTCGGGGTCGGTGATTTCGTCGCCGCTGAGGGCGGGTTCGTCTTTCAGCGCGAACCACCCCGGATCCCCGTCTTCGATCGTCTGCCCTTCTTCGTCGACCGGGAGTTCGGAGACGACGACGGTCCCCGGCGGCACTTCGAGCACGGTTCCGTCTTTGGAGAGTTTTTCCCCCGTCGGGGTGACGTAAAGGTCTTTTTTCGCCAGCTCCGGCCCAGCCAGCGCTTCACCGGGTTCGTCCTTGTCGAAGAGGTAGTAGCGGGGCCTGGCGATCGAGCAGTCCTGGCAATCTTCGACCGGCGGCTGTTCGGAGGCGAGCTTGACCGCGTCGTAGGCGGTCGGGTAGGCGCCGGCGAAGATCAGCCTCTGGATTTCTTTTTTGTGGACGTTTCGACCGGCCGCTTCCCAGCGTTTTTCCGATTCTTTGAGCACTTGTTTGGGCGGTTCGGCTCCGGGGGTGCCGCCGATCTTTTTCTCCGGGCCAAGCAGGTTCGGCTCCCAGTCGTAGTAGTAGAGCTGGGCCGTGGTCCCGACCTGCTCGGCGGCACGGTTGGCGTCGGTGACGCCGGGCAGGCTGACGGTGATCCCGTCGACGCCGAGCCGCGCGACCTCGGGCTCGGAGACGCCGAGCTTGTTGATCCGCTGTTCGATGATCGAGATCGAGTCGTCGATGTCTTCGCCGCTGACTTCGGCCCCGGCTTCGGTCGGCTGACCTTGGTAGACGAGCTCGAGCCCGCCCTGCAGGTCTAGGCCGAGCTTCGTTTCCTTCTTGGCGATGACGAGCGCGGAGACGATCACCAGGCCGAGGACCAGGAGCAGGACGAGAAGGTGGCCGCGCCGCGTACCCATCCGCTCAGCCCTCCGGGGTGAGGACGAGGAGGAGGCCGCCGTCGTCGTCGTAGGCCGGGAACACGTCGGCGACCGCCTTCGCCGGCAGGTCTCCCTCGGCGTTCACCGATACCCGCTTGCCGAGCGAGCGCACGCCCCACTCCAGCGAGGTCTCGATCGGGTCGCTGACGCCGTCGCCGTCGGTATCGGCCTCGGTACCGCCGTCGCCGCTGTCGATCCAGTCGAGCCCGAGGACCTCCCGCACCGGCCGCCCGATCACGTCCTCGTCGGTGAGCCCGGTCAGCTCGAAGCTGCCTTTGCCGGCGTCGATCACGCGTTCCTGCTTGTCACAGACGAAAAAGGCTGCATTGGGAGCCGGATAATAATCGTCGAGTAATTCGAAGACAAAGCCGAAGCCGCATTTCGAGCAGCCCTTCGGGCGGGTGCTGAACCCCGCGGTGCGCTCCCCGCTCACCTCCCGGTGCCCGCAATTCGGGCAGATGAAGAACGGCATGCTCGACAGGCTAGCTGGCGCGGCTCAGAAGAGGCTCGCCGCGCCTTCGGGCGTCGGAAGCCCCAGATGCTCGTAGGCCCGCTGGCTCAGCACCCTTCCGCGGGGGGTCCGCTTCAGCAAGCCCTGCTGGAGCAGATAGGGCTCGAGAACGTCCTCGATCGTGTCCTGCTCCTCGCCGATCGCGACCGCCAGAGTCGAGAGGCCGACCGGGCCGCCGCCGAACTTGGTCGCGATCGTCTCCAGCAGGGCGCGGTCGCTGCGATCGAGCCCGCCGGCGTCGACCTCGAGCATCTCCAGGGCGGCGGTGGCGTCGTCTGCCCCGATCCGCCCGCTCCCCTTCACCTGGGCGAAATCGCGCACCCGCTTCAGCAGTCGGTTGGCGACCCGGGGGGTGCCGCGCGAGCGCGAGGCGATCGTCTGGGCGCCGCCGGCGTCGATCTCCACCCCGAGGATCCCGGCCGAGCGCTCGACGATCAGCGCCAGGTGCTCGCTCGCGTAGTACTCGAGGCGGTGGGAGACGCCGAAGCGGTCGCGCAGCGGCGTCGTCAGCAGGCCCGACCGCGTGGTCGCGCCGACCAGGGTGAAGGGCGGCAGCGGCAGGGTCACGGTCCGCGCCCCCGCCCCCTGCCCCAGGACAACCGGCAGCTCGCCGTCCTCCATCGCCGGGTAGAGCGTCTCCTCGACAGCACGGCCGAGGCGGTGAATCTCGTCGATGAAGAAGACGCTCCCCGGCTCCAGGGCGGTGAGGAAGGAGGCGACGTCGGCCTTGCGCTCAAGCGCCGGGCCGGCCGTCTGCACCATCGGCACGCCCAGCTCGGCAGCGACGATGTGCGCGAGCGAAGTCTTGCCGAGGCCGGGTGGGCCGGCGAGGAGGACGTGGTCGAGCGGCTCCCCCCGTCGCTTCGCCGCCTCGATGAAGATCGCCAGCTGGTCGGTCACCTGCGTCTGGTTGACGAAGTCGGTCAGGGTCGGCGGGCGCAGCGAGCGGTCGAGGTCCTCGTCGGGCGCCTCGGCGCGGGCGTCGTGCACCTTGACCTCGGCGTCGACCGGAACCGGCTCGCTCTCGATCCCCGGCGTGCGGATCCTGTTGCCGCCGATGTCGGGCGGGCCGCTCACGCCGCGTTCCTCGCCGCAGCAGCCTTGCGCAGCGCCGCCGCAACGAGGTCCTCCGCCCCCGAGCCCTCGACTCCGTCGAGCAGCTGCTCTGCTTCCAGCGGCGCGTAGCCGAGGTTGACGAGCCCGTCGCGGGCGAGCGCGCGGGGGTCATCGCCCTCCGCCACGCCGAGCGCCACCTCTTCCTCCAGCGCCCCCGCCACCTTCTCGCGCAGCTCGACGATGATCCGCTCCGAGGTGCGCTTGCCGATGCCCGGAACGGCCTGGAAGCGCTTGGCATCGCCGGCCGCGATCGCCCGCAGCAGATCGCGGGCGCTGCCGCCGGAGAGGGTCGCGATCGCCACTTTCGGGCCGACGCCGCTGACCGTGATCAGGAGCCGGAAGAGGTCCCGCTCCTCCTCCGAGGAGAAGCCGTAGAGGGCGAGGGAGTCGTCGCGCGAGATCAGCTCGGCGTGGAGGAAGGCGTCGCGGCCCGTCGCGGGAACGGCTTTCAGCGTCTCCGAAGAGACCGCCAGCCGGTAGCCGACGCCGCCGGCGTCGATGACGACGTGGTCGGGGCGACGCACCATGACCTCACCGCGGACGGCGGCGATCATCCTGCGACCCCGGCCTCGCGAGAGACGGCGACCGCGCTGCGATGCCCGCTGCCGTTGCCGTGGCAGATGGCCACCGCCAGCGCGTCGGCGGCGTGGTCAGGCTCCGGTGGGTCCGGGAGCCCGAGCAGAGTTCCCACCATCCGCTGGACCTGGCGCTTGCCGGCGCCGCCGGAGCCGCAGACCGCCATCTTGATCGCCTGCGGCGTGTAGCTGAAGCAGCCGACCCCGCGTTCGGCGGCGGCCAGCATCGCCACCCCGCTCGCCTGGCCGACGGCCATTGCCGAGCGCACGTTCTTGCCGAAGTAGACCTCCTCGATCGCCACCGCCTTCGGCTCGTGCCATTCGAGCAGCTCCGCCAAGGCGCGATGAATCCGTTCCAGGCGCCGCTCCATCGGTTGATCCGGGGTCGTCTCCACCACCCCGCCGTCGAGGGCGACCATGTGGTTCCCCTCGATCCGGACGATCCCGAAGCCGAGATTGGCCGCACCAGGGTCGATTCCCATCACCACTTGCATAAGCAGTGATTCTCGGATTCCGGTCGGATGCCTTCCCCACTGTGGATGGAGGGGTCGGGAGGTCCCCTCCAGACACTCAACATCGAGCCATAGCGAGATGTGCCTGGAGGGGGGCTCCCGACCCCTCCCCAACCGCTACGCAGCGAGTTTCTCCAGCACGTCGGCGGGAATGTCGAAGTTGGCGTAGACCTCGTCGACGTCGTCTTGATCGTCGAGCGCCTCGAGCAGCTTCAGGACCTGCTCGGCATCGTGGCCTTTGAGCTCGACGCTGCTTTTCGGCTCGGTCGCCAGGCCCGCCGACTCGACCTCGATCCCCTCGCCTTCGATCGCTTCGCGGACGGCGGTGAGGTCGGTCGGCTCGCAGATCACCCGTAATTTGCCCTCGTCCTCGCGGACGTCCTCGGCGCCGGCGTCGATCGCCCCGATCAGGTCGTCCTCGCCGTAACGCTCGCCGTCGACCACGATCGCGCCCTTTTTCTCGAAGATCCAGGCCACCGAGCCGGGCTCGCCGAGGTTGCCGCCGTGCTTGGAGAAGGCGTGGCGGATCTCGGCGCTGGCGCGGTTGCGGTTGTCGGTCAGCGCCTCGACCAGGACCGCGACTCCAGCCGGTCCGTAGCCCTCATAGACGATCCTTTCGATCGCCGCCCCGTCGCTGCCGGCGCCGGTCCCGACATCGATCGCTTTCTGGATTTTGTCCTTCGGCATCGAGGCTTCTTTGGCCTTCTGGACCGCCGTCGCCAGGGTCGGGTTGCCGCTGGGGTCGCCGCCGCCGTCACGGGCGGCGACGGTGATCGCGCGCGCGAGCTTGCTGAAGAGCTTGCCGCGTTTGGCATCGGCGGCGCCCTTCTTGTGTTTGATCGAGTGCCACTTGGAGTGTCCGGACATCGCCTGCCATTCTATGAAGTCGCCCGATGGCCACCAAGGAGAGAACCTACGAAGCAGGGCGCGGCCTCGCCGCGGGGCTGGTCTTCCTCGCGATGCTGCTGGCGGCGTTCTCGCTCTGGACCGCGATCCCGCTGAGCTGGGTCTACATCGCCTCCAAGCTCTCCCAGACCCAGTTCCCGGCCGGCGGGCCCTATGCGGTGGTGGTGATCGGGATCCTGCTCACGTTCGTGATGGTCGCCTGGTTGATCGGCCGCCTCAACAACCTCTACATCCGCATCACCGGCACCAACCGCATCGGGCCGATCCGCCCGACCTGGCTGAAAAGCATGCGCGACACGGCGCCGATCCAGAGTTCGGTCACGGTTGTCGAGGCCGTCCTGATGGCCTCGGTGATGCTCGCCGCGCTTGCCTTAACCCTCTGGTTCTTCCTCCTCGCCGGCTCGCCCCTCCCGAACCAGTAGCCACTTCAACGTCCTGGCGCGTCAGGGCCAAGCAGTTCAAGGACGACTGAGGGAGTGTGCTCTGCACATGACCGAGGGAGGACGCCGCAATGCGCCGGTCATGGCGCGTCAGACGACGAACTTGCCGTTCTCTTGCATGACGACCCCGTCGACTTCGAGCTTGCCGCCGAGGCGGAGGTCGCAGACGAGGTCGGTGTGGACGGCGGACTCGTTCTCGCCGCCCGACTCCGGGTAGCTGCCGCCGACGGCCATGTGGACAGTGCCGCCGATCTTCTCGTCGAGCAGGACCTCGCGGGTCCCTTTGGCGATCCCGTAATTGGTGCCGATCCCCAGCTCCCCGAGGGTGCGCGCGCCGTCGTCGGTGTCGAGCAGTTTCAGCAGGTACTCCTCGCCGCGATCGGCTGAGGCGTCGACGACGCGGCCGGACTCGAAGCGCAGGCGCACCCCGGAGACCTCGCGGCCGCCGATCACCGCCGGCAGGTGGAAGCTGACTTCGCCCTCGACCGAGTCCTCGACCGGGCCGGTGAAGAACTCGCCGTCGGGCATGTTGTTGTCGCCGACGCAGGGGATGAACCTGCGGCCGGCGATCCCGAGCTTGATGTCGGTCCCCGGCGCCGTCACCCGCACCTCCTCGTGCCCCTCGATCCACTCAGCAAGGCGGGTCGTCTCCTCCGAGGCCCGCTTCCAGGCCGTCAGCGGCTCGGGGTCGGTCGCCAGGCAGGCGCCGTAGTAGAAGTCTTCGTAGTCGGCCAGGCTCATCTCCGCCTCGGAGGCGTAGGCGCTGGTCGGGAAGAGCGTGTAGCACCAGCGAAAATCGCCCTCGGCCGCGCGCTTCATCGCCCTCGTCATCAGGTCGCCGGTCGCGGACTGGCGCAGGGTCTGGCGCTCCGGCGGGACCCCCGAGAGCTCCCTCGTGTTGGTGCTGGCGCCGATCGCGATCCGCACGTCGGCGTTGTCGACCATCCACTCGGCAAAGGGCGAGATCCATTCCAGCTGCCGGTCGGAAGCGTGCTTGAAGTAGGCGGCGATCTGGCCCTCGAGGGCGACGTTCAGCATCGGGTGGCCGCCGGCCTGCAGCACCTCCTCGTAGACCGCCAGCAGCAATGGTGCCGCCGCGCTCTCGCCGTCGATTGCGACGACGTCGTCCTCCTTCACCGCGGTCGAGTAGCCGACCAGGATCTTCGCCAGGTTCTGGACCCGGGGGTCGCCGCCGCTCATCGCCCTACCTCCTCCCCCGCCCGTTCCCGGGCGGCCGTGGTCATCGCCATGAAGATCGCGTGAAAGCGCGGGTCGTCCGTCAGCTCCGGATGGAAGGCGCAGGCGAGCACGCTCCCTTCCCGGACCGCGACGGGATGCCCCTCGTAGGAGGCGAGCACCTCCACCCCGGGCCCGTGGCGCTCGACCCAGGGGGCGCGGATGAAGACCGCCCGCAGCGGCTCGTCCCCGGTGCCCTCGATTTTGATGTCGGCCTCAAAGCTCTGCAGCTGGCGGCCGAAGGCGTTCCGCCTCGCGGTCACGTCGAGGAAGCCGAGGTGCTCGGCGTCGCAGACGATCAGCCCGGCGCAGGTGCCGAGGATCGGCCGACCCGCCTCGTGGTGGGCGCGCAGCGCCGGCTCCAGGCCGGCGGAGGCGATCAGCTTGCCGATCGTCGTGCTCTCGCCGCCCGGGATCACCAGGGCGTCGAGCCCCTCGAGGTCGCCCGGTACCCGCACCTCGCGCGGCTCGGAGCCGAGCTGGCGCAGGGTCCTCGCGTGGGCTTCGAAGTCGCCCTGGAGGGCAAGCACCCCGACTCGAAGAGGGTTGCCGGCCGCGGCGGCGGCCACCTACGCTCCGCGGTTCTGCAGCAGGGCGTCCTCGGCGGCGAGGCCGGGGATCTCGAGGCCGGGCATCGCCTCGCCGAGGCCGATCGATGCGGCGGCCACCCGCTCGGGGTCGTTGAAGTGGGTGGTCGCCTCGACAATCGCCCGCGCCCTCCGCTGCGGATCCGAGCTCTTGAAGATGCCGGAGCCGACGAAGTTGCCCTCGGCGCCGAGCTGCATCATCAGCGCGGCGTCGGCTGGGGTGGCGATGCCGCCGGCGCAGAAGAGCGGCACCGGCAGGCGGCCGGCCTCGGCGACGATTTTGACGACCTCCAGCGGCGCCTGAAGTTCTTTCGCCTCAGAGGAGAGCTCCTCGGGGCCGAGCTGGGCCAGCCGCTTGATCCCGAAGACGATCTCCCGCATGTGCCTCACTGCCTCGACCACGTTGCCGGTCCCGGCCTCGCCCTTGGAGCGGATCATCGCCGCCCCCTCGCCGATCCGCCGCAGCGCCTCGCCGAGGTTGGTGGCGCCGCAGACGAACGGCACCTCGAAAGCGAACTTGTCTATGTGGTTGTGTTCGTCGGCAGGCGTCAGCACCTCGGACTCGTCGACGTAGTCGACTTCGAGCGACTGCAGCACCTGGGCCTCGGCGAAGTGGCCGATCCGGGCCTTTGCCATCACCGGGATCGAGACCGCCTCCTGGATCCCCTTGATCATCGCCGGGTCCGACATGCGGGCGACGCCACCGTCGCGCCGGATGTCGGCGGGAACGCGCTCCAGCGCCATCACCGCGACAGCGCCCGCCTCCTCGGCGATCTTCGCCTCCTCCGGCGTGACCACGTCCATGATCACCCCGCCTTTCAGCATCTCGGCAAGGCCGGTCTTCAGGCGAAACGTCGCGCGCTCAGTCATCCCAGCCATCTTACGTGCCCGCCGTATCCGGGCATGTCAACCAGAGATGCTCCTCGCGGGGGGTGGCACGGATTTGGGGGGCCATCCCGAGCAGCTACTGCAGCGCAGGGATGGTGGGACCAAATCGGTGACAGGACCCGCCGCGCCGGCTACTTCAGTTTGTACGCGCGGATGCGGTCTTTGTGCGCGGCTTCGTCCCGGGCGTAGAGACCGTGGGCCAAACCCTGGATCAGCGCCATCAGCGCCGTGTGACTGCGCGTGAAGCTGGGACTGTTGGAGGAGAAGTAGAGCGTCAGCTCGGCGTGCTCCCCGACCTCCGACATCGTCGCGTCGGAGATCGCCAGGGTGCGGGCACCGCGATGGAGGGCCAGCTTCATCGCCCGCAGCAGGAGCGGGTGAGCGCGGCCGGCGGAAAGCGTGATGACGAGCGTGTTCTCGTCAATCCGGCCCAGCCGCTGCAGGGACTCGCCGCCAGTGCTGGCGACGATTTCGGCGCGGATGTCGAGCAGGCTGAGGGTGTGGCGCAGGTAGCTGGCGAAGAAGGCCATCTGATCGACGCCGACGATGACGATCCGCTGGGCGGTGGCCAGGGCGGCGACCGAGGCTTCGACCTGTTCGGAGGTCAGCTTGCGCGCGGTTTCCTCGAGGTTCGAGTAGTCGGCGCTGAGGGACCCCTCCAGCTCGGAGTGGTCGAAGGAGAAGAGGGCGCCCCCGTTGGCGCTGCTGGCGGCGATCGTCGTCCGGTACTCCTCGATCGCGGCCTGCTGCAGCTCCGGGTAGCCCTCGAAGCCGAGGGCCTGGGAGAAGCGCACCACCGTCGAGGAGGAGGTGCTCGCTCTCCGGGCCAGCTCCTCGGCGGTGAGGAAGGCTGCCTCGTCGAGGTGGTCGACGATGTAGCGGGCGACGTCCTTCTGGGAGCGCGAGAACTCGTCGAAGCGCTCCTGGATGTAGTCGGAAAGGCTTTTGAGCTGTGGGGACTTCGTTGCGGTCTTGGTCACGGCGGTCCATTTCGCCGAACCTGACTCTTTCCCTTCCACCGTCTGGTTGGATTTGTCGAGTCATGACCCTCGAAGAGGCCCTCCGCCTCACCAATCGCAACATGATCGCCTTCGATCTCCTGCTCGGCAGCGCCGCGATCGCGGCCCCTGCAGCGACCCTGAGGGTGCTGGGCCACGACGAGCCCTCGCCGGACGCGAAGCACCTGTTCCGCCGCTGCGGGCCGATCTGGCTGACCTTCGCCGCCGCCCACCTGGCTGCCGACCGCCGCGGCAACGCCGCCGACTGGCAGTCGCTGGCCTGGCTGCGGGGGACGGAGATCGCCACCGACGCCCTCTGGTCGGCCTCGCCAGCGGTGACGCGACCAGGGGCGAAGCTCGGCCTGCGGCTCGCCAGCGTCGCCAACCTCGCGATGGCCGCCGGCTTCGCCTGGATGTCGAGGCGCTGATGTCCCAGTTCGACGGCCTCCCGAGCATGCGCTGGAGCCTCACCGGACTGAACGAAGAGGGCGACGAGACCTGGCTGATCCGCGGGATCGCCCGCAAGCTCTACCACTGCCCCGGTTGCCACGGCGACATCCCGGTCGGCGAGGAGCACACCGTGGTCCAGTTCGTGCGCCGGCTCGGCGGCACAGACCATCACCACTGGCACCGCCGCTGCGCCGAAGAGCTGCTGGTCCCCGAGCTCGGCAGGCTGCGGCGGGTTCCCGCCTCCGAGTCGAGCCAGTCGCGCCTGGAGGCGCGGGGCCGCAGGCCGGCCGGGCGCCGGGACCGCCGCCGGTGAGCTTCCCGCGCCGCGTCGCTTCGACCTACGCGCGCATCTGGCGCACCTACCGAGCCTGGGCGCCGTCGCTGCTCGGCCTCGCGCTTATCGTCTTCCTCCCTCTCGCCCTCCTCGACGCCCTGACGATGAACGTCGATCTCGACTCGCTCGACGTCACCAGCGGGATCAAACTTGCCGCTCTCGTTCTCGCGGTCGGCGCGATCACCGCCACCGGGCTTCTCGGCGAGGTCTTCTTCAGCGGCGCGGTCGCGATTTCGCTCACCCACGCGCACGGGGAGAAGCCGCCGCCGCTGCGCGAGATCGCCCGCCGCCTCCGCTACGGGCGCCTGATCGCGGTCGACATCGCCTACGTCGCCCTCGTCGCCATCGGACTGCTGCTGGGCTTGCTCCCCGGCCTCCTCGCCTTCGTCTGGCTAGGTCTCGCCGGGCCGGTGGTCGAGCTCGAGGATCGCTCCGCGAAGGGGGCGCTGGCGCGCAGCATCGGGCTGGTGCGCGGCAACTTCTGGCTCGTCCTCTGGATTCTGCTGCCGATCCAGGTGGTCGGCGACGGGCTAGGGCACCTGCTCGCCGGCCTCGTGCACAACCTCTTCGGCGACAACTTCGTCGCCACCTGGCTGGCCGAGGCGGTCTCCGACCTCGCTCTCTCCCCGTTCTTCGCGGTCGCCGCCGTCCTCCTCACGGTCGAGCTGATGCGGGAGAAGGACGGGAGCGCACCACCTGTGCACGCAAGCCCGGTGCCGGCATGACCACCGCCTCGATCTTCGGCGACTTCTACGACCGGATCGCCGAGCACGAGCTGCAGGGCCTCTATCTCGTCCTGATCGGCTTCGTCCTCTCCTTCGCCTTCATCCGCATGAGCACGCGGCTGATGCGAAGCCCGAAGGTTCCCTGGTGGCCGGGCAGCATCGTCAGCGACAGCGGCGTCCACCTCCACCACCTCGTCTTCGGGATCGTGACGATGATGGCCGCCGGCGCCGGCGGGTTCGCCGCCTTCGGCAACAGCCCCTGGACCGAGATCTGCGCCTTTGCCTTCGGGATCGGCGCGGGGCTGACGATCGACGAGTTCGCCCTCTGGGTCTACCTCGACGACGTCTACTGGGCCAAGGAGGGCCGCAGCTCGATCGACGCCACCGTGATCGCGGCAGCACTGATGCTGCTGGCCCTGCTCGGCTTCACGCCCTTCACGATCGAAGACGGCGACGTCGGCGCCATCCTCGGCACCGCCCTCAGCGCTCTCGTCGTCTTCCTCCTGGTCGCGATCTGCTTCGTCAAGGGCCGGATCATGCACGGCTGCATCGGCTTCTTCATCTTCCCCATCGCCCTCTACGGCGCCTGCCGGCTCGGCAAGCCGGACTCGGCCTGGGCGCGGCGCCGCTACGGCGACCGCCGCCCGAGGAAGCAGGCTCGGGCCGAAGAGCGCTTCCCGCCGGACCGGCGGACCGAGCGCTTCAAGAACGCCTTCCGCGACGTCGTCGGCGGCAAGCCGAGCGAGGGACTGGCGGCGGCCAAGGACGAGGCCTTTGCGGCAACCCGGGAGGCGACCGAAGAAGTGCGCCAGCGGGCCGAACGGGTCGCCCATCCCGGCGACGACGGCGACTGACGCCCACCCAGGGCCGACCGTACGCAGGCTCAACCTCCGCTCAATCTCAGCTCTGAAAGTGAGCGCCTAGACTCGCTCCGAGCATGCGCCGCCGAGTGTTCATCCCGGTCCTGATCGCCTTCCTTGCCGTCGGCGGGGGCGCGATCTCGAGGGCCGCGACGGTTCAGGAACACGGGCTGGTGGTCAGCTTCGACGCCGACTTCACCCCCCACACCCTGCCCCGCGAGAAGCCGGCGCCGGTCTCGGTGAAGGTGGCGGGCAAGGTGAGGGCCGCGGACGGAAGCCACCCGCCGGCGCTGCGCTGGCTGGAAATCATGATCAACCGCAGCGGTCGGCTCAGCTCGCAGGGGCTGCCCACCTGCTCCGCGTCGAACCTGCAGTCGACCAGCACCGCGACCGCGCTGGACCGCTGCCGCTCCGCCCTCGTCGGCAAGGGGAGCTTCCACGCCGTCGTCTCCCTGGGCCGGGAGATCCCGACGGGCGGGAAGATCCTCGCCTTCAACAGCCGCCGCGCCGGCAAGCAGGCGCTGGTCCTCCACCTCTTCGCCGGCACCCCCGTCCGCTTCACGCTGGTGGTGCCGCTGGCGATCGGGATCCTGAAAGGGGGCCAGTTCGGGACGATCCTGCGGGCGAAGATCCCGAAGCTGGCGAGCGGGCTCGGCTCGGTGACCGAAATCGACCTGACGATCGGGCGGCGCTACTCCTTCAAGGGCAAGCGCCGCAGCTACGTCTCAGCCGCCTGCGACGCCCCTCCAAATCTTCCGGGAGGCGTGTTCAACTTCGCCCGCGCCCGCTTTCGCTTCGAAAGCCACCAGACCATCAACCCACCGGCGCTGATCCAGGAATGCTCGGTCAGGTAGCGACCTGAGGCTCTGATTCACTGCCCCACCACGTCAACCAGCAACCGATCTGGAGCAAGCAAATGAGCAAGAAGCTGCGCACCTTCTACTCCCTCTTCGCCGTGATGGCGATCGCCGCCGGGGGAGTCGTCTGGTCCGGCTGCGGCAGCAGCAGCAGCAGCAACGACGAAAGCAGCACCGTCCGCGAGAAGGCCGAAAAGCAGGTCGAAAAGGGGACCAAGAAGGCCGAAGAAGCGGTCGACGAAGGTGTCGAAAAGACCAAGAAGGGCCTCGAAGAAGCCCGCGAAGAAGTCGAAAAGGGCGCCGACGGCAAGACCGAGAAGCGGTTCGAAAAGGCCCAGGAAGAAGCCGAAAAGGGAATCGAAGAAGGCCAGGCCAAGGCCGAAAAGGGCCTCGAAGAAGCCAAGGAACAGGCGGAAAAGTACCTGCCCTAGGAGCTGGCGCGAGAGTGGAGGTCCCCGGTCGCCGCGACCGCGTCGCCGAGGATCTCCACCGATCGCCGCAGCTGCCCGTCGGAGATCGTGAACGGCGGCGCCAGGCAGAGGATGTCATCGAGGAGACCGCGGGTGAGCAAACCCCTGTCGCGTGCCGCGGCGGAGGCCCGGCGGCCGCGTTCGGCCTCGACCGGCCAGCGCTGCCGGCTTTCCCTGTCGCAGACCAGCTCGACTCCGATCATCAGCCCGGCCTGGCGCACCTCCCCCACTTCCGGATGCTCGCGCAGCGGCGCGATCAGCTCCGCGAGGGTGTCGCTGGCGGCCTGGACGCGGTCGAGGAAGCCCTCGCGCTCGATCGCGTCGATGTTGGCGAGGGCGACGGCGCAGGCAACCGGGTGGCCGGAGTGCGTGAAGCCGTGCATCAGGTAGCCGGGGCGCCGGGCGGGATCGCGCAGCTCGTCCCATAGCTCGTCGCTGACCACGACCCCCCCGAGCGGGACGTAGCCGCTGGTCACTCCCTTGGCGAAGGTGAGGAGGTCGGGCGCGACGCCTTCGTGGTCGCACCCGAACCAGGTGCCGGTGCGGCCGAACCCGGTGATCACCTCGTCGGCGATCAGCAGGACGTCGTGGCGGTCGCAGATCTCCCGCAGCCGGGACAGGTAGCCGGGCGGCGGCACGATCACGCCGCCGGAGCCGAAGACCGGCTCGACGATCACGGCCGCGACCCGCTCGTCGCCCAGCTCTTCGATCTTCTCCTCCAGCGTCCGACCCTGGCAGACCGCACAGCTGTCCGGGTCGCAGGGGACGCCGGCGGGACAGCGGTAGGTGTAGGGGGCGGGCACCTCGACCACGTCCGGGGCCGCAACGCCGAAATCCGCGTGGTACGGACTCAGCCGCGTCGCGGTGGTGGTGACGCCGGCAAGCCCGTGGTAACCGCGGTCATGAGCCAGGATCACCGACTTGTCGGGCTTCCCCTGCCGCACCCAGTGGCGGCGGGCGAGCTTGATCGCGGTCTCGTTCGCCTCGCTGCCGCCGCTGACGAAGAAGACGCCGCTGAGGCCCGGCGGCGCCAGCTCGGCGATCCGGCCCGCCAGCTCGATCGCCGGGGGCGAGGAGACGCCGCCAAAGGTGGCGGCGTAGGGCAGGATCTGCATCTGGGTGTGGGCGGCGCGGATGAGGTCCTCGCGGCCGTGACCGAGGTTCACCGTCCAGAGGCCGGCCGAACCGTCGATCAGCCGCCGGCCGTCCTCGGCGATCAACTCACACCCCGCGCCGCGGACGATCACCAGCGGCCCGGTCTCGGCCAGCCGGGAGTGATCGGTTAGAGGATGGATCAGGTGACCCAGATCCCCTGCGAGATGATCTGGAGTGGACAAGAGCCCACACACTCTATTAAAGGTTAGACAGGTTGTCTAGGCCTCTTCTTCGGCCGAGCGCCGCCCGAGCGGACTGCGCGGCGCGTCCCCGGGCGGCACCGAGCAAATCGAGTACCAGTGGAGAAGCGCGAGCTGGTGGGCTGCCTTGTCAATCTCCTCGCGACTCGCCGACACGTCGAAGGTGGAGAGGATCGACTCGATCATGTTGTAGGCGGCGCGGACACCGAATTCGAGGTCGATGTCCTCCCTGATCAAGCCGGCGTCTTCGTCGGCCGCGTGCACGGCCATGATCCAGCCCAGCATCGCGTCGTCAGCCGCTTTGTTCGCCTCCTCCCAGCCGCTGCCGCGCAGGTTACGGGCAACCGCAACGATCGGCCGCAGGTCGGCGTTCCGCACGCGCCAGTCGAGCGCCTCCCGCACCATCTCCTGGATCAGCTCGAAGGAAGTCTGGCCGGAACGGGCGTTTTCCCGCAGCCGCTGCGCGATCCGCGCATACCCGGTCATGTAGTCGCTGATGATCGCGGCGAGGATGTCCTGCTTGTCGTCGAAGTTGTTATAGACAGTGGCTCTGGCGACCTGAGCCGCGCGGGCGATGTCCCCCATCGAAGTCTCCGAAAAGCCCCGGCGGGCGAACAGCCGGCGGCTCGCCTCAATGATCTTCGTCCTCGCTCGCGGCTCCCCACGGCGCGGGCGGGTCATTTTTGCCCCTTCTTTAGGCGATTGGTCAACTGCTTCACACCAGCGAGCCTATCCAATAGGTGTGACACGACAGCCCTTAGTGCACTTCTTCGGGAAGTTCATACCAACGCTTGCGATCGCCGATCCGGGAGCGCAGCTTCCAGCCTCGCGTCTTGGGGACCTTGTCCAGTTCCTGTCGCAACCGCGTCAGCCGCTTCGCCACCCGCTCCCCGGCCTCGAACTCGGGCAGCGCGAGAGCGAACTGTGCGGTTCGCTCGGCGACCATCCCCATCGTCCGCCACAGCCCCCAGTCGCCTGCCGCGAGAGAGGCGATGTAGGCGGCGTCGACCTCGTCCTCCCCGGGGCCGAGGTCGTGGTCGGCGAAGATCGCGCAGAGGTCGAGGTAGTCCTTGTCGTTGGTTTCCACCACCTGCAACTTCAACACCGTCAGGTCCGCGAGCGACAGGGCCCGGGAGGGAAGTTCGAGGCGCTGGCGGAAGTCGATGCGGTGACAGAGGTTCGCCTCGTCGACGAAGACGTCGACCTGGCGCCGGTTCGTCCCGTCCCAGAAGAGCAGCCGCCGGTGCCCGTGCAGGGTGTTGAACTCGCGGTTCGATTCGTACCCGAGCGCCTCCAAAAGGGCGATCGCCTTCTTGCGGGCAGATCCCTTCGTCGCCAGATCGACGTCGGCGTAGTCGCGTTGCAGAGGCGGCCGCCGGCTGCTCGGGCACAGCACCGCTACGGCGACCCCCCCGAGGAGACGAAGCGAGACCCCGGCCTCGGCGGCGCCGTCGACGATCCGAATTCCCTCGGCGACGGGATCCGCAAGCGGCTCCAACCTCGGCCCGGCCTACTCCGGCGGGATCTCGGAGGCGAGTTTGTCCACGTCGACCCCCTGGCGCGACCTGGCGATCCGGGCGCCGAAGAAGGTGAGGATCGCGGCGCCGAAGAGGATGGCGGCGTCG
>Ga0307300_10000007_pt1 | contig 60368 bp, 55 predicted proteins | sample ER_DNA_181_FD_194492 | JGI IMG/M metagenome (GOLD analysis project Ga0307300, IMG submission 194492) | Bulk soil microbial communities from the East River watershed near Crested Butte, Colorado, United States - ER_DNA_181 | ecosystem: Environmental > Terrestrial > Soil > Floodplain | place... | reverse complement strand
GCGGCAATCGCGGCGCTGCTCAGCGTCTACACGGTCGGCCTGGCGCCGCCCGCGATGCACAGCCGCACCAACGTCTTCGCCACGGCCTCCACCCAGCTCCTGGTCGACGCGCCCGATTCGGCCTTCGCCGACCTCGCTAACGACCTGACGCCGCTGGAGACCCGGGCCAGCGTCTTCGCCCGCTTCCTCGCCAGTCCGGCGGCGCTGGAACTGGTCTCCCGCGACGCCAAAGTCCCGCTCAGCTCGATCGAGGCCCAGGGCCCCTACGACATCAACCTGCCGGTGATCCAGCAGGAGCCGACCGCGGGCCAGCGCAGCTCCCAGATCATCGGCGAGGGCGCCCTCTACCGGCTCCGGTTCGAGAACAACCCGGTGCTGCCGATCGTCTCCGTCTTCGCCCAGGCGCCGACCGAGGCCGAGGCGGCCGCCCTCGCCGAAGCCGCCCCGCAGGCCCTGCGGACCTACATCAACCGCTTGCAGGCGCGCCAGGAAACTCCCCCGGACCGGCAGGTCGTGATCCGCCGCCTCGGTGCCGCGACTGGCGGCGTCGTCAACGAGGGCGCCAACCTCCAGATCGCCCTGCTCGTCTTCATCGTCGTCTTCGGCGGCTGGTGCATGCTGCTGGTCCCGGCCCAGACCCTGGTCCGCGGCTGGCGCGAGGCGGACGTCTACGAAAGCGGACTGCCGCCGAGGAGCAGCGCTCGCGAAGGCGATCACGAGCGGGTGCCGTGATGCCGCCCGGGGCAAGCCCGGCGACGAGCTGGGACGGGGACGCGTGGCCGCACACGCGGCGGCCGCTGCCGTGGTTGTTCGCAGCGCTGCTGGCGATGATCTTCCTCGTTCCTTTCGACGCCGTCCACCTCAAGGTCTCGCTGCCCTTCAGCTCCGACCTTGACCGCTTCCTCGTCACCGCGATCGTCGGCGTCTGGCTGGTCGGAACCGCTGTGCGCAAGCAGCAGGCGGTGGAACGGCTGCGCCCGGCCGGATGGGCGGTGGGGGTGATCGCCTTCATCGCCTTGGCCGTCGTCAGCATCGCCTTCAACGTCGAGCGGATCACCAACCTCGGTGAATGGGAAGACGCGCAGAAACACCTGGTCGTCCTCTTCTCGATGGGCGCGATCTTCGCGATCGTCGCGCTCAACCTGCGCGCCTCGGAGCTGCGCGCCTTCTCCGTGCTGATCGTGATCCTGGCGGTGGTCACCGCCGCGGGCACGATCTACGAGAAGAAGACCGGCTACAACGTCTTTTACGAAACCTCGGCGGCGGTCTTCTCGCCGGTCGCCGACGTCGACCACTCGCCTACCGAAATCAACCCGAACCCGGCGACGACGCCGCGGCCGACGATCACCGGGCCGACCAGGCACGCCCTCTCGGTGACGACGATCCTCGGCATGGCGCTGCCCTTCGCCGTGGTGCTGGCGGCGATCACGCCGGTCCGCCGCCGCCGCATCCTCTGGAGCATCGCCGCCTGCCTGATCATCGCTGGGGCGCTGATCACGCAGCGCAAGTCGGGCGCCGTGGTGCCGGCGATGGCGCTGCTCGTCCTCTTCGTGCTGCGACCGCGCCAGCTGCTGCGCCTGGCCCCGTTCGGCCTGGTCGCACTGGCGACCGCGTTAGTCCTGACCCCGGGCATCTTCAGCACCGTGCGGGAGCTCGGGCACACCTCCGAACAGGACTCGACCGCGGGGCGGACCTCCGACTACCCGGCCGTCGTCCCCGACCTGCTGACCCGCCCGATGATCGGCCGCGGCTTCGGCACCCTCGACTCCGAACGGGTCGACACCTACCGGATCTTCGACAACGAGTACCTGGGGCAGCTCTTCCAGGTCGGCGCCCTGGGGCTGCTCGCTTTCATCGCGATGATCGTCACGCCGCTCTTCGTGGCCCGCTCGGTCCTGCGCTCCGACGACCCGGTGCGGGGCCCGCCGGCCCTTGCCGCCGGCGCCGCCTGCCTCGCCTTCGGCGTCGCCTGCGCGCTCTACGACATCCTCACCTTCCCGCAGGCGCCGTACCTGTTCCTGTTCATGGCGGCGATGTGCGTCTGCGCGGCCTCGGTCGAGGTGCCGGCGGGCTGGATCGCGAAACCACCGCTGCCGGTGAGAAGGGCGGCGATCGCGTGAGCGTGGCCCGGCCGGACATCAGCTTCGTGATCGTCACCCACAACGGGCGCGAGATGGCACTGAGGACGCTGCGCTCGGCCCGGGCGACGCTGGGCGCGGCCGAGGCGCAGTGGATCGTCGCCGACAGCGCCTCCGCCGACGGCACCCCGGAGGCGATCGAATGCGAGTTCGACGACGTCGAGGTCCTGCGGGTCCCCAACCGGGGCTTCGCCGCCGCCAACAACGCCGGCATCCTTCGCGCCGAGGGCCGCTACGTGCTCCTCCTCAACCCCGACGTCGAAGTGCGCGAAGGGGACTTCGGCAGGCTGGTGCAGGCGCTCGACTCGCGCCCGGACGTCGGCATCGCCAGCGTCATCCAGCGCGGCAGCGACGGCACCCTGCAGTACTCGATGCGCCGCTTCCCCTCGCCCGCCCGCGACCTCGGCGAGTCGCTGTTCGCCGCCCGCTGGCCGTTCTTCCGCTCGCTGCAGGAGCTCGACACCGCCACCGGTCGCTACCTTCGCGAGAGTTCGGCCGAGTGGGTGGTCGGCGCCTTCCTCTGCGTCCGTGCCGAGGCCGTCGCCTCGATCGGGCCGATGGACGAGCGCTTCTTCCTCTATTCCGAGGAGATCGACTGGTGCCTGCGGGCGCACCAGCGCGGCTGGGACATCCGCCACCTGCCGGTGATGACCGTCATCCACCACGCCGGCCGCCGCGACCGCGGCGACCTGATGGCCCAGCTCGCCTACTCGCGCCTGCTCTTCGCCGCCAAGCACCACAGCCGCCTCGATGCCTTCGGCATCCGCGCGGCGCTGGCGCTCGGGCACGTGCTGCGGATCGCCCTGCGGCTGCCGCTGGCCTTCGGTGCCGCCGCGCGGGCGCGGGTCCGCGCCGAGGCGGGGGCGCTGCGGGTGCTGCTCGGCCTCGCCGAGCCGCCGCTGCGGGCCGATCCGCCCGCCCCCGCGGCGGCTCCGGTCCCCGGCGGGGCGGAGTAGCGGGATGTGCGGGATCGTCGGACAGGCGCGCAGCGACGGCGGCGCCGTCGACCGCGGCTCGATCGAGGCGATGTGCGCCGCTCTCGAGCACCGCGGCCCGGACTCGCGCGGCGTCCACGTCGACGACGCGGTCGGGCTCGGGATCCAGCGCCTGCGGGTGATCGATCTCGAGACCGGCGACCAGCCGGTCTACAACGAGGACCGCTCGGTCGCCGTCGTCCTCAACGGCGAGATCTACAACTACCGCGAGCTGCGCGAGCGCTTGCGCGCCAACGGGCACCGCTTCGCCAGCGACGGCGACACCGAGGTGATCGCCCATCTATACGAGGAGGAGGGACCGGACTTCGTCCGCTCGCTCTCGGGGATGTTCGCGATCGCGCTCTGGGACGCGCGGCGGCAGGAGCTCTTCGTCGCCCGCGACCGGATCGGCAAGAAGCCGCTCTTCTACGCGGCCCGCGACGGAGCCCTCTCCTTCGCCTCGGAGCTGTGGGCGCTGCTCGCCGACTCCGAGGTCTCGCGCGAGGTCGATCCGGTGGCGCTCGACCGCTTCCTCACCTACACCTACGTCCCCGCTCCATACAGCGCCTTCCGCGGCGCCCGCAAGCTGCCGCCGGGGTCGCTGCTGCGCTGGCGCAACGGCGCCCTTTCGATCGAGCGCTACTGGCGGCCGAGTTTCGGGCCGAAGCTCGAGGTGGGTTCCGAGGCCGAGGCCGGGGAGCTCGTCCGCGACGCGGTCCGCGAGGCCGTCCGCCGCCGCCTGGTCGCCGACGTCCCGCTCGGCGCCTTCCTCTCGGGCGGGGTCGACTCGACCGCGGTGCTGGCGGCGATGGCCGAGCTCTCGAGCGCGCCGGTCAAGACCTTCTCGATCGGCTTCGAGTCGGCCGGCTTCAACGAGCTTCCCTACGCGCGGGAGGTCGCCGAGCTGTTCGGCGCCGAGCACCACGAGCTGGTGGTGCGGCCCGACGCGGTGGAGCTGCTGCCCAAGCTGACCCGCCACTACGGTGAGCCCTTCGCCGACCACTCCGCGATCCCCAGCTTCTACCTGGCGGAGATGACCCGCCGCCACGTCACGGTCGCCCTCACCGGGGACGGCGGCGACGAGGTCTTCGGCGGCTACGGCCGCTACGCCCACGGGGCGATGCTCGAGCGCCTCGACCGGGTCCCGGCCGGGATGCGCCGCGCGGCGGCGCGGCTGGCCGCGCGCCTGCGCCCGGACGGCGACCTCAACAGCCCGCGCAACCGCGTGCGCCGCGCCGCTGCGCTGCTGCCGCTCTCGCCGGCGGACCGCTACCTGCGAGCGATGTCGCGGTTCGGCCTCGACCTGCGCGAGAGCCTCTACACGCCCGAGTTCCGCGCCGCGCTCGCCGAGCCGGCGGCAGCGACGATCGCCGAGCCCTGGGAGGCCTCGAGCGCCGAGGACCCGATCGACCGCATGCTCGACGTCGACCAGCAGACCTACTTGCCCGGCGACCTCCTGGTGAAGATGGACATCGCGACGATGGCCTACGGGCTGGAGGCGCGCTCGCCGCTGCTCGACCACGAGGTGGTCGAGCTCGGGGCGGCCCTGCCGACCCGGTTCAAGGTGCGGGGGCGGGAGAAGAAGATCGCCCTGCGGGCGGCGCTGCGCGGCGTCGTCCCCGACCGCCACATCGACCGGGCCAAGCAGGGCTTCCAGGTGCCGATGGCCGAGTGGTTCCGCACCGACCTGCGCGAGCTGGCGCGCGAGACGCTGCTGGGCGAGGCGGCGGCGAGCCGCGGCTACCTGCGCCAGGACGTCGTCGCCGGCCTCCTGCAGCGCCACCTCGACCGCAAGGAGGACAACTCTTCGCTGCTCTGGAGCGCGCTGGCGCTCGAGCTCTGGCATCAGCAGGTGGTCGAAGCCCGGCCGCAGGGGGAACCGGCCCATGCCCTCGCCTGAGCCCGGCCACCGGATCCTGATCCTCGTCCCCGGCAAGCTCGGGGAGCGGCTCAGTGGCCCCGAGATCCGCGCCGTGCGCCTCGGCCAGGCGCTGGCCGCGGAGAACCGGGTCACCCTGATCGCGCCCGGCGGCGGGGGGGAGCACGAGGGCCTGCCCGTGGTGCCGTTCTCGCGCCGCCGGCTGCTGCGCGAGGCGCGGCGGCACGACGTCGTCATCGCCTCCACCGTGCCCCCCTTCCTGCTCGCGCTCAGGCGCAGCCTGCGCTTCGTCGCCGTCTCCGACCAGTACGACCCGGTCGAGCTGGAGCTGGGAACCCTCGAGCAGGGCGCCGACCGGGCTCGCGACACCGCCCGCGCCGCGCGCCGGCTGCAGCTCTCCTGCGCCGACCTCGTGCTTTGCGCCGGCCGCCGCCAGCGCCAGCTGCTGGAGGCCGAGATCGAGATCCTCGATGCCCCGCGCCGGCCACCCCTCCGCACCGTTCCCTTCGGGATCGACGAGGACGCGCCGCCGAGCGGCGCCAGCCCGCTGCGCAGCCACTTCCCCCAGATCGAAGCGGCCGACAGCGTCGTCCTCTGGTGGGGCAGCCTCTGGCGCTGGCTCGACGCGGAGACGGCGATCCACGCGATCGCCTCGCTGCGCGACTCGCGGCCCGACGTCAAGCTCGTCTTCACCGCCGGCAAGGCGCCCAACGGCGCCGCCGACCGCCACTCGGCCTTGGCCGAGGCGAAGGCGAAGGCGGCGGAGCTGGGGGTGCTCGACCGCTCGGTCCTCTTCCTCGACGAGTGGGTGCCCTTCGCCCGCCGGGGCGACTACATCCGCGACGCCGACCTCGGCCTCACCCTGCACCGCGACAGCGAGGAGGCTTCGCTCGCCGCCCGCGCCCGCTACATGGACTACCTCTGGTCCGGCCTGCCCTGCGTCCTCGGCCGCGGCGACGAAGCGGCAGAGCGCTTCGAGCGCGCCGGCTTCGCCACCCTGGTCGAGGCCGGGTCGCCCGAGGCGACGGCGGCGGCGCTGCTGGCCCTGCTGGAGCCGGAGGCGCGGCGGCGCGCCGCCGCGGCCGGGCGGGCCCTGGCCGAGGAGATGCGCTGGCGGCGGGTGACGATGCCGCTGGTCGAGGCGCTGCGGGAAATCGAGCCCGGCGCCGCGCCGGTGCCGGCGTCGCCGCAGCTGCGGCGGACGACTTCCTACTACGCGCGCCGGCTCGGCGACCGCCTGCTGCCCTCCTCCTGAGCGCGCCTCAGGGGGCCGAGTAGCCGGCGGCGAACGGCAGCCGCAGCGGTTCGTATCCCGTCGTGTCGGCCCAGGCGGGACGCCAGCGGCGGACCGAGTGCAGGCCCGAGGCCGAGCTGTCGCTGGAGACGTTGTAGTCGTAGACGCCCCAGTTCCCGGCTCGGCCCTCGGTCGAGATGCCCGGGGCGTCGCTGGTTTCGGCGAAGACGTTGCGTTCGACCCGGTAGCGGCTCCCCGCCGGCGCCTCGGGGAGGTCGCGGAAGAGGCAGCCCCAGCGGCTGCCGACGATCGTGTTGCGGCGGAAGACGAGGCCGTCGGACTGGTAGATCTGGCAGGTGTAGCCGCGCGAGTCGTGGTCGAAGAGGTTGTTTTCGACCACCACCCTGCGGAAGGCGCCTTCCTGGAAGAGCAGGCTCTCCTGGGTCCCGGTGTTGCGGGCGACGTTGTCGGTGAAGCGGATGTCGCGGCCGCCGCCGAAGATCTGCCAGAGGTCCTGGTGGTCTTCGTGGTCGCCGAGCCGGGAGGGGCCGAGGAAGGTGTTGTGGTCGACCACCCAGTGCACGGGGGTGGCCGACTGGATGTAGTCGGAGGCCGGGCTCTGGATCGTGTTGCCGCGGATCGTCATCCGGCGCACCGCGCCGACGCCCTCGATCCCGTACCCGTAGCCGGTTTCCTGCGAGCCGCTGTAGTCGATGTCGTGGATCTCGTTGCCTTCGATCCGCACCGCTTCCACCCGCTTGCCGATCCGGTAGTCGCCGAAGAGGTAGATGCCGTTGGTACCGGTGATCTCGTTGCCGAGGATCGCGATCCGCGCCGCCGAGGGGGAGATGCTGATCCCTTCCTCGAAGTGGAGCCCGACCAGGCGCAGGCCGGCCGGGTCGATCAGGTTGGCGCCCTCGACCTCGGCGCGGGCGCCGGAGGCCGGCCGCACCGTCACCGCCGGCTTCTTCTTCAGCCGCGAGCCTTCGATCGCGCCGTAGGAGCCGGAGTCGAGGCAGATCGTGGTCCCGCCGCGAGCGGCCCTGATCGCGCTCGCGACATCGGCACCGGCGTTCAGCCTGCGATCGCAGTGGACGGGGGCGCCGGCCGGCCGGGCCCCGGCCGGGGCGGAGTCAAAGAGGCTGGGGCCGATCTTTGCGCCCGCGAACACGAGCAGCAGGATCAACGGCAGCGAGAGGAGGCGCACCCCTTCATTCTCGCATGGGAAGCCGGCTTTACCGGCCGGGAAAAGGCTGAACTATGGCCGGTATCCAGCCGTCAGGCTGAGCCCGATCGGGATGTAGCTGGTGGTATCGACCCAGGACGGTTTCCAGTTGCGCAGCGAGTGCGAGCCGCTGGCCGAGCCATCTTCGGAGACGTTGTAGTCGTAGGTACCCCAGCCGCCGGCGCGCCCCTCGGTGGAGACGTCGCCGCCTTCGGCGGTGCCGACGAAGATGTTGTGGTCGACCTGGTAGCCGCTGCCGGCGCTGCTCGTGGCGAGGTCGCGGAAGAGGCAGCCCCAGTGGGAGCCGACGATCGTGTTGTTGCGGAAGATCATGCCCTTCGACTGGTAGAGCTGGCAGGTGTAGCCGCGCGAGTCGTGGTCGAAGAGGTTGTTTTCGATCACCACATTGGAGAAGGCACCCTCCTGGAAGAGCAGGCTCTCCTGGGTTTCGGTGTTGCGGGCGACGTTGTCGGTGAAGGTGATGTTCTGCCCGCCGCCGAAGATCTGCACCAGGTCCTGGTGGTCCTGGTGGCTGCCCAGCAGGCTCGGCCCGAGGAAGGTGTTGTGGTCGATCGTCGCCGTTTCCGGTGAGGCGAACTGGATGTAGTCGGAGGCGGGGCTCTTGATCGTGTTGTCGCGGATCGTGAAGCGGGCGACGCCGTTTGAGGCGGTGATGCCGTAGCCGTTCGCCGTGCCCTGGCTGCCCGAGTAGTCGAGGTTGTGGATGTTGTTGCCTTCGATCAGCACGTCGGTGACCGAGGTGCCGTTGCTGGCGTCCTGGCCGTTGGAGTGGAACCCGAAGGGGCCGGTGAACTCGTTGTCGACGATCTGCAGCTTGCTCGCGGGGCCAAGGGCCTCGAGGCCGCCGGTGAACTTGAGCCCTTCGAGGCGGATGTTGGTCGCCTGGTTCAGCATCGAGTAGCCGATCGTGGGGGAGGCGCCCGCTGCCGCCTTCACCGCTACCGTGCTCGCCTTGTTGGCTTTGGTCACGTTGAAGCTGTAGGAGCCGCTGCCCAGGCAGATGACCGCGCCGCCCGCCGCCGCGGAAATCGCATTCGAGAGGTTCGCGCCAGAGGAGAGCGTCTGCGTGCAGCTGCTGCCGCCGCCACTGGGGGGCGCTTCGGCCTCGACCGTCCAGCTGCGGGTGGCGGGGGAGGCGTCGGTGTTGCCGGCGCCGTCGGTCGCCTTGACCGCGAAGGTGTGGGTGCCCACCGCCAGGGCGCTGTAGCCCTTCGGCGAGGAGCAGCCCGCCCAGGAGCCGGAGTCGAGCTTGCACTGGAAGCTGGAGCCGCTCTCGCTGGCGCTGAACTGGAAGCTGGCCGAGGTGTTGGTGGTGGTGCCAGCGGTGCCGCCGACGATCGTCGTCTCGGGAGCCGTGGTGTCCGCCGGGGGAGTCGGTTCGGTCGGCGGTTCCGGTTCGGTCGGCGGTTCCGGTTCGGTCGGCGGTGGGGTGGGTTCGGTCGGCGGCGTTGGTTCGGTGGGTTCGGTGGGAGGCGCGGGGGGGCCGGCGGGGGTGCTGTTCGGGTCGCGTGGGTCGGTTCCGGCCTTGATCTCGACCCCGTCGCTGAAGCCGTCGCCATCGGTGTCGAGCTTTCTCGGATTGGTCTTCGTCCGCCGTTCCTCGGTCAGGGTGGGGAGGCCGTCGCGATCGGGGTCGGCGACGCGCGAGTGGTTGGAGATGGCGTGCCGCTTCGCGGTGGCCCTCGCCGATTTCACCTTCAGCGGCTTCCCGGCTGCCGCGGCCGCCCCGGGGGGCAGGGCGACTAGAGCGATCAGGCCGAGCAGAAGCCCGAGGTGGCGCCAGGACGCGGGGAGCGTGAAGGGAATCTTTTTCATTGCCCCCATATCGGCCCTGCCCCCCTTGACGCGACGATCGGCCTGCCCCCTGGACGAAGCTAGGAGCCGGCGACTGGACGAAGGTTCTAGTTACAGCTACCCGGCCAGCGCCGGCCCATGTGTGGAGAGAGGGATCCAGGGCTCCGGAACGGCGCGCTGCAGCAGAAGTTCTCGGCTCCCGAGCGCGTTCTTGGGGAGATGCGTCGACATCTCCATCGCCTGCGCCAGCTGCTGCCCCTCTCGCTGCGCTGTTCCCTGCAGGAGCGTTCCCCCGGTCGCGCGCGACGCTGGCGCGAAGTGCCTGGGATCGAGCGGGTGGAGGCGCGCAATCAGGCTGTCCTCACCTTCGACGACGGACCCGACGCCGGGCCGGCCGCGACCGACGCGGTTCTCGACGCCCTCGACGCCGCCGGCGCTAAGGCGACCTTCTTCGTCGTCGGCGAGCAGATGGAGAAAGCGCCGGACCTGGTCCCCGAGATCCTCGCCCGCGGTCACGAGGTCGGGGTCCATGGGCAGCGCCACTTCAGGCACGACCGGGTCCCGAGCGCCGAGTCGGTCGCCGACATCGAGGCCGGCTGCGCGACGCTCGCCGAGGCGCTGGGGACGCCGCCCCGCTTCTACCGCCCCCCGTACGGGAAGCTGAGCGAGGCCGGTGCCGAGGCCTGCCGCCGCCTCGGTCTCGAGGTCGCCTACTGGTCGACCTGGGGCCTCGACTGGGAGCCGCTGCCCGCCGATCGGGTCGCCCGCCGCGTCAACCGCGATCTCGAGGCCGGCGCTGTCGTCCTCCTCCACGACTCGGCCCGCTACGCGGTCCGGCCCGACGCCGCCGCGACCGTCGGGGCTATCGCCTCGATCGCCGACCGCGCTTCCGCTCTCGGCCTCGACCTGGTCACGCTCGGCGCCGCCGTCGACGCGCCCGCACCGGTCGCGGCGCGCTAGGGGGCCCCGGCCGTGCGTCAGGAGCCGCAGAAGGTCCTGATCGTCGCCTCGCCAGGCGGTCACCTGCTGCAGATGCTGGCGCTCGAGCCGGCCTGGGGCGACGCCGACCGAACCTGGGTAACCCTGCGCTCCACCGACGTCGAGTACCTGCTGCGCGACGAGGTCGTGATCTACGGCCACGGCCCGACCCCGCGCGACGTCGGCAACTTCTTCCGCAACCTGCGCCTGGCGCGCCGGGTGCTGCGCGAGCAGGATCCGGACGTCGTGATCTCGACCGGAGCCGGGCTGGCGCTGCCGTTCTTCCTGCTCGGCCGGTTGCAGCGCCGGCGTCTCGTCTACGTGGAGTCGATCACGCGGGTCGAGAGGCTCGCCCTCACCGGTCGCCTCGTCTACCCGCTCGCCGACGCGTTCTTCGTCCAGCACGACCCCTTGAGCCGCCTGCGCCGGGCTCGCTTCCACGGGAGCGTCGCGTGATCTTCGCGACGGTCGGCTCGACCCAGATCCGCTTCGACCGCTTCACCGAGGCGCTGGCGGCGCTTCCAGCGGAGCGGCTGCTGGTCCAGCACGGCCCGATGGAGGCGCCGGCCGGGGCCGCTCGCGCCGTCCCCTACATGCAGTTCCCGGAAGTCGTCGAGAGCATGGAGCGGGCCGACACCGTCGTCTGCCACGCCGGCGCCGGCAGCATCCTCTGTGCGCTGCGGGTCGGCCACACCCCGGTGGTGGTGCCGCGGCTGAAGTCGTTCGAGGAGACCGTCGACGACCACCAGCTCGAGTTCAGCCGGGCGCTGGCGGCCGAGGGCAAGGTGATCGCGGTCGAGGACCCGAGCCAGCTGGCGGCCGCGGTCGCGTCGGCACCGCCGCGACGGACGCCGGAGGAGCGCAGGGCACTGCCGATCCAGGCCGCCGTGCGCGAGGCGCTGCAGGGCTCCCCCGCTTAGGTCGGTCAGTCGCGCGCGAGCGCGGCGGTGGCGGCGGCCGCCACCTCGGCGACCTGCTCCTCGCCCAGGGCGGGGCCCATCGGCAGCGCCAGGGACTCCGCCGCCGCTCCCTCGACGCCCGGCAGCGCCCCGGCCGGTGCGAACTCGCGCATCGCCGGCTGCAGGTGGAGCGGGGTGGAGTAGTAGGCGCGGGCGCCGACCCCGGCCGCGGCCAGCCGCTCTGCCAGCTCGTCGCGAGCGGGCGAGCGGACGACGTAGAGGTGGTAGCAGGACTCGGCTCCCGCGGTCTCGACCGGCAGCTCGACCGCGTCGCCGAGACCGGCCTCGGCGTAGGCCGCCGCGACCCGGCGCCGCGCCTCCGTCCAGGCGGGAAGGTGGGGGAGGAGGACGCGCAGGCCGGCGGCCTGAAGCTCGTCGAGGCGGGAGTTGTAGCCGACCTCGGTGTGCTCGTCGCGGCCGCCGGAGCCGTGAAAGCGGAGCAGGCGGGCGGCCTCCGCGACCTCGGCGTCGTCGGTGACGATCGCGCCGCCGTCGCCGAAGCCGCCGAGGTTCTTGGAGGGGAAGAAGCTGAAGGTGGCGGCCTCGCCGAGGTGCCCTGCGGGCTCGCCGTCAAGGCGCGCCCCGGCTGCCTGCGCGGCGTCCTCCAGCAGCCGCAGCCCGCGCGCCGCCGCCAGCTCGCGCAGCTCCTCCATCGGTGCCGGATTGCCGTAGAGATGGACCGGGACCAGCGCCCGGGTCAGCGGCGTCAGCACCGGCTCGACCGTCGCTGCGGTGATCGTGAAGGTTTCGGGGTCGACGTCGCAGAAGACCGGGATCGCGCCGGCGTTGACCACCGCCTCGGCAGTCGCGTAGAAGGTCAGCGCCGGGACCACGACCTCGTCGCCGGGGCCGACGCCGAGCGCGCGCAGGGCGATCGTCAGCGCATCGGTCCCGTTGGCGACGCCGACGCAGTGGAGGGCGCCGAGCGCCGCGGCGAACTCGGCCTCGAAGCCCTCGACCTCGGGGCCGAGGATGTAGCGGCCGGACCGGATCACCGCCGCCTGGCGCGCCGCGACCTCCTCGAGCAGCGGCTCCAGCGCCGGCCTGGTGGCGAAGAGCGGGACGCTCACTGAAACTCCGCGGCGCGGGGGTTCATCGCCAGCGCTCCAGCAGGTCCTCGTCGGGCACTTCGCGAACCCGGCGGCCGGGCACCCCCATGATCACGCTGCGGGGGGCGACGTCGGCGACGACGACCGCGCCGGCGGCGACGAAGGCCTCCTCGCCGATCTCGATCGCCGGACAGACGACGACGCCGGCGCCGATCCGGCAGGCGCGGCGCAGCAGCGGCCCTTCCAGCTCCATCTCGGGTGCATGGCGGTCCATCGTGTTGTCGTTGGCGAGGGTGACGCCGGGGCCGATGAAGACGTCCTCCTCGACCACGGTCCCGGCCGAGAGGTAGCAGCGCGCCTGGACGCTGGCGCGGGCGCCGATCCGGACCTCCGGGTCGACTGAGCTGAGGCTGCCGACCGTGGCGCCGGGGCCGATGCTGGCGCCGTCGCGGATCTGGGCGTGGTCGCCGACCCGTGCGCCGTCGCCGATCGCGACGCCGGCGTGGATCACCACGTTGCCCCCGATCAGGACGTCGTCGCCAATCTCGACTCCGGCGCCGAGCAGCAGGCCTGGCGCGAGGTCGGAGGGCTGGAGGGCCGCGCCGCTCACCGCGGCGCAACCCGAGGAGTTCTTGAGCGGTCGCTGATGCGCGGCATGCTAACGACGCGGTCCGGCGCAAGCTGGGCGGGTTGCCGGCCGTTGTTCGGGCATGAGCGCAAGCAAGAAGATCGGGATCGTCGGCCTCGGTTACGTCGGCCTGCCGCTGGCGGTGGCCTTCGCCGAAGCCGGACATGTCGTGGTCGGGCTGGACTCCGACCGCCGCAAGGTCGACGGCATCAACGCCGGCAACAGCCACATCGAGGACGTCTCCGACGCTTCCCTCGCCGCCCTGGGCAGGCGCCTGCGGGCCAGCACCGACGAGGCGGACCTGTCGCCCTGCGACGCGGTGGTGATCTGCGTGCCGACGCCGCTGACCGGCTCGCGCGAGCCGGACCTGACCTACCTGCTCGCCTCCGCCACGGCCCTCTCCAGGGTCCTGCGCGCCGGCCAACTGGTCGTGCTCGAGTCGACCACCTACCCCGGCACCACGCGCGAACGCCTGCAGCCGATCCTCGAGGAGTCGGGCCTCGCCGCCGGCAGCGACTTCCACCTCGCCTTCTCGCCCGAGCGGATCGACCCCGGCCGTACCGACTACACCGTGAAGACGACCCCGAAGCTGGTCGGCGGCATCACCCCGGCCTGCGCCGAGGCCGCGCACGACCTCTACGCGCTGATCTGCGACCAGGTCGTCGTCCTCTCCAGCCCCGAGGCGGCCGAGCTCTCGAAGCTCCTGGAGAACATCTTCCGCTCGGTCAACATCGCGCTCGTGAACGAGCTGGCGCAGCTCTGCGACCGGCTCGAGATCGACGTCTGGGAGGTCATAGACGCCGCCGCGACCAAGCCCTTCGGGTTCATGCGCTTCGAGCCGGGCCCGGGGATGGGCGGCCACTGCCTCCCGGTCGACCCCTTCTACCTCGCCTTCAAGGCGCGCCAGCACAACTTCTACCCGGAGTTCATCGAGCTCGCCGGGAAAGTGAACGAGGAGCAGCCCGCCTTCTGCGTGGAGCGGATCGACCGCGCCCTCAACGAGGTTCGCAAGCCGGTCAACGGCTCGCGCGTGCTGATCCTCGGCGTCAGCTACAAGGCCGGCGTCGGCGATATCCGCGAGTCTCCGTCGCTGACCATCGTCAAGCGGCTGATCGACCTCGGCGCCGAGGTCTCCTACCACGACCCCTACGTGCCGGAGCTGCCCGAGTTCGGCCTCGCCTCCGTCGATCTCGGCGAGGGCCTGGCCGGCGCCGACCTGGCGGCGATCGTCACCGCCCACCCCGACCTCGACTACGCCGAGGTCGTCGCCTCGGCTCCGCTGGTGGTCGACTTCCGCGGCGTCACCCGCGGGATCGAGGCGCGCAGCCTCGTCCGGCTCTAAGAGCGCTCAGGCGACGATCGTCAGCGCGCTCGGTGCCACCCGCAGCTCGATCCGCTCGCGCTCGCCGATGTAGTCGCCGTCCACCTGGAGCGGGAAGGGGCGGACGCTGCCGTCCTGCGCGACCGAGGCGGTCTCGACCACCGCGTGGGTGACGTCGACGAAATGGACGACCTGCTTGTGGCGGGCCGCCGGTTTGGTCTCGCTGAAGAGGCGAGTGATCAGCGTCGGCATGTCACGCTGGGCCGCCCGCTTCAGCACCGCTAGGGAGAGCGTGCCGTCGTCGATCGCGACCCCCTCACAGACCCGGATCGGATGGGTGGTGAAGTAGGTGAAAGGGTCGGAGTTCTGGACGATCGTGGTGATCCCCTCGACCGGCTCGGCGCCGTCGACCGTCGTCCGCACCCGCACCGGGTTGAGCAGGTACTTGCGGTAGAAGCTGGAGACGCCGGCCCAGCTGTAGTAGTAGGGGCCGGCGTTCCCCTTCAGGGTCGGGTTGCGGTCGACCCGCTTGACGACACTGGCGTCGATCCCGACTCCGCAGGAGAAGACGAAGTAGCGCTCGTCCACCATCCCCAGGTCGATCTTCCGCGGCTGCCAGTCGTCGGCGAGCGTCAGCAGGTGCTCGGTCGCGTCAACGACGTCGTTCGGCATCCCCAGCGTCCGGCAGACCACGTTGGTCGAGCCGCCCGGCAGGATCGCCACCGGCAGATCCGACCCCGCCAGCCCGTTCGCCACCTCGTTCAGCGTCCCGTCGCCGCCGAAGGCGACGACCACGTCATAGCCCCCGTCCTGCGCCTCGCGCCCGATCTCCGTTGCATGGTTCTGCGCCTGCGTCGTCACCGCTTCGACGTCGAACCGCCCCTGCAGCGCGTAGACCACGAGGTTTTTCAGCCGGTCCGAGACCGTCGTCGCGTACGGGTTGACGATCAGCAGCATCCGCTTCTTGTGCGGCTTGCGGCGGCGTAGGGAGCGGAGCTGCGCGGACACGGAGCTGCACCCTAATGCGGGGGCGCTGCGACTACCCTGCCGCCGATGATCGACCGACGAGAGCTGGGGGCGATCTTCGTCGGCGGCGCCGTTGGGGCGCTGCTGCGGGCCGGGCTCGCCGAAGCGTTTCCCGCAGGGGATGCGGCCTGGCCGTGGGCGACCTTCGCGGTCAACGTCGTCGGGACCTTGCTGCTCGGCTACTGGTTCACGACCCTCTCGCACACCAGCTACCGCCGGCCACTGCTGACCACCGGTTTCTGCGGGGCCCTGACCACCTTCTCGACCGTGCAGCTGGAGCTGGTGGAGATGATCGACGCCGGGCGGGCGGGGCTGGCGGTTCTCTATCTGGGGGTCAGCCTCGCGGCGGGCCTGGCGGGTGCGCAGGCGGCGACCGCCCTCGGGCGCAGGGAGGGCCCCGCGTGAGCTGGCTGATCTGGGTCGGCGTCGCCTTCCTCGGCGGCTGCGGGGCGCTCGCCCGCTTCGGGTTGACGCTGCTGGTCGCCGACCGCCTGCACCCGAACCTGCCAATCGGCACGCTCGCCGTCAACGTCAGCGGCACCTTCCTCCTCGGCCTGCTGGTCGGAGCTGGGCTCGACGGCAACGGGCGCCTGCTGCTCGGCGCCGGGGCGCTTGGCTCCTACACGACCTTCTCGACCCTGATGGTGGAGACCCAGCGCCTGGAGGCGGCCAAGGAGCGCCGCGTGGCAGTCACCAACCTCGTCCTCAGCCTGGCACTGGGGCTCGGCAGCGCTGCTCTTGGCTACGCGGCCGGCACCTTGCTCTGAGCGACTCTTCTAGAGACGATTCGCCGGCCCTTGCGCCTGGCCGCCAAACCGAGATAGGCTCGCCGCTGAGTGAACTCCGAGCGTACCCAAAGGGCCTGAAGCGATGTGGAAGCGCCTTCCGGACTGAAGCGGATCCTGCCCTCGGACGGGAGCGAACAGGCGATGCACGTACGCCTGCTCTCAGACAAACCAATCGTGCATGCGGAGTCCGACTACTTCGGCTTCTCAGCGTTTGCCGCTGCTCTGGCCGAGATCATCGACAACGAAGAGACGAGCACGCCGCTGACCATCGCCCTGAGCGCTCCCTGGGGAGCCGGCAAGACCTCGGTGGCGAAGATGATCGAGAGGGATTTGGGCGAACGGGTCGCCGCGCGCGGCACGGGCAAGCGGATCATCTGTGAGTTCAACGCCTGGGAACATGACGACGCCCCTCACCTGGGCGCCGCGCTGGCTGCCCGCGTCGCCCGCGTCGCCAACAAGGATCGGCGACGGTGGCGACGGCTTTGGGAACCGCTCCCGGCGGCAATGCTCGAGCCCCGGGAGCGATGGGAGCGCGTGCTGTCACTGGGAATCTTCGCTGCTCTCCTGGCCGTCGGCCTGATGGCCTTTCCTCCGACTCGCCACCTGGCAGACAGGGTGATCGACCCCAAGCAGGCGGCGGCCGGCACGTTCGGCGTGCTCTGGCTGGCGACGGTGGTCTGGGGGCTGATCTACAAAGCCGGTCGGAACGCGACCCGGTTCGTCGACGACCCGGGTTCCGAGGCGGCGCGCGGCTCGATTTCGGAAGTGAAAAAGCAGCTGCAGAGCCTGATCGACCAGGCGACCCGGGGCGGCAGGATCGTAATTGTCGTCGACGACCTCGAGCGCTGCCAAGCCGGGCGGGCGGTTGAGGTCTTCGAGGTGGCCAGTCAGCTGCTCGGGCACGAGGGCGTGGTGACGCTCCTCCTTGCGGACATGGAGGCGCTCGCGGAGGCCGCAAGGGTGGCCTACGGCGACGATTCGAAGTCCGAGAACCCTGAATTGGGGCGCCGCTACCTCGAGAAGCTGGTCCAGCTCGAACTCGACCTCCCCCCACCGACGGCCGGGAACATGTCGCTGCTTCTGCAAGGGGACAAGCCCAACGGCAGCGACGATCCCGAGCCGGAAGCAAAGCAGGAGGGCGACCACTCGGTCGCCCGCAGGCGTGATCCCGAAACCGTCTCCGCGTGGCTCTTCCTCATCACGTTCTACATCGGCTTCACCTACACCATCTTCGAATGGCTACGTGGGAAGAGCATCGCCGATGCGATCGCGAATGCCGTCGATCTCACCGGCCCGCTTTTCTTGCTGACGCTCGTGATCTCGGGCGGCTATGCCCTGTTCGTCCGGCGAGAGCGGCGCCAGCGGCAACGCGCCGCCGCGCGGGTGGAGGCGACCCTGGAGGAGCACGATTCGGCGGTGTCCGCAGAGGGGCCCGAAGACGAGGACCTAGCCCGGAAAGCCGCGGGCGACGCGAAGTACGGCGATCTCGCCGACATCGTCGCCGAGAGCTATCGCACCGTCAGATCCCCTCAGCTGGCCGAAGTCGAAGAGTTCATCAGGCGCTACCCGCCGCGTTTCCCTCGGGGTGCGAAGCGCATGCTGAACCATGCCCGGCTGTTGACCAAGATTGCTCGTGAACGGGAGATGTTCGGGGGCAAACCGGACCTGACGCCGGCCCACCTGGGCAAGTGGATCGTGATCGGCGAGCGCTGGCCAACGTTCGCGCAGCAGGTGGTGCTCCAACCGCAGACAATCAGCGAAGTCGAGAACCATGGTCCTGGAGGCGAGCCATTGGCGGGCGTGCCTGCCGAGCCGGATTTCGCGGAGGTGATGAAAGCGGATCCCGGCCTTGCCGAGGTTGTCGAAAGGCTGATCTACTTCACGCCGGCGGGCGAGGACAGCCCCGTCGTAGTCGCTTCGTAGCGGATCACGGCGCCGTCCTCGACTTCCCGCACTCGCCCCTCGTTGACGAGCAGGTCGGTGTGGCCGATCACCTCGGAGAGGGTGAGGAAGGCCTGGGTGACGGCGACGTTGCCCCACAAGGCCTGCGCCAGCTCGTAGGCGTTGCGCGGCCGCTCGGCAATCAGGCGGTGGAGCTTCTCCTTGCGCCGCTCGTAGCCGGCGAAGCGGGAGTCGATCAATTCGACGTGGTCGGTGATCGGCTCGCCGTGGCCGGGGAGGACGATCTCCGCCGGCATCTCCCGGGTCTTCTTCAGCGACTCGATGTAGGTGACAAGCGCCTGCGGCCGCTCGCTGGAGCCGTCGAGCGGACGCGCCAGCAGCGGGTTGGAGGAGATATTCGGCAGCAGGTGATCGGCGGCGAGGAGGATCTTCCGCTCCTCGTCCCAGAAGACCGTGTCCGAGGGGCTGTGGCCGGGCCGGTGCAGGACCTGCAGGCGCCGGTCGCCGAGCTCCAGGCTGCCGCCGTCCTCCAGCGGCCGCGTCACCGCCACGTGCGAGCCCCAGCCGCGGAAGCTGCGGGAGACGCTGCGCAGCGCCACCGTCACGTCCTCGGGGATGCCGTTGCGCAACATCACCTCGACCGCGAACTCGTCCTCGAGCTCCGCGTCCTCCTCGAAGGAGCCTAGGCGCCGCGCCGCGGCGCCGAGCGCCGCCACCTCGGCACCGGAGTGCTCGACCAGGATCTCGACCAGGCCGAGGTGGTCGATGTGCTGGTGGGTGACGACGATCAGCTCGAGGTCGGCGAGCGCGTGGCCGCGCTCGGCCAGCCGCGCCGTCAGCTCGTCGAGCGCCTTGCCCGAGTTGGGGCCGGTGTCGACCAGCGTCAGCGGCTCGTCCTCGATCAGGTAGCAGTTGACCCGCCCGACCGCGAACGGGGTCGGGATCGCGAAGCGGTGGATCCCGGCAAGCGCCGCCTGCTCGAGCGCCTGCTCGGGAGTTGCCGTCACGCCCGGATCAGGCCCAGGACCTCGTCGCGCCGGCGCTCCATGTCCTCGCGCGAGACCAGCGACTCGAGGTTCAGCCGCAGCAGCGGCTCGGTGTTGGAGGGGCGGACGTTGAAGTGCCAGTCCTCGCAGTCGATCGAGACCCCGTCGAGATGGGTCACCTCCGCGCCCTCGCCGTAGCGCTCCTCGATCTCCCGCATCTTCGCCTCCTGGTCGTCGACCTCGGAGTTGATCTCGCCGGAGATGAAGTAGCGGGAGCGGAACTCCTCCATCAGCTCCGCCAGGCTGCGGCCGTCGAGCGAGAGCAGCTCCAGGACCAGCAGCGCCGGGATCGTCCCCGAGTCGGCGTTCCAGAAGTCGCGGAAGTAGTAGTGGCCGGAGACCTCGCCGCCGAAGGCCGCGCCCTCCTCGCGCATCCGCGCCTTGAAGAAGGCGTGGCCGACGCGGGAGAGGTCGGAACGGCCGCCCTCGGTTGCGACCAGGTCCGGCACTGCCCGGCTCGAGCGCGGGTCGTAGAGAATCGTCGCGCCCGGGCTCTTCTGCAGGACCGAGCGCGCCAGCAGGGCGCAGATGAAGTCGCCGTCGCAGAAGCTGCCGTTGCCGTCGATGAAGAAGCAGCGGTCGGCGTCGCCGTCCCAGGCGATCCCGAGGTCGGCGCCGGTCGACTTGACCCGGTCGATGATCATCCGCCGGTTCTCCTCCAGGAGCGGGTTCGGCTCGTGGTCGGGGAACTCCCCGTTCGGGACGAAGTACATCTCCTCCAGCTCAAGCGGCAGCTGCTCGAGGATCGGCCCGACCATCGGGCCGCCCATCCCATTGCCGCCGTCGACCACGACCTTCATCGGCTTCACGTTCGAGGGATCGATGAACGAGAGGGCGTGGGAGCGGTACTCGTCCCAGACGTCGACCTCTTCGGTCGATCCTCCCCCCGGCGCCTCGCCGAGCCCACCTTCGATCTCGGCCTTGACGTCGCCGATCCCGGCGTCGCCGGAGAGTGGCAGCGCCCCCTCGCGGACGAGCTTGACCCCGGTGTAGGCCTTCGGGTTGTGCGAGGCGGTGACCATCGCGCCACCGTCGAGATCCCGCGAACCGACCAGGTGGTAGAGCATCTCCGTCGCGACCTGCCCGGCGTCGATCACCGTCGCCCCCTCTGCGATCAGCCCTTCGCGCACCGCGCCCGCCATCGCCGGCGCCGTCAGCCGCATGTCGCGCCCAAGCCCGACCCGCAGCTCGCTCGTGTCCTTGCCGCGCAGCCGCCCCAAGACACGGGCGAAGGCGCGTCCGATCGCCGTGGCCGTCGACTCGTCCATTTCGGAGCCATAAAGACCGCGGATGTCATAAGCCTTGAAGATCTCGGGCGGTGCCAGGAGGGACTGGTCGCTCAAAATGCTCCCTTCAGAGCCTTATAGCTCTGCTCGATCGACTGCGGCATCACTTTGGTGTCGGCGATCACCGGCATGAAGTTGTTGTCGCCGGCCCAGCGCGGGACGACGTGCATGTGGATGTGGTGCTCGACCCCGGCCCCCGCCACCCGGCCCTGGTTGAAGCCGACGTTGTAGCCGTGCGGCTCGTAGACCTGCTCGAGGCGGTCCATCGCCCGCTGCGCCAGCTCCATCATTTCCGCCAGCGTCTCGCCGGGGATCTCCTGCAGGCGGCCGACGTGGTCGTACGGCGCCACCATCAGGTGCCCGTTGGTGTACGGGAAGAGGTTGAGGATGAGGAAGCAGCGCTCGCCGCGGTGGACGATCAGGTTCGCCTCGTCGTCGTCCGCCGCCGGCTTGGCGCAGAAGATGCACTCCTCCTCGATGTCCTTGGACGCGTCCTTCACGTAAGCGAGGCGCCAGGGCGCCCAGATGCGGAAATTTGCCACGGGCGCCGCATCCTAGGGAAGCCTTCGCCCGTCTCCGGCGCCGCCAGACGCCGCTACAGCCACTTGCGCCGGCGGAAGTAGGCGACCATCACGACCAGGACGAACACCATCAGCCCCAGCACGGTGAAGAAGCCGGCCTCGTGGTGTTCGCTCGGGACCCAGGTGTTCATCCCCATCACGCTTGCGATCAGGGTCAGCGGCAGGATGATCACGCTGATCGCGGTCAGCACCCGGAGGATGTCGTTGAGGCGGTGGGAGATCACCGACTCGTTGGTCTCCTCCAGCGCCTCGGCGACCTCCTTGTAGTTCTCGAGCATGTCCCAGATCCGCTCGTGGGCGTCAACGATGTCGTCGAAGTAGATCTCCAGGTCGAGGTCGGTGGCCAGGTAGCGCTGCTTGACTTTCTCCAGTTCGCGCAGGACCGGCCGCTGCGGCCGCACGACTTTGCGGAAGTTGATGATCTCCTGCTTGACGTTGGAGATGTCGCGGACGACTTCCTCGGCCCGCTCTTCGAAGATCTGGTCCTCGAGCGCGTCGAGCTTGTTGCCGATCTTGCGCAGCATCGGGAAGCAGTAGTCGAAGCTGTCGTCGACGAGCCGGTAGAGCAGGTAACCCGAGCCGCGCGAGAAGAGCTGCTCGCGCAGCTCCTCTTTCGCCCGGCAGCGCTCGAACAGGTACTCGACCGGCTGCAGCGGCATGTTCGGGATCGTCACCACGTAGTCGGGCCCGACGAAGACGTCGAGCTCGCCGGCGCCGAGCCGGCCGGCCAGGGGGTCGAATACCGGCAGGTGGAGGACGATGAAGAGGTAGTCGTCGTAGACGTCGATCTTGGGCCGCTGGTTGCGCGAGAGCACGTCCTCGAGGTCGAGCGCGTGGAACTCGAAGTGCTCCTCCAGCCAGCTCCGCTCCAGCGATCCCGGCCACTCGATGTTGACCCAGCGCAGGCCGTCGGAGTCGATCTGCTCGACGTTCGGCCGCTGGGGCTCAGGCGCAGCGGGCTGAGAGGCGAGCTCGCCGCGCCGGCCGCGAGGCCGTCGCAGCCTCGGTTTCGGAAGGTTCGGCATCGCCCAACCCCCTCAATATCTCGTGCGGCAGAGTCATCGTGGCGCCTAGGTTAGACGGGCGCCGGGAAATACGTGGATTGCAGCGTGCAATGGTTGCCGCGCGTCATCCTTTTGCTGTATCGTCGCCCGTACATAAGCGCCACATCTAGAGGGGTGGAGGGACTGGCCCGAAGAAGCCCCGGCAACCATCGCGACCGCAAGGTCGAGACAGGTGCCAACTCCAGCAGACCGCGAAGCACGAGGTCTGGAAGATGTGGGGGATGTCCGATCCGGACCTCGCCCCACAGATGGCGAGGTTTTTTTCGTAAGTGGAAAAGAGGATCGGATGTCAGTAGAGAGCCTGAAGTGCAAAGAGTGCGGGACCGCCTACGAGCTGGACGCCCGCTATGTGTGTGAGAACTGCTTCGGACCGCTGGAGGTCGCCTACGACTTCAGCGGGCTCGACGCCGCCGAGGCGAAGCGGCGGATCCAGGCCGGTTCGCAGGGGATCTGGCGCTACCGCGACTTCCTGCCCTTCAAGGGCAACGCCAGCGACCCGCTGGAGCCGGGGTTCACCCCGCTGCTGAAGGCGAGCCGCCTCGCCGAGCGGCTCGGGGTTGACGCCGAGATCTACATCAAGAACGACGCCGCCAACCCGACCCACTCCTTCAAGGACCGGGTCGTCGCCGTCGCCGTCGCCAAAGCGAAGGAGCTCGGCTTCGACACCGTCGCCTGCGCCTCGACCGGCAACCTCGCCAACGCCGTCGCCGCCCACGCCGCCGCGGCCGGCCTCGACTCCTACGTCTTCGTCCCCGCCAACCTCGAGGAGCAGAAGCTGCTCGCGACCGGCGTCTACGGGACCAACCTGGTCGGCGTCCGCGGCAACTACGACGACGTCAACCGCCTCTGCACCCAGCTCGCCGAGACCCACCCCTGGGCCTTCGTCAACGTCAACCTGCGGCCCTACTACGCCGAGGGCTCGAAGACGCTCGCCTACGAGACCGTCGAGCAGCTCGGCTGGAAGCTGCCGGACCGGGTCGTTTCCCCGATCGCCTCCGGCTCGCTCTTCACCAAGCTCGGCCGCGGCTTCCAGGAGTGGCTCGACCTCGGCCTCGTCTCCGGCGAGCAGCCGACCTTCAACGGCGCCCAGGCCGAGGGCTGCAGCCCGGTGGCGACGGCGTTCGCCGAAGGCTGGGAAGTCTGCAAGCCGCAGCGCCCCGAAACGATCGCGAAAAGCCTCGCGATCGGCGACCCGGCCGACGGCCCCTACGCGGTCGATCAGGCCCGCCGCAGCGGCGGCGCCGTCGACTCGGTAACCGACCAGGAGATCCGCGAGGGGATCAAGCTGCTGGCCGAGACGACCGGGATCTTCACCGAGACCGCCGGCGGCGTCACCGTCGGCGTCCTGAGCAAGCTGGCCGAACGCGGCGAGATCGCCGACGGCGAGTGCGTCGTCGTCTACATCACCGGCGAGGGGCTGAAGACGCTCGACGCCACCCGCGATACGTTCCAGATGCACGAGATCGACCCCGCCCTCGAGAGCTTCGAGGCCGAGTTCCCGCAGGAGGTAGCCGTCTAGATGTCAGTCACCGTGAAGATCCCGACCCAGCTGCGCGCCGCCACCGGCGGCCAGGCCGAGCTCGAGGTCGAGGGCGGGACCGTCGGCGAGGTGCTCGACGCCGTCTTCGACGCCCACGGCGGCCTCCGCGACCGGATCACCCAGGACGGCGACCTGCGCCGCTTCGTCAACGTCTACGTCTCCGGCGAGGACATCCGCTTCCAGCAGGGCCTGGAGACCTCGATCAACGACGGCGACGAGGTAACGATCCTCCCGGCAGTCGCCGGCGGCTGACGGCGGCTGTGGCACGGCGCATATCGGCGTCCTCGGTCGCTCACGTGCAGAGCACGCTTCGCTTCCTGCGTCCTTGATCTGCTTGGCCACAACCACCGTCAGAGCTAGATGAAAAAACCGCCAGTCGTAATCCTCTGCGGTGGACGCGGTACCCGTCTGCGCGAGCGGACCGAGTCGGTGCCGAAGGCGCTGGTCGAGATCGGTGGCCGTCCGATCCTCTGGCACGTGATCCAGATCTACGCCGCGCAGGGGTTCAGCCGGTTCCTGCTGGCGACCGGCTACATGGGCGAGGCGGTGGCCGAGTTCGCCGCCGCCGAACGCTGGCCGGAGGGGGTCCTGGTCGATTGCGTCGACACCGGCCTCGACACGCCGACGGGCGGGCGGATCGCGGCGCTGGCCGACGGGGTGCGGGGGCAGCGCTTCTGCGCCACCTACGCCGACGGCGTCGCCGACGTCGACCTCAACGCCCTGCTCGAGTTCCACGACCGGCGCGGCGCCCTCGCCAGCGTCACCGTCGTCCGCCCCGACCTGCAGTGGGGGGTTGCCGAGCTCGACGGCGAGGCGGTGACCGGCTTCGTCGAGAAGCCGCGCAGCGAGCACTGGATCAACGGCGGCTTCTTCTGCTTCGAGCCGAGCGTGCTCGACTACCTCGACGCCGAGAGCGTGCTCGAGCGCGAGCCGCTCTCGCGGCTGGCTTCTGACGGGCAGCTGAAAGCATTCCGCCACGAGGGCTTCTGGGACTGCATGGACACCTACAAGGACGCGGTCGTCCTCAACGACCTCTGGACCGCCGGACGCGCGCCCTGGCGGATCTGGGACGCGGCGGCGGTGGAGGCGTGAAGCGCTCGCTGGTCACCGGTGGCCACGGCTTCGTCGCCTCCAACCTGGCCCGGGCCCTGCTCGAACGCGGCGACGCTGTCAGCGTCCTCGACCTGGCGCCGCCGCCCAGCTCCGGTCTCGCCCTGCAGGGGATCGCCGCCGACGTGCAGCTGCTGGAAGCGGACCTGCGCGACGCCGCCGCGGTCGACGCGGCGATCGTCGCCGGCGAGTTCGACGTCGTCTTCCACCTCGCCGCCCAGACCCTGGTCGGGCCGGCGATGTCCGACCCGACCCAGACCTTCGAAGTCAACGTCCGCGGCACCTGGAGCCTGCTCGAGGCCTGCCGCCGCGCCGACGTCCCGGCGGTGATCGTCGCCTCCTCCGACAAGGCCTACGGCCCCAGCGAGGTGCTGCCCTACCGCGAGGACATGCGCCTCAACCCGGCCTCGCCGTACGAGGCGAGCAAGGCGGCCGCCGACGCGATCGCCCTCAGCTATCGCCCGGCCTACGGCCTCCCAGTCGCGGTCACCCGCTTCGCCAACATCTACGGCGGCGGCGACCCCAACTTCTCGCGCCTGATTCCCGAGGCGATCGCCGCCGTGCTCGACGGCCGCCGGCCGCAGATCCGCTCCGACGGCAGCCCCGAACGGGACTTCCTCTACGTCGCCGACTCCGTCGCCGCCTACCTCGCGGTCGAGAGCGCGGTCGGCGCCGGCGGGCCGGGGGCGGGGGAGGCCTTCAACGCCGGCGGCGAGCGGCCGTTCTCGGTCGCCGAGGTGCTGGAGACGATCGTCGCTGTCTCGGGCACCGACCTCAGCCCGGAATACCTCGGCACCGGCAACCCCGACGGCGAGATCGACCGCCAGTTCGTCGACTCGACGAAGCTGCGGGAGGCGACCGGATGGGCGCCCGAGGTCGAGCTGCGCGACGGCCTGATCCGCACCCTCGACTGGTACCGCGACCACGCCGAGCTGCGCCCGGAAGCGACCGCCGCGGCCGGCTAGGGTGAAGCCCCATGTGCGGGCGCTTCACCAACACGACGAAGGACACGAAGAAGATCGCCGACCGCTTTGAGGTCGAGCTGGAAAAAGCGCTGGAGCGAAGCGGGGCGGGGGCGCCGGCGAAAGAGAGCGCCAAGGACGGGGGAGAGGCGAAAGCCCCGTCCGGGTTCGGCCGCTTCAACGTCGCCCCGACCCAGGAGGTCCGAGTGGTCCGCGCCTCGCCCGAGCCCGAGGAGGCCGAGCAGGGCGCCCGCGAGGCGAGGCTGATGCGCTGGGGCCTGGTCCCGGTCTGGGCCAAGGACCTGAAAGTCGGCTACCGGATGATCAATGCGAAAAAAGAGAACCTGATCAAGAGCCGCGCCTACGGGCCGCTGCTCGACAAGTACCGCCACCGCTGCCTGATCGTCGCCGACGGCTTCTACGAGTGGATGAAGGCCGAGGACCCGAAGCAGCCGCGCCAGCCCTGGCACTTCCAGGTCGACGGCGGCGAGCCCTTCGCCTTCGCCGGACTCTGCACCCGCAAGGAGTGGCCCGATCCCGAGGAGCGCGGCTACGACGACGGCTACCTCTACACCTGCACGCTGGTGACGACGACCCCGAACGAGGTCGTCGCCCCGGTCCACAACCGGATGCCGGCGATCCTGCCCAGCCCCGAGGCCGAGGCGGCCTGGCTCGACCCGAAGCTGAGCGCGGAGGACGCGGTGGCGATCTGCGGGCCGCTCGACGCCCGCCGGATGTCCGGCGCCCCGGCGAATCCGGCCCTCAACAAGGTCGGCAAAGGGACGGCGGCGGAGGGGCCGGAGCTGCTGGTGGCGCCGCAGACGACGCTCGACGCCTAGCCTTCGTCGCCTTCCCCGGATTCTTCTTCGACTTCTTCGCGTTCTTCGGCTTTGAGTTCTTCGGCTTCTTCGTCGATCGGCGGCGAGCGTTCCGCCAGCGCCGCCCGGGTCTCCACCGTCGCCTCCTCGCCGGAGCGGGTCTTCAGCGTGCAGCGGAACTTCGCCGAGGGGACGTCGGTGGTCCGCCAGACCGTGAAGAAGGGCAGGGCGAGGTCCTGCTCCGGCTTGCCGGCGATTGCGTATTCGATCCGCTCTTCGCCGATCTTGAACTCGGGCCATTCGACCTTGACGCCCTTTTCGGTGGTGAAGCGCTGCGGCCGGTCGGGGACTTCCAGCGAGGCCAGTTCGCCGCCGTGGGAGCTGAAGTCCATCAGCACCGTTTCCGGCACTTCCTGGCTGTAGATGCCGCTTTCGGAGGAGCGCGGATAGGTCGCCCGCAGGTCGCCGCCGCTCTGGGCGACTTCGGCGCCTTTCGGCGCCTTGATCGCGCAGAGGGCCGTGCTGTCGGCGATCGGCGCGCCGGCGGAGACGTTGAAGACGGTGGAGACGATGTAGAGCGAGTAGCCGCTGACGTTGGTGCCGGTGGCGCGGATGTTGGTGTCGGTGAGCTGCATCTCGCCCTGGCCGCCGGGGACGGCGACGGCGGTGGAGTCCGGGCCCTTCGCCGACTGCACCCATTCGAGGCTGGCGGCTTCGCCCTCCCCCTTGCCGGTGCTGGCGAGCGCGGCGACGAGGCAGGCGACGAGCCCGATCGCGATCACGATCAGGGCGCCGCGGGGCGGGCGGGAGTCGTCTGCGGAGGTGCCTTGGGGAGCGGCGCTCACAGCGCGACAGTATTGGAATCGGTCACGGAATCGCCCGCCTGGATTACCTCGACCGCCGTTCTGGGTACGTTCCTTCCGTGGCAGGCAAAGTGACGCGGCTGCGACAGGCCGACGCAAAGCCCAGGGCGATCGAGGTCCACGGGCGCCCGATGAACTTCATCGAAGCCGGTTCCGGTCCAGTGCTGCTGCTGATCCATGGGATGGCGGGCACCTGCGCCAACTGGGAATCGGTGATCGAGCCGCTGGCGATCCACCACACCGTGATCGCCCCCGACTTTCCCGGCCACGGCTCCTCGGCCCCCGGCGGCGGCGATTACTCGCTCGGCGCCCTCGCCAGCGCCCTGCGCGACCTGATGCTGACGCTCGGCCACGAGCGGGCGACCCTGGTCGGCCACTCGCTCGGCGGCGGCGTCGCGATGCAGTTCACCTATCAGTTCCCGGAGATGGTCGAGCGCCTGGTCCTGGTTTCCAGCGGGGGCCTCGGCCCCGACGTCAGTCCGATCCTGCGGGCTGCGGCGCTGCCCGGTGCCGAGCTCTTCATCTCGGCGACGGCAGGAGTGGGAACCAGGGTCGGTTCTGTCGTCGGCCGCGGCCTCGGCCTGCTCGGCCTGCGACCCAACGCCGACCTCGCCGAAGTCACCCGCGGCTACGCGACCCTCACCGACCCCGACCGCCGCAAGGCCTTCGTCGCCACTCTGCGCTCGGTCGTCGGCATGGAGGGCCAGCGCGTCGGCGCCCTCGACAAGCTCTACCTCGCCGAAACCCTGCCCCTCCTCATCGTCTGGGGCGAGAACGACCCGATCATCCCCGCCGACCACGGCCGGGAGCTCCACGCCCAGCTCCCTGACAGCCACCTCGAGATCTTCGAGGACACCGGCCACATCCCCCAGCAGGAGCGCCCCGGCCGCTTCATCGCCGTCCTCGAACGCTTCCTCGCCGAAACCGACCCCGCCGAGTTCGACGCCGGCGAGTGGCGCGCAAGGTTCAAGGCCGCCGAGAACTAGGCCTGTCGCTTTTTGCGTCCATTCGGACCTAAAAGGCGACACGACAAAACGCGCCCGACAGGATTCGAACCTGTGGCCTCTTCCTCCGGAGGGAAGCGCTCTATCCAGCTGAGCTACGGGCGCGTGTCCGCCAGCTTAGCGGTGGCAGGATCGGGAGCGCGCCGGTCATTTGTTCCGGATAGCGGCACAAAGGACCGGCGCACTTTGAACTTCGCGTAGGCTCGCCGCCGATGGATCTGGCGGTGACTTTTCTCGGGACTGGGGGCTCGGTGCCTTCGGCGCGGCGATCAACGGCGAGCGTGCTGGTGGCGCGCGGGGGGGAGCGGTTGCTCTTCGACTGCGGGGAAGGGACGCAGCGGCAGATGCAGCGCTCGCTGGGCCTGGTGCAGGCGGACGAGATCTACCTGACGCACTTTCACGCCGACCATGTGCTGGGCCTGCCGGGGCTGCTGAAGACCTATGACCTGACCGACCGGCGGGTGCCGCTGAAGGTCTACGGGCCGCCGGGGCTGACGGAGCTGTTCCAGGTCTTCTCGCCGCTGATCGGCCGGCTCGGGTTCACCCTGGACCTAATCGAGGTCGGGCCGGGGGATGTTGTTCCTCACGACGGCTACGAGGTGCGCCCGTTCGAAGCCTCTCACCGCACCACTCGCGCCAACGGCTACGCGCTGGTCGAGGCGGAGCGGCCCGGTCGCTTCGACCCCGCCGCCGCGGCCGCTGCGGGCGTGCCGGAAGGGCCCGCCTACGCGGCGCTCCAGCGGGGCGAGACCGTGGAGGGCGACGCCGGCCCGGTGACTCCCGACCGGGTGATGGGGGAGAGCCGGCCCGGCCGCACGGTCGTCCTCACCGGCGACACCGCGCCCAGCCCCGCCACCGTCTCCGCCGCCGCTGACGCCGACCTGCTGATCCACGACGCCTCCTTCGCCGAGGAGGAGGCCCAGCGCGCCGCCGAGACCGGCCACTCGACCGTCGGCCAGGCCGCCGCCGTCGCCGCCGAGGCCCACGTGAAGCTGCTCGCGCTGGTCCATATCTCCTCCCGCTACCACGTCGGCAAGGTGATCGAGGAGGCGAAGGAGGTCTTCGAGCCGACCATCGCCCCGAAAGACTTCGACGTCGTCGAACTGCCGTTCCCGGAGCGGGGAGAGCCGCATCTGGTCCAGAACGGAGCCCGGGAAACGCGGAAAGAGCAGGAAGGCGAGGGCTAGCAGGCCTCCGACGGTCGCTGCTACATTTGGCGCGTCCTTTAACCCGGTCCCGTGAGGCCAGGAAGGAAGCAATCGAGGTGAACGAGAAGGTCGTGCTGGAGCACGACGATTTGAGGCGGACGCTGCGGCGGATCGCCCACGAGATCGCCGAGAAGAACCCGGATTCGGATCGTCTGGCGGTCGTCGGCATCCACACCCGCGGCGCCGTCCTGGCTCGCCGCCTCCACGTCTTCCTCGGCGAGCTGACCGGCTCCGAGCTGCCGATCGGCGACCTGGACATCTCCTTCTACCGCGATGACGTCGGCGCCAAGGCGCCCGCCGCCCAGCCGGTCGTCCACGCCTCGCACATCGACTTCGACCTCTCCGAGCGCACCGTCGTCCTCGTCGACGACGTCCTCTACACCGGCCGCACCGTCCGCGCCGCGATCGAGGCCCTCTTCGACTACGGTCGCCCCCAGCGCGTCCAGCTCGCGGTCCTCTGCGACCGCGGCCACCGCGAGCTGCCGATCCGCCCCGACTACGTCGGCAAAAACCTGCCGACGGCGCGCGAGGAGCGGGTCAACGTCCGGCTCGAGGAGATCGACGGCACAGACGGCGTCGCGATCTCCGAACCCGACCCCGTGGAGGTGGCCCGATGAAGCACCTGCTCTCGATCGAGCAGCTCTCCCGTGAGGAGATCGAGGGGATCCTCGACCGGGCCGAGAGCTTCGCCGAGGTCGGCCGCCGCGACATCAAGAAGGTGCCGACCCTGCGCGGCCGCACCGTCGTCTCGCTCTTCTACGAGTCGAGCACCCGCACCTCCAGCTCCTTCGACCTCGCCGCCAAGCGCCTCTCCGCCGACCTCGTCTCGGTCAAGGCCGCCGGCTCCTCGGTCGAGAAGGGGGAGTCGCTGAAGGACACGGTCGCCACCCTCTCCGCCTACGACCCGGCCGCGATCGTGATCCGCCACCCCTACGCCGGCGCCGCCCAGATGGTCGCCGGCTGGACCGCCGCCGCGGTCGTCAACGCTGGCGACGGCAAGCACGAGCACCCGAGCCAGGCGCTGCTCGACGTCTACACCCTGCGCCGCAAGCTCGGCTCGCTGGAGGGGATCCGGATCTGGATCGTCGGCGACGTCCTCCACAGCCGCGTCGCCCGCTCCAACCTGATCGCCTTCACCCGGATGGGCGCCGAGGTCACCGTCTGCGGGCCGCCGACCCTGATCCCGCGCGGGATCGAGGAGCTCGGCTGCGACGTCTCCTACAGCCTCGACGGGATCGAGGAGGCCGAGGTCGTCTACGCGCTGCGGATGCAGAAGGAGCGGATGAGCGAGAGCTTCGTCCCCTCCCTGCGCGAGTACGCGGCGAGCTTCCAGATCGACACCCGCCGCCTCGAGCCGCGCCAGCTGCTGATGCACCCCGGCCCGGTCAACCGCGGCGTCGAGCTCTCCGGCGAGGCGATCGACTCGCCGCAATCGCTGATCACCGAGCAGGTCGCCGCCGGCCTGGTGGTGCGGATGGCGATCCTCTACGAGCTCCTCGCCGGCGCCGAAGGCGCCCCGAGCGGCGAGGGCGAAGGCAGCAGGCCGACCCCGATCGGGACCCCCGCATGAGCCTCGCCGACCTGCTCGACGTGCGCCCGGGCGAGAACGCGCACCTGGTCCTGCGGCGGGCGACGGTGCTCGACCCGATCGCCGGCATCGACGCGGTCCACGACGTCGTCGTCCGCGACGGCGAGATCGCCTCCCTCGCCAACCCCGGCGACGCCGATACCGACGGGGCCGAGGTCGTCGAGGCCGAGGGCCTGCACGCCTTCCCCGCCTTCTTCGACCCCCACGTCCACCTCCGCACCCCCGGCCAGGAGCACAAGGAGGACGTCGAAACCGGAACCAGGGCCGCCGCCGCCGGCGGCTACTGCGGGATCATCGCGATGGCCAACACCTCGCCGCCGGTCTCCACGGCCGCCGACGTCGCCGCCCTGCGCGAGCAGGCCCGTGCCGGCGCCTCCGTCCCCGTCGGCTTCCTCGCCACGGTCAGCAAAGGGATGAAGGGCGAGGAGCTGACCGAGATGGTCGAGCTGCGCGAAGCCGGCGCCCTCGGCTTCTCCGACGACGGCCTGCCGATCGCCGACGCCGGGCTGATGCGTCGCGCCCTCCAGTACCAGCACCTCTGCGGCGGCAACATCGCCCTGCACGAGGAGGACCCAGCGCTCTCCCGCGACGGCGTCATGCACGAGGGGCCGGTCTCCGCCGTGCTCGGCCTCGCCGGCATCCCCTCGGTCTCGGAGTCGACGATGGTCGCCCGCGACGCCGGCCTCGCCGCCTACGAGCGCGCCCGCATCCACGTCCAGCACCTCTCCGCCGCCGAGTCGGTCGGGGTCGTCCGCGCCGCCAAGGCCGCCGGAGTGCGGATCAGCGCCGAGGCGAGCCCGCACCACCTCTGCCTCACCGACGACGCCGTCCGCAGCCTCGACCCGCACCGGGCGAAGATGAACCCGCCGCTGCGCGAAGAGCGCGACCGCCAAGCGCTGGTCGAAGGCCTGCGCGACGGCACGATCGAGTGCATCGCCACCGACCACGCCCCCCACCAGCCGGAGGAAAAGGACGTGCCCTTCGAGCAGGCGGCGATGGGGGTGACCGGCCTGGAGACCGCCTTCGCGGCGCTGCACACCGAGCTCGTCCTGCCCGGCGTCATCGACCTCGGCCTGCTGGTCGAGCGGATGGCCGGCGGCGCCGAGCCCTTCGACCTCGAGCGGCCGAGCCTCGCGCCCGGCTCGGAGGCGAACGTCGTCCTCTGCGACCTCGGCGCCGAGTGGACGGTGGGGGAGGACGGCTACGAGAGTCGCTCCGCCAACTCGTGGTGTGCCGGCCAAACCCTCACCGGTCGGGTGCTGATGACGGTCGCCGCCGGCCAAGTCGCCTTCCGCCTGCGCAGCTTCTCGTTAGGAGTCGCATCGTGAGCGCCTACCTGCTGCTCGAGGACGGGACCCGGCTCGACGGGCTCGCCTCCGGCCACGACGGCGCCGTCGCCGGCGAGGTCGTCTTCAACACCGCGATGACCGGCTACCAGGAGTCGGTCACCGACCCCTCCTACGCCGGCCAGATCATCGTCTTCACCTACCCGCTGATCGGCAACTACGGGGTCTCGGCGGCGGCGATGGAGTCGGACCGCATCCACGCCCGCGGCGTCGTCATACGCGAGGCCAAGAACGGCGAAGACGTCGCCACCGCCGAGGGCGGCTGGGTCGACTGGCTCGGCGACTGCGGCGCTCCCGCCGTCTCCGGCGTCGACACCCGGGCGCTGGTCCGCCACCTGCGCGACAAGGGCTCGATGCGCGGCGGCATCTTCCCGGCGGCGACGCCGGAAGCCGAGGCGCGCGAACGGATCGACGTCGAGCCCTCGATGGCCGGTGCCGACCTCGCCCGCACCGTCACCCCCGGCGAGACGATCCGCTTCGAGGGCGAAGGCCCGCACGTGGTCGGGATCGACACCGGCGTCAAGCTCAGCATCGTCCGCCAGCTGCGCGAGCACGGCTGCCGGCTGACCCTGCTGCCCTGCACCAGCAGCCCTGAGGAGGTCCTCGCCGAGGACCCCGACGTCGTCTTCCTCGCCAACGGCCCCGGCGACCCCGCCGCCCTCGACTACGTCGTCGAGACCGTCCGCGGCGTCCTCGGCCAAAAGCCGGTCTTCGGGATCTGCCTTGGCCACCAGCTGCTCTGCCGCGCCGTCGGCCTCGAGACCTACAAGCTCCCCTTCGGCCACCGCGGCGCCAACCACCCGGTCAAGGACCTGGAGACCGGGCGGATCGACATCACCTCGCAGAACCACGGCTTCGCCGTCGTCGGCCCTGGCGGCGAGCCGAAGATCGAGGGCGACGAGCCGGTCCGCTGGGACACCGACTTCGGCATCGCCGAGCTCTCGCAGCTGAACCTCTACGACCGCACGGTCGAGGGCCTCGTCCTCCGCGACGTCGCCGGCGCCACCGTCCAGTACCACCCCGAGGCCGGCCCCGGCCCGCACGACGCAAGGCACCTCTTCGACCGCTTCCTTGCCCTCGCTGCCTAACGGAGAGAGATGCCAAAACGAACTGACATCCAGAAGATCCTTTTGATCGGCTCGGGGCCGATCGTGATCGGCCAGGCGGCCGAGTTCGACTACTCCGGCGTCCAGGCCTGCAAGGTCCTGCTCGAGGAGGGCTACGAGGTGGTCCTCGTCAACTCCAACCCGGCGACGATCATGACCGACCCCGAGTTCGCCACCCGCACCTACATCGAGCCGCTGCTGCCCGGTCCAGTGACGAAGATCCTCGAAAAGGAGCAGCCCGACGCCTTGCTGCCGACCCTCGGCGGCCAGACCGCGCTCAACATCGCGATGGCCCTCGACGAGGACGGGACCCTGGAGCGGCTCGGGGTCGAGCTGATCGGCGCAAATGCCGAGTCGATCAGCCGCGCCGAGGACCGCGAGAAGTTCCGCCAGACGATGACCGCCGCCGGCATCCGCATTCCCTGGTCGGTCACCGTCGAAAGCCTGGGGGAGATGGAGACTCGCCTCGCCGACGGCGACATCACCCTGCCGGCGATCGTCCGGCCGGCCTTCACCATGGGCGGCCAGGGCGGCGGCATCGGCCGCACCGAGACCGAGCTGCGCCAGGTCGTCTCCGAGGGCCTCGCGGCGAGCCCGATCAACCAGGTCCTGGTCGAGGAGTCGGTGATCGGCTGGGGCGAGTTCGAGCTCGAGGTGATGCGCGATCGCAACGACAACGTCGTGATCATCTGCTCGATCGAGAACGTCGACCCGATGGGCGTCCACACCGGCGACTCGGTCACCGTCGCCCCGGCGCAGACGCTGACCGACCCCCTCTACCAGGACCTCCGCGACCAGGCGATCAAGGTGATCCGGGCGATCGGGGTCGAGACCGGCGGCTCCAACGTCCAGTTCGCGGTCGACCCAGAGTCTGGCGAGATCGTCGTCATCGAGATGAACCCGCGGGTCTCCCGCTCCTCTGCCTTGGCATCGAAGGCGACCGGGTTCCCGATCGCGAAGATGGCGGCGAAACTGGCGGTCGGCTACGCGCTGGAGGAGATCCCCAACGACATCACCCGCGCCACCCCCGCCTCCTTCGAGCCGACGATCGACTACGTCGTCACCAAGATCCCGCGCTTCGCCTTCGAGAAGTTCCCCGGCTCCGAGGGCCGCCTCTCCACCTACATGCAGAGCGTGGGGGAGGCGATGGCGATCGGCCGCACCTTCCGCGAGTCCTTCGCCAAGGCGATGCGCTCGCGCGAGCTCGACAGCACTCCGGAGACCCCCGAGTCAGACGCGGACCTACTGGCGGCAATCGCGATCCCGAGCGCCGAGCGCTTCGACCTGATCCTCGCCGCCTTCGGGCGCGGGATCGATCTTGAGACCGTCCACGAGGCCTGCATGGTCGACCGCTGGTTCCTGCGCGAGCTGCAGGCGCTCGCCACCGAAGGCGACGGCACCGACGGCCTCGCCCGCACCTACAAGGCGGTCGACACTTGCGCCGCCGAGTTCGAGGCGGCGACGCCCTACTACTACTCCGGCCACGAGCGCCGGCGCCACGACGGCTCGCCGCCCGCCAGCGAGATCCGCCGCGGCGACAACGACTCGGTCGTCATCCTCGGCGCCGGCCCGAACCGGATCGGCCAGGGGATCGAGTTCGACTACTGCTGCGTCCACGCAGCGATGACCGCGCGGGAGCTCGGGCGCGACGCGGTGATGGTCAACTGCAACCCGGAGACGGTCTCGACCGATTACGACACCTCCGATCGCCTCTACTTCGAGCCGCTGACGGCCGAGGACGTGCTCGCGGTCTGCGAGCAGGAGCGACCGGAGGGGGTGATCGTCCAGTTCGGCGGCCAGACGCCGCTGAAGCTCGCGCGCAAGCTGGAAGAAGCCGGGGTGCCGCTGCTGGGGACCCCGGTCGACGCGATCGACCTCGCCGAGGACCGGGGCCGCTTCGGCGAGCTGCTCGAGCGCCTCGGGGTCGAGGCGCCGCCCTACGGCACCGCTTTCTCGGCCGAGGAAGCGACCGCGGTCGCCGAACGGGTCGGATTCCCCCTGCTCGTCCGGCCCTCCTACGTGCTCGGCGGCCGGGCGATGGAGATCTGTTACTCGACCGAGGATCTGCAGGCCTACCTCGCCAAGCACGTCAAGGCCGACCAGGAGCACCCGCTGCTGCTCGACCGCTTCCTCGAGAATGCGATCGAGGTCGACGTCGACGCCCTCGGCGACGGCGATGAGGTCTACGTCGCCGGGATCATGCAGCACGTCGAGGAGGCCGGCGTCCACTCCGGCGACTCGGCCTGCGTAATCCCGCCGCTCAGCCTCGGCGAGGAGATGCTGGAGAAGATCCGCGCCACCAGCGAGCGGATCGCGCTCGAGCTGGGGGTGATCGGCTTGATCAACATCCAGTACGGGGTCGCCGGCGGCCAGCTCTACGTGATCGAGGCCAACCCGCGCGCCTCCCGCACCGTCCCCTTCGTCTCCAAGGCGATCGGAGTGCCGCTGGCGAAGCTCGCCTGCCGGCTGATGCTGGGGGAGAAGCTGGCCGACCAGGATCTCCCGGAAGGGCCGCTCGACCACGTCAGCGTCAAGGAGGCGGTCCTGCCCTTTGCCCGCTTCGCCGGCGCCGACTCGGTGCTCGGGCCGGAGATGAAGAGCACGGGCGAGGTGATGGGAATCGCCGAGGACTTCCCAACCGCCTTCGGCAAGGCGCAGGCCGCGGCCGGGGTGCGGCTGCCCGAATCCGGCTCGGTCTTCATCACCGTCACCGACACCGACAAGCCCGCCGCGACCCAGCTCGCGACCCGCTTCCACGACCTCGGCTTCGAGGTGATCGCGACCGGCGGCACCGCTCAGGCGATCGAGCGGATGGGGGTGCCGGTGCGGCGGATCAACAAGCTGCAGGAGGGCTCGCCGCACGTCCTCGACCTGATCCGCAGGTCCGAATGCGACCTCGTCATCAACACCCCGACCGGCTCCGGCGCCCGCACCGACGGCTACGAGATCCGCACCGCCGCCGTCCGCCAGGGGATCCCCTGCGTGACGACGATGACCGGCGCCACCGCCGCCGCCCGCGCGATCGCCGCCGGCAAGCAGGGCGACGCCGAGGTCCGCTCGCTGCAGGAGATCCACGCCGGACAGGTGAAGGCCGCGGAGGCGCGATGACCGCGCCGTTCGGCCGCCGGCTCTGCGAGGTCGCGGAGAACCAGGTCTCCGGCGGCTACCGGATCTTCTCCCTGATCGACCGCGAGGGACCCGCGCCCGAACCGGGCCAGTTCTACATGCTCGCCAGCGAGAAGAGCTGGGGAGAGGGCGGAGGTAGACCCTTCCTGCCGCGGGCGATCTCGGTCGCCGAGACCGCCCGGGCCCAGGACGGCGCCCGCCTCGACTTCCTCGTCGAGGGCGTCGGCCCCGGCACCGACCGGCTCTGCGACCTGGAGGTGGGCGAGAACGTCTGGGTCGCCGGCCCCCTCGGCAACTCCTTCTCGACTCCGAAGCAGGTCAATCCCGACGCCGCCGGCGCGATCCTCGTCGGCGGCGGCATCGGCATCGCCCCGATGGCGATCTGGCGCCGCCGCCTGGTCGAGAAGGGCATACCCCTCCGCGTCCTCCTCGGCTTCCGCAACGAGGCGCATTCCGGGGGACTCAACGAGCTCTTCTGCGCCGGCGGCACTCTCTGCCCCGACGTCCGCCTCGCCACCGAGGACGGCCACGCTGGCCACCAGGGCTACGTCACCGACCTGCTCGCGACCATGCTCGCCGGCGACGACGCCACCTCCGCCGTCGTCTACTCCTGCGGCCCACCCGCGATGCTCGAGGCGGTAGCTTTTCTCTGCCAAGAGCACGGCGTCAGCTACCAGCTCGCCCAGGAGTCACCCATGGCCTGTGGCTTCGGCGCCTGCTTCGGCTGCGCGGTCCCGAAACCTGGCGGCGGCTACCTCCGCCTCTGTGTAGACGGTCCCATCACCGGCTCCCTGCCGGGGGGTGGCGCGGATTTGGGGGACCATCCCGAGCAGCTACTGCAGCGCAGGGATGGTGGGACCAAATCGGCGACAGGACCCGCCGGCCCGGCAGCGCTCGAGTTCTGTGGCATCGACCTCGCCCATCCGGTCATCAATGCCTCGGGCACCTACGACGCCATCGCCGCTCGCAAAGTCTTCGGCGATGCGCTGCTCGAGGAGTTCCCGTTCTCTGCCTTCGTTTCGAAGACGATCACTCCGGAGCCGCGCGCAGGCAACGTTCCGCAGCGGATTTGGGAGACGCCGGCGGGGATGATCAACTCGATCGGCCTTCCGAACAAGGGGCTGGAGGGGTTCCTGGCGGAGGATCTGCCGGAGCTGGCGAAGCTGCCGGTTCCTTTGATCGTCTCGGCGATGGCTACGAACCGGGAGGACTTCTCGCGCATGATCGTCGCCGTCGCCGCGAGGGACGAGGTGGCGGGGATCGAGCTGAACGTGTCTTGCCCGAACGTCCACTCGGGGCTGATCGTGGGAGAGAACCCGGATGAGACGGAGGCGCTGCTGGAAGCGCTGCGGCCGCTGACCGAGAAGCCGCTGATCGTGAAGCTGACTCCGAACGTCGCCAACCCCGAGGCGGTCGCGGTTGCAGCCGAAGAGGGTGGGGCGGACGCGGTGTCTTTGATCAACACGCTGAAGGCGAGCGCGATCGATCCAGCCACCCGGGAGCCAGCGCTGGCTGCAGGCCACGGGGGGCTGTCTGGACCTGCGGTGAGACCGATCGCGCTGCAGCAGCTGCGGGCCGTGCGGGCCGCCGTCGAGATTCCCTTGATCGGTATGGGCGGAGTGTCCAACGGGGCCGACGCGGCGGAGTTTCTCGCCGCGGGAGCCACCCTGGTCGCGGTCGGAACGGAGAACTTCCGCGACCCGCGAGCAGGCTCGCGAATAGCAAATCGGCTGCAAACCCGCATGTCGGAAGCCACCCCACGCCTAGCCGTGCTCGACCTCGACTAGAGGTTGAGACGAATTTTGGGAGATTTAGCGGTAGTCACCTTGCGCACCCCCGAGCCGCGGCTATACTCGCCGCGCACATGACGGCCTCGTCAGTCAAATCTTCGCTTGCCGCGCCCGAACGGTCCCTCGACCAAAGGATGGAGGCGCTGAAGCGGGCGAACGACATCCGCACGGCCCGGGCGAAGCTGAAGAAGGACCTGAAGGCCAACCGGGCCAGCATCCAGACGATCCTGCTCGACCCACCGGAGTACGTCCTCACCGCCAAGGTCTTCGACATGCTCCTCGCCGTCCCCAAGTACGGCCGTGTGAAGACGAACCGGATCCTCAACCAGTGCCGGATCTCCCCGTCGAAGACGATCGGCGGCCTTTCCGAGCGCCAGCGCGCCGAGCTCATCTCCCAGCTTCGTCGCTAACGACCGCGGCGGCGGTAATGATGCCCGCCGCATGGCCAAGGTCTTTGTCATCACCGGTCCTTCGGGGGTCGGCAAGGGAACGCTGATCAAGGAGCTGCTGAAGGCGGTTCCCGATCTAGAGCTGTCGGTCTCCGCCACCACGCGAGCCCCGCGGGAGGGAGAGGTCAACGGCCGCGACTACCACTTCCTCACCCCCGAGGAATTCGAGCGGCGAGTCGAGGAGAAAGACTTCCTCGAGTGGGCCACCTACAGCGGCAACCGCTACGGAACGCTGCGGAGCGAGGTTGAAAAGCGAACCGAGGCGGGGCATTCCGTGGTCCTGGAGATCGAGGTGCAGGGTGCCCAGCAGGTCAGGCAGATTGACCTCGACTCCGTCCAGATCTTCATCGCCCCGCCCAACCCGACGGTCTTGCGGGAGCGGCTGGCGGGCCGCGGTACCGATTCCGCGGAAGCAATCGACGAGCGGCTGAAGGTGGCCGAGCAGGAGCTTGCAGCCCAGGACGATTTCGACCACCAGATCGTCAACGACGACGTCGGCCGCGCCGCCGGGGAGCTGATAGCCACTGTGTGCTCGGAGCTCGGCCAAGCCCCGGCCGCCTGATCCTCTAGACTCGGTCGCCGATGATCAAACCACGCGTAGACAAGCTTCTGGAGCACGCCGATTCGCATTACGCCGCAGTTGTCGTGTCGGCCAAGCGTGCTCGCCAGATCAACAGCTACTTCCACAACCTCGGGGAGGGCGGCTTCGGGGAGTACCCGCCACCGATGGTCGAGACCAACGCCGAGAGGAACTACCTCTCGATGTCGCTCGAAGAGCTCGCCGAGGGCAAACTGAAATACGAGTACCGGACCTAGCGGTCTCAGCGCCCCGCCAGCCGCGGGGCGCTTTCATTAGGGGCCGATGGCACGGCTTCTCCTAGGCGTCAGTGGCGGCATCGCCGCTTACAAGGCGCTCGAGCTGGTCCGGCTGGCGACGCTGGCCGGCCACGGCGTGCGCGTCTTGATGACCGAGACGGCGACGCGTTTCGTCGGCGCCGCCTCCTTCGAGGGCATCGTCGGCGCTCCAGTGCTCACCTCCGAGTTCGAGCGCGACCCACTGCGCGGCGCCTTCCCCGGTGAGGAGCAGCTCGGCCACGACCCGATCGGGCATCTGGAGCTGGCGGGCCGCTGCGACGCCTGTCTCATCGCCCCGGCTTCGGCCAACACGATCTCCAAGCTCGCCGCCGGCGCCGCCGACTCGATGCTGACGACCTCCTTCCTCGCCTGCACGGCGCCGCGGCTCCTCGCCCCGGCGATGAACGACCGCATGTACGCCGACGCGGCGACCCAGGCAAACCTGGCGACGTTGCGCGAGCGCGGGGTGGAGGTGATCGAGCCCGAGGAGGGCAAGCTCGCCTCCCGCGGCGAGTTCGGCCGCGGCCGCCTGCCCGACCCCGAGCTGCTGCTGGCTCGGGTCGAAGCCGCCCTTCCCACCGGCGACCGGCCCTGGGACGGGCTGCGGGTCCTGGTCACCGCCGGCGGCACCCGCGAGCCGATCGACCCGGTGCGCTTCATCGGCAACCGCTCCAGCGGCCGCATGGGGATCGCCCTCGCCGCCGCCGCCGCGAAACGGGGGGCCGACGTGACGCTCCTTGCGGCCAACGTCGCCCTGCCGTCTCCCGCCGGGATCCGGCGCGTCGACGTCGAGACCGCGGCCCAGCTCGCCACCGCCGCCGAGGAGGAGTTTGGGAGCGCCCACGTGCTGCTGATGGCGGCCGCGCCCGCCGACTTCCGCGCCGCCGCGCCCGCCGAGGGGAAGCTGCGACGCTCCGACGGCCTCGAGCTCTCGCTGGAGCCGACCGAGGACATCCTCGCCGCACTCTCCTCGCGCCGCCGCGAGGGCCAGACCATCGTCGGCTTCGCCGCCGAGCACGGGGGGGAGGCGGCCGAGCGCGCCCGCGGCAAGCTCGAGCGCAAGGGCGCCGACATGATCGTCCTCAACGACGTCTCGAACCCGGAGATCGGCTTCGAGAGCGAACGCAACGCCGTCACCCTGATCACTGCCGCGGGCGAGACCGAGGTCCCGATCGACTCCAAGGACGCCGTCGCGGAGGCGATCCTGGACGGAGTCGACCGCTTGCGGGCGAAAGCAAGCCGGCCGAGTGGCTGAGCGGGCTATACTGGCCGCAAGCTTTTTTGTCCCCTAGGTGTGTCGAGAAGTGGGCCTGGCCCACTTTTTTTACGCCTCCACCCCGAAACATCCAGGCATGACCGAGCCCACCGAGCAAGAAATTCAGCAGGAGCTGTCCGAGCTGGACGGCGACGTCGAGCTGGTCGCCCTCGAGAAACCGAGGGGCGACGCGCTGCGCCTCTTCATCGACCACCCCGATGGGGTCGACCTCGCACTTTGCGAAAGAGTCACGCACCACCTGAGGCACCTGCTGGTCGATTATTCGCTGGAGGTCTCGTCGCCTGGTCCGAAGTACCGTCGCAACGCCACCGCTTCCGAGAGCAAGGAGTCCTCGCAGTGACCAAAGAGATCGTCGACGCCGTCAAAGCGCTGGAGCAGGAGAAGGGAATCTCCGCCGACAAGCTGATGGACGCCCTCGAGGACGCCCTCCTCTCGGCCTACAAGAAGACCCCCGGCGCCGCCAAATACGCCCGCGTCGACCTCGACCACGAAACCGGGGACTTCCGCGTCTTCGAACTGATCCTGCCGCCGGAGCTGGAGGAGAAGCTGCTGGCCGAAGCCGCCGAGCAGCAGGAGGAGCCGGAAATCGACCCGGAGACCGGGGAGATGAAAGAGCCGGAGGATCCCGAGCTCGACCCGGAGATGATCGCTCCCTACGAGGACCAGATCGAGACCAAAGACGTCACCCCCGAGGACTTCGGCCGGATCGCCGCCCAGACCGCCAAGCAGGTGATCCTGCAGCGAATCCGCGAGGCAGAGCGGCAGATGATGTACGACGAGTACCAGGACCGGGTCGGCGAGCTGATCACCGGAATCATCCAGCAGTCAGACAAGCGCTACACGCTGGTCCAGCTGCGCGAGCGGGTCGAGGCGCTGCTGCCGAAGTCCGAGCAGGTCTACAACGAGCGCTACGACCACGGGATGCGGGTCAAGGCCGTGATCACCGACGTCTCCGACTCGACCAAAGGGCCGGCGATCGTCGTCTCCCGGCGCAGCCCGGAGCTGATCAAAAGCCTCTTCGAGCTCGAGGTGCCGGAGATCGCCGACAAGCTGGTCGAAATCGTCGGCGTCGCCCGCGAGCCCGGCTACCGCTCGAAGATCGCCGTCGTCTCCCACGCCGACGGGGTCGACCCGGTCGGCGCTTGCGTCGGCCCCCGCGGCTCCCGTGTCCGCATGGTCGTCTCCGAGCTGCGCGGCGAGAAGATCGACATCATCCCCCACAACGACGAGCCCGCCCGCTTCGTCGCCAAAGCGCTCTCGCCGGCGCGCGTGCGCGAGGTGATCGTCGACGACGAGGAGCGCCAGGCGACGGTGATCGTGCCCGACGATCAGCTCTCGCTGGCGATCGGCCGCGACGGCCAGAACGCCCGGCTCGCCGCCCGCCTCACCGGCTGGCGCGTCGACATCAAGTCCGAGACCGAGTTTGCCTCCGAAGAACACGAGGTCGAGGGCGAGGGCGAAGAAACCTTCGACGGCCGCTGCATGGCGGTGCTCTCGAACGGACGCCGCTGCCCGAACGCGGCGATCCCCGGCTCCACCTACTGCGGGCTGCCGCAGCACCAGGCGCTCTCGCGCTTCGAGACCAGCCAGACCGCGATCCTCGCCAACGTCTCCGAGACTGAGGTGGCGATCCTCGCCGACCCCGACGCCGACGAGGGCCAGGTCGAAGAGATCGTCAACCGCGCCTCGAGCGAATTCGTCGAGCCGGCCGAGGACGAGGCTCCCGCGGAGGAGACCGCGGACGAAGTCGCGACCGAGGAGGCGATCGAAGAGGACATCCAGCAGGAGGCCACCGAAGCCGAGGAAGTGAGCGGAGAGACTTTGGGGGAGGACCCTGAAGCCGCTGGGGTCGCGGGTCCTGTCTCCGATTCCGGGCTCTCCCTCCCGGGAGAGTCCTCGCAATCGCCTCCACCCGCGGCAGAGGCGCCTGCGGAGGACATCCCTGCCGAGCAGGCAGAAGAAGTTGTTGAGGAGGCGGAGCAGGCTTAGTGGCAAAGAAACGGGTTCACGAGATCGCCAAAGCGCAAGGCGTCAGCTCCAAGGAGCTTCTGGCCGCCCTCAAGGCGGCCGGGGTGGAGGCGAAAGCCGCCGCCTCGAGCGTCGAGGAGGCCGACGCGCTGACGGCGATCTCCGCCGCGAAAGGCAACGGCGGCGCCGAGGCCAAGAAAGCGCCTGCCCTGCAGGCCGCGAAACCAGCCGCGCCGCAGGCTCCTAAGGCAGCCCCGCAGGAGGCCGCGGCGAAACCCGCCGCAGCGCCCAAAGCCCGCAATACGTCGACTAAACCGGTTCGCCCGGCCGGCCAGCAGCAGGGCGGCGGCGGTGCCGGGGGCGGCGCGTCGTCGAAAAAACGCCGCGTGGTGATCGACTCGCAGGCTTCCCGCCGCGAGCAGGGAGGCGGTCCGCCGCCGCAGCGGCCGCCGCGCCGTCGCGGAGGGCGCCGTCGCCGACCGCTGCTCGAGGAGCCGCCGGCGCAGTCCGACACTCCGATCGAGCCCGAGGCCTCGAAAGTCAACTCCGGCGCGACCGTCCGCGAGGTGGCTGAATCGCTTGGCCTGGCCCCGGCCGAGGTGATCAAAAAACTGATGATGATGGGCGAGATGGCGACGCTGACGCAGACCCTCACCGACGACTCGGTGAAGGCGATCGCCGACGAGTACGACCGCAAGATCGAGATCGTCCACGCCGCCGACGAGGAGCCCGAGGAGCCGGAGTTCTCCGATGCCGACGAGGACCTGGTCGACCGCCCGCCGGTGGTCACGATCATGGGCCACGTCGACCACGGCAAGACCTCGCTCCTGGACGCGATCCGCGAGACCGAGGTCGCCGCCGGCGAGGCCGGGGGCATCACCCAGCACATCGGCGCTTACCAGGTCCACCACGACGAGAAGACGATCACCTTCCTCGATACGCCGGGCCACGCCGCGTTTACGGCGATGCGCGCCCGCGGCGCCAAGGTGACCGACGTGGTCGTCGTAGTCGTTGCCGCCGACGACGGGGTCATGCCGCAGACTAAAGAGGCGATCGACCACGCCCGCGCCGCCGACGTGCCGATGCTGATCGCCGTCAACAAGATCGACAAAGAGGGCGCCAACCCCGAAAAGGTCCGCGGCGAGCTCGCCCAGATGGAGATCACCCCCGAGGAGTGGGGCGGCGACACCGTCTTCTGCGAGGTCTCGGCGAAGACCAAGGACGGGCTCGACAACCTGCTCGACATGATCCTCCTCGTGACCGAGCTGGAGGAGCTCTCGGCTAACCCGAACGCTCCCGCCTCCGGCCACGTGATCGAGTCCCAGCTCGACCCCGGCCGCGGCCCGGTCGTGACCGTCCTGGTCGAGCGCGGCACCCTCCGCGTCGGCGACTCGCTCGTCGCCGGCCCCCAGTGGGGTCGCGTGCGGGCGATGCAGGACTTCACCGGCAAAGCCGTCAGCGAGGCGGACCCGGGTATGCCGGTAGAGGTGCTCGGCTTCGACGGCGTTGCCGACGCCGGCGAGTTCGTGCAGACGGTCGACGGCGACCGCCAGGCCCGCCAGATGGCGGGGGAGCGCGCCCACCGGCTGAAAACCGAGGCGCTGGCCCGCCGGCAGGGCCGCAAGGTCAGCCTCGACGAGGTCTTCGCTCGCGCCCAGGAGGGCGAGATCAAAGAGCTCAACATCGTCCTCAAGGCCGATGTCGCCGGCTCCCTGGAGGCGCTCCAAGACGAGCTCGCGAAGGTCCCTCAGGAACGGGTCACGATCAACATCATCCACTCCCAGACCGGTGGCATCAACGAGTCCGACGTGATGCTCGCCTCGGCCTCTGACGCGATCATCATCGGCTTCAACGTGCGCCCGCTGCTGGACGCCAAACGCGCCGCCGCGCGCGAGGGCGTCGACGTCCGCACCTACTCGGTCATCTACAAAATCACCGAAGACCTGCGCAACGCGATGGAGGGCCTGCTGGACGCGGTCGAGGTCGAGGAGACGATCGGCGAGGCGCTGATCAAACAGACCTTCAAAGCCTCCAAGGTCGGCCGCATCGCCGGCTGCATCGTCGCCGAGGGCAAGGCCGTCCGCACCGCCAGCGTCCGCCTGATCCGCGAGGGAACGGTGATCTGGACCGGCGAACTCGGCTCCCTGCGCCGCTTCAAAGACAACGTCCAGGAAGTCGAGGAGGGCCAGGAGTGCGGGATCGTCCTCGAGGGGTACGCCGACGTCAAGGAGGACGACGTGCTCGAGTTCTTCCAGACGAAACAGGTCGAGCAGACCCTGGAGTAGCATGGCCGGCTCCCGCATGCGGCGCATCAACGAGGTGCTTCGCGAGGTGGTGGGCGCGGCAATTTCAAACGATCTGAGTGACCCCCGTATCGGCTTCGTGACCGTCACCTCCGTCGAAACCAGCCCCGACCTGCGCACCGCCAAGGTGTTCGTCAGTGTGCTCGGGACCGAGGAGGAGCGGGAGGAGACGCTGGAGGGCCTGCGCTCCTCCCACGGCGTCCTCCAGTCGCGGATCGCGGCGGAGACGCGGATGAAGCGGACGCCGACGTTGACCTTCCGTTACGACGACACGATCGAGAAAGGCGCTCGCATCTCCGAGCTGTTGGAGGGGGAAGAAGAGTGAGCTCCGTTCCCGAGATCCCGACCAAGGACCTCACCGACCTGGAGCGGGTGGGCGCCGAGCTGCGCGACCGCGACCGCTTCCTGCTGACCGCCCACGAGGGCCCCGACGGCGACGCCCTCGGCTCGCTGTTGGGACTGCACCAGGTCCTCACCCAGCTCGGCAAGGACTCGGTGATGTTCATGGCGGCGAAAGAGTTCCCGCTGCCGATCGAGTACCGCTTCCTGCCCCTGGAGGAGGTCTTCCACGAGGCCCCGGCCGACATGGCCGACCGCACCGTGATCTTCCTCGACTGCGGCAACCTCGACCGGATGCCGGTCGAGTGGCTGACTGCCGGCGGCAACGACGTCATCAACATCGACCACCATCACGACAACACCCGCTTCGGCGACCTCAACCTGGTCGACGTCGAGGCCTCCTGCACGGCGGAGATCGTCTACGACCTGGCGAAGCTGCTGGGGGCCGAGATCACCGCCGAGATCGCCGCCGCGCTCTACGTCGGCCTGATCACCGACACCGGCAAGTTCATGTACGAGAACACCAACGCCCACACGCACCGGGTCGCCGCCGACCTGATCGAGGCCGGTGTCAGCGTCGACGACACCTACCGGCGCCTCTACGAGCACGTGCCGCTGGAGAAGCTCCGGCTCGTCTCCCGCGCCCTCGAGGGGATCTCCAGCCACTGCGAAGGCAGGCTGGCGATCAGCTACATCACCGTCGCCGACTACGAAGCGACCGGCGCCGGCGAGGAGATGACCGAGGGCCTGATCGACAACCTGCGCTCGATCGACGGGGTCAAGGTCGCCGCCGTGATCCGCGACCTCGGCGACCGCGGCCGCGCCGCTCGCAAGGTCAGCCTTCGCTCCAGCGCCGGCGAGGTCGACGTCTCGGCGATCGCCCGCGAGCAAGGGGGAGGCGGCCACAAGCGCGCCGCCGGCTTCTCAACCGACCTCGAATTCGAGCAGCTGGTCGAGTTCCTGACCGCCGAGGTCTCCGCCCAGCTCGGTTCCTGACGATGGCGGGAGAGGCCGGGACGGTTCTGCTCTACGACAAGCCGGCGGGCGTGACCTCGCACGACGTCGTCGCCAAGGTGCGCCGCGAGCGCGGCCTCAAAGCCGGCCACGCCGGCACCCTCGACCCCTTCGCCACCGGGCTGCTGCTGATCCTGCTCGGCCGCGCCACCCGCCTGCAGCGCTTCCTCGTCGGCCTGCCGAAGACCTACCTCGCGACCGCCCGCCTCGGCTGGCGCTCCAGCACCGGCGACTCCGACGGCGAGCTGACCGAGACCGGCCGCGTCCCGACGGCGCTGGAGCTGCCGACCGGGACCGTGCGCCAGCGGGTGCCGATGACCTCAGCGGTGCGGGTGGGAGGGGAGCGGCTCTACAAGAAGGCCCACCGCGGCGAGGTGGTGGAGACGCCGGAGCGCGACGTCCAGGTGCATCGGGCCCAGCTCCTCTCCAGCGATGGGGAGTTCGCCCACTTCGAGGTCGAATGCTCCGCGGGGACCTACGTGCGGACCCTGATCGAGACGCTCGGGGACGCCTACTGCTCGGACCTGCGCCGCACCGCGATCGGTCCCTTCCGGGCCGAGAGCGCGGGCGAAGAGGTGCCGGCGGACCGGGTCGCGGAGCTGGTGCCGGCGGTTGCGGAGGCGCTGCGGTGAGCATCCAGGTGACCTCGCTCCCCGACGCCGAACCGCGGCCGCGCAAGGTCGCGATCGGGACCTTCGACGGCGTCCACCTCGGCCATCAGGCGGTGATCGAGGGCGCCGACACCGTCCTCACCTTCGACCCGCACCCGCTCGAAGTCCTGCATCCGGCCGCCACTCCCAAGCTGATCATGCCCTTCGAGGTCAAGCGCGACGTGATCGACGGGCTCGGCGTCAAGGAGCTCGTCGTGATCCCCTTCGACAAGGAGTTCGCGAGCCGCTCCGCCGAGGACTTCGTCGACCACGTCCTGATCGAGAAGCTCAGGGCCGAGCGGGTCTCGGTCGGCGAGAACTTCCGCTTCGGCGCCAAAGCCAAAGGAGACCCGGCGATGCTGGAAGCGCGGCCGGAGTTCGAGACCCGGGTCGTGCCGCTGGTCGAGGTCGACGGCGAGATCGTCTCCTCGACCCGGATCCGCGCCCTGGTCGCAGCCGGCGAGATGGAGGCCGCGAGGCGCTGCCTCGGTGCCCCGTTCATGGTCGAGGGCACCGTCGTCAAGGGCGACCAGCGCGGGCGCGGGCTCGGTTTCCCGACCGCCAACATCGTCCCCGACGACCGCCTCGCCTACCCAGGGCACGGCGTCTACGCCGCCTTCGCCGACGGCGTCCCCGCCGCCGTCAACGTCGGCGTCCGCCCGACCTTCGAGACCGGCCGCGGCGTCCTGATCGAGACCTACCTGATCGACCGCGAAGAAGACCTCTACGACAAGACCCTCCGCGTCGCCTTCGTCGAGCGCCTCCGCGGCGAGCACGCCTACCACGACGTCGACGAGCTGGTCGCGCAGATGCACCGCGACGTCGAGGACGCCAAGCGTGTCTGTGCTAATTTCCAGCGGCCGTCGCGCTGAATCGCGCGACGTTTTTGTGAGATGAGCCTGACCAAAGAGAAAAAGAGCGAGCTGATCGGCAAGTACGGCCGCGGCGACCAGGACACCGGCTCGGCCGAGGTCCAGATCGCGCTGATGACCGAGCGGATCAACGAACTCACCGAGCACCTGCGCGCCCACGCCAAGGACCACCACTCGCGGCGCGGCCTGCTGATGCTCGTCGGCAAGCGGCGCCGGATGCTGCGCTACCTCGAAAAGTCAGACCTCGAGCGCTACCGCGCGCTGGTCAAAGAACTCGGCCTGCGGCGATGATCGCGGTCGGGGACCAGGCCCCCGACTTCACCCTCCGCAACCAGGACGGGGAGAAGGTCTCGCTCTCCGACTACGCGGGACGCAAGGTTCTGCTGGTCTTCTATCCCGGCGATTTCAGCCCCGTCTGCGGCGACCAGCTCTCGATCTACCAGGAGGTCAAGCCGGAGATCGAGACCCAGGGCGTCGAGCTGGTCGGGATCAGCGTCGACAGCTTCTTCGCCCACAAGGCCTTCCAGGAGAAGCTGGGGATCGACACGACCCTGCTCTCGGACTTCGAGCCGAAGGGGGAGGTCGCCCGCGCCTACGGCTCCTACCTCGACGGCCCGCTCGGGTTCGCGAACCGGACTCTCGTCCTGGTGGACGAGAGCGGCAAGGTCGCCTGGACGCACGAGTCGCCGAACCCGGGCGAGTTCCCCGGCGCCAACGTCATCTTCGACGCGCTCTCCTAGCGCGATGACCGACCTCGGCTCGGCCCCGGTCCCCCCGGTGGGACCGGAGGACCACGTGCGCGGCGAGGGGGAGGAGGGGGTGGTCGTCTACGCCGACCTCGGCTGCCCGCGCTGCGCCGCCGCCTGGGGGCGGCTGCGCGAGCAGCCCGGACGGCTCGTCTTTCGCCACTTCCCGGTCGCCAGCAAGCACCCGCGCTCGCCGGCGCTGCACGCGGCGGCCGAGGCGGCCGGGCTGCAGGGCCGCTTCTTCGAGATGGTCGACTCGCTCTACGGCGACCGCGGCCGGGTCGACGACCCGCACCTGTGGCGGCGGGCGGAGGGTCTGGGGCTCGATCTCGACCGCTTCCAGGCCGAGCGGCGGGAGGAGGCCGTCGCGGCCCGGATCAGGCGGGATTTCCGCTCCGGCATCCGTGCCGGAGTCACGGGCACTCCAGCGGTTTTCGATGCCTGTACTCTTCTGCGTGACAGAGAACGAGAGTTCTGAACGCAACGAGCCGCCAACCGGGCGGCCGGAGGTACAACTAAATGAGCATGTTTGACGTTACCCGCGTCTCGGCGGATGTCGGCGATAGCCAGATTTCCTTCGAGACCGGCAAACTCGCGAAGCAGGCGGGTGGCGCCGTCGTCGTCCGCAGCGGCGACACGATGGTCCTCTGCACCGCCACCGTCGGCAGCCTTCGCGACGTGGACTTCCTTCCCCTCACCGTCGACATCGAGGAGCGGATGTACGCCGCGGGCAAGATCCCCGGCTCGTTCTTCCGTCGCGAGGGCAAATCCAGCGAGAAGGCGACGCTGACCGCGCGCATGATCGACCGCCCGATCCGCCCCCTCTTCCCCAAGGGCTGGCACTACGAGACGCAGCTGGTCGCGATCCCGATGTCGGTTGACCAGGTCAACCCCTACGACATCCTGGCGATGAACGGCGCCTCCGCGGCGCTGGCGATATCGCCGGTCCCGGTCGCCGATCACGTCGGCGCCGTCCGCATCGGCAAACACGAGGGCGACTTCGTCGTCAACCCGCCCGAGGAGACGCACGAGGAGCTCGAACTCGACCTCATCGTCGCCGGCACCAGCGAGGCGATCCTGATGGTCGAGGCCGGCGCCAGCGGCGTCACCGAGGCCGAGATCCTCGACGCCCTCGACATCGCCCACGCCGAGATCAAGAAGCTCTGCGCCGTGATGGAGGAGCTGCAGCAGAAGGTCGGCAAGGAGAAGATCCAGGTCGAGGCTCCCAGCATCGACGAGGGGCTGCTCTCCGAGATCCGCGCTTCCCACGGCCAGGCGCTCGTTGACGCGATCGCCACCGAGGGCAAGCTCGAGCGCTATGAGGCGATCGACAAGGTCAAGGACGAGGTCGTCGGCCACTACGCCGCCGCCCACGAGGACGGCGAGGTCGACTCCGACCGCGTCGCCGAGGTCAAGGCCGCGATCAACTCGATCGAGAAGGAAACGATCCGCAAGGCGATCGCCGTCGAAAAGAAGCGCCCCGACGGCCGCGCCCAGGACGAGATCCGCCCGATCGAGACCGAGGTCGACATCTCCCCGCGCGTCCACGGCTCCGCCCTGTTCACCCGCGGCGAGACCCAGATCCTCTCCAACGTCGCTCTGGGCACGACCCGGATGGACATGCGGATCGACACGCTCGGGCTGCAGACCACGAAACGGTTCTGGCACCACTACAACTTCCCGCCCTTCTCGGTCGGGGAGGCGGGCTTCATGCGCGGCCCGAAGCGCCGCGACATCGGCCACGGCGCCCTCGCCGAGCGCGCCCTGGTGGCGACGATCCCCGACGAAGAGTCGTTCCCGTACGTGATCCGGGTGGTCTCCGAGACCCTCGAGTCAAACGGCTCCTCCTCGATGGGCTCGGTCTGCGCCTCCTCGATGGCCCTGCAGGCGGCGGGCGTCCCGGTCACCGCACCGGTCGCCGGCGTCGCCATGGGCCTGATCAAGGAGGGCGACGACTACATCGTCCTCACCGACATCGCCGGGGTCGAGGACCACCTCGGCGACATGGACTTCAAGGTCGCCGGCACCGCCGAGGGCATCACCGCCCTGCAGATGGACATCAAGATCACCGGCGTCACCTTCGACATCCTCCGGGACGCGCTGGACCAAGCCCTGAATGGCCGCCAGTTCATCCTCGGCAAGATGGCCGAGGCGATCGACGGAGCGCGGGAGAAACTCTCGATCCACGCACCGGCGATCGAGTCGATCAAGATCGACCCGGAGAAGATCGGGGCGGTTATCGGCAAAGGCGGCGAAACGATCCGCGCCCTCTGCGAGGAGTTCGAGGCCGAGATCGACGTCGAGGACGACGGCACGGTGCGGATCTACGCGCCGACCGGCGAACTGGTCGAGGGCTGCGTCGCCCGCATCAACTCGATGACCAAGGAGGCCGAGATCGGCGACCGCTACGACTCCGCCAAAGTCGTCAAGACGACCACCTTCGGCGCCTTCGTCGAGCTGGTCAAGGGCACCGACGGCCTGCTTCACATCTCCAACGTGAAGCCGGGCGAGCGGGTCGACTCGGTCGACGACGTCCTCAAAGCGGGCGAAGAGATCGACGTCACCGTGGTCGAGGTCGACAAGGAGCGCGGCCGGATCGGCCTGCGCCTCACCGAGGACCCCTCGGTCGCGGGCAAATCGCCGGAGGAGCTGGCCTCGGTCGGCTCCGGCGACGGCGGCCGGCGCAACGGCGGCGACCGCGGTGGGCGCGGCGGCCGTGATCGCGACCGCGGTGGGCGCGGCGGGCGTGAACGCGAGCGCCGCGGCTAGTTGACCGGCGCCAAGCTCACCGAGCTCGGCTCGGGCGTGCGGGTCGTGACCGAGGAGGTTCCCTCGGTCCGCTCCGTCGCGCTCGGGCTCTGGGTCCGGACCGGATCCAGGAACGAGACCCCGGCGCAGGCCGGGGTCTCGCACTTCCTCGAGCACCTGCTGTTCAAGGGGACCGCGCGCTACTCGGCGATCGAGATCTCCGAGCGCTTCGACGGCCTCGGGGCCTCGATCAACGCCGCCACCGGCAAGGAGACGACGCACCTGCACGCGCGCTTCCTCGACGAGCACACTGAGGACGTCTTCGACCTGCTGGCGGAGATGCTGCTGGCCCCGACCTACCCCGACATCGACTCCGAGCGCCAGGTGGTGCTGGAGGAGATCGCGATGTACGACGACGAGCCCCAGGACCGCGTCCACGACGTGCTGGCCGAGGCCGTCTTCGGCGAGCACCCGCTCGGGCGCCGCGTCCTCGGCGAACCCGAGGTGATCGCCTCGATCCCGGTCCCGGACATCGAGGCCTACCGCAGCGCCCACTACGCCGCGCCGCAGATCGTCGTCGGCGCCGCCGGCCATCTCGACCACGCTCACATCGTCGAGCTGGCCGAGCGGCTGGTCGACCCGTCGAGCGCGGGGGAGGGGGAGACCCGCGAGGCCCCGCTCAGCGGCGACTCCCGGCTCTGCTTCCTGCAGAAGGAGACCGAGCAGTACCACATCTGCTTCGGGGCGCCGGGCCTGCGCCGCGACGACCAGCGGCGTTATCCGCTGGCGGTTCTCGACGCGATCTTCGGCGGCTCCACCTCCTCGCGCCTCTTCCGCGAGGTGCGCGAGAAGCGCGGCCTCGCCTACTCGGTCGGCTCCTACAACGAGCAGTTCACCGACCAGGGCCTCGTCGCCACCTACGTCGGCACCCGCGAGGACAACGTCGAGGAGGCCTGCTCGATCATCGGCACCGAGATGGCGCGGCTGCGCTCCGAGCCGGTCTCCGAGGAGGAGCTGGTGCGGGCGAAGGAGAGCGTCAAGGGCCGCCTTGTCCTCTCCTCGGAGTCGACGGCGGCGCGGATGACCCGGATCTCCCGCGCCACCCTGTTCGGCCTGCCGATCGAAACCCTCGACGAGATGCTGGCCAGGGTCGACGCGATCAAGGTTGACGACCTGACCGAGCTGGCGAGCGAGCTCTACGCGGCCGACCGCCTCTCCGCCGCCTGCGTCGGCGCCGACGAAGACCGCTTCCGCAAGGCGCTGGCTCCCGTCAGTGAGGCCCTGGTAGCGGCATGACCCGGGTCGCGGTTGCCGGCGCCGCCGGGAAAATGGGCGCCACTGTCTGCGAAGCCGTCGAGGAGGCCGAGGGGCTGGAGCTGACGGGTCGGGCGGATCCGGCGCTGGGAACCGAGCTGAGCGAGGTCCTGCCGGAGGCCGACGTCGTCGTCGACTTCACCGTCCCCGACACGGCGCTGGCCAACGTCCGCGCCTGCCTCGAGGCCGGGGTCCACACCGTCGTCGGCACTACCGGCTTCGACCTCGAGGCCGCCCGCGCCGCGGCCGAGGCCTCCCAGGCCAACTGCTTCGTCGCCCCCAACTTCGCGATCGGCGCGGTGCTGCTGATGGAGGTCTCGCAGGCGATCGCCAGGCACATGCCCGAGTGCGAGATCGTCGAGCTCCACCACGACCGCAAGCTCGACGCGCCCTCGGGGACCGCGAAGCGGACTCAGGAGCTGATCGATGCGGCCGGCGGCAACGTCCACCAACCGATCCACTCGGTCCGCCTGTCCGGCCTGGTCGCCCACCAGGAAGTGATCTTCGGCGGCGTCGGCCAGACCCTCGCCGTTCGCCACGACTCGATCGACCGCCGCTCCTTCATGCCCGGCGTCGTCCTCGCCTGCCGCAAGGTCGCGGAGCTACCGGACCGCTTCACCGTAGGGCTCGAGAAGCTGCTTTAGGGCCGAGCGACGGGATACCCTGAAAGCGATGAAGGAGATCAAGGGACTGCTGACGGCGATGGCGACCCCGTTCGACGAGAGCGGGGCGGTCGACCACGACTGCGCCCGCCGCCTGGCGGCCCACCTGCTGGAGCACGGCTCGCACGGGCTGGTGATCGCCGGGAGCACCGGCGAGTGCCCGACCCTGACTGACCAGGAGGAGATCGATCTCCTCAAGGCGGTGCGAGCCGAGGTCGGCGACGAGATCCTGATCGTCTGCGGCACCGGCACCAACGACACCCGCCACTCCTGCGAGCTGACGAAGATGGCCGCCGAGGCCGGCGCCGACGCCTCGCTGGTCGTCGTCCCCTACTACAACAAGCCGAACCCCGCCGGGATCCGCGCCCACTTCAAAACCGTCGCCGCCGCGGTCCCGGAGCTGCCGATGGTGATGTACAACATCCCCGCGCGGGTGGTGATCAACGCCAGCCCGGAGCTGCTGGGCGAGCTCGGCCAGTCGGTCGAGAACATCGTCGCCGTCAAGCAGGCCAACGACGAGGAGCTGGGCCCGATCGAGGGCCTGACCGTCCTCGCCGGCAACGACAACACCTTCCTCCGCGTCCTCGAGTTCGGCGGCGGCGGCGGCATCACCGTCGCCTCGCACATCGTCGGCGACCGGATGCGCGAGATGTGGGACGCCGCCCAAAGCGGCGACCTTGACCGCGCCCGGGCGATCGACGCCGAGATCACGCCCGCCTACGAGGCGACCTCGGTCACCACCAACCCGATCCCGCTGAAGGCGGCCCTGGCGATGCTGGGGCTATGCGAGGACCGGCTCAGACTTCCCCTGGTATCCGCGGACGCCGAGCAGCGGGCCGCCATCAAGGCCGGCCTCGACAGCGCCGGCGTCGCGACTGCCAGTTAGACCTATCTACAAGAGAGTGAGCAACAACTAGTGCCAAGCAAACTTCGAGTGCTGCCCCTGGGCGGCCTCGGTGAGATCGGCAAGAACATGACCGTGATCGAGTACGACGGCCGCATCGTCGTCGTCGATACCGGGCTGATGTTCCCGACCGCCGAGATGCACGGGATCGACCTCGTGCTGCCTGACTTCTCATACCTGCGCGACCGCGCCGACGACATCGAGGCGATTGTCCTCACCCACGGCCACGAGGACCACGTCGGGGCGCTGCCCTACGTCCTCCGCGAGGTCGGGATGCCGCCGGTGATCTATGGCGGCCTGCTGACGATCGGGATGGTCCGCTCCAAGCTCGACGAGCACAAGCTCGGCGAGTCGGCGCCCCTGCAGGAGCTGCCGCCGGGGGAGAGGGTGAAGCGGGGGCCGTTCGAGCTCGAGCTGATCCACCTCGCCCATTCGATCCCCGACATGCGCGGGGTCCTGCTGAAGACCGACGCCGGCTCGGTGCTGATGACCGGCGACTACAAGTTCGACCAGACCCCGGTCGACGGCCGCCCGGCCGACGTCTCCCGCCTCGCCGCGCTCGGCGAGGAAGGGCTGACGCTGCTCTGCGGCGACTCGACCAACGCCGACCGGCCGGGCGTTGCACCTTCGGAGTCGGCGGTCGGCCCGGCGCTGCTGGAGCAGTTCTCCCGCTGCAAGGGGCGGATCATCGTCACTTCCTTTGCCTCCAACATCCACCGAGTCCAGCAGGTGATCGACGCCGCCTCGCGGCTCGACCGCAAGGTGGCGCTGGTCGGCCGCTCGATGAGGAAGAACTTCAACATCGCTTCCAACCTCGGGATCGCCAACGCTCCGCAGGGGATCTTCATCCAGCCACGGGAGATAGAGGATTTCCCCGACGAGAAGGTCGTCGTGATCTCGACCGGGAGCCAGGGCGAGCCGCTCTCGGCGCTGCGGCGGATGGCCAACAACGACCACCGCGACGTCCAGCTCCACTCCGGCGACACCGTCGTCTTCTCGGCGACCCCCGTGCCCGGCAACGAGCGCGCGGTCAACGAGACGATCGACCGCATCTACGAGATCGGCGCCACCGTGATCACCGCCAAAGACGCGCCGATCCACGCCTCCGGCCACGGCTGGCAGGAGGAGCTGAAGCTGATGCTGAACCTGACCCGGCCGAAGTACGTGATGCCGGTCCACGGCGACCACAAGCGCCTGCGGCTGCACTCGGAGCTGGCCGAATCGGTCGGGATCGACCACGACAACATCTTCCAGGGCCGCAACGGGCTGCCGCTGGAAGTCGACGGCTCGGGCGCCGGCTTCGGCGAGGACATCCACGCCGGGGTGATCTACGTCGACGGCGTCAACATCGGCGAGCCCGACGACGCCGCCCTGCGCGACCGCCGCGAGATCTCCGCCGACGGCATCTTCATCGTCGTCGCGACGATCTCCAGCGACGACGGCGCCGTCGCCGCCGATCCCGAGGTGATCTTCCGCGGCGTCGCCTTCCTCGAGGAGGCGGGCAACCTGGTCGAAGACCTCAAGGACCTGGTCGAAGACCAACTCGACGACGCCGCCAGCGCCGGCAAACGCGAGAACCACCTGGTCGAGGAAGACCTCCACGACGCAATCGGCAAGTTCGTCTGGCAGCGCCTCCGCCGCCGCCCGATGATCCTCCCGGTCGTGGTCGAGGTCTGATCGACGGGAGTTCGTGGTTGGGGGGAGGGGGCAGGTGCCCCTTCTCGGAGCACCTCCGCCGAGAGAAGCGGAGATGAGCTGACGCCTCGATGGTCGGTGGCTCGGCTCCATGCTGAGTACCGCGAAGGGGCACCTGCCCCCTCCCTCAATCCGTCTCGAGTGACGATCAGACCTCGAGGCCGACTCCCTCAACCACCAACCCGGTAACCAAAAGAAAAACCCGCCGGAGCAAGTTCTGGGGAGAAAGCTCCGGCGGGCAATGTGTCTCGTCCGCGGAAGAATCTAGGGGGGGCGCCTAAAGCGTCTTTAAAGGTTTCGGGCTCGGTTTCCGCTCGCCCGCGAGGGGGATCCGGGCGGTGAAGAGGGCGCCGCCGCTCGGCGATTCGCCGGCCTCGACCGAGCCGCCGTGGGACGCGGCGACGGCACTGACGATCGCCAGGCCGAGGCCGGTGCCGGTGCCGCGCGCGGTATCGGCGGGGCCGGTGCCGCGGACGAAGCGGTCAAAGATCTGGGTCCGCATCTCCTCGGGGATCCCGGGGCCGTCGTCGGCGACCTCGACCACCGCCTTGCCGTCCTCCTCGCCCAGCCTCAGCTCGACGCAGGCGCCGCGGGGGGTGTGGCGGATCGCGTTGTCGAGCAGGTTGAGGACCAGCCGGTGCAGCTCGTCACGGCTCCCGTCGACCCAGAGCGGGCGCTCGTTCTCGACCACGAGCCGGCGCTCGCCCATCAGCGGCGCCGCCTCCGCCGCCGCGTCGCCGGCGATCTCGGCCAGGTCCACGTGCCGGTGGGCCTCGAAGCGGCCGGCGTCGGCGCGGGCCAGCAGCAGCAGGTCGCCGACGAGGCGGCCCATCCGCTTCGAGGAGCGCAGGGCCGAGTCGACGATCTCCCGGTCCTCGGCCTGGCCGCCGCCGCCGAGCGAGGCCTGCAGCAGCTCGAGGTTGGCGAGGACGCTGGTCAGCGGCGTCCGCAGCTCGTGGGAGGCGTCGGCGACGAACTCGCGCTGCTTCTGCATCACGCCCTCGCGTTCGGCCCTGGCGGCGTCGAGCGAGCGCAGCATCTGGTCCAGGGTCCGGGCCAGCTCGCCGACCTCGTCGTCGGCCACCGGCTCGGGCATCTGCTTCGAGGGGTCACGGGTGGCGGCGATGTCGCGCGCCGTCGCGGTCAGCGAGGCGATCGGCCGCATCGCCCGCCGAGCGATCATCACCCCGGCGAAGACGGCCAGCAGGGTGCCCCCGAGGATCCCCCCGATGACCAGCAGCCAGACTCTGTCGACCGTCTCTTCGACGTGGCTGAGGCTGCGCCCGTACTGGACGAAGCCGGTGATCGTCCGGGTTTCGTCCCGGATCGGTTCGGTCGCCACCCGCATCCCGTTGATTTCCGCCAGGCCGCGCTTCGGCGTGCCCAGGGACGCGGCTCCTTCGTTCGAGGTGATCACGTTGCCTTCGGCGTCGTAGACCCAGACCGAGGCGTCGTCGGGAAGGGCGAAGGCGTCGATCAGCTGCGGTCGCTCGATCGCCTGCGGTTTGCCGCCGAAGGCGGGGTAGACGACCTGGATCTGCCCGGAGAGGATCTTCGCCGCGCTCGTCACCTCGCCGTTGAAGTCGTCGCGGATCCGTTCGGTTGCGATCTTGCCGATCAGGCCGCCGAAGAGGAGGAGGATCGCCAGGGTCAGCCCGGAGGAGACGAGCGCCAGCCGCCATCGCACCGGCCAGGATCTGGGGCGGATCAGCCGGCGCACGGGGAGCACGTCAGGCCTTGAGGACGTAGCCGGCCCCGCGTTTGGTGTGGAGCAGGCGCCCCTCGCCGCCAACCTCGAGCTTGCGGCGCAGGTTGGAGATGAAGACGTCGATCGTGTTGGTCGCGGCCATCGGGTCGTAACCCCAGACCTCGTCGAGCAGGCGCTCGCGGGAGACGACGAGACGCTCGTTCCGCATCAGGAACTCGAGCAGCTCGAACTCACGGTTGGTCAGCTCGATCTCACGCTCGCCGCGGCGGACCTCGCGGGTGTCGGGGTTGAGGCAGAGGTCACCGACCTCCAGCGAGGCCGAGCCGCGCGGCGGACGGCGCCGCAGCAGGGCTCGGATTCGCGCCAGCAGCTCCTTGCGCTCGAACGGCTTCACCAGGTAGTCGTCGGCGCCGCTGTCGAGGCCGGTCACCCGGTCCTCGGTCTCCGCCCGGGCGGTCAGCATCAGGATCGGGACGTCGCCATCGCTGCGCAGGCGGCGGCAGACCTCGACCCCGTCCATCCCCGGCAGCCCCAAGTCGAGGACGACCAGGTCGGGGGAGAAGCCGGCGGCGACATCGAGCGCCTCGACCCCGTCGGCGGAGGTGCGGACTTCGTAGCCCTCATTGCGAAGCGAGCGGCGGAGGACATCGGCGATGTCGACGTCGTCCTCGACGATGAGGACGCGACCGCCAATCTGGTCAATCTCGGAGAGCACGTGACGATGGTAGCCGTGGAAAACACCGCTCCGCGCGACTTTTAGGCCGAATTTAGTGGCGCGCAGGGGTGGAGGGCTCCGCGTCGAACGGGGATACATGTTCGTGCGTAAGAAGCGCGCCGGATCGGCGCGACGAGGCAAAGCTGCGTCCAAGCGCAAACCGAAAGGGAAGGCGAGAGGCGGCGGGCTGCGGCTGCCGGCGGGGCTCGAGCAGCGCCACCTCGACCTGATCGCGCTCTTCCTCGTCGCCTTCGGCGTCTACCTCGTCTTCGTCCTCTTCTTCGGCTGGGAGGGGGGCAAGGTCGGCTACGGCGCCGAAACCGCCCTCACCTATCTCTTCGGCCAGGTCGGCGCCCGCATCTTCACGGTGATGCTGCTGGTCGTCGGGGGAATGCTGCTGACCGGGACCTCGGTCTCCGCCCTGGCGCGGGGGATCGGCAGTGGGCTGCGGCGGATCTTCCGCGGCGCCTTCGCCGGCGGCGACGCGGCGGCCCGCACGGTCGCCAGGACCCACGCCGACTGGCGCGAGCACCGCCAGGCCCGGGCCGAGGCCGCCACGGTCGCCGGCCCGACCGATGTGATGAGCGCCTACCCCGAGGAGGACGAGGACTTCGAACCGACCGTGGCGCTTGCCGAGGAGGACGACTTCGACACCCAGATCTTCGACGCCGAGACCGCCGACGAGGAGGAGCCGGAGTCCGAGCCCGAGGTCGGCGAGCAGGTCGAGCTGAAGAACTACGACTCCGAGGACGCCGTCGCGATCGTCGACGAGGGCGACCGCGCCCACGCCGGCCTCACCCCGATGGGCTCCAAGCGCGGGGTGACGATGTCGGAGGAGATCGACTACCGCCCGCCCTCGCCGAAGCTGCTCGAACGCGGGAAGGGCGACAAAGGTCCTGACCCGAAAGACCAGGAAGCGGTAGGTCGCAAGCTGGTCGAGACCCTCGGCCACTTCGGAGTGGAAGCGAAGATCGTCGGCGTCGTCAGCGGCCCGCACGTCTCCCGCTTCGAGCTGCGCCTCGCGCCCGGCACCAAAGTCAAGAAAGTCACCGAGCTGGCCAACGACATCGCCTACGCGCTGGCCTCGACCGACATCCGCATCCTCGCGCCGATCCCCGGCAAGCAGGCGGTCGGGGTCGAGGTCCCCAACCGCACCCGCAAGATGGTCCGCCTCGGCGACATCTACGCCGGCCGGCCGGAGAAGACCTCGCCGCTGGTCGCCTGGCTCGGCAAGGGGATCGACGGCAACGCGGTCTGGACGGACATCGCAAAGATGCCGCACGTGCTCGTCGCCGGCACCACCGGCTCGGGCAAGAGCGGCTGCGTCAACGCAATCCTCTCCTCGATCCTGATGCAGGCCTCGCCGAACGAGGTCCGGCTGGTCCTGGTCGACCCCAAGCAGGTCGAGCTCAACCACTACGAGAACGTCCCCCACCTGCTGACGCCGGTGGTGACCTCGCCGCGGCTCGCAGCCAACGTCCTCTCCAACCTGATCACCGAGATGGAGAGCCGCTACGGGATCATGAGCGAGGCGCGGGCGCGCAACCTGAACGAGCTGAACAAGGTCCGGCAGAAGCGGGGCGATGCGCCGCTTCCACACATTCTCTGCGTGATCGACGAGCTCGCGGACCTGATGATGGTCGCCCCGGCCGAAGTCGAGGACTCGATCATCCGCCTGGCGCAGAAGTCGCGGGCGACCGGGATCCACCTGGTGCTCGCGACCCAGCGCCCCTCGACCGACATCATCACCGGCACGATCAAGGTCAACATCCCCTCGCTGATCGCCTTCGCGGTCT
>Ga0307300_10000005_pt1 | contig 63614 bp, 61 predicted proteins | sample ER_DNA_181_FD_194492 | JGI IMG/M metagenome (GOLD analysis project Ga0307300, IMG submission 194492) | Bulk soil microbial communities from the East River watershed near Crested Butte, Colorado, United States - ER_DNA_181 | ecosystem: Environmental > Terrestrial > Soil > Floodplain | place... | reverse complement strand
GATCGCGTCCTCGGTCCGCATCCACTCCGCCAGCTCGCGCTCGAGGTCGAGGTGCAGCGGCGTCGTCCCGTTCAGCAGGCGCGAGCCGGTGACGCCGGTGCCGAAGGTCTCCAGCGCCTCCCGCGCACCCGCCTTGACCCGCTCGTCGCCGGTCAGGCCGAGGTAGTTGTTGGAGCCGAGCATGATCGTCTCCCGGCCCTCCATCTCGACCACGGGGCCGGCCTGAGAGGTGAGCAGGCGGAAGTAGGGGAGGAGGTCGTGCTCCTTGGCGGCTTCGAGCTGCTCGAGGCGGTCGTGGCTGCGCGCCTTCTCGAAGACGTCGACCGGGGCCTTCGCGGTCTCGCTCATCTCCGCAGAGTGTAGGTTGCGGACCGATGGGAAGCCTGACGATCCGGCCGGTGCGCACTCGCCGCGAGCTGAAGCGCTTCGTCAAGCTTCCCTTCCGGCTGCACCGCGAGAGCGAGCAGTGGGTGCCGCCGCTGGTCTTCGAGCGGATGCAGTTCCTCGACCGCAAGAAGAACCCCTGGTTCGAGCACGGCGAAGCCGAGTACTTCCTGGCCGAGCGCGACGGCGAGCCGGTGGGTCGGATCACCGCCCAGGTCGACAGCCGCTGGGACGAGTACCGGGGCGGCAAGGACGCGATGTTCGGCTTCTTCGAGTCTGTCGAGGACCCGGAGGTGGTGCGGGCGCTCTTCGACGCCGCCGCCGAGTGGGCGCGGGAGCGGGGGCGCGAGCGGCTGCTGGGGCCGATGGACTTCACCACCAATGACGAGATCGGGATCCTGATCGAGGGCTTCGAGCGGCAGCCGATGATCCTCGAGCCCTGGCACCCGCCCTGCTACCAGCGGCTGATCGAGGCCGAAGGGTTCGGCAAGGCGATGGACGTGCTGATGTGGGAGCTGCGGATGGGCGAGCTGAAGGAGGGGGAGAAAGTCGACCCCTCGATCCACGAGGCGGCGGAGAAAGCGCTGCACGACGAAGGGATCACGATCCGCAACATGCGCAAGCGCGACATGGCCGGCGAGGTCCGCCGCTTCATGGACGTCTACAACGAGGCCTGGGGGGACAACTGGGGCTTCGTCCCGATCACCGACGCCGAGGTCGAGTTCCAGGCGAAGAACCTGAAGCAGGTGCTCGACGAGGAGTGGACCTTCATGGCCGAAAAGGACGGAGAGGTGGTCGGCGCCGCCCTCACCCTGCCGGACATCAACCAGGTGCTGGCGGGGATGAACGGGCGCCTGCTCCCCTTCGGCTGGGCCAAGTTCCTGCTCGGCAAGCGCAAGATCGACCGCCTCCGCGTCTTCGCCCTGGGGGTCAAGCACGACTACCGCCACACCGGCGTCGCCGCCGGGCTCTACCTCGAGCACATCAAGATGGCGGCGCTCCCCGACAAGATCCACTGGGGCGAGATGGGCTGGATCCTGGAGACGAACAAGCCGATGAACCGGGCGATGGAGGGGATGGGCGGGAAGATCGTCAAGAAGTACCGTCTTTACGAGCGATCGCTCGGAGGGGGCGACCCCTCACCGCGCTAGAGTCGCCTGGGTGAGTGAGCTGCACGTAGACGCCGAGGTCGTGGCCGAGGAAGACGCCGGCCCGGCCGAGACCACCGATCCCGTCCGCCCGCTTCCGGCCGGCTATGAGCCCCAAGGCGCTTCGGCCCTGCCGGCGCTGCGGCCGGAGGTGAAGACCGCCGTCCTCGCGACCGCCGGAGGCGTCCTCGCCGGCGCCGCCACGGTCGCCGCCGTGCGGGCCGTGACCGGCGCCGCCGCCAGGGCACGCTCGTCCCGCCGCCTCGCCGGCCGCCGCCGCGAGCGCCAGAACGTCGTTGCCAGCCGCTCCTTTCTCGTGGACGTTCACCTCCTCGGCCGCTGATCCAGGCCGATGGGCCGAAAACGTCCCTATATGGACCGAAATCGTCCCGTCGAGGTCGAGGTCCGGCCGCCTTCGCCGTGCCGGCTGCCGCGGGGCAGCTCGGACCGGACCCTGCGGGTGCGGGGCGGGGTGGCGACCCGGTTGCTGCACGTCGGCGGCAGCCCGGTCCTCATCCGCGCCTGGCAGCCGGCCCGCGGCCGGGTGCGGTTCCGCGCCGAGGCGGTCGACCCCGGGCGGGTGACGCGGCCGCCGCTGGCGCTGCCGCCGTGCCCGGGACCGGCGGGGCGGGAGCAGCTCGAGGAGGCGATCGCGGCGATGCGCCGCGCCTTTTGGGTCGACGTCGACCTCACCGACTTCCACCGGCGCTTCCGCCGCGACCCCCTGGTCGGGCCGCTGATCCGGCGCCGGCCCGACTTCCGACCGCAGGGACGGCCGTGGCCCTGGGAGGCGCTGGCAGCTGCAGTGGTGGGGCAGCTGATCGAGGCCAAGATGGCGGCGAGCATCGAGCGCCGCATCGCCGGTCGCTGGGGCTGCCGCCTGGGTGAGGGGCGGGAGGCGCTGCGAGACGTCCCCGGCCCGGCGGTGATCGCCGGTCGCGCCCCGGCCGAAATCGAGCAGATGGAGCTGGTCGGCAAACGGGCGCTGGCGCTGCGGCGCCTGGCCCGCGACGTCGCCGCCGGCCGCTGCCGGATCGAGAGCCCGGAGGGGGACCGACGCCTGCTGGCGCTGCCGCAGATCGGCCCCTGGACGGTCCAGTGCCTCGGCCTCTTCGGGCGCAACGAGCTCGATTCGCTGCCGGCCGGGGACCTCGGCTACATCAAGCTGGTCGGGCGCCTGAACGGCGGCGGGCGGCGGGCGACGATCCCCGAGGTCGAAGAGTTCTACGCGCCGTACGAGCCCTACCGCGGCCTGGTCGGGGCGCTGACCCTGTCCGGGCTGCACCGGCTCGTGGCCGCAGGGCCGCCGATGCGCCTCGCCGCCTGAACGCAGACCGGCACTCGCCATCCCTCAAGAAGGCAATCTCCCTCGCCGATGAGCGAGGTGGATGCGTGAGCCCGCCGACAGGAACTGGTCCGAAGACGAGGTGAAGGGCTTCCTCGACCAGCTCGCCGCGGGCGGGCACGACTTCCGGCGCCTGATCGAGCGGCTGCCGGTGATCGTCTACGCCGCCGAGCTCGGCGAGCGCGGCCGCTGGCGCTACGTCAGCCCGCAGGTGGAGGAGATCCTCGGCTATCGGCCCGAGGACTTCGTCCGCGACCCCGGACTCTGGGCCAGTCTCCTGCACTCCGAGGACCGGGAGCGCGTGCTGGCCCTGGAAACCCAGCAGGACTTGGGCAGCCGCAACACGACCCCGGTCGAATACCGGATCCACACCCGCGACGGCAGGGTCGTCTGGATCCACGACGAGGCGGTGCTGGAAGCCGACGAGGACGGTGTCCCGGTCTGGCACGGGGTTATCTACGACGTCAGCGAGCGCAAGCAGACCGAAGGGGAGCTGCAGCGCGCCCTCTCCCAGCAGGCGGTCGTAGCTCGGCTCGGCGAGCGGGCGATGCAGAACAGCGACCCGCAGGAGATGATGGAGGCGGCGGCCGAGCTGATCGGCAAGGTCGACGGCGTCCACAGCGCCTGCATCTGGGAGCTCGCCCGCGACGGCCGCCGGCTCAACCTCCGCGCGGGGCTCGAGGGCGCCGTGGTCGGCGCCGGGCGCCGCGTCTCGGCCTCCCGCGACTCCCACGCCGGCGCCGCCCTGGACTCCGGCACCCACGCGATCGTCGCCGACTGGGATCAGGAGACCCGCCACACGATGCCGCCGGTGCTGCGCGTCTTCGGCGCCGCCAGCAGCCTCGCCGTCGTCATCGACGGAAAGCACAGGCCCTTCGGCGTGCTCGACGTCCACGCGACGGAGGCGCACCGCTTCAGCGCCAAGGACGTCCCCTTCGTCCAGGCCGCCGCCAACGTCCTCGCCGACGCGATCGAGCGCCACGCCGCCGATGCGGCGCTGCGCTACCGGGTCCTCCACGACTCCCTGACCGGCCTGCCGAACCGGCTCAGCTTCGTCGACGCGCTCGGCGAGTCGCTCGCCAAGGCCTCGATCTCCGGCTCCCCGGTCGGGATCCTCTTCCTCGACCTCGACCACTTCAAGCTGATCAACGACAGCCTCGGCCACCACGCCGGCGACGCCCTGCTGCGCGCGGTGGCGCCGCGGCTGCGCTCGCACCTGCGCCCCGGCGACGTCGTCGCCCGCTTCGGCGGCGACGAGTTCGGGATCCTGATCGACCGCCTCGCCGACGAAGGCGAGGCGCTGGCGATCGCCGACCGCGTCGCCAGCGCCTTCGCCCAGCCCTTCTCGCTCGACGGCGTCGACCACTTCGTCAGCGCCAGCATCGGCGTCGCCGTCGCCCGCGCCTCCGAAGAGCGCACCGTCAACGCCGAGTTGTTGATCCGCGACGCCGACGCGGCGATGTACCGGGCCAAGGAGGGCGGTCGCGCCCGTTGCGTCCTCTTCGACGCCGAGATGCGGGCCGGCGCGATGCGGCGGCTGGAGGTCGAACGGGAGCTGCGCCACGCGGTGGAGCGGGACGAGCTGACCCTCCACTACCAGCCGGTGGTCAACCTGCGCTCCGGGGAGACGACCGGGCTGGAGGCGCTGGTGCGCTGGCGCCACCCCGAGCGGGGGATGCTCGACCCGGCCGAATTCGTCTCGATCGCCGAGGACAGCGGCCTGATCGAGCCGATCGGCCGCTGGGTCCAGGAGCGCGCCTGCCGCCAGGCCCTGGAGTGGCACCAGCTGCGGCCCGACGCGCGGCCGCTGGACGTTGCCGTAAACCTGTCGGCCCGGCAGGTTGCCCACCGCGACCTGCCCGAGGTTGTCGAGGAGGTGATCGCCCGCACCGGCCTCGACCCGATCCACCTGCGGCTGGAGATCACCGAGGGGGTCCTGGTCGAGGAGTCGGCGACCGCGATCTCATCGCTGCAGCGGCTGAACGAGCTCGGCGTCCGGCTCGTCCTCGACGACTTCGGAACTGGCTACTCCTCGCTGGCCTATCTCAACCGCTTCCCCTTCCACGCGCTGAAGATCGACCGCTCCTTCGTCGAGGCGCTGGGGATCGAGCAGGAGGCGACGGCGATCGTCGAGGCGATCATCGGGATGGCGCGGGCGCTCTCCCTCGAGGTGATCGCCGAGGGGGTCGAGAGCGACGTGCAGCTGGCTGAGCTGCGTCGTCTCGACTGCGACTACGCCCAGGGCCACCTCTTCCACGCGGCGATGCCCGAGCGGGAGGTCAGCCGCCTGATCGCCGAAGGGGCGCTCGGCTATTCGGGGATCTCGCCCAAGGGCAGGTAGCCGTTGTCGAGCAGCTCGCCCTGGTCCGGCAGCGACTCGATCAGGCCGTTGTCCCGCATCCAGCCGGCGAAGGTCGCCCACTCCTCCGGGTCCATGTAGCCGTAGGGCCGCTCACCGCCCTCGGCGCCGAGCAGCGGCAGCGTCGCCTCCACCTCCGCCGCGGCCAGTTTCGGTTCGAGGTCCGGGTTGGCTTCGGTGATCACCTGGGTCGCCGCGCCCGGCTGCGCCACCGCGGCCTTGGTCCCGCGCGCCAGCGCCGCGAGGAAGAGGCGGAACTTCTCCGGGTCTTCTTCCAGGCTCTGCCGCCGCGCCACCAGCACCAGCTCGTCGTAGGTCGGGACCCCGAGCTTGTCGACCGGGGTGACGACCGGGGCCTTGCCGCGTTCGCGCAGATCGACCCCCTCGACGTTGCTGAAGCCGCCGAGCATCGCTTGGGCCGAGCCCCCGAGCAGGGCGGGGAGGAGGCCGAAGCCGACGTTGACCGCCTTGACGTCTTCCGGGGTCAGCTTGACGCGGGCGAGGATCGTCTTCAGGAAGGCGTCCTGGTAGGGGATGCCGGCGGTGGCGATCGTCTTCCCCGCGAGGCTGCCGATCCCCTTGATCCCGGAGCTCTTCAGCCAGATCATCGAGGTCAACGGCCGGTTGACGAGGGCGGCGACGGCGACCACGTCGAGGCCCTGTTCGCGCGCCAGCGCCACCTCGGGCTCGTAGGAGATCGCCAGGTCGGTGCGGCCGGCGGCGACCTGCTTGACCGGAGCGGCCGGGTCGGAGGGGGTCTCGATGCTGAGGTCGAGGCCGGCTTCTTCGAAGTAGCCGAGCTTCTGCGCCATGTAGATCCCGGCGTGGTCGGGGTTGGGATAGAAGTCGAGCGTGAGGCCGAAGCCTTCGCGCGAGTTCGTGGTGTCCTCGGACTTCTCGCCGCAGGCGGCCAGGGTCAGCGCGAGGGCGACGGCGAGGGCGATCGCCCAGATCCGGTGGCGCGTCATCGCCTGGAGTTCTATCGCCAAGTGAGGACCCGTCGCTCCGCGAGGGCGGTGAGGCCGATCAGGGCCAGGGCCATCGCCGAGAGGACGACCACCGCGGCGAACTGGCGGGCCACCTGGTAGTTGGCGAGGTCGGACTGGATCAGGCGGCCGAGGCCTGCATCGGCGCCGACCCACTCGGCGAAGACGGCGGCGATCGGAGCGATGACGACGGCGACCTTGATGCCGCTGAAGAGGCTGGGTAGCGCTGCCGGCGCTTCCACCCGCCGCAGCCGCTGCCAGCGGGAGGCGTCGAGGCTGCGCATCATCTTCACCGCCGCCGGATCGACCGAGCGGAGGCCGTCGAGCGCGTTGACGGTGATCGGGAAGAAGCAGAAGAGGGCGATGACGAAGATCTTCGGCCCGATCCCGTAGCCGAACCAGACGACCAGGATCGGGGCGATGACGACGGTGGGGATCGTCTGCGAGGCGACGATCAGCGGGTAGGCGGCGTCGCGCAGGAGCCGCCAGCGGTGCATCAGGACGGCCATCCCGACGCCGACCACAAGGGCGCAGAGGATCCCGAGCAGGATCTCCTTCAGGGTCACCCAGGCGTTTTCGGCCAGCAGGCCGCGGTTCTCCCAGAGCGAGGAGGCGATTTCGGCCGGCGAGGGGACGAGGAAGTCCTCCAGGCTGAGCGCGTCGGCGATCGCCCCGGTCGAGGCGGCGACCTGCCAGGCGGCGAGCAGGAGCGCGATCAGGCCCAGCGGCAGCAGCCACCGCCTCATCGCGAGCCCTCCCGCAGCGCCCGCATCGCCTCTTCGCGGGCCGAGACGAACTCCGCGTCGGTGACGGCGGCGTCGCGATCGGCGGCGCGGGGGTGCGGGGCGGTCAGCTCGGCGACGATCCGGGCCGGGCGAGCCGAGAGCACGGCGACGCGGTCGCAGAGGTAGAGCGCCTCCTCGACGTCGTGGGTGACGAGGACGACGGTGCGGGGGTCGGTGCGCAGCGCCGCCGCCAGCCACTCCTGCATCTCCGCCCGCGTGATCGCGTCGAGGGCGGCGAAGGGCTCGTCGAGGGCCAGGGTCGGCTTGCCGGCGATCAGGGTGCGGAGGAAGGCGACACGCTGCCGCATCCCCCCGGAGAGCTCGTCGGGCCGCGCGGCTTCGAAGCCAGCGAGTCCGAAGCGCTCGAACAGCCCGGCGGCGGCGGCGCGGGCCTCCCGGCGTCCCAATCCCTGGTTGCGGAGGGCCAGGGCGGCGTTGTCGATCGCCGAGTACCAGGGCAGCAGCAGGTCGCGCTGGGGCATGAAGGCGCAGCGGGCAAGCCGTTCCTCCGCGCCGGCGGCGCCCCCGACCGAGATCGTCCCGGCGCTCGGGTCCCGGAGGCCGCAGATCAGCTCCAGCAGGGTCGACTTGCCGCAGCCGGAGGGTCCGACGAGGCCGAGCACCCCGTGGGCCGGCGCCTTGAGGTCGATGCCGGCGAGCGTCTGCAGGTCGCCGTAGGAGTGGCCGACGCCGCGCAGGGAGATCGCGTCGGCCGGGGACGGGGGCGCCGGCGCAGCCTCCGCCATGGTTTGCGACCCCGGACTTTCCGGCTTCATCCTGGTATCCTGGCGCACTCCGCACTCCTGACCAAGAAGGTCAGGAAAGTCGAAATCAGTAAGTGCGGAGCAGGAGCAAGCAATGGACCCGGCAATAGTCCTCTTCGGATTGGGCATCGGCGTACTCGTCGGTATGACCGGCATGGGCGGAGGCTCGCTGATGACCCCGCTGCTGATCCTCATCTTCGGGATCTCGCCGACGACGGCGATCGGCACCGACATCTTCTACGCCGCCGTGACCAAGACCGTCGGCGGCTGGCGCCACCTGAAGCTGAAGACGGTGAACATGGACCTGGTCAAGTGGCTGGCGCTAGGCAGCGTTCCCTCCGCCGTCGGCGGCGTCGCCCTCGTCTCCTGGCTGCAGACCAAGATCGGCGAAGCTCGTCTCGAGGAACTCGTCTACGCCGTTCTCGGCGGCACCCTGCTGATGGTCGGCGTGATCACCCTGACCCGGGCGCTGATCCTGCGCAACCTGATCGACGAGCGCGACCGCTTCGAGGTCGAGCGCCGGCACAAGGTCGCGGCGATCGTGATCGGCGCCACCACCGGTTTCGTGATCGGGATCACCTCGGCCGGCTCGGGCACCGTGATCGCGATCCTCCTGATCGCGGTCTACCGCCTCGCCCCGAAGAAAGTCGTCGGCACCGACGTCTTCCATGCCGCGGTCCTGCTCTGGGCGGCGGGGATCGCCCACTGGATCGGCGGCAACGTCGACTTCGTCCTCGCCGGCAACATCCTCCTCGGCTCGATCCCGGGCGTCGTCATCGGCGCCGCGCTCTCCGACAAGGCGCCGCAGGGCTTCATCCGCACCGCCCTCGGCCTCGTCCTCGTCGGCTCCGGCATCGTCACGATCCAGAAGGGCGATCCCTCGGTCTGGCCGATCGCGGCCGGGATCGCCGCGATCGGGCTCGGGCTCGTCCTCTACGCGCCCCACTGGCTCAACCGCCGCCGCGAGGCCCAGCGCCTGGCCGAAGCGGAGCTGGAGGGCCGGCAAGAGCTTGATCAAGCCGGGACGCTCGGCCGCACCCTGCCCGCCGACTGATTAACTAGATACATGCGAGTTTCCGCGAAGGCCGACTACGCGGTGCGGGCCGCTGCCGAGCTTGCCGCCGCGCAAAAGGAGGAGGCGCCGGTCAAGGGCGAGCGCCTCGCCGACGCCCAGGACATCCCCCTCCAGTTCCTCGAGCACATCCTGCTCGAGCTCAAGCACCACGGGATCGTCCGCGCCCGCCGCGGCGCCAAGGGGGGCTACTGGCTCGCCCGCCCCGCCGACGAGGTCACCGTCGCCGAGATCGTCCGCGCCGTCGAGGGCCCGATCGCCCACGTGCAGTCGACCCCGCCCGAGGACATCGAGTACCGCGGCAACGCCGAGCACCTGCAGGCGGTCTGGATCGCCGTCCGCGCCAGCCTCCGCACCGTGCTCGAGGAGGTCACTCTCGCCGACCTCGTCTCCGGCGAGCTCCCCAGCGTCGTCGGCGACCTCACGTCCTCGCCCGACGCCTGGGTCGCCCGCTAGCTTCTCGGCCGAGCCTTTGAGGTTGCAGATCGCAACCTCAATAGACCACGCCTCTCGCAGTTGCTTTGCGGTCGGCGTGGGTGGAGACTCCTGCTCGTGCTAACTGCTGAGACGGAATTCGATGTCGCCGCGCACGCCACCAAGGGGAAGGCGGCGCGCGACTCCGTGCCGCGGGGCGCGCAGGGGGAGTTGTCGAGCGGGTCGCGGGATCCCGTGCGGATCCTGGGGGAGCAGGACGAGAGCCGGGTGCCCGAGCTGGTCCCGATCCGCTACGAGCGGATGCTCGCTTCGGCGTTCACCTTCTTCCGCGGCGCCGCGGCGCTGATGGCCGCCGACCTGGCGCAGGCACCGGCGACCGGGCTGGAGGCGCAGCTGTGCGGTGACGCGCACCTCTCGAACTTCGGGGTCTTCGCGGCCCCCGACCGTCGCCTCGTCTTCGACTGCAACGACTTCGACGAGACCTGCCGCGGACCGTTCGAGTGGGACGTGAAGCGGCTCGCCGCGAGCATCGTCGTCGCCGGCAGAGAGCGCGGCTTCGGCAAGGCGGAGCGGCGGCGGACGACGCTCGCCACGGTCGGCGCCTACCGCCGCTCGATGTGGAAGTTCGCGGCGATGCGCAACCTCGACGTCTGGTACTCGCGCCTCGACGTCGAGCCGGCGGTCGAGGCGCTGCGGGGCCAGCTCGACGGCCGCCGCCTGCGCCGGCTCGAGCGCAACCTCGCCAAGGCCCAGTCCAAGGACAGCCTCCGCGCCCTCGGCAAGCTCACCCAAGAGCGCGACGGCGCGGTCAGGATCGTCAGCGACCCGCCCCTGATCACGCCGCTGGCGGATCTGACCGACGCCGAGGACGCCGAGCAGCAGCTGCAGGCGGTCCTGGACGCCTACCGCGAGACCCTGACCCCGGACCTGCAGCGCCTCGTCGGCTCCTACCGCTACGCTGACGCCGCCCGCAAGGTGGTCGGCGTCGGCAGCGTCGGCACCCGCGCCTGGATCGTGCTGCTGCTGGGCCGGGACGCGCGCGACCCACTCTTCCTGCAGGCCAAGGAAGCGGGGGCCTCGGTGCTGGAGCCCTACTTAGACGGCGGCGCCCCCTCCGACCACGGCCGCCGGGTCGTCGAAGGGCAGCGGCTGATGCAGGCGGCGGGTGACGCCTTCCTCGGCTGGGTCACCGCCAAGGGGATCGACGGGGAGGAGCGCTGCTTCTACGTGCGCCAGCTCTGGGACGGGAAGGGGTCGGCGGAAGTCGAGCGGATGTCGGCGGCGGACCTCGCCGCCTACGGTGCCCTCTGCGGGGAAGCCCTGGCGCGCGCCCACGCCCGCTCGGGCGAGCGCGTCGCGATCGCCTCCTACCTCGGCAAGGGCGAGCGCTTCGAGAAGGCCCTCGCCAGCTTCGGCGAGGCCTACGCCGACCGCAACGAAGACGACTTCGAGCGCCTGCAGGAGGCCGTCCGCAGCGGCGAGATCGCGGTCGCGAGGCCGCCGGCATGAGCCTGGCGACGCTGCGCCGGGGCGTCTTCGTCCTCCTCCTCGACGCCGCCATCCTCCTCCTGCTCTCCGAGCTGCTGGACGGGTTCGTCCTCGACGGCGCCGCGACCGCGCTCGGCGCCGCCGCCCTGATCGGCCTCCTCAACGCCCTCGTCTGGCCGACGCTCGCCCGGCTCGCGCTGCCGCTGACGGTGCTGACCCTCGGCCTCGCCGGGCTCGTCCTCAACGGCGTCTTCGTCACCTTCGCGATCGACCTCCTGCCCGGCGCCGAAATGGCGACGGTCTGGGAGGGGACGCTGGTAACGGTCCTGCTCGCCGGGGTCACTTCGGCGATCTACTCGCTGCTGGCAATCGACGAAGACGACGCCTGGTACCGCAACGTCGTCCGCCGCCAGGCGCGCAGCCGCAAGCAGGCGGTCGAGAGCGACGTCCCCGGCGTCCTCTTCCTCGAGATCGACGGGCTCGCCCACGACGTCCTGCTGCGGGCGCTGCAGGACGGCAGCGCGCCGACCCTGGCCGCCTGGGTCCGTGGCGGCTCGCACCGCCTGCGGCGCTGGGAGACCGACTGGTCCTCGCAGACCGGCGCCTGCCAGGCGGGGCTCCTGCACGGCTCCAACGAGGACATGCCGGCCTTCCGCTGGTGGGAGAAGGAGCGGGGGGCGGCGATCGTCACCAACCATCCCCGCGACGCGGAAGAGATCGAGCGCCGGCACTCCGACGGGCGCGGCCTGCTGCACGCCGACGGGGCCAGCCGGGCCAACATCCTCTCCGGCGACGCCCCGCACTCGATGCTGACGATGAGCACGGCGCTGCGCCGCCGCCGCCCGATCGGCAAGGACTATGCCGCCTACTTCGCCCGCCCCTACGCGGCGGCGCGTACCCTGGCGCTGGTCATCGCCGACATCGTCCGCGAGCGGCGAGCGGCGCGCAGCCAGGTGCGGGACGATGTCCGCCCGCGCATCCACCGCGGCCGCAGCTACGTCTTCGCCCGCGCCTGGGGGACTGTGGTCCAGCGGGACCTCCAAGTCGCGACGGTGATCGGCGACGTCCTCGCCGGCCGCCCGGTGATCTACACGACCTTCCTCGCCTACGACGAGGTCGCCCACCACTCGGGCATCGAGCGCCACGACGCGCTGGCCGTCCTCCACGACCTCGACCGCCAGATCGCCCGGATCGCGACCGCCTGCGCCGAGGCGCCACGGCCCTATCGCCTGGTGGTCCTCTCCGACCACGGACAGTCGCAGGGAGAAACGTTTCGCGACCGCTACCAGCAGACGCTCGAGGAGCTGGTCCGCGAAGCCTGCGACTCCGAGAGCGTGGTCGCTGCCGAAGCCGGCGACGACGACGCCCTCTCCTACCTCAGCGCCGGCCTGACCGAGGTGGCGCGGGACGACACCCTCGCGGCCCGCACGGTGCGGGCGGCCACGCGCGAGCGCCGCGCCGACGGCGCCGTCTCCCTCGACCCAGCCTCTCGCCGCGAAGTCGAGCAGACCCACGACGGGGGCGAGCTGCCCGAGCTCTCGGTGATGGCCTCGGGGTGCCTCGGCCTGATCAGCTTCCCGCGCCAGCCGGGGCGCCTCAGCCTGGAGCGGATCGAAGCGCTCTACCCCCTGCTCATCCCCACCCTGCGCGAGCACCCGGGGATCGGCTTCCTGCTGGTTCGCTCCGAGCGGCACGGGGCGCTGGCGCTCGGCCCGGCCGGCACCCACTTCCTCGACGAGGACCGGGTCGAGGGGAAGGATCCGCTGGCGCCCTTCGGCCCCAACGCCGCCGACCACCTGCGCCGGACCGACGGCTTTCCCCACTGCGCCGACCTGATGCTCAACAGCACCTACTGGCCCGAGTTCGGCGAGGTCGCCGCCTTCGAGGAGCTGGTCGGCTCCCACGGCGGCATGGGCGGGACCCAGAGCTTCCCGTTCGTTCTGCATCCGGCGGAGCTGGAGTGGCCGGCCGAGGAGGTCGTCGGTGCCGAACAGGTCCACCGCGTCTTCCGCGGCTGGCTCGCTGGGCTCGGGCAGACCTCCTACGCCAGCGAGGCCGATTCGCCGGGGGAGAGGACCCGGGTCGCGACCTGAGGGGCCAGCCGCCGCGCCTCAGCGGCGAACTCCTCAGCCGGCAGCAGCAGCCGTCCCGGGCGCAGACGGCCGAGCCCGAGCGGGTAGAGCGTGCCCCAGTGAATCGGCACGGCGAGGCGGGGGGAGAGCAGCGCCGCCGCCTGGGCCGCCCCCACCGGGTCGAGATGGCCGGGACCGAGCGTCGGGCCCCAGCCCCAGACCGGCAGCAGCGCCAGGTCGAGCCCCCCGAGCTCGCTCATCCCGTCGAAGAGGTCGGTGTCGCCGGCGAAGTAGACGCTGCGGCTGCCGGCGATCGTGAACCCGACTGGCACCACCTCGGGCGCCCCCCGGCGCTTGCCGCCGTCGTGGTCGGCCTCGACCGCGGTCACGGTCAGGGGGCCGACCTCGCTCGACTCCCCGGGGGCGAGTTCGCTGACCTCGATGAAGCCGTGGCGCTCGAAGAAGCGCCGGGACCCCGGCGGGACCAGCAGCCGCGTAGCGCGCCCGAGCCGCCGCAGCGAGCCGAGGTCGGCGTGGTCGCGGTGGAGGTGGGAGATCAGCACCGCATCGAGTCCTGCGGTGAGGTGAGGGGCGGGCAGGGGGCCGTGGCGGACCAGCGGCCCGATCCGCGGGCGCAGGACCGGGTCGGTGAGCAGGCGGACGCCGTCGAGCTCGATCAGGACGGTGGCGTGTCCGACGTAGGTGAAATCGTCCCCATTGCTCATGCCCCGTCGAGTATGGCCGCGTCGCGAGAAGGAAGGGAGCGAGGACGAGGTCGTCTCGCTCGATCCCGCTGAGCTGAGCGGGCTCTTCTCAGCCCCTCAGTGGTTGCGGGACCTCGGCTTCTCCTCCTGGCTGCTGGTCGGCTTCGGCGCCGCCCTGGTGGCGGCGATCTGGCTGCTCTCGCTGACGGAGACGATCGTGATGCCGGTGATCACCGCCGGGATCATCGCCGCCGTCGCCAGTCCCCTGGTCGACCGGCTGCGCGCGATCGGCCTTCCCCGCGCCCTCGGCGCCGGGCTCGTCCTGCTGGCGATCGTCGCCCTCGCCCTCGGGGTCGGCTTGATCGTTCTCACGGGCATCTCCAGCCAGGCCGACAGCCTCTCGACCCGGCTGCACGAAGGAGCGAGCGAGATCGAGTCGTGGGCGAAGAGCCTCGGCGTCGAGGCGCCGACGGCGGCGGACGCCAACTCGGGGGCGAGCGCCTCGGTCAGCAGCGGCTTCCAGGCGCTGACCCAGGGCGTGCTGGGCGGCATCGACAAGCTCGCCGGCCTCGCCATCTTCCTCTCCTTCACCGCCCTCAGCCTCTTCTTCCTGCTCAAGGACGGCCCGCAGATCGGGGCCTTCGTCGAGCGCCACCTCGGCGTTCCGACTCCGGTCGGCCACTCGATCCTGGGACGGATCGCCGGCAGCATGCGCGGCTACTTCCTCGGGGTGACGATCGTCGCCGCCTGGAGCGCCCTGCTGGTCGGGGTCGGATCGCTGGTCCTCGGCGTCCCGCTCGCCGGAACGATCGCGGTCGTCACCTTCCTCGGCGGCTACGTGCCCTACATCGGCGCCTGGACCGCGGGCGGCTTCGCCGTGCTCATCGCCCTCGGCGGCTCAGGGCCTGAGGCGGCGGCGGCGATGGCGGTGATCGTCCTGCTCGCCAACGGCGTCCTCCAGCAGCTGGTCCAGCCGATCGCCTACGGCGCGGCGCTGCAGCTGCACCCGCTGGCGGTGCTGATCGCGACGATCGCCGGCGGCTGCCTGTTCGGGACGGTGGGACTGGTCCTGGCGGCGCCGCTCCTCTCAGCCGCAGTAAAGATCGCTGCCGATCTCACCGCGGCCGCAGAGGGCGGTAAGGAAGCGGCTCCTATTCCTCCCAGCGCGCCGTCAGCTGGTAGATGATCGTGACGTCGAGGATGATCATCAGGAACGCCCACAGCGGCGCTGCGGGGAACCAGACGATCTGAGCGACGGCGTTGATCGCGACGAAGAAGATCGCCGCCAACCGTGCCCAACTGGCGCCGGCGAAGAGGCCGAGGCCGGTCGAGGCGACGATCGAACCGAGGATCAGGTGGATCCACCCCCAGGTGGTGACGTCGGCGATAATCACTCCCTGACCGCCGACGAAGACGATTTCGTCGTTGAGGATCCCCGCCAGACCCCACAACGCGTCGAGCGACCCGACTATGAACAGGAGGACCCCGGCGAAGACGGTCCATCCCGTCGGCTGCCTCTCCTCGATCCTGCGCCGGTCGTGCCCGGCAGCGCTGCTGCTCTCCATGTGCCTCTCCCTCTAGTTGGGTGTTTTTGCGATCGGTTCGCAGACAGCGCCCCTACCGACAACTCACTGAGTGCAGGGACGACCATAGAACGGCGTTGTACTCAACGCAATAGGAAGGTTGAGCCAGACCGTGCTGAGGGCCTCCTGGGTCCGTGAGGCAACGCGCCCTGGTTCGTGACGACGCTCCTCCTCGACGCGAGCGTCCTGCTCGCCGCCTTCGACCCTGAGGACGACCATCACGAGTCGGCGCGAACCTTGCTGGAAGACAACGACGCGACGCTCGCCACGCTCGACCTCGCCCGTTGCGAGGTCGCCAATGTCGCAGTTCGGGCATGGCGAGCACCAGCCTCGGTAGCTCCGCTGCTGGCGGTGGTGGAGAGACTCGCCAACGATGGAAGAGTTGTTCGGTCCACGGACACCCTTTTGACGAGGGGGGGGGTCGCCGAGCGCCACACGATCTCCGTCTACGACGCCGCCTACGCGGCTGCCGCCGACGAAGGCGGTCATCGGCTCGTGAGCTGCGACGAACGAGCCTTGGTTTCGAGGGACCTCGCCACGGTCCCCGCGGATGCAAGGGACGAGCGGTCGCGGTAGAGGCGGCCGCGGACTCGGAAAGTGGAGTCTCGCGAGACCCGACTGCGATTTTCGACTCGCTCAGCCCAGCGCCGCCACCTCGACCGAGGCTCGCGCCTCGATTTCCCGCAGCCGCATCATCCGGAAGGAATTCAAGAGCCCGATCAGGCCCGCGAAGATCGGAACGAGCAACGCCACCTGCAGGGAGCGGTTGGTCGCGTGGGTGTTGATGCGGACGACCTCGTCCTGAACCGCCTCCGGCTCTTCGGCGAGGAGCTGTTCGAGCCTCGCGTTGCTCGTCACTTCGGCGTCTTCGTCGAGCTTGTCCGCGATCTGCCGCTGCTGGTCGGCAGGGATCACGATGCTCGCCTCCGTCATGTTGGTGAAGCTGAGCGAGAGGACCGCCAGGAGCACGCCGCCGGCCATCGCCAGCCCGAACGAGAGCCCGAATGATCCCGCGGCCGAGTTCACCCCGGCCGCCTCGCTGATCCGCTCCTCGTCGATCGGGGCGAGCGTGTAGTTGTTGAGCTGGGAGACCAGCAGGCCCAGCCCGGTTCCGGCCAGCGCCAGCGGGATCACGAGATACCAGCCGGAGCTCGCCTCGGGCACGACCGGGACGAGCAACGCTATGCCGGCGGTGCTGAGCGCGAAGCCCACGCGGATGATCGAAGCGGGGCGTCGATCTCCGGCTCTCCGTCCCGCGAGAACCGCTGCCCCGAACATCGTCAGGGAGAGCGGAGCGAGGGTCAGTCCCGTCTCCAGCGCGTTGTATTCGAGGGAGATCTGAAGGAAGATCGGCAGCGCGATCATCGCCCCGCCCAGGGTGATGTTCTGGAGCGCCTGCTGGGAGACGCCGAGTCTGAAATTGGGGTGACGGAAGAGGTCCGGGTCGAGCAGGGTCGGCTTCCCTTCGCGGCGGCGGCGGACCAGCCAGCGGGCCAGCGCCCAGAGCGCGAGCGCGCCGATCGCGATCGTCAGCCCGACGAACTCGCCACCCTCCTGCCAGATCAGGATCCCCAGGACGACGCCGCCCATGCCGATGACCGAGAGGATCGAGCCCCTGACGTCGATCTGGCGGGGGCCCTCGTACGGCACGTCGCGGACCAGCTTGACGTTGAGCAGGACGACCGCGATCACAACCAGCTCGAGGGCGAAGCCGACCCGCCAGGAGAGGAAGGTGGTCACGAAGCCGCCGAGGAGCGGGCCGACCGCGGCGGCGACGGCGGCCGAGGCGCCAACCAGGGCATAGGCCTTCTTCTGGGCTGCGCCCTCGAAATTGCCGCGGATCAGCGACTGCATCGCCGGCAGCAGCAACGAGGCGCCGAGGCCGCCGACGATCGCCCAGAGGACGATGATCGCGCCGAGCCCCTGGGCCAGCGTCATCGCCAGGGCCCCCGTCGCATAACCCAGCAGCCCGAGGACGAAGGCGCGCTTTCGCCCGATCAGGTCGCCGATCTTGCTGCTGATCAGGATGAACGCCGCCGAGACCAGCGCCTCCAGCGCGATCGCCGACTGGACCCCGCTGACGGTCGTATCGAGATCCCCGACCACGGCCGAGATCGAGACGTTCATCAGCGAGGTATCGACGACGAGCACGAACATCGCCATCGCCAGGACGAACGCCAGCCGCGTGCTACCGGTTGCCTCCCGGCCGCCAGCGGCAGCCTCTTTAATCACGGCCGGCCTGGCTCACCACTTCAGCTCGATCTCGAGCTCGCGCTCCTCGCTGCCCACCTCGAGCTCGACCTTGAAGTTCAGCTCGTCCGGAAGCGTCACCTCGAAGCGCACCCCGCCACGCTCGAAGATTGCCTCGTCCTCGTCACCCGAAAGCAGATTGGCGATGCGCCTCAGCCGGGTCGCCGCCTCCTGCCGGGTGATCGTTTCCTGCCGCTCGACCTCGAAAATCTCCATCCGTTCGTCCCTTCCGTCGTCGCCTTCGGCACTCAACTCAGCAGCTTGGCCTTCGCCTGGTCGAACTCCTCAGCCGACAACGCTCCTTTGTCTTTCAAATCGGCGAGCTTGTGGAGTTCGTCGGCGGGCGAGCCTGCATGTGCCTGTTCCTGTACATAGTTGTCGATTGCGTTTTTTGCGTCGACCTGGGCCTTGATCGTGCGGTCGCGCATCCCGTCGCCGCGAACGATCAGGTACAGCAGGACCCCGAGGAACGGCAGGAAGACCAGGAAGAACACCCAGACTGCCTTCGCCACTCCAGACAGCTCGTGGTCGCGGAAGAGGTCGCCAATGATCGAGATCAGAATCCAGATCCAGGCGAATAGAAGGAAGAACTCGAAGATGAAGAGCAGTCCTTCGCCAAAGCTGATGTCTGCAAGCGTCATTCGTCGATCCTGCGGGGGTCGTGCCCGGTGTCGCTGCTCTCCATGCGCCTCTCCCTCTGTTGATGGTTCGTGATCGGTTTGCAGACAGCGCCCCTACCGACAACTCACTGAGTGCACGAACGACCATAGAACCGGTGCTTTCGCAAAGCAACAGGAAAGCTGAGCACCATCAAGAGGCCACGCTGGTGCTAATGTGGCCACATGCGCGAGATCGGCGTCCGCGAGCTGAAGTCAAGCCTGAGCAGCGTGCTCCGCGAGGTGGAGGAGGGTGAGCAGGTCCGGATCACCGTCCGCGGCCGGCCCGTAGCGGACATCGTCCCTGCGGTGGCCAGGGCGGGCGACGCGCGTCTCCGGGAGCTCGTCGCGAGCGGTCGAGTGACCCCCGCCGCGCGGCCGTTGCCGTCCCGCTCGCCGCGTCCGCTGCCGAGCAAGCGCTCAGCCACCTCGATCGTCCTCGCCGAGCGCGACGCCGAGCGCTAGATGCTCTACCTCGACGCGAGTGCGCTGGTCAAGCGCTATGTCGCCGAGGAGGGAAGCGAGGCGCTGATCGCGGCAATGGGGGAGGCCCACGGCTGGGCGATCTGCCGCGTCGGCTACGTGGAGTCCGCGCGGGCGGTGATGCTGGCCGCTGGGAAGCCCGCGCTAAGGCGATTCGAGTCGGACTGGCCGTCCTTCGGGGTCGTCGAGGTCGACGCCTCCTTGGCCAACCACGCTGCCGAGCTTGCCTCCACCGACGACCTGCGAAGCCTCGACGCGCTGCACCTTGCCGCTGCGCTTCTGATCGCCTCTGGCGAGCTCATCTTCGCCACCTGGGACGTTCGCCTGCACCGCGCCGCTCAGGGCCAGGGCCTCGCGGTGTTCCCCGCGACGCTTCCCTAGGAAGCCTTCTCCTCGACCGGGACAGGGAAGAGGTCGAAGTCGCGGCCGAGGCGCAGCTGGCTGTAGCGCTTGGTCCAGTCGTCGTTGATGCGGTCCGACTGCTTCTTCATCCGCGGCTCGAATTCGAAGCCCTCGGGGCAGGCGAGGTCGAGCCGGTCGAGGAGGTTGAGGGTGCTGGCCTCGTAGTCGGCGGCGAAGTTCTCGTAGAGGACGAGGATCGGCTTGATCCCGGAGTGCTCGAAGAAGGCGTCCCAGGAGGCCTCTTCGATCAGCAGGTGCTCGAGCAGGTGGTCGATCGCCCGGTAGTGGAAGCGCAGCTGCGGGCGGTGGGCCTCGACGAAGCTGCGGTAGGGAGGAGAGCCGTCCTCCTCGACCGAGGCGGCCTTGGCGCTCGCCTGGTCCTCGCGCCAGGTCGCGGTCTGCACCGCCTTCCAGAGGCTGACCGCCTGCCGCACCTTGTTGGCGCGGACGACGCGGACGAAGGTGAGGTCGGGGAAGACCGCCGGCAGCAGCTCCGCCAGCGGCACGTCGCGGGATTCGGGGATGTTTCGGAGGAGGCTGACGAACTCGCCGAAGTAGCCCCACATCAGCTTCGCCCCGAAGACGCCGTTCTCAGTGGTCCCGGTCTCGAAGGCCCACTCTAGGTAGCGGTCGTAGGCGGCGCGGCTCCAGAGCGGCGAGCGGGGCTGGGGGTCGGAGCCGACGCTGCGCTCGCCGAGGTGGTCGCGGATCGACTGGTCCTCGACCCCGAGGAAGTATTCCTCCGGCCGGCGGGGGCGGCCGCTGTGGCGCAGCGCCTCGAAGTACTCCTCGGGCCGGCCGGCGACGCCGGTTTCCTCCAGCGCGTGGCAGACGAGGGTGCTGCCGCTGCGGGGGGTGGCGCAGACGAGGTAGGAGCGATCCGGCAGCAGCTGGTCAGACATAGCTTCCTAACTATCCTTATCAACAAAAGAGTAAACAGGGGCGGCTCGATAACCTGGGAGGCCGTGCTGCCGCCCAACATCCTCTACATCCACTCCCACGACACCGGCCGCTGTGTCCAGCCCTACGGGTTCCAGGTCCCGACCCCGAACATCCAGATGCTGGCCGACCAGGGGGTGCTGTTCCGCGAGGCCTTCTGCGCCGCGCCGACCTGCTCCGGCAGCCGCGCCAGCCTCCTCACCGGGCTCTACTGCCACAACAACGGCATGCTCGGGCTCGCCCACCGCGGCTGGAAGCTGAACGACTACCGCCAGCACTGGGTCCACGCCCTGCGCGAGGTCGGCTACCGCTCGATCCTGATCGGCGAGCAGCACATCTCGCTCGAGCCGGAGGCGATCGGCTACGACGAGGTCGTCCCGGTCGACCAGAATCACGCCCAGTTCGTCGCCCCGCTGACGATCAAGACGCTGCGCGAAGCACCGGCCGAGCCCTGGTTCATGTCGGTCGGCTTCTTCGAGACCCACCGCAACTTCGCCGCCCCGACCTCGGTCCGCGACACGCTCTACTCGCTGCCGCCGGCGAACCTGCCGGACACCCCGGCGACCCGGCGCGACATGGCGGCGTTCAAGGCCAGCGCCCGCTCGCTCGACCAGGGAATCGGCGCCGTCCTCCACGCGCTGCACGACTTCGGCCTGGTCGAGAACACGGTCGTCATCTGCACCACCGACCACGGCATCGCCTTTCCCGGCTCGAAGGCGACCCTGTTCGACCGCGGCACCGGGGTGATGATGATCGTCCGCGGTCCCGGCTTCGGCGGCGGCAAGGTCGTCGACGCGCCGGTCAGCCACCTCGACGTCTACCCGACCCTCTGCGACATCTCCGGGGCCGAGCACCCCGAGTGGCTGCAGGGGACCTCGCTGATGCCCCTGGTCCGCGGCGAAGTCGACAGCCTCCACGACGCGATCTTCTCCGAGACGACCTTCCATGCCGCCTACCAGCCCCATCGGGCGATCCGGACCGAGCGCTGGAAGTACATAAGGAGGTTTGACGAGTACCCGCATCCGGTGCTGGCTAACTGCGACGACAGCGCTACTAAGGACCTGCTGGTCGAGGCGGGGTGGGGGGAGCAGGAGGTCCCCGAGGAGCAGCTCTACGACCTGGTGCTGGACCCGCAGGAGGGGCGGAACTGCGCTGAAGAGCCCGGCAAGGCCGAGGTGGCGGCGGAGCTGCGCGAGCGGCTCGAGGCCTGGATGCGGGAGACCGACGACCCGCTCCTGGGGGGCCCGGTGGCGCCGCCCGAGGGGGCGATCGTCAACGAGCAGTGGCAGGTCTCGCCCGACGACCCGGTGCGGATCGTGGATAAGCAGCGTCTTGAACATCTGTAACCGGATGTTTGGCCCGCGCGTGTCTCGAACCTCCGGTCGTCTCGCGCGATAGGCGGGCGGGATGCAGAGGGCCGCGAAAGCTGTTTCTGGAACTCAAGACGGCGGCCGGTGCGACCATTCGAGTCACGTAGCACTAGCTAGTAGGCCGGGGAGCGCATTAGCGTTCCCGGGCCGCAGTCATGACCGCTGAGCCTCCAGCTTCCCCTCCCGCCCTCCTGCCACGTCGCTGGCCGCCTCGCCTCCCAGAAGGGGAGCCAGGATGAGGTAGGTGAGGAGCGGCGCTAGCTGTCGCACCTTCTCGAGTTCCTCCTTTCGCACCTTCTCGTAGAGAAGAGCGTAGATCGCCCCGCTGCTGGCGCAGAGGGCGAGGCCGCCCGGCCCACATCCCTCTCGGACCTCTTTCGGAATCAGCTCCTCGAGAATCTCTTCCCAGGCCCGGTCCCGGTGCTCGATCGCCTCCGGTCCGGCGGCATAAACCTCGACGGTACGCAGTCGGGCGAAGGCGGGCTCCGAGATGAGGAATCCACACAGTGCCTCGATGGCGCGCCGGATCGCCTGCGGCCAGTCGGGCTGTCGTCGGGCGGCGGGCAGGGTCGCTGCGAGCAACTGGGCACCGCTGAGGTCCAGCGCAGCCAGCAGCGCATCGTCTTTGTTTTCGAAGTGCTGGTAGAAGGTCGCGTTCGAGATACCCGCCTCGGCCGCCACCTGAGGCACCGTCACGTTGGAGAACCCACGGGCGGCGACGGCTCTGGCGAAGCCGCGCAGGATCCGCTCGTGCTGGTCTCTGCCGAGGGAAGCAGGCCCGAGATCGGCCGTCCGCTTCGACCGTCGCGGTGACGGAAGTTCCTGGGGCGGTTCGAACCCCGAGGCCCATCTCCACAGCTCGTCGCAGTTTTCGAGCATCGCATCAGCTTCGTTCCGATAGAGGTGGATGTAGAGGACCCTGTGAATGCCTCCGATGACTGCACGGGAAAGCTGCTCCGGGGTGCGGCTTTTGTTGGGAAGCATCCGCATGGCCTCGTGGGCGAGTTCGCAAGCCGACTCGAAGGCGTTGGTGATCGGCTCGAGTCCCGCCGGACCGGCGGAGTAGGCATCCACCAGGCTCATGCGCGCGGCCGCGGGTTGGGTTGTAGTCAGCTGGAGGAACGAGCGGAGGGCCCGTTCACCCCGCTCGCGCGGATTTCCCGGTCCGTTGAGGTGCGAGCGGATCAGCTTCAGGCCCGCCTCGAAGAGGACGCCGGCAGTCGCCCGGAAGCAGTCTGCCTTGTCCTCGAAGTGCTCGTAGAAGGTGGAGCGCGAGACTCCCGCCAGAGAAATTATGTCCGCTACGGTAGTGGCGGGGTAGCCCTTCGTCGTGGTTGACGCCACCATGGCCGCAAACAGCCGTTCCCTCTGGTTCTGGGTCGCCTGCCGGCGGGTCCCACCGGGGCCTGGGCGCAGCCGTCGAGCTCGCACCTCATCCATCCGCCCCCAGGGGGTGTCGACCTCCTCTGCGGTGATGTATCCGGACAATGCCTCTCCATCTATCGGGCTTTAGAAAATTCCCTGTCTAGCCTTCCTTCCCCTCGTATTGGTCGAGAAAACTCGTCGTCACGGCCGGCTCCACGGTCGCTCCATCCAGGTGAGGCAGGTCCAGCCGGGGATCGGCTGGCCGAGCGGATCGCGGCTCTCGCCGTGGGCGAAGGTGCAGAGCCCGCAGTTGTGGGAGCCGAGGTTCCAGATCCCGGCGGCCATCGGCGCTTCGAAGCGCTCGCCGAGAACCGAGTCGAGGAGGAAGAAGCGGAGGAAGATGCCGTGGGTGACGAGCAGCGGCAGCTCGCCGTCCCTGCCGGACTCCAGCTCCGCCTTCAGTCGCCGCACCCGTTTGATCGCCCCCTCGAAGCTTTCGGCCGAGGTCAGCTCGCCGACGTAGTCGATCTCCTCGGCCTCGAGCCCAAGCGTCTCGCTCACCGCCGCCGCCGTTTCCCGCGCCCGCCGCAGCGGGCTCGAGAGCAGGTGGGTGACCCCGAGCTCGCGCAGGCCCTCTCCCGCGGCGTGCGCCTGCTCGACTCCCTTATCGGTCAGCTTGTCGCCCTCGGAATGCGCGGCCGGCTCGCCGCTGCGGGCGGCGTTGTGGACCGACTCGCCGTGGCGGAGGAGGAGAGCCCTCATTCGGCGGCGGGGGTGGCGCCGGCGACAACGTTGACGAAGTTCTCGAGGTGCTTCGTCGTCCAGCACTCGAAGGCGCCGTCGCAGTAGCGCTCGTAGGCGGCCATCACCGAGTCGCCGTAGTTCCAGTAGAGCTTCGGCTCGGGGTTGAGCCAGAACAGCCGCCCCGCCTTCTCGGCGATCTGGCCGAAGACCTCGGCGTGCGGCTCGCGGCCGTTGGTGCGGGCATCGCCGAGGACGATCACGGTCGAGCGCGGGTTCAGCTCTTCGGAGATCTCGGTCAGGAACTCGAGCCAGACACGGCCGTAGTCGGTGTAGCCGGAGACGTCGGCGACGCCGCCCTCGGAGGAGATCTTCTGGGCGATGACGCCGAAGTCCCGCTCGTGCTCGAAGACGTCGGTCACCTCGGAGATCCGCTCGATGAAGACGAAGCTGCGCAGCTTGCGGAAGGAGTCGTGGAGGGCGTGGAGTACCGAGAGGAAGAAGACGCTGGCCGAGGTGACCGAGGTGGAGACGTCGCAGAGGACGTAGATCTCCGGCCGCCGCGGCCGCTTCGGCCGGTATTTGAGTCGCAGCGGCACGCCGCCGGTCTCCAGCGAGGCGCGCATCGTCCGCCGCACGTCGACGTGCTGGCCCTTTTTCCGCCCCCGCTGCTCGTGTCCGAGCGTCGCCAGCCGCCGCTTCATCTGCGAGACGGCGCGGTGGACGGCGGCGAGATCCTGGGTCGGGCTGGTCGGCAGCGCCCGGTCGAGCTCGGCGAGGGGGCGGGAGGGGGGCAGGGTCTCGGTCCGCTCGATCAGGTCGCGCTCGAGCTCGCGCCGCAGGTGCCGCTCGAACCCGGTCAGCTGGTCGCGGTCGATCGGCGGCCGCTCGCCGCCGTCCTCCCCGGACGGCTGCGCCCCCGCGGTCAGCCCCAGCGTGCGGCGGATCCGCTGCACGTCGACCCCGACCACGCCCGAGCCCTCGGCCCGGCCGAAGGCGGCGATCGCCAGCCGCGCAAGGTCCCGCATCGCATCCTCGTCGCCGGCGGCGATCGCCTCGCGGATCGCGTCGGAGAGCTCGTCCATGTCGAAACGCTCGCCGTCGCCGGCCGGCGGCCCCCCCTCGGCATGCTCGGTGACCCCGCGCTGGACCGCCTCCGCCTCGGCGCCGCGGAAGAAGTAGCGGTCGAAGAGCAGTTCGAAGACGCGCCGGTCGTCCTGGGACTTGGCGATCGTCGTCGCCAGCGCCTCGCGGAAGTCGGCGCGAGAGGTCCAGCCGACCTCTCCCAGGGCGGCGAAGGCGTCGAGGATCTCTGAGGTGCCGACCGCCACCCCCTCGCCGCGCAGCTCCTCGCAGAAGCCGAGCAGCTTCGCCGCCATCCCCGGCGGCCCGGTCTCAGGCCTCGGTCCGTAGGGGGTCGGCAAGTTTCACCCCGACCCGCTCGGCGACGAGGTCGATGTCGGTGCGGTGCTTGACGATGATCGACATCGACTGGGTGAAGGTCTCGCGGTCGATGTCCTCGGCCCCCAGCAGCAGCAGGGTCCGCGCCCAGTCGATCGACTCGGCGATCGAGGGCGGCTTCTTCAGGTCGAGGGCGCGAACCATGCGGATCACCTCGACCAGCTTGCGGGCCAGCGTCTCGGAGATGTCCGGGGCGTGGAGGCGGACGATTTCCATCTCCCGCTCGAGCTCGGGGTAGTCGAGCCAGAGGTAGAGGCAGCGCCGCTTCAGCGCCTCGGTCAGCTCGCGCGAGTCGTTCGAGGTGAGGACGACGATCGGCATCGTCGTCGCCTCGATCCGCCCCAGCTCCGGGATCGTCATCTGGAAGTCGGAGAGGAGCTCGAGCAGCATCGCCTCGAACTCCTGGTCGGTCTTGTCGATCTCGTCGATCAGCAGCACCACCGGCTCGGGGCTGGCGATCGCCTGCATCAGCGGCCGCTCGAGCAGGAAGTCGCTGCTGAAGATGTCGTCCTGGACGTCTTCCCAGCCGGCCTCGCCGCCGGCCTGGATCCGCAGCAACTGCTTGCGGTAGTTCCACTCGTACATCGCCTTCGCCTCGTCGAGGCCCTCGTAGCACTGCAGCCGCACCAGCTCGCGGCCGCTCGCGCGGGAGAGCGCCTTCGCCAGCTCGGTCTTGCCGACCCCGGCGGGACCCTCGACCAGGACCGGCTTGCCGAGCTTCTGGGCGAGGAAGGAGACGAGCGCGGCGGGCTCGTCGGCGAGGTAGCCGACCTGGGCCAGGGACTGCTTCACCTCTGCGACGGAGCCTTCGGCCATGGCCGCGATGATAATCCCGCCCGGTGCTCGACCTCCTGTCCCTGCCGCTGGCTCTGCTCCCGCACAGCCCCACGCCCTACATCGCGCTGATGCTGGCCGGATTCGCGATCGGGATCCTCGGCCACCTCACCCGCGCCCGCTGGCTCGTCGCCGCCGGCGTGATCCTGATCTTCCTCGGCGCGCTGCTCTTCCCCCTGCTCGCCAACGTCACCACCGAAGACCGCCCGCCTCCGATCGAGGAATCGCGCGGCGATAGCGGCGAATAATCGGCGTTCGTCCTTTCCCGGGCATATGTGGGGGAAAGGACGAACGCCGGGTAGGTTCGGACCATGGGACGCCTCGACGAAGTCGACCTCAGCCAGGACCTGGGCAAGAAGGAGGCGAGGAAACGGCTGAAGCGAGAGGGGGAACGGCTGGCGCAGCTGCGGCTGACGCTCGGCGGGCTGATCGGCGATTGCAAGGTGGGGCCGCCGCTGATCGTCGCCTTCGAGGGCTGGGACGCCTCCGGCAAGGGCGGGGCGATCAAGCGCCTGGTGGCGCCGCTCGACCCCCGCCACGTCCGCGTCGCCCAGTTCGCCGCCCCGACCGATGACGAGAAGCGCCACCACTTCCTCGGCCGCTTCTGGCCGGCGCTGCCGGGCTGGGGCGGGATGACCGTGTTCGACCGCTCCTGGTACGGGCGCGTGCTGGTCGAGCGGGTCGAGGGCTTCGCCGACGAGGAGCAGTGGGGCCGCGCCTACCGGGAGATCGACGACTTCGAGCGCACGCTCGCCGACGAGGGGGCGATCATCGTCAAGCTCTGGCTCCACACCTCGCCCGAGGAGCAGCTGAAGCGGTTCGAAGCCCGCGCCGAGAATCCGCTGAAGTCGTGGAAGCTGACCGACGAGGACTGGCGCAACCGTGAGAAACGGCCGCACTACGAGGCGGCGGTGGAGGAGATGCTGGAGCGGACCGACTGTGAGAACGCGCCCTGGCGGGTGATCGCGGCGGAGTCGAAGCGATTCGCCCGGGTCGAGGTGCTCCGGGTCGTCAACGAGGAAATCGAGCGGGGGATGCGGCGCGCGGGGCAGGATCCGCCGCCCCCGCCGTAAACTCCCGCCCCGGTCCTGTTCTCGAGCACGAGGAGCCCATCTCTTGACCCGTTTCCGAATTCTTGCGCTGTTCGCCGTCATCGCCGCCATCGCGGCCGTCTTCGCCGCCTGCGGAAGCAGCAGCGACAGCAGCGACAGCAGCGGCGAAGACCCGCAGAAGGTCCTCGAAAACGCCAGCCTCGAAGGTGTCAAGAGCGGCGAATTCGACATGTCGCTGAACGCCACCGCCGAAGGCGACGAAGGCGGCGAAGTCGAAGTCAGCCTCTCCGGCCCGTTCGAAGCCGGCGCCAAGGGCGAGCTGCCCCAGGTGGGGATGAAGGCCGAGGCGAGCGGCTCGGCCGGCGGCGAAGACCTCGATTTCGAAGGCGGCCTGACGCTGCTCACCGACCACGGCTTCGTCGAATACGAAGGCGAGGCCTACGAAGTCGACCCGACCACCTTCGGCTTCCTCAAGTCGGCGCTGGAACAGTCCCAGCAGCAGGAAGGCGAAGCCGACGTCACCGCCTGCCAGAAGGCGGCGGAAGGGATCAGATTCAGCCAGTTCGCCAACCAGCTCTCCAACGAAGGCGACGCCGACGTTGGCGGGACCACGACGACCAAGCTCAGCGGCGACCTCGACGTCAGCGGCGCGGTCGATGCGCTGATCCAGCTGACCGAAGACCCCGCCTGCAGCTCCCAGCTCGAAGCCGCCGGCCCGCTGCCGATCGGCGAATTGGAAGAAGCCAAGGGGGAACTCTCCAAGGCGATCAAGAAGGCCCACGTCGACCTCTACGTCGGCGACGACGACATCGTCCGCAAGATGGCGCTGGAACTGACGGTCCAGCCGCCGGAAGCGAAGGACGAAAAAGTCGAACTGGAAATGGAATTGACGCTCTCCGGGGTGAACGAAGGGCAGAGCTTCGACGAACCGTCCGGCGCGAAGCCGCTGGAAGCGCTGTTCAAGAAGCTCAAGGTCAACCCGCTCGAACTGCTGGAAGGCACCCAGGAAGGCCTCGGAGGCCTGCTCGAAGGGCTGAGCGGCGGCTCGGGCTCGGCCAGCAAAAGGGCGGAATGCTTTCGGGAAGCTCAGACCCCGGCGGACCTGCAGAAGTGCGCCAGCCTGAAGTAGCCCTCACGTCGCGGCATCGTGGGTGAGGGAGGGCCCAGCCTTGACGCGTCCTTTTTCAGGACGCCGATGGGCTGGCCCTACCTGCTGACGCCGCTGATCCCGGTCGCGGTCGTCCTCGAGCTGGTGGGGGCGCCAGCGACGGTCATCTTCGCCGCCTCGGCGCTGGGGATCATCCCCACCGCGGCGCTGATGGGGCGGGCGACCGAGGAGCTGGCGGCGCGCTCGGGTCCGGGGATCGGCGGCCTCCTCAACGTCACCTTCGGCAACGCGCCGGAGCTGATCATCGCCCTCTTCGCCCTTGCGCAGGGGCTGCAGGAGGTGGTCAAGGCCTCGATCGTCGGCTCGATCGTCGGCAACATGCTCCTCGTCCTCGGCGCGGCGATGCTCGCGGGCGGCCTCGGGCGCGAGAAGCAGAGCTTCAGCCGCACCAGCGCCAGCATCCAGACGACGATGCTGATGCTGGCCAGCGCGGCGCTGATCATGCCGGCGATCTTCGAGCTGGTCGAGGGCAAGGGCCTGCCCGCGCCCGGGGCGGAGGCGATCCACTACGGAGGCACGGTCGAGCACCTCTCCCTGGCGGTCGCGGTCGTCCTCATGATCACCTACGTGATCGGGCTCTTCTTCTCGCTGAAGACCCACCGGGACCTCTTCAACCCTGAGTACGAGGAGGAAGACACCTGGGGCTGGTCGACCCGGACCTCGGTGATCGCGCTGGCGATCGCCGGCGTCCTCGTCGGCATCATGTCCGAGGTCCTGGTCGGCTCGATCACCGAGGCCTCGGAGTCGGTCGGGCTCTCGGAGTTCTTCATCGGCGTGATCGTGGTCGCGATCGTCGGCAACGCCGCCGAGCACTGGGTCGCGGTCCTCGTCGCGATGAAGGACAAGATGGACCTGGCGGTCAACATCGCGATCGGCTCCAGCGCCCAGATCGCCCTGTTCGTCGCCCCGGTGCTGGTCATCGCCTCCTTCTTCATCGGCCCCTATCCGCTGGCCCTGGTCTTCAACGGCTTCGAGCTGGGGGCGATCCTGCTGGCGATCCTGGTCGGCAACCACGTCACCGCCGACGGCGAGTCGACCTGGTTCGAGGGTGTGCAGCTGCTGGCCGTCTATTTCGTCTTCGGACTGGCGTTCTACTTCGCCTGAGGCGACGCCGCCGGCTAGATAGCCTGCGGCGATGGAAGCGGTCCTCCTCCTCGTCAGCTTCGCGATCGTCCTCACGGGCGCGCTGATCTTCACCAACGCGGTCGAGTGGATCGGCCACCGGCTCGAGGTCGGGGTCGGGGCGGTGGGCAGCATCCTCGCCGCGGTGGGGACGGCGATGCCGGAGACGCTGATCGCAATCGTCGCCCTCCTCGACGTCAGCGAGGGCTCCGAAGACGTCGCTGTCGGCGCCATCGTCGGCGCCCCCTTCCTGCTCGCCACGCTGGCGATGGGACTGGTCGGCCTCTTCGCCTACCTCTACCGCGACAAACGCGACCAGGGCCTGCAGCTGAACGTCCACCGGCCGACGCTCGAGCGCGACCTGCTCTTCTTCCTCGCCCTCTTCACCCTCGCCGGCCTCCTTTCCTGGGGGCCGCCGGCGGCGCTGCGGATCGCGGTCGGCGTCGCCTTCCTCCTCGCCTACGTCTTCTACATCCGGCTGACGCTGAAGGGCGGGGGAGAGGTGCAGAGCGAAGAGTCGCTCAACCCGCTGATCTTCGAGCGGCGCCCCGGGCGGCGCGAAGACCCCTCGCTGCTGCTCTGCGTGCTGCAGCTGCTGGTCGGGCTCGGGGCGATGGTCGGCGGCGCCCACCTCTTCGTCGAGGAGCTCCTCCACATCGCCGAGAGCATCGGCGCCGAGCCGCTGGTGCTGGCGCTGATCCTGGCGCCGCTGGCGACCGAGCTGCCGGAGAAGGTGAACAGCTTCTTCTGGGTGCGCGAAGGCAAGGACGCGCTGGCGCTGGGCAACATCAGCGGCGCGATGGTCTTCCAGTCGATGATCCCGGTCGGGATCGGCCTGATCTTCACCGACTGGGACCTCAACTGGCACGCGATCCTCTCGATCGGGCTCGGCCTCGCCGGCGGCCTCCTCGCCTACGAGAGCCTGCACCTGGCGCGGCGCTTCAAACTGCCGGCCGTGATCGGCTGGTTCACGCTGTACGCGGCGTTCATAGGCGCCGTGATCGTCAGCGCCTGACCGCCCCTGGCGGCGTCCTCGGTCGCTCGCGTGCGAAGCACGCCACGCTCCCTGCGTCCTTATTAGGAACGCTCAGGCCTCTGACAACGCTTTGAGGACTAAATCGTCGTGCTGTCTGGGCTGAACCGTCGGGAAGACCCGGGCGATCTTCCCCTTCGGGTCGATGATGAAGGTCGCGCGCTGGACGCCCATGTACTTGCGCCCGTACATCGACTTCTCGACCCAGGTGCCGTACTTCTCGGCGACCGCGTGGTCGGCGTCGGCGAGCAGGGTGAAGTCGAGGTCGTATTTGCCGGCGAACTTGTCGACGTCCTTGACCTCGTCGGGCGAGATCCCGATCACCCGCGCCCCGGCGGCCTCGTAATCGGAGCGCCGATCGCGGATCCCGCAGGCCTGGGTGGTGCAGCCGGAGGTGTTGGCCTTCGGGTAGAAGTAGAGGACGACCGTCTGTCCCTTCAGGTCGGACAGCTTCACCTTCTCGCCGTTCTGGTCGGGCAGGGTGAAGGCCGGGGCTTTGTCTCCCTCGGCGAGCACCTTTACTCCTCCGGGTCGGGATCGGGCTCGGGCCGTTCCTCTTCTTCTTCGAGGTCGTCGTCGCTCGCTTCGAGCGCGGTGGCCGGCAGGGCCGTTCCTTGGCTGCCGGCCTCGAAAGACTCGAGGGCGCGGTCGCGCCCGTCCTCGTCGACCGGCACGTCGTCGGAGACGCGGACCCACTCGGTGCCTTCGTACCCCTCGAGGTCGTCGAAGACCTCCTGGTCGATCGAGGCGGAGTCGTCGACGATCACGACGACCTCGGTCTGCGGGTTGAAGTAGGTCCCCGGCTGGACCAGCATCTCCTCGACCTCGTAAAGGTCTTTCTCTGGCGCGGCCATCAGGGCGATCCTATGAGATCGGCCAGTTGCTTTTCGACCTCCGCCTCGACGTCGTGCGGCTCCCGGCCTTCGCGCAGCCGCCGTTCGTTGCGGGCGACGACGAGCTGCCGCACCTCGGTCCGCAGCTCGGCGTCCATCGCCTCCTTGCCGCGCGGTGGCTCGGCCGCCGCGAGCAGGCGCTCGGCCTCCGCCTCGACGTCGAGCGGCGCCTCGCCGCGCTGCCGCCGGCGCTCGGATTTCGCCTCCAGCATCTGCCGCACCTCGGCCGCCTGAATTGCGGGATCGACCGGCGCTGGGGCGCCGCCAGCGCCGCGCCGCTGCGGGCGCTGGTCGAGGATCGTGAACGGCCCGCCGCCCATCGTCTCCCAGCCGCCGCCGACCCGCCTCAGCAGCAGACCGACCAGCGGCGCCGCCACCCCGGTGAAGGCGAGCAGCCCGATTCCCTTCTGCAGAGCCGAGAGCGCCAGCGGAAAGTCCATCGTAAAAGGGTAAAGCGGCCATTTCGCGGGCTCGGTCCGGTAACCTTGAAGGCCGGTTGACTGACCAGTCAATCGGTGGAACGTCTGCCCCCTTCCCGGCGGCGCTCCCGCAGACTTCAGAGAACCCGAAAAAAGGAGCGCCGACCGGTGGTCGACTTCACCCTGACCGACGAGCAGAAGGACCTGCGCGAGCTGGCTCACAGCTTCGCCGAGAAAGACATGCGCACCGTCGCATGGGAGTACGACAAGGACGGCACCTGGCCGCAGGACGTGATCGAGAAGGCCTGGGAGGTCGGGTTGATGAACACCCACATCCCCGAGGCCTACGGCGGTCCCGGCCTCGACTACCTCTCCGGCTGCCTGATCGAGGAGGAGTTCGGCTGGGGCTGCTCCGGGATCGGCACCTCGCTGGCCGCCAACGGCCTCGCCTCGGCCCCGATCACCCTCGGCGGCTCCGAGGAGACGAAGAAGAAGTACCTGGGGATGCTCTCCGAAGCTCCCAAGCTCTGCTCCTTCGGCCTGACCGAGCCCGACGCCGGCTCCGACGTCTCGGGGATGAAGACCAAGGCCGTCAGGGACGGCGACAAGTACGTCCTCAGCGGCTCCAAGTGCTTCATTACCAACGGCACCTACGCCGACTACTTCACCGTCTTCGCCAAGACCGACCCCGATGCCGGTCACCGCGGGATCAGCGCCTTCGTCGTCGACGCCGACCTCCCCGGGGTCTCGGTCGACAAGAAGGAGGACAAGATGGGTCAGCGGGCCTCAAACACCGCGACCATCTCCTTCGACGAAGTCGAGGTCCCGGCCGAGAACCTCCTCGGCGAGGAAAACAAGGGATTCAAACTGGCGATGATGACCCTCGACCGGACCCGTCCCGGCGTCTCGGCGATGGCCGTCGGCATCGCCCGCGCAGCGCTCGAATACGCCACGGACTACTCGAAAGAAAGGGTCCAGTTCGGCGTCCCGATCGCGATGCACCAGGCGATCCAGTTCATGATCGCCGACATGGCGACCAAGGTCGAGGCGTCCCGCCTGCTGACCTGGAACTCGGCCTTCCTGCTCGACCAGGGCGTCCGCAACTCGAAGGTCTCCTCGATGGCCAAGCGCTTCGCCGCCGACTCGGCGATGGAGGTCACCACCGACGCCGTCCAGGTCTACGGCGGCTACGGCTTCATCAAGGAGTACCCGGTCGAGAAACTGATGCGCGACTCGAAGATCATGCAGCTCTACGAGGGCACGAGCCAGATCCAGCGCCTCGTCATCGCCAAAGAAGTCCTGCTCCCCCGCCAGGAAAGCACCCCGGCGCCCGACGCCAAGGCCCAGGCCTCCGAGCAGAGCCAGTCCGAGCAGGCCGCCGCAACGGTCTAGCTCCAAGCCTCATCGCTTCACCAAGCCGCCGGTCCTGAGGGCCGGCGGCTCCTTTATGCGCACGGAGCGCATAAGCGGGACGAACAGCAGCACCGCAGGGGGAGAGATAGGGGTGTGGTTGAGCTTTGACGTGTAATGCACGCCGAAGCTCAACCACACCCGCGGAGGAGGGGACGGCATCAGGCGCTTGCTGCCCTGGCGGATCGCCAGTACGGCGTCGTGTCACGGGGACAGTTGCGGGATCTGGGGTATTCGAGGGGCCAAATTCGATGGTCGACGCGGACGGGATATCTCCATCCGCTCGACCGCGGCGTTTATGCGGTCGGACATACGAACGTGTCGCTCTACGGACAGTGCTTTGCGGCGGTATTCGCTTGCGGGCCGGGAGCGGTGTTGAGCCATCACTCGGCGGCCTGGTTGCATGGCCTGGCGTTGTGGAAGCCGGCTCCGTTTCACGTCACCGGGCCGGTTGCTCGGCAACCCCGGTTGCCGGTGCGGATCCACCGGGCGAGACGGCTGATGGAGGCCGATCGGGCCGTGATCGAGGGAATCCCGGTCACTGCGGTGCCCCGGACGCTGCTGGAGCTGGCAGCAGCGGTGAAGTACGAGCAGCTGGAGAGGCTCGTCGAGCGCAGCGAAGAACGCGGGCTATTCGACCTGCGGGCGGTGGAAGAGCTGCTGGCGCGGACGGTGGGACATCACGGGCACAAGCGGCTGCGGACCGCCATCGCGCTCTACGCGCCCACGAGCTTCACGCGCTCCACCCTGGAGAAGCGGTTTCTGGAACTCGTTCTCGCCGCCGGCCTCCCGCGACCACGCACCAGCTACTTCGAGCACGGGTTCGAGCTCGACTGCTACTGGCTCGAGTATCGGTTCGCGGTCGAACTCGACGTCTTCGAGACCCACGGCACGAGGGCCGCCTTCGAGCGCGATCGCAAGCGGCAGGAGGACCTGCTGCTGATGGGGATCCAGTCGATCCGGGTCACCGGGCCGCGGCTGCAGCGCGAACCGGAGGAGGTGATCCGCCGGGTCGCCCGGCTGCTCAGCGAGCGGGGGCTTTGGCGCGCTGCTTCGAGCTCTTCAGCCGCTTGATTTTGTCGAGCTCGACCTTGCGCAGGCGGATCGCTTCGGGGGTGATTTCGACGCACTCGTCCTCGCGGACGAACTCGACCGACGCTTCGAGGGAGAGCCGCACGGGCGGCGCCAAGCGCTCGAGGACGTCGGCGCTGGCGGCGCGCATGTTGGTCTGCTGTTTGGCCTTGGTCGGGTTGACGTCGAGATCCTCCGAGCGGGAGTTCTCGCCGACGATCATCCCTTCGTAGACCTCCTCGCCGGAGCCGACGAAGAGCCGGCCGCGGTCCTGCAGGCTCATCAGCGAGTAGCCGGCGGTCTGGCCCCTGCGGTCGGCGACCAGGGATCCGGTCTGGCGCGTGCGCAGCTCGCCCGCCCAGGGCTCCCAGCGGTCGAAGACGTGGTGCATCAAGCCGCTGCCGCGGGTCACGGTCAGGAACTCGGTACGGAAGCCGATCAGGCCGCGGGCCGGAACGAGGTACTCCATCCGCACCCAGCCGGTCGAGTGGTTGACCATCTGCTCCATCCGCCCCTTGCGGCCGGCCAGCATCTGGGTGACGTCGCCGACGTGCTCCTCGGGGACGTCGATCGCCAGGCGCTCGACCGGCTCGTGCGTCTTGCCTTCGATCTCCCGGGTCACCACCTGCGGCTGCCCGGCAGTCAGCTCGTAGCCCTCGCGCCGCATGATCTCCAGCAGCACGACCAGCTGCAGCTCGCCGCGCCCCTGAACCTCCCAGGCGTCAGGCCGTTCGGTCTCCTTCACCCGCAGCGAGACGTTGCCGACCAGCTCGGCGTCCAGGCGCGAGAGGATCTGGCGCGCGGTCAGCTTGTCGCCGCCCTGGGTCCCCGCCAGCGGCGAGGTGTTGATCCCGATCACGACCGAGAGCGAGGGCTCGTCGACGGTGATCACCGGCAGCGGCCGCGGGTCAGCGGGATCGGCCAGCGTCTCCCCGATCGTCACCTCTTCGATCCCGGCGACGGCGATGATTTCCCCCGGCCCGGCCTCCTCGGCGACGACCCGCTCCAGCCCCTGCGTCACGTAAAGCTCGGAGACCGCCGCCCGCTGGACGCTGCCGTCGGCGCGGCACCAGGCGATCTGCTGTCCCGAGCGGATCGACCCCTGGTGGACGCGGCAGATCGCCAGGCGCCCGACGTAGGGGGAGGCGTCGAGGTTGGTCACGTGCGCCTGCAGTGGCGTCCCCTCGTCGTACCGCGGCGCCGGGATCTTCTCCAGCATCAGCTCGAGCAGCGGCTTCAGGTTCTCGCCCTCGACGCCTTCTTCCAGCGCCGCCCAGCCGTCCTTGGCGTTGGTGTAGACGATCGGGAAGTCGATCTGCTCGGAGTCGGCGTCGAGGTCCATGAAGAGCTCGTAGACCTCGTCGACGACCTCGGCGATCCGCGCGTCCGGCCGATCGACCTTGTTGACGACGAGGATGATCGGCAGCTTCCGCTCCAGCGCCTTGCGCAGGACGAACCGGGTCTGCGGCAGCGGCCCCTCGCTGGCGTCGACCAGCAGCAGCGCCCCGTCGACCATCGTCAGCGCCCGCTCGACCTCGCCGCCGAAGTCAGCGTGTCCCGGGGTGTCGACGATGTTCAGCTTCGTCTCGCCGTAGGTGACCGCGGTGTTCTTGGCGAGGATCGTGATCCCCTTCTCCTTCTCGAGGTCCATCGAGTCCATCACCCGCTCGGCGACGTCCTGGCCCTTGCGGAAGGTCCCGGTCTGCCACAGCATCGCGTCAACCAGCGTCGTCTTCCCATGGTCGACGTGGGCGATGATCGCGATGTTTCTGAGGTCTTTTCGGAGGCTCATGGCACTTCGCATTCCTGCGTCCTCGTCGCTCATGTGCAGAGCACACTCGCTCCTGCGTCCTTGGACTGCTCGGCCCTGAACCACCGAAAAGCCCACAGAGGCAAAAAAAACGGGACCCGGTTGGGTCCCGTCATTAAAGCGAGTACGCCGAAGCTACTGCTGCTGAACGCTCGCCGCGGCCGGGCCCTTGGGGCCTTCTTCGGACTCGTAGCTCACTTTGGCGCCCTCGGTCAGGGACTTGAAGCCCTCGCCCAGGATGGCGCTGTGATGAACGAAGACGTCCTTCGAGCCGTCGTCGGGCGTAATGAACCCGTAGCCCTTGTCGTCGCTGAACCACTTGACAGTTCCAGTCGGCATGCATTGCCTCCACTTCATGTGCTGCGAACGCGGAGGATGCGATGAAGCAACGACTGCGAGCGCTACGCACAACTTTCGCCGGTAATCACCGGCCCTAACGCAGGGGACCGTAGCAGGATCACTCGCCGCTGCCGCGCCAAATGAAGGCTTTACTCGCTTTCGTTCGTGCCGATACAGAGACGAGTGACGTCCTCGGGTTCCGCAGCCGGCCGCCTCGCCCTGGTTTTCGCGCTCGCCTGCGCGGCTCTGCCCGCCGCTCCCGCGGCCGCCGACGCACCGGCCCCCCTCTCGCCTCCGCTGGAAGAACTGGCGGAGCCGGCCGTCGCCGCCAAGCCCCTCGCCGCCCAGGCCGACCGGCTCGGCCTGCCCCTCGACGGACCCGGCAGTCTCGTCCGCGAGGGCGGCAGGGTGCTGGTCACCGCCCGCGTCCCCGGCGGCGTCGCAGCTGCCTTCGACGGCCTGCGCCAGGCGGGGGCGCGGATCCTCAGCGCCAGCGCCGAGACCGAGACGGCGACGCTCTCCGTCGCCCCCTCGCGCCTGCCCGAAGTGGCCACCGTCCCCGGCGTCAGCGCCGTCTGGCAGGTGCGAGCGCCGGTCAGCTTCACCCCCGAAGGCCAGTGCGAAGGCGGCGCCGCGATCTCCGAGGGGCTGGCCCAGCTTCAGGTCGACCAGGCCCGCTCGGCCTTCGATCTGCGCGGCAAGGGGCAGACGATCGGCGTCCTCTCCGACTCCTACGACAGCGCCGAAACCGATCCGACCGCGGCAGCCGACGACGTCCTCTTTGGCGACCTCCCCGGTCCGGCGGGGACCTGCTCCGGCCAGCAGCTCCCGGTCGACGTCCTCGCCGAGGGGCCCGCCGACGGTGGCGACGAGGGCCGGGCGATGCTGCAGATCGTCCACGACCTGGCGCCGCACGCGAACCTCGCCTTCGCCACCGCCTTCGAAAGCGAAGAATCCTTCGCCCACAACATCGAAGCGCTGGCGCGGCCGGTCTCCGAAGGCGGGGTGGGGGCCGGCGTCATCGTCGACGACGTCGCCTGGTTCGAAGAGCCCTTCTTCCAGGACGGCCCGATCGCCGTGGCAGTGAACAACGTGGTCGAGGCCGGCGTCACCTACCTCAGCGCCGCCGGCAACGACAACCTCTTCGACTCCGGCGGCAACCGGATCGCCTCCTGGGAAGCGCCCGCCTTCCGCAGCTCCGGCAGCTGCCCGGCCGCGGTGACCAGCGGCTCCCAGTGCATGGACTTCGATCCGGGCCCCGGCAGCGACGACACCTTCGGGATCACGGTCGAACCTCACGAGACCCTGATCCTCGACCTGCAGTGGGCCGAACCCTGGAACGGCGTCGGCACCAACCTCGACGCCTACCTCCTCTCCGGCGGCGGCGGCAAAGTCCTGGCCAAATCGACCGAAGCCAACATCAGCGGCACCCAGCGGCCGGTCGAGATCGTCAGCTGGGAAAACGGCAGCGCCGGCTCGCAGACCGTGCAGCTCGCGATCAACCGCCGGCTCGGCGCCAGCCCGCGGCTGAAGTTCATCCTGCTCCAGAACGGCGGCGGGGTGAGCGCGACCGAGTACCCGAAGTCGAGCGGGGGAGACATCGTCGGCCCGGCGGTCTTCGGCCACGCCGGCGCCGCGAGTGCGATCGCGGTCGCCGCGGTCCCCTACGGCGACGGCACCAGGATCGAGCGCTACTCCTCCCGCGGCCCCGTCACCCATCTCTTCGGACCGGTCGAAGGGCCCGGTCCGGCACCCACCCTCGGGGCGCCGGAAGTGATCCCGAAGCCCGACCTGGCCGCCACCGACTGCGGCGTCACCACCTTCTTCGCCTTCCCCCGGGCCGGCAAGTGGCGCTTCTGCGGGACCTCGGCAGCGGCGCCGCACGCGGCCGCCGTCGCGGCCTTGGTGCGGCAGGCGAAACCCACCCTGCCGGCCCAGCAGGTGCGGGACACGCTGGAAGAGACCGCGGCGCCCGTCGGCGGCTTCCCGGCCGATGCGGCCGGCGCTGGGCGGGTCGACGCCTTTGCCGCGATCGCCAGCCTCCCCGGGCCGATCGAAGGGGGCGACGGGCCGAGCGAACCGGCGCCGGCGCTGGAAACCCTTAGCGGCGCCGCGACGACCCAGGCGCCCCCTGCTCAGCCCGCTCCCCCCACGGGCCCGGCGCCCGCCTCGCGCCCGTCGGCGCCGAGCACGACGCTCCTCCGCCACCCCGGGACCGTGGTTTATGCCCGCGCCCGCAGCGTCCGCCTCGTCTTCAGCTTCGGGTCCGACCCCGCGGGCGCCGCCTTCCTCTGCAGTGTCGACCGGCGCCCCTACCGCCTCTGCGGCAGCCGCTTCGTTCGCCGCTTTGGGCCCGGCCGCCATGCGCTCGAGGTCAAGGCGCAGGGACCGACGCGCGTGGCCGACCCGACCCCTGTCGTCTTCCGCTTCCGCGTCAAGGCGGCTGGCTGAGGGCTCAGGCTGAGCTGCGCCGGCCCTGCCGCCGCATCGTCCAATGCCCGGCTCCGAGCAGCGCCAGCAGGGCGAGGCCGGTACCGAGCACCAGCGGATCGGTTAGCGAGAGGTCTTCGAGCCGGGTGCCGAAGTAGACCGAGATCGCGGTGATCGGCAGGTAGCCGACAGCGGTCGTCCAGAGGAAGCGCGGCAGCGGCACCCGCGCCGCCCCGGCCGCGTAGGAGACGATGCTGAAGGGCAGGATCGGGATCAGCCGCATTGCGATCAGCAGCGTCGCGCCGCCGCGCTCGATCGTTTCCTCGACCCGCTCAAAGCGCTTGGCTCCGAACCAGCGGTCGAGCAGGGGGCGGGCGATCGACTGCCCGATTGCCCAGCAGACGAGCCCGTTCAGCAGCCAGCCGAGCATCACCAGCAGCAGCGCCGGGAAGAACCCGTAAGCGAAGCCGGCGGCGGCGTCGACGATCTCGGCCGGGTAGAAGACGATCGCGTGGAGGACGGCGAGGGCGATGATCAGCAGCGGCCCCCAGGCGCCCAGCTCGTCGATCTGGTCGCGAACCTCGTCGTGGTCCCCCTGCAGGGCCGCCGTCACCGAGTCCCGCAGGGGGTCGACGAGGACGACGACGAGCGCCATCAGGCCGAGCCCCAGCAGCGTTACCCCGATCTCTGCCCACGGCAGGCGGTTCCTCTCCATCGACCCAGGCTAGTAGGGAGCAGATGCAGCTCAGCGGCTGGCGCGCAGCCGCTCGGCGAGGCCGGAGTAGCGGCCGCCGCCCTCGTCCCGCCGCACCGCCGACGCCAGGGAGGCGTGGTTGCCGACGAGCACGCAGCTGTTGCGGGCGCGGGTGATCGCCGTATAGAGGAGCGGCCGGTTCAGCATCCGCGAGTGGGAGCGGTGGCAGACCCCGACCACGACCGGGACCTCGCAGCCCTGCGCCTTGTGGACCGAGATCGCGTAGGCGAGCCGCAGGGTCGCGGTCTCGCCGTAGGGGATGACGAGGCTGCCGCCGTCGTCGGTGTCGACGACGATCGTCTCCTCGTCGGGGTCGTCGGCGCGGAGGAAGACGATCGAGCCGTTCATCAACCCCAGCTCATGCGAGTTGCGGGTCTGGATCAGGCGGTCGCCGATCCGGAAGCGTTCGCTCAGGGCCGGCTTCCCGTCCGGGTTCAGCTCCGCCTGCAGCCGCTCGTTCAGCGCGTCGATCCCGACCGGCCCCCGGTACATCGGCGCCAGCACCTGCACCTCCCGGATCGGGTCGACGGCGAATTTGCCGGGGGCGCGCTCGGCCACCACCTCGACCACCGTCTCCAGCGCCCGCTCCGCCGTCGCCCGCTCGATGAAGAAGAAGTCGTGGTCCTGGCCGGGGCCGGGGTCGAGGTGGGGGGGACGGCCATGGTTGATCTCGTGGGCGGCGGTGGTGATCATCGAGCGCGCCGCCTGGCGGAAGATCTGGGTCAGCCGCACAACCGGGGCGGCCTCGGAGGCGATCAGGTCCTCGAACGGCTTACCGGCTCCGATCGGCGGCAGCTGGTCGGCATCCCCGACGAAGACGACGTGGGTGCTCTCGGCGAGCCCGTCGAGCAGGACCTCGATCAGCCGCAGGTTCAGCATCGAGGACTCGTCGACGATCACGAGCTCGGCCGGCAGCGGCTTCCCGGGACGGTAGGCCGGTTCCCGCCCCGGCATCCACTCGAGCAGGCGGTGGATCGTCATCGCCTCGTGGCCGGTCGCTTCCTCCAGCCGCCGCGCCGCCCGCCCGGTCGGGGCGCAGAGGGCGATGGTCGCGTTCGCCGCTTCGCCCTCGGCGACGATCTCCTTCGTGCACTTGGTCTTGCCGACGCCGGGCCCGCCGGTGAGGACCGAGATCCGCGCCCCGAACGCCGCCCGCACCGCCGCCCACTGCTCGTCGGTGAGGTCGTCGCGGGGCTCCTCGCCCGGGTCGTGGTCGAGGTGGGGAGGGGCGGCGAGGCGGGTCGCCAGCGTCGCCGCCACCGCCCGCTCGCTCTGCAGCGTCCCGGCGCGGTAGATCCGGCCTTCCTCGTCGACCAGCCCCGGCGCCTGCGCGAGCACGTCGGGGTCGGCGGCGATGCCGATCAGCCGGCCGGTGCGGCGGGTCAGCTCCTCCAGCGGCAGGTAGCTGTTCCCCTGGCCCTCGGCCTCGATCAGCGTGTACAGCGCCGCCGCCTGGGCGCGGCGGCTCGACTCGGGCGGGACGTCGGCGGCGAGGGCGATCTTGTCGGCGCGGGCAAAGCCGACGCCCGGCACCTCGGTCAGCCGGTAGGGGTCCTCGTGCAAGACCGTCATCGACTGCTCGCCGTAGCGGGCGTGGATCGGCGCCGCCAGGTGCGCCAGCCCGTGCGGCGCCAGCTGCACGTGGAGGTCGCGGATCGCCCGGCTCGCGAACCAGGACTGGGTCGCTGCCGCGGCCTGGTCGGGGCTGACCCCGCGCAGCGAGGAGAAGGCCCCCTGCGGGTCGGCGGCGATCGCCTGCAGCACCCCCTCGCCGTACTCGTCGCAGAGCGTCTCCGCCCGCTTCTGCCCGATGTGCCGCAGCGAGGTCAGGTAGGCGACCTGTCCCTCGCGGTCGGCGGGGTCCAGCGGCAGCGCCCCCTGCGCCCGCAGCTGGCGGCCGTAGCGGTTGTGGGTCTGCCACTCGCCGCTGACTTCGGCCCGGTCGCCGGCGTCGAGGTGGGCAACCGGGCCGACCAGGGCGAAGCCTTCTCCCGACTCGGTCTCCTGCACCTCGAGCACCGCATAGCCGTCGTCGTCGGCCTTGTAGATGACGCCGATCACCTCGACCGTCCCGCTGTAGGAGGCCGCGTCGGCGTCGAAGAGGGTGGCTGATCGCATCTCCACAAAGGCTAGGCGTCGGCAAGGCGCGACCCCTACAGGCCGAGGCCGCAGTTTGCGGTCGCGGGGATGATCTAGGTTCGGGACGTGGCATCCCACCGTCCTCCCGCCGGCCTCTGCGACCGCTGTCGCCACCAGCGCCTCGTGCCGAACACCCGCGGCTCGGTCTTCTCGCTCTGCGAGCGCTCGCGCTCCGACCCGGCCTACCCGCGCTACCCGCGGCTGCCGGTGGTCAGCTGTCCGGGCTTTGACGCCAGGACGGAGACGGACCCGAATCCCGACCTCGGCCCCGAGCTGCCCAGATAGTGGTGCCGATCAGGCCGAAGCCGATGACGACCGCCGCGATGCCGACCAGGAAGCCGAGCACGGGCACCGCCGCAGCGACCCGCAGGACCGCCAGGCCGGCGAGGAAGGAGAGGATGCGGTGGCGGGGTGGGCCCACGATTCGCCGGCCCAGCGCCCAGGCCGCGACGCAGTAGGCGACGGCGGCCAGCGGCAGCAGCGCCAGCAGGATCAGGAAGGCCAGCGGGAGGCCGACCAGCGTCGCCGCCGCGATCGCGCTGGCGACCGGCAAGCCGATCGCAACCGCGAACCCGATCCCGATCGGTGGGCCGAGCCCATCCTGCGAGCGTTCGTACAGAGCCTCGGCGGCGCGAGGAGCCAAAAGCAGGAGCAATGCTCCGAGGATGGCCATCGAGATGCCGATCCCAAGCCAGAAGAGGACGACGCTGACGAGGGGGAGGAGGTCGAGCGCGTCGAGCCCGTTCTCCCTGGAGACGTCGCCACGGACGATCGCTCGGCCGGAAATGACCGGCTGCTCGTCGGCGTAATGGACGTTGCCGGAGACGAAGGCCCGCGGCAGCAGGTGCGCCCGGCCGCCGATGGTGACGAGGCTGCCGTCGATCCTGCCGCTGACCAAGGCGTCGCCGGAGACGAGCAGGACGTCGCCGGTGACGTGGCCTGCCAGCCGCACGTTGCCGCTGACGACGAAGACGCCGTCGACGGTGTGGCCGCGGGGGACGGTGACGTCGCCCCTGACGACGACGATGGCGCCTTCCGCGTGGTCGGAGGTCTGTGCCGGTGCCACCGCCGGCAGCACCAGGGCGAAGAAGGCAAGGAGGACGGCCAGGGACAAGAGACGCCGCTTCACGCCCCCAGCCTATCCACGGGAGCTCAGCTCCGCATCGGATCCGGTTCGCCGAGCTTGCTGCGGTCCGGGGCCTCGTAGACGCCGCCGGGAACGCCGCCGATCACCACCATCCGCATCCCGTCGGGCCCCGGCCAGACCTTCCGCTTCGTCGCCGGCGCCACCCGTGCCATGTGGTCGGGGTCGAGCGGGAAGCGCTCGCCCTCGATCTCGATCTCGCCGCCGCCGCGAAGCGCCATGAAGACCTCCTCCTGGCCTTCCTCGGCATGGTCGTGGTCGGGGTAGTCGGGGTAGTTCGGCGGCAGGTCGATCACCTGCATCCCGAACGCCGTCACCCCCAGCTCCGCCCGTGCCCGCTTGTAGCCGCCGAGAAAGATCGCCTCCATCTCGTCGATCTTCTTCACCGTGTAATCGCTCATCTGTCCCTCCGTGTTTTCTCATCGCCGGCCAGCTGCCGGGTAAAACGAACGTTCGTGCTTTTTTATATCTTATGTCTGTGACTCCCGTCACCGAGAGGGATCCGCAGCCCGCCAAGGGGGCCCGCACGCGGGCCTCGATCCTCGACCGCGCCGTCGACCTCGCCTCGGCCGAGGGCCTGGAGGGGCTGGCGATCGGCCGCCTCGCTGCCGAGCTGCGGATGAGCAAGAGCGGCCTCTTCGCCCACTTCGGCTCCAAGCAGGAGCTGCAGCTGGCGACGGTCCGGGCCGCCGCCGAGCGCTTCACGGCCCGGGTGATCGAGCCCGCCCTGGAGCAGCCTGACGGCGCCCCGCGCCTGCGGGCGATGGCCGAGCGCTACCTCGACCAGCTGCAGGACTACTCCGGCGGCTGCTTCTGGGCGGCGACCTCGGCCGAGTACGACGACCGCCCAGGGCCGGTGCGCGACGCGATCGCGGCCGCGATCGACGCCTGGCTGCGGGAGCTCGAGCGCCAGGCTCGGATCGCCGGCGTCGAGGATCCCGAGCGTTTCGCCTTCGAGCTCTTCTCGCTGGTGATGGGCGCCAACGCGCGCTACCGGCTGAGCGGCGACGGCGCGGTCTTCGCCTACGCTCGCGGGGCGATCGACCGCCTGTTGGCCGACGCCGCTGGGCTGTAGCTCGCCATGCCGCGGCCGCCTGACGAGCTTCCCGTTCTTCTCTTCTCCGGCCCCGCCGAGCTGGAGAGCTGGCTGGAGGAGAACCACGAGCACGATGGCGTCTGGCTGAAGATCGCGAAGAAGGGAGCGCCGGAGCCCAGCGTCACCTACGCCGAGGCCCTCGAGGTGGCCCTCTGCTTCGGCTGGATCGACAGCCAGAAGCGCGGGCTCGACGAGACGCACTTCCTGCAGCGCTTCACGCCGCGGCGCCCGCGCGGGCGCTGGTCGAAGATCAACCGGGAGAAGGCCGAAGCGCTGATCGCGGCGGGGCGGATGCGGCCGGCGGGCATGGCTGAGGTCGAAGCGGCGAAGGTGGACGGTCGCTGGGAGGCCGCGTACGAGGGCCAGGGATCAGCCAAGGTTCCAACGGACCTGCAGCGCGAGCTCGACGGAAATGAGGCGGCGGCCAAGTTCTTCGCTTCCCTTGACGGAGCCAACCGCTACGCGATCCTCTACCGCCTCGACGAGGCGAAGAAGCCGGAGACGCGCGAGCGCCGCCTGCGGAAATTCGTCGCCATGCTCGAGCGCGGCGAGAAGCTCCACCCCTAGAGCCGAACGCACTTGTTCCCGGTATGCGGGAACAACTGCGTCCGGTCCCTAGACTCGGCTCGTGGACCGCGAGCTCCTGACCACCACCCTTGCCGAGACCGGCGAGCCCTCCTACCGCGCCGGACAGGTGTGGGAGTGGGTGGCGCGCGGGGCCGGCTCCTACGAGGAGATGACGAACCTGCCGGCGGGGCTGCGGCAGCGGCTCGAGGAGCAGGTGCCGCTCTCGACGCTGGCGGTCGCCACCGAGGCGAAGTCGGACGACGGCACCGTCAAGACCCTCTTCCACACCGCCGACGGGCGGCCGATCGAGGCGGTGCTGATGCGCTACCGGGACGGCCGGCGCTCGGTCTGCCTCTCCTCGCAGTCGGGCTGCCCGCTGACCTGCACCTTCTGCGCAACCGGGCAGATGAAGTTCGGGCGCAACCTCACCGTCGACGAGATCCTCGACCAGGCGCTGCACTTCCGCCGCCTGGAGGAGATCGACCATGTTGTCTTCATGGGGATGGGGGAGCCGACGATGAACATCGACAACGTGCTCGGCGCCTGCGGGCTGCTCCCCGACCTCGGGGTCACCCCCCGCCGCACCGCGATCTCGACGGTCGGCTGGGTGCCGGGGATCGACCGCCTCGCCGAGTGCGAGCTGCCGGTCAGCCTCGCCCTCTCCCTGCACGCCCCCAACGACGGCCTGCGCTCGCAGATCATGCCGGTGAACGAGCGCTACCCGATCGCCGAGGTGCTGGCCGCCTGCGAGCGCTACCGCGCCGCCCGACGCCGCAAGGTCTTCGTCGAGTACGTGATGCTCGACGGCGTCAACGATCACCCCGGCCACGCCCGCGAACTGGCCGAGCTGCTCGACCCCCGCGGCTACAAGGTCAACCTCATCCCCTACAACCCGACCGGGAGCTACGACGGCTCCTCGCCGGAGCGGATCGAGCGCTTCCGCGCGATCCTCGCCGAGCACCGGATCACCGCCACCGTCCGCCTCACCCGCGGCCGCGACATCGACGCCGCCTGCGGCCAGCTCGCCGCCTCCGCCGCCTAGACCCTTCGCCTGTTCCTTTTTGGCGCAGGACAACAGAAAGGAACAGGTGAAGCCAGAGGTTGGCCAGCTAGCCAGTTACGATCCGGCCATGGCCACTGTCGACACCACGGCGCCGGTCGCCCGTCCGCCGGAGATGTCCGGCAACCCGCTGCGGCGGGTCTTCGGCGACCTCGCCGACGAGTGGCGGGGGAGGGGAAGGTTCCCTCCCGGCGACGTCGACTTCAGCTGGACGCGCACGCACCAGATCGCCCACGATCCGCTGCCGCTCCTGCTCGACGGCTACGAACGCTACGGACCGATCTTCAGCCTGCGGCTGCTGCACTCGCGGGTCGTCTTCATGCTCGGCCCGGAGGCGAACCACTTCGTCACCGTCGGCCACCCGGAGAACTTCCACTGGCGCGAGTCGAGCTTCGGCGACCTGATCCCGCTGCTCGGCGACGGGCTGCTGACGGTCGACGACGATTACCACGACCGCGCTCGGGCGATCATGATGCCCGCCTTCCACCGCGAGCAGGTCGCCGTCGCCGCCGAGGCGATGACGATCGAGGCCGACCGCGCGATCGACGCGCTCCCGGTCGGCGAGGTGGTCGACGTCTACGAGTGGATGCGCAACCTGGCGATGCGGATCGCGATGCGGGCGCTGCTCGGGCTCGACCCCGACGAGGCCGGCAAGGGCGCCGCCGCGGCCCACCACTTCGAGCGCGCCCTCGGCTACTACGGGATCGACTTCGGCCTGCGGCTGCTGCGCGGTCCGGGCTCGCCCTGGCGCCGGCTCGTCTCCTCGCGCGAGGTCCTCGACGAGATCGTCTTCGCCGAGATCGCCCGCCGCCGCGCCCAGCCCGACCCCGGGCGCCGCGACATCCTCAGCCTGCTCTGCGGCGCTCGCGGCGCCGGCGGCGAGGAATTCAGCGACCGCGAGATCCGCGACCAGGTGATGACCCTGATGTTCGCCGGCCACGACACCTCGACTTCGACCCTTACCTTCATGCTGCACGAGCTGGCCCGCCACCCGGAGGCGACGCGGCGCCTGCACGAGGAGCAGGACCGGGTGCTGGCGGGGGAGACTCCGAGCGCCCAGCAGCTGGAAAAGGAGATGCCCTACCTGGAGATGGTGCTCGACGAGATCCTGCGCCTATACCCGCCGGCCTGGATCGGCCCGCGGCGGGTCGTGCGCGAGTTCGAGTTCGGCGGCTGCACGATCCCGCAGGGCGCCTATCTCAACTACTGCTCATGGGCCAGCCACCGCCTGCCGGAGGTCTTCCCCCAGCCCGAGGCCTTCATCCCCGAGCGCTTCGCCCGCGAGCGCAAGGCTGCCCTGCCGCGCGGCGCCTACGTCCCCTTCGGCGGCGGCTCCCGCATCTGCATCGGCAAGCGCTTCGGCCAGACCGAGGTGAAGCTGGTGGCGACGAAGCTCCTCCAGCGCCTAAGGGTGGAGGCGCTACCGGGACGGACGATCACGATCCGGCAAATGCCGACCCTCTCACCCAAGGGTGGCCTCCGCATGCGCATCCTCCCCCTCTAACCAGAGAGACGAGCAGGGCTAGCAGGCGGAGGGGGTGACCCTCCCCAGACACTCAACATCGAGCCATAGCGAGATGTGTCTGGGGAGGGTCACCCCTCCGCCAAACCCCCCCTACTTGATGAACAGCATCTCCTCGTACTTCGGCAGCGGCCAGAGGTCGTCGGCGACGACGCGCTCGAGCTTGTCGGCGGCTTCGCGGACGCTGGCCATCGCGCCGAGCTGCTTGTCCCGCGCGTGGACCGCCATCTCCAGGCCCTCGAGGCCGGGGTCGGCGTTGGCCGCTTCCAGCTCTCCCAGGCCGGCAACCAGCTCGTCGACGAGGCCGCGGACCTCGCCCTCGATCGCCGAGACCCCCGACTCGCCGATCAGCGCCAGGTAGCGCAGGGCCGCCGGCAGGATCATCGTCTTCGCGATCGAGAACGCGACCTCTGCCTCGATGTTGGCCCGCAGCCAGTACTGCTCGACCCAGACCTCGTAGCGGGACTCGAGCTCCCCCTTGGAGAGGACGTGGTAGTTCTCGAAGGCCTGGACGGTGCTGTCGGCCAGCACCTCCGGCAGCGCGTCCGGGGTCGTTTTCAGGTTCTTCAGCCCACGCCGCTCTGCCTCCTGGTGCCACTCCTCGGAGTAGTTGTCGCCGCCGAAGCAGACCTGCTTGTTGGCCAGGTAGCTCTCTTTGACGATCTCGATCACGGCCTGCGGCATCTCCACGCCGCTGTCCAGCCTCGCCTCCAGCTTGCCGGCGAGCTCGTCGATCGCCTCGGCGGCGATCGTGTTCAGGACCGTGTTCGGGAAGCCGAGCGACATGCTCGACCCCAGCGCCCGGAACTCGAATTTGTTGCCGGTGAAGGCGAACGGCGAGGTGCGGTTGCGGTCGCCGCCGTGCAGCGGCAGCGGCGGCAGCACCTGCGCTCCGAGGTCGAGGAACGAGGCCGGCGTGTTCGGGTCGCCTTCGCCGGTCGCGATCGCCTCGAACACTTTTTCCAGCTCGCCGCCGAGGAAGATCGAGATGATCGCCGGCGGCGCCTCGTTGGCGCCGAGCCGGTGGTCCTGGCCGATGTTGGCGACCGAGGCGCGCAGCAGCCCCTGGTGCTTGTTGACCGCCTGGATCACCGCGGTACAGAAGAACAGGAAGTGGATGTTGTCCGCCGGCGTCTCGCCCGGGTTGAGGAGGTTGGCGCCGGTATCGGTCCCCATCGACCAGTTGTTGTGCTTGCCGGAGCCGTTGACCCCCGCGAAGGGCTTCTCGTGCAGGAGGCAGACGAGGCCGTAGCGGCGGGCGACGTTCTCCAGCGTCTGCATCAGCAGCTGCTGGTGGTCGGAGCCGACGTTGGAGTTCTCGAAGATCGGCGCGATCTCGTACTGGTTAGGTGCCACCTCGTTGTGGCGGGTCTTGACCGGGATCCCGAGCTTGCGCATCTCCAGCTCGGACTCGAGCATGAAGGCAAGGATCCGCTCCGGGATCGAGCCGAAGTAGTGGTCGTCGAGCTCGTGGCCCTTCGGCGGCTTGGCGCCGAAGAGGGTGCGGCCAGTGGCGATCAGGTCGGGCCGCTCGAAGAAGTACTGCTCGTCGATCAGGAAGTACTCCTGCTCGGGGCCGACGGTGGTGAAGACGCGCTGGCTCCCTTCGTCGCCGAGCAGCCGCAGTGCTTTGATCGCCGAGCGGCTGAGCGCGTCCATCGAGCGCAGCAGCGGGATCTTGGCGTCGAGCGCCTCGCCGGTCCAGGAGGCGAAGGCGGTGGGGATGCAGAGCAGCGCCCCGTTCGGGTTCTCGAGGATGAAGGCCGGGCTGGTCGGGTCCCAGGCGGTGTAGCCGCGGGCCTCGAAGGTGGCGCGGACTCCGCCGGTCGGGAAGGAGGAGGCGTCGGGCTCGCCTTGGATCAGCTCCTTGCCGGAGAAGTCGGCGATCGCGTTGCCTTCGCCGCCGGGCTCGAAGAAGGAGTCGTGCTTCTCCGCCGTGGAGCCGGTCAGCGGCTGGAACATGTGGGTGTAATGGGTGGCGCCGTTCTCCAGCGCCCACTCCTTCATCGCCTCGGCGACCACGTCGGCCAAGCTGGGGTCGAGCGCCTCGCCGCCCTCCAGCGTCGTCTGCAGCCTCTCGAAGACGTCCGTGGGGAGCCGGTCCTTCTGTACCGCGACGGAGAAGACGTTCTGCCCGAACGGGTTGTTCTCCGGGATGGTCAGGTCCTGCGCGCCGAGGGCTCCTCCGTTGGAGCTCCACTGGGCCGCGGTCACGTTTTGCTGGCGAATGCGAGTCATCGGTTCGGGTTCTCCCCCACTAGGCGCGCGCCAGGATCCCGGCGCGATTGATTGAAAGTCTCATTCCCTCGAAAAGAGCAGTACAGAGCCTAATAGGGGCTCCGCCATCGCGCTTTTGTACCGCCGTACAAAGCTGGGGAGGCGAGACTTGTCCGCGCTGTCGCGCAGCCGAGATTGAGCACACCCCGCTGTGTCGAAACTCGGGTGCGTTTACTGGAGCGGGGTAGCGCTGAAGAGGCCGAGCGGGTGGCGCAGGCGGAAGCCGCCGGTGGGGCGCATCTGCTCGCTCCAGCCGGGGCCGCTGCGGTCGCCGTCTTCGCTGTAGGAGGTGTCCCAGCGCAGGCCGGCGATCACCGCGAAAACGTGTTCCTTGTTGGCGTAGATGCGGACCCAGGAGCCGGCGCCGCCGCCTCCCCAGCGCATGAAGCCGGTCGAGTCGAGCGGCCATTCGAGCAGTCCGGCGGCGTGCATCACATAGCTGACCGAGCCCGAGCAGTCGTAGCCGCGCGAGCTCCAGCTGCGGTGGCCGCCGCCCCAGACGTAGGGACGGTGGCGGATCCGGTTCGCGGCTTCGATCATCGCCTTCACCGCCGGCGGTGCCGAGGGCGGGGCCACCGCGCGGCCGTCGCCGACCAGCTTCGCCTGCGGCACCGCGGCCGAGGCCGGCGCCGATGAGCCGACCAGGGCGCCGCCGCAGAGCAGCGCGCAGACGATCGTCAGGTGCTTCCCCCGCCTTCGCATGAAGGTCGTGTATCGGCGGCGTAGCTAGGACACTTGAGCGAGGTCCGGCGGCGACCCGGTGGCGACCAGGGCGCCCATCAGCACCCCCAGCAGGAGGTCTCGCATCTCCTCCCGCTCGACGTCGCGGTGCTCGATCCAGTTGAGGCACGCCCCGTCCATGAACCAGAGCCAGCCGCTGATCGCGATCCGCGCCTTCGGCGGTGCCCCGTCGGGATAGATCCCGTCGAGGATCCGCCGTGCCGTCGCCCGCCGGACCTCTTCGATCAGGTCGCGGATCGCGGCAACGCCGGTCGCGCTCTGCATCAGGTTGCGGTAGGCGACCGCGTTCTCCTCGACCAGGGAGAGGAAGCCGTCGAGGCTCTTGGTCAGCTGCTCGACCGGCGGCAGCTCGGGGTCGGGGGCGGTCCGCTCCCACAGGCGCTCTGCCCAGGCCCCGAGCGTCGCCTCGAAGAAGGCCTGCTTGCCGGGGAAGTAGTGGTAGAGCAGCGCCTTCGAGATCCCGACTTCGGAGGCGATCTCCTGCATCGAGAGCTCGTCGTAGGGCCGGCTGGTGAAGAGCTCGGCTCCGCGCTCGAGCAGCTGTGCACGGCGCTCGTCGACGTCCATGCGGCGGTAGGCCGGCTCGTTCATGGACGTAAGTGTAGCGGCTTGTTGACCAAAGGTTGACAAGATTGGTACGGTGTTGACCGTCGGTCAATAACCTTTCTTCTACCGCTTAGGAGCAAGCCATGAACCAAGATCCGAGATACGACGTTCCGCCCGCCTTCCGGCCCCCGTCGGAACCGCCGCCCGGCCACTCGCCGCCTCCGCCTCCGCCTCCGCCGTCGAACCCGATCACCCGGATCGAGTTCGAGCGCATCTTCGGCGGCCGCGTGCTGGCCTGGGTCGGCGGCCTCGCCACCCTGCTCGGCGTCATCTTCCTGATGCGCAGCGCCGTCGACAGCAGCTGGTTCACCGAGGAGATCCGGACCCTGATGGCGGCCTTCGGCTCCCTCTTCCTGCTCGGCATCGGCCTCTGGCTGCACGAAAAGAAGGGGCGCCTGGAGGTCGCTCGGATGGCGGTCGCGGTCGCGATCCCCGGCCTCTATGCGACGACCGTCGTCGCCGCCCAGACCTATGACCTGATCTCACCCGTGATCGGGTTAGAGGCGGCGGCGTTGATCGGCGTCCTCGGCGTTTTCATCGCCGTGCGCTGGTCCTCGATGCTGGTCGCCAGCGTCGGCATGCTGGGCGCCCTGGCGGCGCCGATGCTGGCCGGAACTGCGGACGAGAGCGGCTCGATCGCCTACGTGGCGATGGCGCTCGCAGCGAGCGTCGGCGTTCTCCTCTGGCAGCGCTGGAACTGGCTGGCGCTCGGCGCCTTCGCGGTCTCCGCACCGCAGCTGATCGCCTGGATCGTCGACAACGGCTTCATCACCTTCGACGGGTTTGCCGATCCTGAGGTCTCCGTGCCGGCCGCGCTTGCGGTTCTCGTCGGCTTCTGGGTCCTCTACGCGGCCGCAGCCTTCGGCTACGAGCTGCGCAGCCGTGATGAGGAGAACCTCCCGGTCTCCTCCTGGCTGTTGCTTCTCTGCAGCAGCGTGCTGATCGTCGGCGCCGGCGCGGTCGTCCTCGACGGCGAGTCGTCCCTCGCGCTCAACGCCTGGATCTTCGGCTTCGCGTTCGCCCACCTGCTGCTCGGCGGCGTCGCCGTCCGCTTCGGCATCCACCGTGAAATCGGCTCATTGCTGATCGGCGGCGGGATCGGCCTCGCCACCTTCGGCGCCGCCAACGCCCTCGACGGCCCGAGTCTGGTCGCCGCCTGGTCGGCCGCGGCCGCTGCGCTCGCCTACCTGGCGACGCGCGTCGACCGCACGCGGGTGCCGGCGCTCTCGGATGCTGAGCGGCTGCTGATCATGGCGCTCGGCTTCCTCGGCCTCGCGGTCGCGCACATGCTGGTCGTCGAGGCGCCGCCCTCCGCGATCGTCGAAGGCGTCGAGGATCTCGGCAGCGCTCTCGTCGCGATCGCCTGCTGCGCCGGGGCCGCGCTGGCCTGCTGGTTCTACGGCCGCGAGATCGAGCCGAAGACGGCGACGGCGGTCGGTTTCCTCAGCGCCGCCAGCTTCGTCTACCTCGGCTCGGTCGCGATCATCGACGTGATCGGCGACAACGCCAGCGGTGAAGCGCGCGAGATCGGCCAATCCTGGCTCTCGGCCTTCTGGACGGCGACGGGGCTCGGTGCGGTCGTCTGGGGGATGGTGCGGCGCTCCCCGCAGGCCCGCCTCGGCGGCCTCGCCCTGCTTGCGGTGGCGATCGTCAAGGTCTGGACCTACGACCTCTCCGAGCTGGAAGAGCTGGCCCGGGCCCTCTCCTTCGTCGCCCTCGGGCTGCTGCTGCTGGCCGGCGCCTTCGCCTACCAGCGGTTCAAGCCGGAGGAGGAAGGCGAGCCGGTCGAAGAGGTTGAGGAGGGCCAGCCTCAGGCCTCCGTGTAGGGCCGATCAGCGGGAGCCGCGGGCATCTAGATAGCCTGCGGTTCCCGCGGCCGGGCGCCGCCCTACAAGCCAAAAAGTGGAGGAAGCCTCTTAATGTTCGTCTCGAAGGCCGCCGTCGTCGGCGGCGGCACCATGGGCGGCGAGATCGCGCAGGCGATCGCCGCCTCCGACATCCCCGTCGTCGTCAAGGACATCGACCAGAAGTTCGTCGATGCGGCGCTCGAGAAGGCTCGCGGCGTCACCGAGGGGCAGCTGGCCCGCCTGGTCAAGAAGGAGAAGCTGACCCAGGAGCAGGCCGACGCGCGCCTGGCCGAGGTGATGGGCAACGTGATCGGCACCACGAGCTACGAGGAGTTCGGCGACGTCGACTTCGTGATCGAGGCGGTGCCGGAGAAGATGGAGATCAAGCAGGCCGTCTTCCGCGAGATCGACGCGGCGACTCCGGGCCACGCGATCCTCACCTCCAACACCTCCTCGCTCTCGATCACCGAGATCGGCGAGGCGACGCTGCGGCCCGACAAGGTCGTCGGCTTCCATTTCTTCTACCCAGCCTCGATCATGCCGCTGGTCGAGGTGATCGTCGGTGAGGACTCCTCGCAGGAGACCGCGACCGCCGCCTACAACTTCGCCCAGGCGATCAAGAAGCAGCCGATCGTCTGCGGCGAGGTCCCCGGCTTCGTCGTCAACCGGATCCTGATGGCGACGATGGGGGAGATCTGGCGCGCCCAGGAGGAGCAGGGGCTGTCGCTGAAGGCGATCGACGAGGCGATCGCCGGCGCCCAGCTGGCGCCGATGGGCCCCTTCTTCCTCACCGACCTGCTCGGGCTCGACACCGTCTTCCACGTCGCCGAGCACCTCAACGAGTCCTACGGCGAGAGCTTCTACGTCCACGAGGGCCTGCGCGGCCTCGTCTCCGAAGGCAAGCTCGGGGCCAAGACCGGCGGCGAGGGCTTCTTCAAGGACGGCGAGCAGAACGTCCCCGGGGACGCCGAGCCGAACGCCGAGGAGCTGGTGGCGATGTTCTCCAGCCGCGCCCTTATCGAGGCCTGCCTGCTGGTCGAGGAGGGCGTCTGCTCGGTCCGCGACATCGACCTCGGGATGATGGCCGGGGCTGGGCTTGACCCGCGCAAAGGCCTGCTGCCCCCGTTCTGGAAAGCCGATGTCACCGGCCTCGACCAGGTGCTGGAGACGATGGAGGGGCTGGAGGAGAAATACGGCGAGCGCTTCGCCCCGCCGATCACCCTCAAGCGGCTGGTCGCCCAGGGCCGCTACGGCCTCGGCACGGGCCAGGGCTTCTACCCCTACCCCCAGGCCGACGAGGGCGAGCAGGCCGAGACGGTGAAGCTGGAGACCCGCGACGGCGTCGCGATCGCCTGGCTCGCCAACCTGCCGATGAACTCGCTCTCCCCGCAGGTGATCGCCGACCTGGAGACGGTCTGGAACCGGATCAAGGACGGCGGCGAGGTCAGGGCGATGGTGATCGCCTCCTCGGTCCCGGTCGTTTTCTCGGCCGGCGCCGACGTCAAGGCCTTCACCACCCTCGACGAGGCCAGCGGCGCGGACCTGATCAACCGCGCCCACGCGCTCTTCCGCGACTTCGGCAAGGCGCGGGTTGCGACGATCGCCGCGGTCAACTCGATCGCCTTCGGCGGCGGCTGCGAGCTGGCGATGGCCTGCGACGTGCGGATCGCCGCCGAGGCCGCCGTCTTCGGCCAGCCCGAGGTGAAGCTCGGGATCATCCCCGGCTTCGGCGGCACCCAGCGCCTCGCCCGCCTGGTCGGGCCGAACAAGGCCCTGGAGATGAACCTGGTCGGCGACGCGATCCTCTCCGAGGAGGCGCTGGAGCTGGGCCTCGTCAACCGCGTCGTCCCCGACCACGAGCTATTCGAGACGGCGTTGATGTGGGGCCGCAAGCTGGCCGCGCAGGCGCCGGTCGCCGTCGAGCAGATCAAGACCGTCTCCCACCAGGGCGACATCGACGCCGGGATCGAGGCCGAGAAGCACGGATTCGCCGCCGCCTTCGGCAGCGAGGACGCCAAAGAGGGCATCAGCGCCTTCCTCGGCAAGCGCAGCCCGAAGTGGAGCGGCAGGTAACGACGCCGCAGGTGGAGCGACTGGCCGAGCTGCTCGGCCAGTCGCGCTGCGCCGTCGCCCTCACCGGGGCGGGCGTCTCGGTTCCCTCGGGGATCCCGGACTTCCGCACGCCGGAGACGGGGCTGTGGGCGAAGGTGGACCCGATGGAGGTCGCCCACATCAGCGTCTTCGAAGGCGATCCCGAGCGGTTCTGGTCCTACTACCGGCCGCGCTTCCAGTCGCTTGGGGACAAGGAGCCGAACCGGGCGCATGAGTCGCTGGCGGAGCTGGAGCGACGGGGGCTGATCGAGGGCGTGATCACCCAGAACATCGACCGTCTGCACCGGGCGGCGGGCTCGGAGAACGTGATCGAGGTCCACGGCTCGATCGAGACCTCTTCCTGCACCGGCTGCGGCGCCTCCTTCGGGCTGGGGGAGGTCGACGACCTCTTCGACGAGCGCGGGGTGGCACTCTGTGCCGCCTGCGGCGGGGCGGTCAAACCCGACGTCGTCCTCTTCGGCGAGATGCTGCCGGCAGAGGCGATCGAGCGGGCGACCGAGCTGGCCGAGGCGGCCGACCTGATGCTCTGCGTCGGCTCTTCGCTTGCGGTGCACCCGGTGGCGGGCCTGCCGCAGCTGACCCTCGAGAGCGGCGGGCGGCTAGCGATCGTCACCAAGGGCGAGACGCCCTACGACGCCGACGCCGAGGTGAAGCTCGAGGGCGAGGTCGACGCGGAGCTCGACGCGCTGCTCGACGCGCTGCTGGCGGCGCTCGGCTGATGGCCGCGCTGCCCGACGCCGTTGTCTTCGACAACGATGGCCTCCTGCTCGACACCGAGTCGGTCTGGACCAGGGCCGAGGAAGACCTCTTCGAGCGCCGCGGGCTCGAGTTCACCCCGGCCGACAAGCTTGAGCTGGTCGGCACCTCGGCCGAGATCGCCGGCGGCATCCTCGAGCGCCGGCTCGGGGAACCGGGACGGGCCGAGGAGCTGCTGGAGGAGCTGAACGCGCTGGTCGTCGCCGAGCTCGAGCACGGGGTGGAGGCGATGGTCGGCGCCCGCGAGCTGCTCGAGCGCCTGCGCGAGCAGGAGGTCCCGATCGGCCTCGTCTCCAACTCGCCGCTGCGCTTCGTCAAGCGCTCGATCGAGATCGTCGGCTTCGAGGCCCATTTCGACGTCGTCCTCAGCGCCCACGAGGTGGCGGCGCCGAAGCCGGCGCCCGATCCCTACCTGGAGGCGTGCCGGCGGTTAGGGGTGGAGCCGGGCCCGTCGGTGGTGGCGCTGGAGGACTCGCCGACGGGCGTGGCGGCGGCCCGGGGGGCAGGGCTGACGGTGATCGGGGTTCCCTCGGTCGAGGGCGTGAAGCTGGACGAAGCGCATCACCTCGCAGAGACCCTGCTCGACGAGATCGTATCCCGCCAGCTCAACATCTAAAGCTCAGCTTTAGGGTTAGCCTTTGAGCACCCGACGGCGCCGCAGGATTCGCTCGCTCAGCTTCAGCAGCTCTTCGACCTGCTCGCGACGCTCCGGCGTCAGGGCGCCGGCCAGCGCCTCGTTCGCTGCTTCGCCGGCCTCGCTCCGCCGCGCCCCCAGCGTCCCCATGTCCTCTTCGTGTCCCGGGTCGGCAAGCGCTCCCTTCAGCTCGACCAGCAGCGCCTCCAGCCCCACTCGCAGCTGTAGCGCCGCCTCACGGTCGCGGCCGGCGTCGAGGTCGGCGCGGGCGCGGAGCAGGAGGGTCTCGCAGGCGTCTGCGCGCTCGCGGCCGCCGAGGATCGCCGCCACCCGTTCCTGTGGGCGCAGCTCTTCCTCGCGGCGACGTCGCCCCGAGGAGCGGGGGGCGACGTCGACCTGGCGCGCGTCGTGGAAGCGCCCGACCGCGGTCTCCTCGCCGCTGCCGAAGCCGATCAGGATCCGCTCGGCGCCCTCGGGGGAAAGCTCGGCGCGGGACGAGGGGTTGGCGCTGGCGAGGGCCTGCGCGTGCAGCGCCCGGTTGAGCAGCTCCAGCGCTTCGTCGACGAGAACCTCGACGGTGTCCTCGGCCTCGGTTGCTTCGTCAAGCCAGCGCGCCGCTTCCTCCTCGACCTCGAAGCGGGCGAAGGCGCGGATCGCGGTGACCCGGGACAGCGTCAGCGGCGCCGTCTCGCCGTCGGGCTTGCGCGGCTTTCGCCGGCGGCGGCCGGCGGCGGGGGCACCGACCTTCTGCAGGACGAGGACGGTCTCGGAGGCCTCCGGGTCGAGCCCCCGGACGAGGTAGCGCCCGTCGGCGAGCGGCAGCGGCCCGGCGAACTCGAGCTGGACGAACCCGAACAGGGTCAGTCGCCGTCGCCGGCGGAGATGCCGCCGTTGGTGCGGTCGGGCACCGCGTACTTCGAGGGGTGGACCGGCACGTCCGGGTTTTCGATTTCACCGAGGCGGTTGATCAGGCGGCTCCACTGGCCCGGTTTCAGCAGCGCCGCGAAGCGCGCTTCCATCGAGCCGGCGGTCGGGCGGTAGCCGACGTGGACGTGGTCGTAGTGGTCGGGCAGGGCGAAGCTGGCTTCGCCCTGCAGGTCCTCGAGCGAGATCACCTGGTGGGGGTGCATCGTCCCCTGCAGCCGCAGGACTTCGTGGATCAGTTCGTCGGTCGGCGTGCCGGGGCCCTGGTGGCCGGTGACCGGGACGCCGTTGATGACGGCGATGTCGACGGCGGTGCCGGTGCTGTGCTCGGAGACGTTGCCGGAGCTGGTGAGGAATCCGTGGCCGCACTGCAGCGAGGTGATCGTCAGCTCGTAGCCCTGGGTGCTCAGGTACTCGAGCATCGCCAGCACGCGGCGGTCGATGCGGCCGCCGGCGATGTCTTCGCGGCCGCATTCGTAGATGTCGAGGTCTTCGTCGGCGAGGACCCGTTTGACCAGCGCCTCCTTCGAGAGCAGGAGGACGCCGGCGCCGCTCAGCTTCGCGAACGGGCTCTTGCCCTTGGCGCGGTAGATCGCGGTCGCCTCGAGCAGCTTCCAGCCGTCGAGGATCGGCTTCGGATCGATCCGCGGGGCCCCCTTGCCGGCCGGGCGGATCGAGAAGTTGATGTGCGGGTCGATCCCTTCCTCGCCGCCGGCGACGCGGGCGAGGACGGTGCCGGCGATCACCTTCGAGCCGACCTTGAGCGAGCCCTTGCCGCTGGCGGCGAGCGCCGCTTCGACCGCATCGCTGGCGGTGTCCTTGCCGTTGCCGCTGCGCTCCGGGAAGGCGCGCAGCCGCGGCCGCAGGTTCTGGCTTTCGACCGGGACCCGCTTCTCCTGGCCGGTCGGCATCACCACCAGGCGACGGTCGCGGATGAGGCGGCCGAGCTCGGCGTAGGTGTAGCGGTTGCCGTAGGTGTCTTCGAGGACGGCGAAGTTGCCGAGCTGGTCGGAGTGACCGAGCTTGCGGACGATCCCGTCGTTGACGGCGACGACCGGGGCGCCCTCCTTGCTGAAGATGTTGATCCCGCGGGGGGTGGGGGAGGAGGAGATGACTTCGGCCGCGTTGCCGTAGTCCGGGCTCTCACCCTTCTTCAGCGCGGCGCGGGCGGCGACGTCGTCGGCGTAGCGGGCGTCGGCGGCGATCGGGAAGTGGGCGCCCTCGGTGAGGCCGGTCAGCGAGCCGACCAGGTCGGAGGGGAGGCGGCCGTAGGCGCGGGCGTAAAGGAGGACCTCCTGCACGTACCAGTCGGCGTGGTTGTAGGCGAAGATCGCCTGGTAGAGGTCGTCGTTGCCGCCGGCCAGCTTCAGGTAGTGGGCCGCAGCGCAGATCGCGTCGACGGGGTTGTAGGGGTCTTTCTTGCCGTCGCCGTTGGCGTCGAGGCCGAAGGCTTCCCAGCTCGAGGGCAGGAACTGCATCCAGCCGACCGCGCCGGCGCTGGAGACGTTGGTGTTGGTGCCGAAGGCGGTCTCGATTTTGTTGATCGAGGCGAGGACCTCCCAGGGGATCCCGTATTCGGTGCCGCAGGCCTGGTAGATCGGCAGCAGGAAGGGCGGGATTTCGAAGCTGTCGATGACGAAGTTGGGAACGCCGATCGGGGCCGGCCCGAAGGGGGCGATCGTCGTCGTCGGGTTGGCGGTGGTGGGGGCGCCGCCGGCCGAGTAGGGGGAACCGCCGTCGGGGCCTTCCGGGGCCGGCTGGTCGCCGCCGCCGTTGGCGCTCGGCGCGGTCACCGCGCCGTTGGGGCTGCCGCTACTGGGGTTGTCGAGGCCTTCGTTCGGGGTGACGCCGCGGCCGCCGCCGGAGCTGTTGCCGCCGATGCCCGACCCTTCCTCGACCCCGCCCTTCTTATCGGGGGCCGGGGCGGGCGCTTCTTCGGGAGCCGGGACCGGATCGGATTCGGTCGCCGCTTCTTCGACCGGGGGGCTCGCCTCGTCGGTGTCGGCCGGGGTTTCGCAGTCGGGGTCGGCTTCGTCGGCGAGGCCGTCGCCGTCGTCGTCGAGGCCGTTGGCGCAGGCGGGGGCGGTGAGCGAAGGCACCGTCGTGGTCGTGCTCGAACCCACCGTCGAGCTGTCCGAGAGCGGCTCGGCACCGGCCAGGGCAGCGCCCAGCGCGGCAACCAGCAGGAAGCTGGCGAAAGCGAGGATTAGTGCGAACTTGGTTCTCATCCCGGTCTGACCCTGCCCATGCTTGGATTCCCCTCCCTGGGCAGTCGTTGGAAGCTACCCAGTAGTACGTGCGTCCGCAACGCGCGGAGCGCCTCCCAACATGGCCTTAATCATCGTCTGAAACATCCGTGTAACGGAAGAGTTTCAGTCGGGCCGGATGCCGCTCGTTAAGCTGCCGTGACTTGACCTACGAGGATTTCGAGCAGGACGGGCTGCGGGCGCGGGCCGAGCAGGCGCTCGGGGAGCTGGCGCAGGCCCTGATCGAGAACCCGACCCTGCACGACGCGGTGACCGCTGCCCTCGGGGCCCGCGAGAAGGCTTTGGAGGCTCAGCAGGCGGCGATGAGCGCGCTCAACCTGCCCTCGGCGACGGACGTCGAACGGCTGGAGCGCCGCCTGCGCTCCTTCTCCCAGCGCCTGGAGGACGTCGAGGAGGCGATCGACGACCTCAGCCGTGAACTTGGAGCGCTGAGGCGAGAAGGCGAAAAGCGAGCCGAAAAAGGCGAAAGCTAACCCTCAACCATAGAGTGAGAGTACGGCGGCGGCAGCGGCCCCGCCGAGTTTCGCCGCCTCCTCGAGGTCCTCGTCGCGCAATTGCCCCGAATCGCTCTTCTCGCTGACGACGAGGAGAGCGGCGACCGCGATCTCCGCCTTTTCGGCGGTGGCGAAAAGGGAAGCGGTCTGCATATCTGCCACCTCTGCGAGGGCGGAAGGCAGGTCCCGCTCGGGCCGGTAGAGGCTGTCCAGGCTCACCGCCGCCCCGAGCCGCGCGTCGGGCAGGCGCTCTTGCAACGCCGCGGTCAGCTCGGCATCGGGCCGAGGCGCCTTAGTGGCCTCAGAGGCCACTAAGGCGCCTCGCTCGGCGTGAGCTTCCCTCACCACGAGGAGGTCGCCGAGGCCCATGTCCCCCAACGAAGCGCAGGTGCCGATCCGGATCGCCCGGCGAACCCCCAACTCCGCCAGGTCGGCGAGGACGACGGAAGCGCTCGGGCCTCCCATCCCGGTCGACTGGATCGTCAGCTCGCCGCCGTCCGTCGCCGTGCCCGTGTAGCCCCAGAGGCCGCGCGCGTGGTTACTCATCTTCGGCTGCTCGAGCAGCTCCTGAGCCAGCATCAGCGCCCGGCCGGGGTCGCCGACGAGGATCGCGCGCTCGGCGATCGGGGCGGAGGGTCGGAGGCGGGCGGGCATCGGCGCCGCCGAATCTAGCGCCCGGGCACGGCGCCGACATCGGGGAGAACGGAGCCATTCGGATTTGCTCCAGTCGTCTAAAGACCCACTCCAGACCCGTCCATAGCTTGGTGCCCGTAATCCAAACGCGACCGGCGGGGCCGTGAACCCCGGCGGGCTAGGAGGAATGGAATGAAAAGGAGGTTGATGATCGCCGCTCCGGTTGCCGCGATCGCCTCGCTGGTGCTGCCGGGCATGGCCTTCGGCGCGCAGACGCCGATCCTGGAAACCCCGGAGGCCAGCATCAACGCGATGTGGGTGATCGTCGCCGCCTGCCTGGTGATGTTCATGCAGGCCGGGTTCCTGCTCTTGGAGGTCGGGTTCTCCCGGGCCAAGAACGCGGGCGCCGGCGTGGCGAAGGTGCTGGTGAACTTCTCGATCGCCTCGCTCTGTTACTGGGCGGTGGGCTTCGCGCTGGCGTTCGGCGGGCTCGGTGAGATCGCCGGCACGCACGGGTTCTTCCTCAACGTCGGCTCCTCGATCGAAGAAGCCGGCTCGAGCATCCCCTTCGTCGAAACGTATTCGATCAGCCCGGCCGCGTTCATGTTCTTCCAGTTCGTGTTCTGCGCCGTCTCGCTGGCGATTGTCTGGGGCGCGACCCTGGAGCGGATCAAATTCGGCGCCTACGTGATCTACGCGATCATCTTCAGCGCCGTCCTGTACCCGATCCTCAGCCACTGGATCTTCGGCGGCGGCTGGCTGCAGGTGAACGTCGGGATGCAGGACTTCGCCGGCTCCACGGTGGTCCACCTGATCGGCGCGACCGGCGCCTTTGCGGCGCTGCTGCTGCTCGGCCCGCGGATCGGCAAGTACACGAAAGACGGCAAACCGCGGGCGATCCCGGGGCACTCGATGCCGCTGGTCGGCCTCGGCGTCCTCATCCTCTGGCTCGGCTGGTTCGGGTTCAACCCCGGCTCGACCCTCGGCGCGATCGGCGGCCGCTTCGCCGAAGTCGTCGTCGTCACCAACCTCGCCGCCGCCGCGGGCGTCGTCGCCGCGGTTGCGATCATGTGGATGAAGACGAAGACGATCGACATCGGCATGGCCGGCAACGGCGCCATCGCCGGCCTCGTCGCGATCACCGCCCCCTCGGGTTACGTCGAGTACTGGGCCGCTCCGATCATCGGCGCGATCGCGGGCGTGGTCGTCGTCTACGGCGTCCTCGCGATCGAGAAGCTGATCGACGATCCGGTCGGCGCGCTCTCCGCCCACGGCCTCGCCGGGATCTGGGGCACGCTCTCCTGCGGCATCTTCACCTCGCCGCGGCTGGCGGAACTGAACGAAGTCGGCGATCCGGGCCTCTGGTACAGCGGCTCCTTCCACCAGCTCGGCGCCCAGGCGCTCGGGGTGGCGGTCGCCTTCGCCTGCGTCTTCGTCGCCTCCTACGCGATCTTCTTCGCGATCAAGAAGACGATCGGGCTGCGGGTGACGGCGGAGGAGGAGGATGCGGGCCTCGACATCTCCGAGCACGGGATGTACGGGTATCCGGAGCAGTTCATCCCCCAGCCCGAGTATTCGACCGGCGCGCCGCCCCTCGGCGGAACCCGATCGGCTTCGGCGCCCGCCCCGGCGGCGGTAACCCCGATGACCAGCGAGTCCTAGGAGGGCTTGAGCGCATGAAAAAGATAGAGGCGTACATCCGCCACGAGGCGTTCGAGCCGATCCGGGCCGAGTTGCTCGACAAGGGATTCCCGTCCCTGTCGATCATCGAGGCCAAGGGCTCGGGCCGCCAGAAGGGCATCGTCGAGCGCTACCGCGGCTCGACCCTCACCGTCAACGTCCGGCCGAAAATCAAGCTGGAGGTGGTCGTCGAGGACAAAGACAAGGACGTCGTCGTCGAGGCGATCCTCAGGCACGCCCGCACGGGCGAGGTCGGCGACGGCAAGATCTTCGTGCTGCCGGTGGAGGAGGCGATTCGCATCCGCACCGGGGAGGACGGCCAGTCGGTTCTCCAACTGCATGAGGAGTCGGAGATCCCCACCTAACTCCGGCTTTCCCCCAGAACAAGAGCCAGCGGGGCGGTCTTCGGACCGCCCCGTTTGTCGTTGTTTGGCGGAGAGAGGGAGGGTGCGGATACCCCTCCTCCGGAATTGACCTCCCCTCCCTGCGGTCGGGGAGAACATGCTGCGCGGCTTCGCCGCGCAAACATCAGATTGCATGTCGCCGAACATTCCTGCGGAGGGGTATCCGCACCCTCCGCGACACGCACCGAGGGCCGGTAGCCGAGACGCCTTCCTCTCCCACAGCTAGCCTCGCCCCATGGCCGATCGACGGATTTCCCTCTCGGAGGCGGCGCGGCGGTCGGGGGTGCCGGCTTCGACGCTGAAACGGTGGGCGGAGGAGAAGATCGTGCCGGTGCGGCGGGGGCGCTGGACGGTTGCGGCGGCGGCGCAGGCGCGGGTGGTGGCGCGGATGCGCGAGCGGGGTTATTCGCTCGAGGACCTGAAGAGTGCCGGTCGGGAGGGGCGGCTCGCCTTCGGGTTCACCGAGGAGCTCTTCTCGGGCTCGGAGGAGGCGGTCACGGTCGAGCAGGCGGCGGCGGAGACGGGGCTGGAGCCGGAGCTGGTCGAGCGGATCCTCGTCATCCTCGGGACGCCGAAGGGCCAGCGCGAGCTGAGCCAAGAGGACCTGGCGGCGCTGCGGCACTGCGCCCGCGTCCTCGCCGCCGGCTTCCCGCTGGTCGCCTTCCTGCAGCTGGTCCGGGTCTACGCGCAGGCGATGCGGCGGATCGCCGACGCCGAGGTGCGGCTCTTCCATCTCTACGTGCACGAGCCGCTGATCCGCGACGCGGTGCCGGAGCTGGAAATGGCAGAGGAGATGGGGGAGCTCGCCGCCGACATCCTGCCGCTGGCGGCGCCGCTGACCGAGTACCTGCACGAGCGCTACCTGCGCTTCTTCGTCGAACAGGACGTGGTCGGCCACATGGAGGCCGACGCGGGGATGGACACTGCCGAAATCGAGCTCGGGCACGTCCACGTCGCCCTCTGCTTCATCGACCTCACCGGCTTCACCCGCTACACCGAGGAGGAGGGGGACATCGAGGCGCTCGACGTGGTCGAGAACTTCGTCGCCGGGGTCGAAGGGACGCTGCCGCGCGAGGCGACGATCGTGAAGACGATCGGCGACGAGGTGATGGTGGTCTCACCCGACGCCGCCTCGCTGACCCGCTGGGCGGTCGACTTCCTCTCCCGCTTCCCGCAGCGACCGCAGCCGCGGGTCGGGATCCACTACGGCGACGCGGTCTACCGCGACGGCGACTACTTCGGCAGCCAGGTCAACCTCGTCCACCGCGTCGTCAACCGCGCGCTCGCCGGCGAGGTGCTGGTTACCGACGCCGTCTGCGGCGCGATCGCCGGCAACGAGAGCCTCGAGCTGGAGGCGATCGGCGAGGTCAGCCTCAAGGGCTTCCCGACCCCGACCGAACTCTTCGTCGTGCGGGCGAGATGACCGCTGCCGGGCTGCTGGAGCGGGTCGAAGCCGGCGGCCTGATCGCCGGTCCGGCGCCGCTCGTGGCGATGCTCTCCGGCGGGCGGGACTCGGTCTGCATGCTCGACCTCGCGGTACGGGCGCGGGGGGCGGCGGCGGTGACCGCGCTCCACGTCAACTAC
>Ga0307300_10000004_pt1 | contig 64031 bp, 59 predicted proteins | sample ER_DNA_181_FD_194492 | JGI IMG/M metagenome (GOLD analysis project Ga0307300, IMG submission 194492) | Bulk soil microbial communities from the East River watershed near Crested Butte, Colorado, United States - ER_DNA_181 | ecosystem: Environmental > Terrestrial > Soil > Floodplain | place... | reverse complement strand
AGATGGACGGCTTTGAGATGAAGGACAACATCATCCTGATCGCCGCCACCAACCGGCCGGACATCCTCGACCCGGCGCTACTGCGGCCGGGCCGCTTCGATCGTCAGATCGTTGTGGACCGCCCCGATCGCAAGGGCCGCAAGCGGATCCTCGAGGTCCACACGCGCGGCAAGCCCCTGGCCAAGCAGATCGACCTCGACACGCTCGCCGGCCAGACGCCGGGCTTCACCGGCGCCGACCTCGCGAACCTGATCAACGAGGCCGCCCTGCTGACGGCGCGCTCGAACAAGCGCGAGATCACCATGGACGAGCTCGAGGAGGGGATCATGCGGGTGATCGCCGGCCCCGAGAAGAAGAGCCGGGTGATGTCTGAGAAGGAGCGGCTGGTCACCGCCTACCACGAGCTCGGGCACGCGATCGTCGGGCATCTGCTGCCCAACTCGGACCCGGTGCACAAGGTCTCGATCATCAGCCGCGGACAGGCGCTCGGCTACACGATCTCACTGCCCACCGAGGACAAGTTCCTGACCACGCGAGCGGAGCTCAACGACACGATGGCGATGACCCTGGGCGGCCGATCCGCCGAGGAGATCGTCTTCGGCGAGATCACCACCGGTGCCTCCAACGACCTCGAAAAGGTGACCGAGACGGCCAAGCAGATGGTGATGCGCTTCGGGATGTCCGAGCGCCTCGGCCCCCGCGTCTTCGGGCACGACCGCGGTCAGCCCTTCCTCGGCCGCGAGTTCAGCTCCGAGCCCGACTACTCCGACGAGATCGCCCGCGAGATCGACGACGAGATCCGCCGCATCGTCGAGAGCGCCCACCAGACGGCGAAGACCCTGCTGAACGAACGCCGCGACGACCTCGAGCGGGTCTCGAAGCTGCTGCTGGAGCGGGAGACGATCGACGCCAAGGAGTTCGTCGCCCTTCTCGAAGGCAAGCCCGCGTCGGAGGTCTTCGCCGACGACGACGAGCCCCCGGCGGCGCCGGCCGAGCCCGAGCCCGAGCCGGAAAAGGCCGCCCGCGAGGGGGCCAGACCCAGTCCGAGACCTCGCCCCGGCTTCGCCGGTGGCGACGCCTCCTGACCGAGACTGGCAAGGACGCAGGGAGCGTGGCGTGCTTCGCACGCGAGCGACTGAGGACGCCGCCAGACGCCGGTCAGGAGGCGTCGTGACCAAGTTGATGGGGGTCGTCAACGTTACCCCCGACTCGTTCTCCGACGGGGGCCTCTACCTCGACCCCGAGGCGGCGATCGCCCACGGGCGCGAGCTGGCCGCGGCGGGGGCCGAGATCCTCGATGTCGGCGGCGAATCGACGCGGCCGGGGGCGGAGGCCGTCAGCGGGGAGGAGGAGCTGCGACGCGTCGTCCCCGTGATCCAGGGACTTCGAGACCTCGACTGCGAGCTCTCCGTGGACACCTCCAAGGCTGCGGTTGCAGCAGCGGCGCTCGATGCCGGCGCTGTAATCGTCAACGACGTCACCGCTCTGCGCGGCGACGCGGAGATGGCCATCCTCTGCGCCGAGCGCGGCGCCACCGTCGTCCTCATGCACATGCTTGGCGATCCGCAGACGATGCAGGACGACCCGCGCTACGAGGACGTCGTCGCCGAAGTCAAAACCTTCCTCGCCGAACGGCTTGAGGCGGCCGTCGGCGCTGGCATCGCCGAGGAGCGGATCTGGCTCGACCCGGGGATCGGCTTCGGCAAGACCGCCGATCACAACTTGGAGCTGCTGCGCCGGCTAGGTGAGCTGCGCGAGCTGGGGCGGCCGCTGGTGATCGGCACCTCGCGCAAGAGCTTCATCGGCAGGCTCGACGGCTCCGCCGCCGGCGAGCGGCTGGGCGGGACTATCGCCTCCTCGGTCCTCGCCTCGGTCGAGGGTGCCGAGGTCCTGCGCGTCCACGACGTCGCCGAGGTGCGCCAGGCGCTGACCGTGGCGACGGCGATCCTCGGGTAGGTTCCAGAGCATGGAGAGCCACGGCAACGGGATCGAGTCGAGCGCCGAAATCGAGCTGCGCGGGCTCTCGATCTACACCCACCACGGCGTCTCCGAAGCCGAGCAGGAGGTGGGGCAGCGGCTCGAGTTCGACATCTCCTTCGACGTCCCCGACTGCGACGCGGTTCTGACGGACCGGCTCGAGGACACGGTCGACTACGGCGCGGTTTGCGACATCGTCACCCTCGCCGCCACCGAGCGCAGCTACAAGACCCTGGAGCGCCTGGCGCAGGTGGTGGGGGAGCGGCTGATGGAACGCTACGGCTGCGAATCGGTCCGGGTCCGCGCCGCCAAGCCGGAGCCGCCGCTGCCGCTGGCGATCCAGGAGGTGGCCGTCGAGGTCACCCAGGAGCGCGCGGTCGAAGAAGACGAAGACGAGGACTGATCCATGGCCGCGGAGATGCGGACCGGCTACCTCGGCCTCGGCTCCAACGTCGGCGACGCCGCCGGCCACCTGCGGGCGGCGGTCGAGCTGCTGGAAGCCGAGGGGATCGAGGTTGACGCAGTCTCCTCCACCTACGTGACCGAGCCGGTCGGCGAGATCCTCGAGCAGCCCGACTTCCTCAACGCCGCCGCCCGCATCCGCACCGCGCTGGAGCCCGAGGAGCTGCTCGACGCCTGCAAGCGCGTCGAGGCCGAGCGGGGTCGCTCCTTTGACGCGCCCCGCCACAGCCCCCGCCCGCTCGACGTCGACCTGCTCCTGCTCGGCGATCTCGAGCTCAGCAGCGAGCGCCTCACCCTGCCCCACCGCGAGGTCACGACCCGCCGCTTCGTCCTCGTGCCGCTGCTGGAGCTGGACCCGGAGCTGACGCTGCCCGACGGCACCCGCCTCACCGAGGCGCTGGACGCCCTAGGTCCCGGCCAGCGGGTGGAGCGTCGGGGACGTCTTACCCCGCTGTAAGACTGAGTTCGTCATCCAGTGCAAGGAGGGGCAGCTGATGAAGAACAACGTTCATGTGGTTCCCAGTGGCGGAGGTTGGGACGTCAAGGTGGAGGGGATCGGCCGGGAGGAACACTTCACCACTCAGCTCGAGGCGATCCAGGCTGGTCGCAGGATCGCCCGCGGGAATCGCTCCGAGCACATAGTCCATGGTCGGGACGGCCGCATCCGTCAACGCGACAGCTACGGTCGCGACCCGTTCCCGCCTCGCGGCTAGAGCGGTCCGGGCCCCCTGCTATCTTCGAATAGCTGGCTGAGAGAAGGTTCGCCCTAGCGAGCTTCAGGTTTACGCCCTTGGTCGGCACATCTTCAGGCCTCGCTTCGGCGAGGCCTTTTTTCAGCTCGGGTGCCACACGGAGTCTTCCCAGAGGTGGGGCTCGATTCGGGTCTCCCAAAGCTTTTCGACCGCCTGTGCGGAGCGATCAGAAGGCACAATTCCCGCTCGGATCTTGCGTAGGCGGGCTGCGACGTAGGTCGCGCAATCGGTGAGCTGGATCGCTCCGTTGCTGTGAGACGGCACGAAGTGAATCGATGCTTCGGAGCCGAGTACCGGCGCTCGAGCCCCGCCTTCTCCACCCCTCTGATCACGACATCGGCGCCGGCGAGCTCGATGCCTTGCAGCACGTCGTCGAAGATTTCGATTCGCTTTTCCGGATTCATTTCGGAGAAGTGCCCCCGGGAAGCAAAGAGGTCGCTGCCGTGGAACTCGAAGTCGCTTCGGCGGCAGACGCCGGGGCAGTGGCGGCGGCCTGTCTTCCGGATGTGCTCGTGGACGAGAGGGATCTTCTCCTCGTCGATCACGACGCTGAGGATCAGGTGTATGGGCTGATTGGCGTCGTCCAGCTTCCGGCCGGTGTTCCCGGCCTCGTCCATGTAGGCGAAGCGCATATATCTCCCTGCAAACGCGGGCCTTCTCCCGCTAATCGGGAGATTCGCAGCCTACTAGCGTGAGGAGGAGGCGGTCTGCTGGCGCAGCGGGTCGAGCCACTCGGCTGGTAGGACCGGCGGCATCTTGCCCGGGTAGTTCGGGACAAAGCGCCGGGCGAGCACTCCGGCGGGGCGGTTCTCGATCGCCGGGCGGAGGTCGTCGAGGGTCATCGCCAGGCCGATGCTGGGGGCGATCTGGAAGTCGGCGACGTTCGGGCGCTCGCCGCCGAGGACGCCGCTCTCGACGTAGGCGTCGACCCGGTCGAGCAGGGCCGGGAGCTCGGCGAGGGCAGCGCGGGCGTTCTCGTCGCTGGCTTCGTTGAAGCGGGCCGAGAGGGCGACGAGGGGGCCGCCGGTCTTCACCGCGAGGCCGATTGGGACGCCGAGCTTGGCGCCCTCCGAATAGCTCGCCAGCGGCTGGCGGTCGTGCTTGAACCCCCACCAGAGCAGCTGCCGGATCGGGTGTTGCAGCTCTTCGTCGCCGAAGCGCTCGGCCTCTTCGACCGCGGTCCGCTGCTGGGGGTCGGCCGGGAAGAGCGGCGGCTCGGGGCGCAGGCGCTCGAGCTCACGGGCGATCTGGCGCGAGCCTTGGACCTTGTCGCCCTCGATCTTCAGCGCCGGCACGGTGATGCCGGGGAAGCCGACCGCCCGCAGGATGCCCTTGGAGACCACCGGCATCAGGTCTTTGCGCTTGTAGGGGATGCCCTTGTGCTCGAGCATCAGCTGCACGGCGGCGCTCGGGTGAGAGCCGGGAATCACGTAGAGGCGAGCGTCCATTGCGGGCGATCCTATGCACAACCGCACCCGTTTGGCTACCCAGCCAGTCCGGCGCAGGGATAATCCGCCCATGCTGCTCGCCGCCGACGTCGGCAATACCCAGACCCATCTCGGCGCCTTCGAGGGCGAGGAGCTGGTCGAGCACTGGCGCTTCCAGACCCGCTCGGGCGCGACCGGCGACGAGCTGGCGGAGCGGATAGCCGGCCTCTTCTCCCTCTCGGACATGTCCTTCGGCGACGTCGACGCGGTCTGCGTCTCCTCCGTGGTGCCGCCGCTCGGCAGCCAGTTCGAAGAGCTCTCACGGCGCTACCTCGGCGCCGAGTGCCTGACGATCGGGCCGGGGGTGAAGACGGGGATGCCGATCCGGATCGAGAACCCGCTCGAGGTCGGCGCCGACCGGCTCGTCAACGCGATCGCCGGCTACGCGCGCTTCGGCGAGGCCTGCGTCGTCGTTGACTTTGGCACTGGGATCAACATCGACGCCGTCTCCGCCGAGGGCGAGTACCTCGGCGGCGCGATCGGGCCGGGCCTCGCGACCTCGCTCAGCGCCCTGATCGAACGCGCTGCCCGGATCACCCGGCTCGACCTCGACCAGCCGACCGAAGCGATCGGCCGCTCGACCCGGGCGGCGATCCAGTCCGGCTTCGTCTACGGCTTCGCCGGTCTGATCGACGGCATCGTGCGGCGGATGGAAGAGGAGCTGCCGAACCCGCGGCTGCTCGCCACCGGCGGCTACGCCGCGACCGTCGTCCCCTTCACCGAGACGATCGACGAGGTCGACGATCTGCTGACCTTGAAGGGACTGCGACTTATCCATGAGCGGAACCGCTGACAAGGGAGCTGCCCGCCCGGCGCTGACCGACCCCTTCGTGATCGGCGGCGTGCCGATCGCCAACCGGGTGCTGCTGGCGCCGCTGGCCGGGATCGGCAACTGGTTCGTCCGGCTCCAGGCCAAACGGCACGGCGCCGGGCTCGCGATCTCGGAGATGGTCTCGAGCTTCGCCCTCCACTACCGCAACGAGCGCACCCTGCGGGAGCTGATGCGGATCCATCCCGACGAGCACCCGGTATCGATGCAGCTGTTCGGCCATGACCCGGAGATGATGCGCTCCGGCGCCGAGATCGCCGCGGGGGCCGGGGCCGACCTGATCGACATCAACATGGGCTGCCCGGTGCCGAAGGTGCGGAAGACCGGGGCGGGGGCCCAGCTCCTGCGCGACCCCGATCTCGCCCTGGCGCTGGCCCGCGCCGCCGCCGAGGGCAGCGGGCTGCCGGTGACGGTGAAGCTGCGCTCGGGGATCGAGGCCGGCGACCGCTCCGGCTTCGAGCTGGCGATCCGGCTGGCCGAGGAGGCCGGGGTGGCGGCGATCGCCTTCCACCCCCGCGCCGCGACCAGAGGCCACAAGGGCAAGCCCGATTACGCGCTGACCCGCGAGCTGGTCGGGCGGGTCGGGGTGCCGGTGATCGTTTCCGGCGGCCTCTCCAGCGCCGCCGCCGCCCGCCGCGCCTACGAGGAGTCCGGCGCTGACGCCGTGATGATCGCCCGCGGGTCCTTCGGCAACCCCTGGGTCTTCGAGGAACTGACGGGCAGGCGCGCCGAGCCGCCAAGCCGTGAGGAGATGGTCGCCGAGTGGCTTTGGGTCACCGACCGGGCCGAGGAGCACATCGGCGCCGAGCGCGCCCAACGCTACCTGCGCAAATTCCACCCCTGGTACGTGGAGCGCTTGGAGGCCCCCAAGGAGGTCGCCGACGAGCTCCAGCGCAGCGCCGATCTGGCCCGCGCGCGGGAGCTGATCGCCGGGCTTGGATCGCCCGTCAAGGTCGCCTAGAAGCGCGCGGCCCAGGGTCCGCGCCAGGCACTTTGGCCGGCTGGCCACCCTCGCTATAATCGCCGGCTCCCTGCCCGGGGTGCCGCCGTAGTTTGGGTGCGCATCAGGGCATTTTTTTAGGTCTGGGAGACCGAAAAAGCTTCCTTTTTCAATTGCAAAGCGAGGATCGCAAGTGCGTCAGGCCGTCATAACCCCCGAGGGGCTGGAAAAACTCAAAGAGGAAATCGAGTTCCTCTCGACGACCAAACGCCGGGAGGTCGCGGCCAGGATCAAGGAGGCGCGCGAATTCGGCGACATCTCCGAGAACGCCGAATACGACGACGCCAAGAACGAACAGGCTCTGCTCGAGGCGCGGATCGCCCAGCTGGAGGAGAAACTGCGGCGCGCCCAGGTGATCGACGAGAAGGCGATCAGCACCGACGAGGTCGTCTTCGGCTCGGTCGTCCACGTCAAAGACCAGAAATCCGGCGACTCGCAGAAATTCCAGATCGTCGGCTCGACCGAGGCGAACCCGCTGGAGCACAAGCTCTCGAACGAGTCGCCGATCGGCAAAGCGCTGCTGGGGAAAAAGCGCAACGACATCGTCACCGTCGAGGTCCCGCGCGGGCCGAAGAAAAAACTGAAAATCACCAAGATTGAGAAATCCAGCTGAGGCTCGTTACGCTCGCGCCTCGATGAGCGAGCCCGGCCAGGAGCAGCAGCAGGATCTCTCGCAGGTTCTGGAGGACCGCCGCGAGAAGCTGGAGCGAATCCGCGAGGCGGGGATCGAGCCGTTTCCGCACGAGTTCTCCGGCCGCGAGGACATCGGCGAGGTGCGGGCGGCGCACCAGGGGCTGCAGGCGGGGGCGGAGACCGACTCCCGCCACCGGGTCGCCGGCCGGATCGTCGCCCGCCGCGGCCACGGCAAGGCCTGCTTCCTCGACCTCCGCGACGGCAGCGGCCAGATCCAGCTGCACGCCCGCAAGGACGTGCTCGGCGACGAGGCCTACGAGCTGCTGGTCGACCTCGACCTCGGCGACATCGTCGGCGCCGAGGGCACGGCGATGGCGACCCGGCGCGGGGGCGAGCTCTCGCTGGCGATCGACCACTGGCGCCTGCTGGCGAAGAGCCTGCGCCCGCCGCCGGACAAGTTCCACGGCTTGGAGGACACCGAGACCCGCTTCCGCCGGCGCGAGCTCGACCTGATCGCCAACGAGGAGAGCCGCGAGATATTCAGGGTCCGCGCCCGCACGATCAGCGAGATCCGCCGCTGGTTCGACGAGCACGACTTCGTCGAGGTCGAGACGCCGGTCCTGCAGCCGCTCTACGGCGGTGCCCTGGCGCGGCCGTTCACCACCCACCACAACGCCCTCGACCGCGACTTCTACCTGCGGATCGCGACCGAGCTCTACCTCAAGCGCCTCGTCGTCGGCGGCATCGACCGCGTCTACGAGCTCGGCAAGGACTTCCGCAACGAGGGCGTCTCCCACAAGCACAACCCCGAGTTCACGATGCTGGAGTGGTACGAGGCCTATGCCGACTACGAGAAGACCGCGCACGACCTGGAGAAGCTCGTCGCCGAGGTCGCCGAGCGGGTGCTGGGGACGACGAAGGTCCCCCGCGGCGAGACCGAGATCGACTTCGCCCCGCCTTGGCGGCGGATCACCCTGCGCGAGGCGATCCTCGAGCGGGCCGGGATCGACATCGCCGAGCACCCCACGCGGGAGGCGCTGGCGAAGGCGATGGGGACCGAGGCCGACCCGAAGGAGGGCTGGGGAAAGCTCGTCGACGGCCTGCTCTCGCGCGAGGTCGAGCCGGGCCTGATCCAGCCGACCTTCATCCTCGACTACCCGACCGAGCTCTCGCCCTTCGCCAAGGCCCACCGCTCGCAGGAGGGAGTGGTGGAGCGCTGGGAGGCCTTCGCCGGCGGCCTGGAGATCGCCAACTCCTTCACCGAGCTGAACGATCCCGACGAGCAGCGGCGGCGTTTCGAACAGCAGGCGGCCGAGGTCGCCCGCGGCGACGAGGAGGCCCAGCCCTTCGACCAGGCCTTCGTCGAGGCCCTCGAACAGGGGATGCCGCCGACGGGCGGCGTCGGCCTCGGGATCGACCGCCTGGTGATGATGCTGACCGGCGCGCAGACGCTGCGGGAAGTCCTGCTCTTCCCGGCGATGCGCACGTAAGTACCGACTTCGTGCCGTCTTAACGCTGAAAGTTCGCTCTTAGCGTGCTCAAGCGCTCAGAAGCCGGACATCCGACCCCGGTAGAGTTAAGGGACAGATGGACCCCTCCCGATAAAGGGAAGATGGGTTCGGCGGTACAAACCCGGGGTATCCCGGGTTGAAACCAGGAAGAGGTCTGCATTGTTCGAGCGATTCACTGAGAGGGCTCGCCAGGTCGTCGTCCTAGCGCAGGAGGAGGCCCGGACGCTCAAGCACAACTACATCGGCACCGAGCACATCCTGCTCGGTCTCCTTCGCGAGGAGGAGGGCCTCGCCGCGCGTGTCCTCGAGTCACTCGACATCACGGTGGAAAGGGTCCGCTCGCAGGTGGTCCGGATCGTCGGATCTGGCGAGGAGGTCACCTCCGGCCAGATCCCGTTCACGCCGCGGGCGAAGAAGGTGCTGGAGCTGGCGCTGCGCGAGGCGCTCTCGCTCGGCCACAACTACATCGGCACCGAGCACATCCTGCTCGGCCTGGTGCGCGAGAACGAGGGCGTCGCCGCCCGCATCCTGCTCGACTTCGACGCCGACAGCGACAAGATCCGCAACGAGGTCATCCGCATGCTCTCCGGCCCCGGCGGTCGCCGCCAGGGTGGCGGGGGCGGCGGTGGCGCCGGCGAGGGGAAAAAGTCTTCGAAACTGCTCGACCAGTTCGGGCGCAACCTCACCCGCCTCGCCGAGGAGGGCAAGCTCGACCCGGTGATCGGCCGCGAAACGGAGATCGAGCGGATCATGCAGATCCTCTCGCGCCGGACCAAGAACAACCCGGTGCTGCTGGGCGAGCCGGGCGTCGGCAAGACCGCCGTCGTCGAGGGCCTCGCCGCGCGGATCAACAGCGGCGAGGTGCCGGAGCTGCTGAAGAACAAGCAGATCTACACCCTTGACCTGGCCGCCCTCGTCGCCGGCTCCAAGTACCGCGGCGAGTTCGAGGAGCGCCTGAAGAAGGTGATGAAAGAGATCACCCAGCGCGGCGACATCATCCTCTTCATCGACGAGCTCCACAACCTGGTCGGCGCCGGCGCTGCCGAGGGCGCGATCGACGCGGCCTCGATCCTGAAGCCGGCCCTGGCCCGCGGCGAGCTGCATACGATCGGCGCCACGACGCTCGACGAGTACCGCAAGTACCTCGAGCGCGACTCGGCACTGGAGCGCCGCTTCGCCCAGATTCGCGTCGACCAGCCCTCGCCCGAGGACACGGTGAAGATCCTCGAGGGGCTGCGCGAGCGCTACGAACAGCACCACCGGGTGACGATCCGCGACGACGCGCTGGAAGCAGCCGCCGAGCTCGCCGACCGCTACATCTCCGACCGCTTCCTGCCCGACAAGGCGATCGACCTGATCGACGAGGCCGGTTCGCGGATGCGGATCAAGTCGATGTCGACTCCGCCCGTGTACCGCGACCTCGAGGAGGAAATCGAGAAGACGCGGCGCGAGAAGGAGGCCGCGATCGAGGCCCAGGAGTTCGAAAAGGCCGCCAACCTGCGCGACACCGAGCGCCAGCTGACCACCCGCAAGCGCCAGCTCGAAGACGAGTGGGCCGAGGGCGAGAACGGCGAGCGGCCCGAGGTGGGCGAAGAGGAGATCGCCGACATCGTCTCGATGTGGACCGGGATCCCCGTCTTCAAACTGACCGAGGCCGAGACCAAGAAGCTGATCCGGATGGAGGAGGAACTCCACAAGCGCGTGATCGGCCAGGAGGTTGCGATCACCGCCGTCTCCAAAGCGATCCGCCGCTCCCGCGCCGGGATCAAGGATCCGAAGCGCCCTGCCGGCTCATTCATCTTCCTCGGCCCCTCCGGGGTCGGCAAGACCGAGCTCGCCCGCACGCTCGCCGACTTCCTCTTCGGCGACGAGGAGGCGATGATCCGGATCGACATGTCCGAGTACATGGAGAAGCACGCGGTCAGCCGCCTGGTCGGCTCGCCCCCGGGCTACATCGGCTACGACGAGGGCGGTCAGCTGACCGAGGCCGTGCGCCGCAAGCCCTACTCGGTGCTGCTGCTCGACGAGATCGAGAAGGCGCACCCGGACGTCTTCAACATCCTCCTGCAGATCCTCGAGGACGGGCGCCTCACCGACGCCCAGGGTCGCACCGTGGACTTCCGCAACGCGATCGTGATCATGACCTCGAACATCGGCGCCTCGGAGATCTCGAAGAACACCTCGATCGGGTTCACCGTCGCCGACGAGACCGGCATGTCCTACGGCGACATGAAGAACCGGATCATGAGCGACCTGAAAAAAGTCTTCCGGCCGGAGTTCCTCAACCGGATCGACGAGGTGATCGTCTTCCACAAGCTCGCCAAGGACGAGGTCAAAGAGATCATCGACCTGATGATCGCCCGCGTCCGCGTCCAGGTTGCCGAGCACGAACTGCAGCTCGAGCTGACCGACGAGGCGAAGGAACTCCTGGTCGACAAAGGCTGGGACCCCTCGATGGGCGCCCGCCCGCTGCGCCGGGCGATCCAGCGCTACGTCGAGGACCCGCTCGCCGACGAAGTCCTGCGCCAGGGCGAAATGACCCCCGGCTCGACCGTGATGGTCTCCCGCAACCCCGCCGGGGACGAGGAGGACAAACCGCTCGACCTCGAGATCATCGCCCCGAAGAAGCCGAAGGCGAAAGCCGTCGAGGAGCCGAAGCGCGAGAAGGTCGGCGTCGGCGCCAAGCAGGACGACGACGCTGGCGAGGACCCGGAGGACCAGGGCTCCGAGCCCTCGGGCGACGGCAGCCAGAACTAGCCGAGGGCAGCTTGTGAAAGAGCCTGGTCGTACGGCGATCGGCACCTGGAGTGGGGGGCGGTTCCTCCACTTCGGGGAGGCGATCTCCGAGGAGCGGCTGGAGGCGCTGCTGCGGCCGGGGGGCGGGATCGAGACGCTCCTCACGGCCGATGCCTACGGGCAGGGCGAGGCGGACCGGGTGCTGGGGCGGGCGCTGGCGGGGGTGCCGCAAGACGAGTACTCGCTGATCGGCGCCGTCGGGCACGACTTCTACGAGGGGGAGCGGGAAGGACCGAAAGGGTTCCCGCGCTTCACGGACCCGCGGCTGCGGGGGGCCGATGAATATGCGGACTACCTGCGGATGGCAACGGAGAAGAGCCTGGAGCGGATCGGCGCCGACTCCTTCGACCTGCTGCTGCTCCACAACCCCGACCGCATCGGCTACTCGAGCGAGGTCGTCTGGGACGGGATGGCGGCGCTGCGCGAGGCGGGGCTGACGGGGGCGATCGGGGTCGCGCCGGGGCCGGCGAACGGGTTCACCCTCGACGTCATCTCCTGCCTGGAGCGCTTCGGCGAGGTGATCGACTGGGCGATGATCATCCTCAACCCGCTCGAGCCCTGGCCGGGTGAGCTCTGCCTCGACGCTGCGGAGCGGCACGACGTGAAGGTCCTGACCCGTGTCGTCGACTACGGCGGGCTCTTCTGGGGCGACCTGCGGCCCGGTGGCGAGCTGGCCGAGCGCGACCACCGCAAGTTCCGCCCCGACGGTTGGATCGAGGCGGGGGTCGAGAAGCTCGAGCGGCTGATGCCGATCGCCGAACGGGCGAAGCTGACCCCGATCCAACTGGCCTGCCAGTGGAACCTCGCCCATCCCGCGGTCGAGTCGGTGGCGCCGACGCTGATCCAGGAGATCGGCCCCGAGGCCTGCCCAATCGAGGCGAAGCGGCTGGAACTGGCGAAGATGCCGGCCGAGCAGCGGCTGACCGCCGAGGACGTCGCCGAGATCCGCGCCGTCGGCGACAACGCCGGCAGCATGACCCTGAAGGGGGCCAGCCCCGAACACGAGGGCGACGAGCGCCCCGATCGCTGGCCCCTCACCGAGGACCTCGCCTCAGTTGGCAGCCGCTGGGGCATCGACCCCGAGCGCGACCTGGTCGCCACTCACTGAGCTTCAGGCGGGGGAGCCTCCGCCGCGTGAGTCGTGGTTCTGCTGACGCCTCCAGCGTGGATGGCGCGGCTCCATGCTGAGTACCGTCGGACCCCCACCGACTCCCTCCGCATCCTCGGAGCGATCCGTGGTTCCTTCTGCGCCTCTGGCATGGAAAGGGACCACCCAACCCCTCCCCCGGCCGAGCCCGGCGATAGCTTCGCGGCGATGAACCGCAAGTGGTGGACGCTGGCGGGGGCCTGCGCGGGGCTCTTCGTGCTGATGCTGGACTCGACCGTGGTGGCGCTGGCGCTGCCGGAGATCCGGCACGACGTCGAGGCTAGCGCCGAGGGGCTGCAGTGGGTGATGAACGGCTACCTGCTGACGATCACGGTGCTGGTCGTCACGGCAGGACGGCTCGGCGACATGTTCGGGCGCAAGCGGGTCTTCCTCGCCGGAATGCTGCTCTTCGCCGCCGGCTCGGTGCTCTCCGGGGCGGCGCAGGGGCAGGACATGCTGATCCTCGGCCGGGTCCTGCAGGGAGCGGGAGCGGCGCCGATGCTCTCGCTCTCGCTGGCGTTGGTATGCAACGTCTTCCCCGCCGAGGAGCAGCCGCGGGCGCTGGGGATCTGGGCGGCGGTCTCGGCGATCGCGCTGGCGATCGGGCCGCTCGCCGGCGGCCTGCTGATCGAACTCGACTGGCGGGTGATCTTCTGGATGAACCTGCCGGTCCTCGCCGCCGGGGCGGCGATCACCCTCGCGGCGGCGCCGGAGTCGACCGATCCCGGCGCTGGCACCCGCATCGATTGGCCCGGGCTCGCGCTCCTCAGCGTCGGCCTCACCGCGGTCGTCCTCGCCTTGGTCCAATCGCAGGCCTGGAACGCCGGCGCCGTGGTCGGGTTGGTGATCGTCGGGCTCCTCGCCCTTGCCGGTTTCTGGGCGACCGAGCATCGGGTCGGCGAGCCGATCGTCGAATTCGCCCTCTTCCGCAACGGCCCCTACTTCGGCGCCAGCGCCGCCGCCTTCGCCCTCGTCGGCGCCTACTGGGCGGTGATGTTCTTCCAGCCGCAGTACCTGCAGGACGTGCGCGACCATTCGCCTGTCGTCGCCGGCCTGATGATCCTGCCGGTGACGGCGCCGATGATCTTCATCTCGCCTTTCTCCGGCCGGCTGATCGCCCGCTTCGGCGCCCGCGGGCTGATGACTGCGGGGATGCTCTGCGGCACCGCCGGCCTCCTCGTCCTCACCCAGATCGGGTCCGGCACCGGCTACGGCCTGATCCTCGTCGGCTACCTCCTCTTCGGGATCGCCCTCGGGCTCGTCTACGCGCCGATGTCGACCGCGGCGATGGCGGCGATGCCGGGGGAGAAGGTCGGGATCGCCTCCGGCGTCCTGGCGATGGACCGGGTCCTCGCCGGCGCCGTCGCCCTTGCCGCCACCGGCGCCATCTTCCACGCCCTGCTCGGCGGCGGTCATTCCTTCGCCGCCTCGGTCGCCGGCTCGACCTGGGTGCCAGTCGTCCTCTGCGCGATCGGGACCGCCTTCACCTGGGGCTGGGTCCGCGATTCGCGGGAGCCGTCACCGGGCGAGCTGCGCCACCGCATGCACCATCGGCGCTTCCACCTCTAGGCCCGCTTGACAAACCCTATTCCGACCTGTCCACTCGGAATCGAGGACACCGCATTCCAGAGCCGTTTCTGCCATCCTCTCTGGCGATGCCTGATTTGTCTGGGGATGAGCTTCAAGAGTTGTCTGAACGCCAGGATCCCCGACTTCTAAGAGCTCTCGACGTCGTTGCCCCCGGCGGTGCGCTGCGCGAGGGGATCGACAACATCGTCCATTCGCGAACGGGCGGTCTGCTGGTCGTCGGCGACCTCGACGACATCTCCCACCTGCTCTCGGGCGGGATCAAGCTCGACGTCGACTACACGCCGGCGATGCTCTACCAGGTGGCGAAGATGGACGGCGCCATCGTCCTCAACGGCGAGGCGACGAAGATCGCTTGGGCCAACGTCCAGCTGATGCCGGACCCGACGATCCTCAGCTCGGAGACCGGGACCCGCCACCGCACCGCCGAGCGCGTCTCCAAACAGACCACGGCGCTGGTGATCGCGATCTCCCAGCGCCGCGACGTCGTCTCCCTCTACGTGGAGGGGACGAAGTACATCCTTCAGGACATCCCCGCCGTGCTGGCCAAGGCCAACCAGGGCCTGGCGACGCTGGAGAAGTACCGCCAGCGCCTCGACCAGGTCTCGGCCCGGCTGACCCAGCTCGAGTTCGACGGCGGTGCCGTCCTTCACGACGCCCTCTCGGTCCTCCAGCGCGCCGAGCTGGTGACGCGGATGGCGGTCGAGGTCGAGCGCTACATCGTCGAGCTCGGCACCGAGGGCCGGCTGATCGAGATGCAGCTGGAGGAGACGATGGTCGGCGTCGCCGCTGACAAGACCGCGCTGATCCGCGACTACAGCGTCGAAGACTCCGAGGGCAACCTGACCGCGGTCCTGCAGGCGCTGGGCCGGATGCCCCACCAGGACGTCCTCGACTTCGGTCGCCTCGCCGAGCTGCTCGGCTACGACCGCAAGGTCAACACGCTGGACTTCCCTGTCGGCCCCCGCGGCTACCGCGTGCTGGGCCGGGTCCCGCGCATCCCCAAGCTTGTCGTCCAGAAGATCACCCACGAGCTGGGCGGGTTGGAGGAGGTCCTCGCGACCTCGGACTCCGACCTCGCCGCCGTCGACGGAGTCGGGGCCCAACGGGCCAAAGACATCCGCGAGGGCCTGCGACGGCTTCAAGAGGTCGATCTGGTCGACCGGTACTTGCAGAGCTGACGGCGCCACTCGCCGTCGACAAACGAAAGGAGTCACCGATTTCCGAGCTAGACGAGGCCACTGTGGAGGCTGTCTTCGAGGACGTGGAATACGTCTGCGACTTCGAGATAGGCGACAAGGTTGTTTACCCCCACCACGGCGCGGGCCTGGTGCTGACCAAAGAGACGCGTGAGCTGATGGGGGAGGAACGTGAGTACCTCACGATCAAGATCCTCCACAACGAGCTGACGGTGATGGTGCCCTGTGAAAACGCCGGCAAGGCGGGCCTGCGGCGCATCATCGACGAGGAAGAAATCAAGAAGGTCACCGACGTCCTCACCGACGAAGTCTCCGAGATGCCGAAGAACTGGAACCGGCGCTTCAAGTACAACCGCGAGAAGATCAAGACCGGCGACGTCTTCGAGCTGGCCGAGGTCGTCCGCAACCTCGCCATCCGCGAGATGGAAAAGGGCCTGTCCACGGGCGAGAAGCAGATGTACACGCGGGCGAAGAAGATCCTCGCCTCCGAGTTCATGTACGCGCTCGATAAAGACGAGGACGGAGCCGAGGAATACCTCGACAGCCTCCTCGAGGAGCGGTACGCCGCCACTGCGACCGCCTGAAAGGTCGCATCCGGGGGTCCACCGCACGCGTCTGGCGGCGGCGGACCTTCGCGGTGCGGCGTCTTCGGAGCCGTCAATGCAAACCAGCATTGACGGCTCCTGCATCCTTGCCCCGCTTGGTCCGGCGCTCGCCAGCCACGCACGTTGGACCCCCGGATGCGACCTAGTCCTGCAGTAACCGCAGTCATCGCGGCCGCCGGCTCCGGGGAGCGCCTCGGGGCCGGCGGCCCGAAGGCTTTCGTGCCGGTTGCCGGCCGGCCGCTGGTCGAGTGGTCGCTCGGTGCCTTCCGGGCCTGCGAGTCGGTGCGCTCGATAGTCGTCGCGGTGCCGCCCGGCCACCTCGGCGACTTGGGCGGAGCCGACCTCAGCATCGTCTCCGGCGGCGCCACCCGCGCCGAGTCGGTCGCCAACGCCCTTGAGGCGGTCCGGACCGAGCACGTCGCAGTCCACGACGCTGCCCGGCCGCTGCTGACCCCGGAGCTGGCCGAAGCCCTGGTCGGCGACCTCGACGCCGCTCCTGCGGCCGCCGGCGTGATCGCCGCTGCCCCGGTCACCGACACGGTCAAGCGGGCGGTCGAGAAAACCAGTGCGGAGTTGAGCACCTTAGAGGTGCCGAATTCCGCTCTCGCGATCCAGCGCACCGAGGATCGCTCCAGGTTGTGGGCGGCGCAGACGCCGCAGGTGTTCCGGACCGCGGCGCTGCGCGAGGCCCTCGCCGCCGCCGAGCGGCCGCAGGAGGCGACGGACGAGGCGATGCTGGTCGAGTGGAACGGCGGCACCGTCTTGATCCACCCCGTCGCCGAGCCGAACTTGAAGGTGACGACGCCGCTCGACCTCCGCGTCGCCGAGCTGCTCCTCGCCGAGCGCTAAGCGCGCGTCTAGCAGCGCAGGAGCACGTAGACGAGCGTCGCCGCGAAGCAGATCTGGCCGACGCCGAAGGCGACCCCGAGCCCGGCTCCCAGCAGCCCCGCCACGGCGGTGCCGAGGGCGAAGGCGATTAGCAGCAACAGGAGCTGACGGCCCATTCGGCGCGAAGTCTATGCTCGCCCCCATGCTCACCGACTACCACCTGCACCTGCGCCCGGACGAGGAGGGGACGACGTTCGAGCGCTACTTCACCGCCGAGAACGTCGAGCGCTACCTGGCCGCCGCCGAGGCCGCCGGGATCGAGGAGCTGGGCGTCTCCGAGCACGTCTACCGCTTCCGCCAGGCGCTCGACCTCTGGCGCCACCCGCTCTGGGTCGAGAACGCCCAAGACGACCTCGACGCCTACTGCGAGTTCGTCCGCGGCACCCCGCTGCGGCTCGGGGTCGAGTGCGACTACGTCCCCGGCGCCGAGGAGCGGATCGCCGAGCTGCTGGGCGCCCGCGACTTCGACTACGTCGTCGGCTCGGTCCACTTCATCGGCGAGGGCGATGCCGCGGTTGACCACGACGGCTTCGACGTCTGGGAGGGCGACGGCGACGCCGACGAGATCTGGCGCCGCTACTTCGAGGCGCTCGCCGACTGCGCCCGCTCCGGCCTCTACGACATCCTCGCCCACCCGGACCTGGTCAAGGTCTGGGGCCGAGCGCGGCCGCTGCCCGAGCGCGACCTGCGCGCCTTCTACGAGCCGGCGATCGAGGCGATCGCCGAGAGCGGCATCGCGGTCGAGATCTCGACCGCGGGCCTGCGCAAGCCGGTCGGCGAGCTCTACCCCTCGCGCCAGTTCGCCGAGATGTGCATGGAGGCCGGCGCCGTCTTCGCCCTCTCCTCCGATGCCCACCTCCCTGAGCAGGTCGGCTTCGAATACGAGCAGGCTGTCCGCTTCCTCGACGAGCTGGGTATCTCAGAGATATGCGTCTTCGAGCAGCGCCAGCGGAGCCTGGCGCCTTTGGGCAGTCGCGTCAGCTGACCATGGTCGGGCTCGGCTACGACAGCCACCGCTTTGTCGCCGGCCGCCGGCTCGTCCTCGGTGGGGTCGAGATCGAGCACACGGAGGGGCTCGACGGCCATTCCGACGCCGACGTCGTCACCCACGCGGTGATCGACGCCCTGCTTGGCGCCAGCAGCGGCGGCGACATCGGCACGATGTTTCCCGACGACGATCCGGCCTGGAAGGACGCCGACTCGATCGACCTTCTGCGCACCGTCGTCGGCACGATCGCCGGCCCGATCGTCAACATCGACGCGACCGTGATCTGCGAGCTGCCGCGCCTCGGCCCCTACAAGGCGGAGATGGAGCGGACACTGGCGGAGGCGACCTCGGCCCGGGTCAGCGTCAAGGCGACCAGCAACGAGGGAATGGGCTTCGTCGGCCGCGGCGAGGGGATTGCCTGCATCGCCGTCGCCAGCGTCGATACCGAATAGGCTTCCGGCGGGATGGCGAACTCGAAACTGAGCGCGGCGGGTGTGCGCGCCTCCGTCTCCGACTCGATCTTCGAGGTGAAGGTGCTGCGCGAGGCCGGAATCCTCGCCCCGATGCGCCCCGACAAGGCGCTGAAGATCGGCAGCGCCTTCCTTCGCTGGGGCGCCTCCCCGGCGCTCGGCGTCACCACCGCTTCGATTCACCATCCGCACGAGCTGGCGATCGTCGACGAGAAGGGCGCCCTCAGCTGGGAGCGGCTGCACCGCCGCTCGAACGCGCTCGCCCACGCCCTCGGCGAGATGGGGATCGGGCCCGGCGACGGTGTCGGCGTCATGTGCCGCAACCACCGCGGCTTCATCGAGACGACCCTGGCGGCGGCCAAGCTCGGCGCCAGCGCGCTCTACCTGAACACGATGTTCGCCGGCCCGCAGCTGGCCGAGGTGACCAGGCGCGAGGCCCCGAAGGCGCTCGTCTACGACGAGGAGTTCGGCGACCTGCTGGCCGGAGTCGACGACTCGGTGACCCGGATCGCCGGCTGGTGCGACGGCGCGGTTTCCGAGCCGACCCTCGAGAGCCTGATCGAGGGCGGCGACGACTCGGATTTGAAACCGCCGCCGGAGAAGCCGAAATTCGTCATCCTTACCTCCGGCACCACCGGTACCCCGAAGGGGGCGCAGCGCTCCAGCCCCGACGGGCTGCTGCCGATCGCCTCGCTGATCGACAAGATCCCCTTCCGCAGCGGGATGACGATGATGATCGCGGCACCGCTCTTCCACTCCTGGGGGTTCTTCCACTTCGTGATGAGCCTGCCGACCGCCTCGACGATGGTGCTGCGGCGCAAGTTCGACCCCGAGGAGACGCTGAAGGCGGTCGAGCAGAGCCGCGCCGACGTGCTGGCGGCGGTGCCGGTGATGATCCAGAGGATCCTCACCCTGCCCGAGCAGACGCTCGACAAGTACAGCTTGCCGTCGCTGAAGATCACCTCGCTCTCCGGCTCGGCGCTGCCGGGCGAGCTGGCGATCGCCTGGATGGACCGCTTCGGCGACAACGTCTACAACCTCTACGGCTCGACCGAGGTCGCCTACGCGACCGTCGCCACCCCCGAAGACCTGCGCGCCGCGCCCGGGACCGCCGGCAAGCCGCCGCGGGGAACGAAGATCTGCCTCTACGACGAGGACGGCCGGGAGGTCCCGGGGGGCCAGGTCGGCCGCATCTTCGTCGGCAACGAAATGGCGATGGAGGGATACACCGGCGGCGGCGGCAAGGAAATGATCGACGGCCTCTACTCGAGCGGCGACGTCGGCCACATCGACGAGAACGGCCGCCTCTTCATCGACGGCCGCGACGACGAGATGATCGTCTCCGGTGGCGAGAATGTCTTCCCGCGCGAGGTCGAGGACCTGCTCGCCGACCACGAGGCGGTCGAGGAGGTGGCGGTGATCGGGGTCGAAGACGACGAGTTCGGACAGCGCCTCAAGGCCTTCGTCGTCGTCCGCTCCGGTATCGAGGTCGGGGAAGCCGACCTCGCCGCGCACGTGAAGGCGAACCTCGCCGCTTACAAGACCCCGCGGGAGATCGAGTTCCTCGAGGAGCTGCCGCGCAACGCCACCGGCAAGGTCCTGAAGCGGGACCTCAAGGCCCGCGACAAGCAAGAGTCCGCATAGAGCGTCAATTCGGGGCCTTGGCTTCCGGCGGCGGTAGTAGTTTGCGCGGGGATGGGTGACCCAGCCAGGCAGCTGCAGCAGGTCGGCGAGGCGACGCGCGCGATGCGCGGCGTGGCCGACCAGGCGCTCGAGTGGGTGCGGGTCTCCGAGGCCCGCGTCGCCGAGGCCGAAGCGCGCGCCGATGGGCTGAAGGAGCAGTACAAGGAGCGGGCGCTGCTGACCCTGCGCAAGGTCTCCGCCGAGGCCCGCGAGCGGATCGCCGCCGAGCGCAAGGCGCGGACCGAGGCCGAGGCGCGGGCCGCCGCCGCCGAGGCCGGGCGCGACCGGGCCGAGAACGCTTTCGAGGAGCTGCAGCGGACCTCGCAGTCAGAGCGCGAGCAGATCGTCGCCAAGACTTCGCAGGCGCGGAACGCGGCCGAGCGCGCTGCCGCGGAGGCGAAGGCCGAAGCCGAGAGCGCAGTCGCCGAGGCAAGGCTGCAAGCTGAGAACGCCGTCGCCGAGGCCGAGAAGGCGGCGGAGATCGACTTCAAGGTGCGGGTGGAGGAGGCGCGGCAGCAGATTCAAAAAGGGGCGGACGAACGCATCGCCGCCGCCGAGCAGCGCGCCGCCGAAGCCGAGGCGAAGGCCGCCGAGTCGCACGAGGCGGCGGTGAGGCTGGAGACCGAGATCGAGCAGCGAGTGATGGCCGGGACCGAGGACGTCCGCCGCGAAGCCGAGGAGAGCGTCAGCCGCTTGATGGAGAAGGTCGAACGCCAGGCCGAGGAGGCTGCCCGAAACCGCGCCGAGGAGCAGCTGCGGGTCGAGTCCGACCGCATCCGCCTGCAGGCGCAGAAGCGCGAGGAGCGGGTCCGCGAGGCGACCGAGGACGAGATCAAGGCCAGCGTCGGCAAAGCGCGGCGGCAGGCGCAGGCGGCGGCCGAGGAGATCGCGCCCACCTGGCTCAACGGCAAAGAGTCGAAGGCCTCGACCGCCGGCTACCGCACCTTCTAGCGCCCCCGCGCTGATCGGGGTCGGCCCCGATGCGCATATCCTCCTGAGCGATGCGGGAGGTGAGGATCAAAGACACGCTCAGCGGCGAGCTGCGCTCGCTCGAGCCCGGCGCCGAGGTCGGGATCTACGCCTGCGGCCCGACCGTCTACAGCCGCATCCACATCGGCAACGCCCGGCCCTTCGTCGTCTTCTCGCTCTTCTCCCGCTTCCTGCGCTCCGAGGGCTACCGGCCGAAGCTGATCGTCAACGTCACCGACATCAACGACAAGATCTACGTCGCCGCCCGCGCGGCCGGGAAGGGGTCGGGGGAGTTCGCGGCGGAGATGACCGCCGCCTATGTCGGGGACACCGACCGGCTCGGCGTCGGCCGCCCGGACGCGGAGCCCCTGGCCAGCGAGACGGTCGCCGGGATCGTCTCCCTGATCGCCGAGCTGGTCGAGGCCGGCCACGCCTACGAGGCCGGCGGCGACGTCTACTACCGGGTCCGCAGCTTCGGCGACTACGGCAAGCTCTCCAACCGCCGGCCCGAGGACATGGACCAGGGCGAGGACGCCGGATCGGCCTCGCTGAAGGAGGACCGGCTCGACTTCGCCCTCTGGAAGGCGCACAAGCCCGGCGAGGACACCAGTTGGGACTCGCCCTGGGGCCCGGGGCGGCCCGCCTGGCACATCGAGTGCTCGGTGATGGCCGAGCAGGAGCTCGGCCCCACCTTCGCGATCCACGGCGGCGGCTCCGACCTCGTCTTCCCCCATCACGAGAACGAGATCGCTCAGTCCGAGGGGGCCGGGCGAGCCTTCGCCAAGATCTGGATGCACAACGGGATGATCGAGACTGGGGCGGCGAAGATGTCCAAATCGGAAGGCAACATCTTCCAGCTCTCGACCGCGCTCGACACCTATGGGCGCGAGGCGGTTGTTGCTTACTTGAACTCGGGGCACTATCGGCAGCCGCTTGCGTTCGGGGAGGAGCAGATGGAGGAAGCGGTGGCTCGAGTGGAGCGACTGAGGAACTTCTTCAGGGATAAGGCGCTGGGAGCGCCGGTGGCTCAGGCCGCTGGGCGGGCCCCGGGGGAGGGGTCGGCGGACAAACAGCGGGGAGGGTCCGGCGACCGCTCCCCCGGGGCCCGACTCGAGGCGTTTCGGGAGGCTCTCGCTGATGACTTCAACACGCCCCGGGCGCTCGCTGAGGTGTTCGAGCTGGTCGGGGAAGCGAATCGCGGAGGGGTGGACAAGAGTGAGGCGATTCCAGTTGTGGCCGAGATGCTCGAGCTCGTCGGGCTCAGCACCCTTACTCAGCCAGATAAGGGTGCTGAGAGCGACGAGCGGGCGCAGGAGTTGATGGAGGAACGGGAACGCGCCAGGGCAGAGAAGGACTTTGCGCGAGCTGACGCGATCAGGGACGAGCTGGCCGGGATGGGGTGGACCGTCCGGGACTCGGCTGACGGTCCGCAGCTCGTGCCGAAGGCCTGATGGCGAACCAGTTCATCTATGGCGCCAACCCAGTCGCCGAGGCGGAGCGGGGGAGGCGGCGGGTTCATCGGGTCTGGCGAGCTCCGGAGACCTCGGGGGAGGAGCTGGAGAGGCTTTGCGGGTCGCCTGACCATCAGGGGGTGGTGGCGGAGGTCGATCCCTACCCCTACGGGGATCCGGTGGGGATGCTGAAACGGGAGGGGTCGCTGCTGATAGCGCTCGACCAGGTTCAGGATCCGCGCAACCTCGGCGCCGTCTGCCGCTCGGCGGAGTTCGCCGGCGCCGCCGGGGTGGTGATCCCGGAGCGGCGGTCGGCCGCCATCACTCCGGTCGTCTGCAAGACCTCGGCGGGGGCCGTGGAGCACCTGGAGGTCGCCCACGTCCGCAACCTCGCCGACTGGCTGGCCGAGGCGAAGGAGGCCGGCTTTTGGATCTGGGGCGCCGAGGCCGAGGCCGAGCAGGCGCCGTGGTCGGTAGATCTCACCGGCTCGACCGTGATCGTCCTCGGGGGAGAGGGGAAGGGGCTGCGGCCCCGGGTCGCCTCTGCCTGCGACGGTCTCGTCGCCTTGCCGCGGCGCGGCCAGATCGAGTCGTTGAACGTCTCCGCCGCCGCTACGGCGCTCCTCTTCGAGGCCCTGCGCCAGCGGGGGTGATTGGTGCAAATGCAACGGCGGTTGCAAAAAGTCGCTCTTTGGGGTTGACAGAACTCTGCGCGGCGGTAAGACTAGCGCCGCAATAAGGGTGAACCTCAGGTTGAGGTGATCCCGGTGAATAGGGCGCCTCTGGGGAGGTAAGCGGCGCCACGACCCTTCAGCAAGGAGAAGGATCTGTGGCTCTATCGACGCCTACGCAGGAATTGCCGCTGCCGGTTGCCCGCAGCACCGATCGCAGCCCCAGCACTAACCCTCAAGCTGAGCTTGATGATCACTACCTCGTCGCCCTCGCCAAGGAGGGACGAACGGATGCCTTCGACGCGATCGTCCGCCGCTACCGCGGCTTCGTCCGCCTCAAGGCCTCCTCCTACTTCCTCCTGGGGGGCGAGTCGGACGACCTGATCCAAGAGGGCCTGGTCGGCCTCTACAAGGCGATCCGCGACTACCGGACCGACCGCGAGTCTAGCTTCCGCAACTTCGCCGAGCTCTGCATCACTCGTCAGATCATCACCGCGGTGAAGACCGCGACCCGCAACAAGCACACCCCGCTCAACCAGTACGTCTCCTTCAGCCAGACCCCAGCCGCGGCCGGGGACTCGGAAACCACCCTCGACGAGATCCTGCCCGGGCCCAGCGTCCACGACCCGGTCAACCAGGTGATCGCGACCGAAGAGCTGGAGAGCCTCGTCTCCTGCCTCTCGGGCGTCTCGGGAGTGCTCTCCGACCTTGAGAGCCGGGTCCTTTCGCTCTACCTCGACGGCCACTCCTACGAGCTGATCGGCGAGCGCCTCGAGTGCGACACGAAGACGGTTGACAACGCCCTGCAGCGGGTCAAGCGCAAGGTCGGCGCCCATCTCTCCTCAAGAGAGGTCGCGGCTTAGGCTTGAGGTAGATCGGCAAGGACGTACTCCAACAGCTCCCGTCCATGGTCCGAGGCGACGGCAACGTCGTCGGCCTTGACTCGGACCCGGTGCAGCGACTGCATCCGGAGCACGTCCCCGTCGGTCCTGCTGTTGGGGAAGACGCCGGCGTAGGAGACGCCGAGCCGCTCCAGGTGGTCGGCGAGGGTCCCGCGCAGCTCGCAGAGCTCGATCGTCTGCGCGACGATCACCCGGTGGCGCTCGGGTGCGTAGACCCGGCGCTCGTGCCCGTCGTTCAGCTTCGTGTAGAAGAGCGCCGCCGACTGCCGGCCGCGCCGCCCCCCGGCGGCGTCGTTGGCCACCGTGGCCGGGATCCAGCCGAGCAGGAAGCCGGTCTCGTGCGCGCCCAGCTCGATGTTGGCCTTCTGGCTGTAGGGGTGGGCGGCCGTGGCCTCGCTGTACATCCCGGCCAGCCCGCGCTCCCGCGCCCAGTCCATCAGGTGGCGCTTGGTGCGGGTGAAGAGGTGCTGGCCGCGGGCCGCCGGCAGGGTCACCGCCTGGCCGGAGTGGGCGACGGCGTCGCCGGCGGCGGCAAGGGTCATGCCGATGTGGCAAAGCAGCTCACCTGCGGGGGTTTCCGCGACGCAGGCGACGTAGGTGCCGGCACCGATCCGGGCGTTCACCTCGTCCGGGTCGTACACCCACCGGACGTCATAAGTTTGACCATAGGCGGCCTCGATCGCGCCCGTCAGCACGGTACCCTCGTCTGGCCCCAAGAACCTGAACGTCACGTCCATTCGGGACATCATTAGCCACCACGCCCGCCTAGCTCAACCTGGGAGAGCACCTCATTTGTAATGAGGAGGTTGCCGGTTCGATTCCGGCGGCGGGCTTTCTCCCACCCCTGCACCGCGACTCGCCCCTACACCGAGGTTCTTCTTCCTCCGCCGCAACTTTGCCTTTACCTGCCGTTTACGCAAACGGCGCTAAGCGCTGAAGGCAAGGGAAGTCAATTAAGGAGGAATCGAAGATGCAGCAGCAGCAGGGGTATTCGAAGCAAAGAGGAGGACACCGATCGCGCCGTCTGGCGATCGCGGTCGTCTGCGCGGTAAGCGCCATCGCCTCGATGGCGACCGCGGCGCAGGCGTCGGTGATCAGCATCGGCAGCGTGCTGCCGGAAGGCGCCGCCTCGAAACCGTTCAAACGGGTGCAGACCCTCTTCAACACGGCGCTGCCGGAGTCCGGGGCGACCCTCGTGTCGCCGGTCAACGGCGCGATCGTGCGCTGGCGGCTGCAGGGAGCGGTCGGCGGACCGTTCTTCCTCCGCGTCCTCCATCCCGACGGCAAGGGCGGTTACGAAGCGACCGGCACCAGCCTCGGGGCGACGCCAAGCGACACCGGGCTGCAGACCTTCTCGACCAACATGAAGGTGCAGGCGGGGGACCTGATCGGCGTCGATCCCTCGCATGACACCGACGAAATCGGCTTCACCACCGTCGCCGGCGCCAGCTTCGCCTCGATTTACCCGACGCCGTTCGACGGCTCTGTCCACGCGCCGAGCGAAAGCTTCAGCGGCGAAGAGATCTCGCTCAGCGCCGAAGTCCAGCCGGCGCCGGAAGTCACCACGATTTCACCGCCGTCCGGTCCGGTCACCGGCACCACTCTGGTGACGATCACGGGCAAGAACTTCAACGGCGCCACCGCCGTGTCGTTCGGCTCGGCGCCGGCGGCCAGCTTCGCCGTCGACTCCGACACCGAGATCACCGCCACCGCGCCGGAGAGCGTGCGGCCCGGCAAAGTCGACATCACCGTCACCACCCTGGCCGGGACCAATCCGAACACCCGGTTCGACGACTACGTCTACCTGGCCTGCGTCGTCCCGGTGGTGAAGAACAAGCCGCTGAAGCAGGCGAAGGCGCTGCTGCGCCGCCGCGGCTGCAAGCTCGGCCACGTGAAGAAAGTCGAGGCGCCGAAACCCGGCAAGGTTGGCAAGGTGCTGAAGCAGAACCCGAAGCCGGGCAAGATCCTGGCCCCGGGCGCCCGCGTTCGGATCACCCTGGGCGAGTAGCTAGGACGCCGAAGAGTCACCGCCGAGGAGCCTCGCCTTCTCGGCGGCGAACTCCTCGTCGGTGAGGATGCCTTTGTCGCGCAGTGCCCCCAGGCGCTCCAGGCGCTCGAGCCGGGCGTCCTCATGGCTGGCCGGCATCGCCGCCGTCGGCGCCTCGTCACTCGGACTCTCGTCCCTGTCCGGGCGCCGCATCTCCGGCAGGCGCAGCTTCGAGGCCTGCTCGCCGACCTTCTCGGAGATGTTCGCGTCCTTGACCGCGCCGACGACTTTGTCGCGGGTGCGGCCGAAGGTCTCGTCGTAGGTCGCTTCCGGGAACTCCTCCTCGGTCTGCTTGCGCAGCTCGTGGATACCGGCGGCCGCCATCGCCGCGACCAGCAGCGTGGTGACGAAGGCCCGCAGGCCGTGGGTGGGGCCGGAGAGGAAGTAGAGGCTGACGAGGACCGCGAGGCCGGCGTAGACATAGGCGGAGTGCAGGCGCAGGGTCGGGGCCAGGTACCGCCGGGTGGTGCGGGCGCCGCCGGTCGGCGAGGCGAGCCAGCCGGCGACGAGGAAGAGGACGCCGACGACGATCACGGTCGTCGCGATGCTGGTCATCAGCGAGGTGCCGATCGACCAGGCCGCTTCGCCAGCCGGCTTCACGCTCTCGTCCTTGACCAGCTGGTCGACGACGATGCCCCCGGCGATGTGGCGGACGACGACGACCGCGAACCCGGCGGCGATGAGGCCGATGCCGCTGAGCAGGACGGTGACCCAGCGTTCGTCACGCGAGAGGTAGATCGCGAGGCCGAAGGCGAGGAAGGTGAGGATCGAGAGCAGCAGAGCCAGGCCCTTGATCGCGACCGCGATGTCCTGCGCGGTCTTCAGCTGGTCGGACTTGAGGATCTCCACCTGGGCGGCGTCGGGCGGCAGTTTTTCGGCCAGGTCTTCGCCGATCCCGACCTGTTGTGCGAGGTTGGTGAGGAGGCTGCCGAGGTTGAGGCGGACGTTGCCTTCGTCGGTCTCGATCGCTTCTTTCTTGTTTTCGAGGACGGCGAGGAGCTGTTCGTGCGTGGTCCGGTTCGCCTCTTCCCAGAGATCTTGGGCGGTCGAGGTTTCGAGCGCCTTTTCCGCACCCTGCCCCGCCACCTGGCGCAGGCCGCCCGCCGCTGGACCGGCCAGGTCCTTGGTGTCGCCGGGAAGGATTTCTTCGAGTTCCTTGCGGACGTCGACGTTTTCGTAGAGCTGATCGACCAGGTAGTCGCCGACCGCTTCGCGGATCGTCTCGTTGTGGATGAGGCGGCCGCTGGTGTCGACCCAATCGTCGGTGTTGAGCGCCTGGCGCTCGGTCCAGATCGCGAAGACGCTGAGGAAAGCGAGGACGGAGCCGAGGATCACGAGCCCCCGTACCACCCGACGTCGTCCGCGGCTCATTCCCGGATGGTATACGTGAGCAATGAAGCTAGAGGGAATTCACCACATCACCGCGATCACCGAGAACGCTCAGCGCAACGTCGACTTCTATGCCGGCGTGATGGGGCTGAGGCTGGTCAAGAAAACCGTCAACCAGGACAACCCGACCGTCTACCACCTCTTTTTCGCCGACGAGGCGGGGGACGCGGGCTCCGACCTGACCTTCTTCGAGTACCCGGGCGCGCCCCTGGGCCGGGCCGGTGCGGGCATGGTGCACCGGATCGTCTGGCGGGTCGCCTCAACCGAGGCTCTCGATTTCTGGGCCGAGCGGCTGCGCGCGAACGACACCGAGTCCGAGCGCGACGGCGAAAGCCTCGTCTTCGCCGACCCGGAGGGGCTCGAGCACGAGCTGGCGGTGGTGGACGTCCCCGATGCGCCGCTGATCGCCGATCACCCGGAGGTGCCGAAGGAGATGGCGCTGCAGGGGTTCCACGCGGTGCGGGCCTACACGACCTCCGCCGACGCGTCGAGCCGGCTGCTCGAGGCGCTCGGGTTCGAGCGCGCCGACGCCGGTTGGGAGGCGCGCGGCGAGCAGCGCGGCGGCCTCTACCTCTACGACGAGGCGCCGGGCGAGCGCGGCCTACAGGGCGCCGGCAGCGTCCATCACGTGGCGTGGGCCTCGACCCCGGAGGAGCTGCTCGACTGGCGCGAGAAAGCCGTCGAAGGCGGCGCCCAGCCGACGCCGGAGATCGACCGCTTTTACTTCCGCTCGATCTACTTCCGCGAGCCCAGCGGCGTCCTCTTCGAGATCGCGACCCTGGGACCCGGCTTCACCGTCGACGAGCCGGTCGAGCATCTCGGCGAGAAGCTCTCGCTGCCGCCCGCCTTCGAGCACCTGCGCGACGAGGTCGAACCGAAACTGCGCCCGGTCGAGAACCCGCGCCTGAAGACCCAGGGTTGAGTTGACCGAGGACTTCGTCTGGCGCGATGCCGGGCGGACTGTCGTCTTCCGGCGGCGCGGAGTGGCGCAGGCGTTGGAGGTGCTGCGCGAGCACGGGGTGGAGGAGTTCGAGCTGCTGAGTACGGAGCGGGCGCTGGGGGACTCGGACGGCGCTGCCGAGTTGGCCGCCGCAGCAAGCCGGACCCATGAGGTCGCACGTGCGCAAGTACCGGCCGCCGCGGCGCCGCTGCTGGACGCGCTCGCGCACCCTCACGATGCAGGTAAGGGCGCGCGAGCGCGTCCACTTGTAGCGCTGGGCGGCGGCCGGGTGGTCGATGTGGCGAAGGCGGTGGGGGCCGTACTGGGTGCAGACGTGGCGGCGATTCCCACGACGTTGTCCGGGGCGCCGATGACGGCGATTCACCGGTTGCCCGAGGGGGCGGAGGAGCGAGCGCAGGGGATGGTGCGGCCGTCGATGGTCATCGCCGATCCCGAGGCGATGACGGGGCAGGACGAGCAGGAACTGCGGGCGAGCGCGATGAACGCGCTGGCTCACGGGGCGGACACCCTGTACCTGCCGGGGTCGAACCCGGTTTCGGAGATGACGGCGCTGCGAGGGGCGCAGTTGATCGGATCGGCGCTTGATGAGGAGCGGGCGGAGCGGGACAGAGGAGGCCTCGCCCTCGGCGCGATTCTCTGTGGTTACGCGATCGACTCCGCCGGCCTCGGCCTCCACCACTTGATCTGCCAGACCCTGGTCCGCATCTGCGGCACGTCGCACGCGGAGACCAACGCCGCGATCCTGCCGAAGGCGGTCGGCTTCCTGGTCACGCGGGCTCCCAAGGCCTATGAGGGTCTCGCGGTCTCACTGAATACCGACCTCCCCGGGCTTGCCGAGAGGATCGAAGAGCTGGGCCAGCCCCGGCCCCTCAACACTCTCGGCGGTGACGAGTCACGGCTGGACGAGGCGCTCGAAGCGATGCTCCGACGCCCGGAGCTCCAGCGTGTGCCTGGCGCGTTGTCCCGTCAGGACCTCTCGAATCTGCTTCGCCAGGCCTGGTGATTCGCGAGTCCGCAAAAACCGTCGTATAGCGACGCTTCTCGCGGACTCGGCGCTTGCGTAACCACGCGGGTTTCTCCGTGTAGCGCTACGCGTGGATCCCGAACGTCTGAGCCCGGAGCGGCTCGCCTCCTACCACGCGTATACGCGTAAGCACAGCGTCAACTGGCCGATGTACTGCGTCGCGCGGGCGATACTGCTGCCGTTCTTCCTCCTCTACTTCCGGCTCGACCGGCGGGGGCGGGAGTACGGGAAGGCGAAGGGCGGGGTGATCGTCGCCGCCAACCACCGCAGCTTCCTCGATCCCTTCGTGGTCGGCGCCTGCCTGCCCTGGCGGCGGCCAATGAACTACATGGCCAAGGTCGAGCTCTTCGAGCGGCGCTGGCAGGGATGGATGCTGTCGCGGCTCGGGGCCTTTCCGGTCCGCCGCCGCGAGTCCGACGAGGAATCGATGCTGACCGCGCGGATGATCGCCGAACGCGGCGGCGCCGTCTGCGTCTTCCCCGAGGGCACGCGGATCCGCCGCGGCACCCTCGCCAACCCGAAGCGCGGGGTGGGCCGGCTGGCTCTGCAGACCGGCGCCGTGGTGATCCCGACCGCCGTGCTGGGAACCGAACACGTCCGCCGCGGCTGGCGCATCCGCCCGCGCAAGTGCAGGGTCCGGCTCGGCCCGCCGATGACCTTCCCCCGCGCCGAGGAGCCCTCGCCCGCGCTGGCGGAAACGGTGACGGCGCGGATCTGGCCCAACGTCCTCCTGCAGTGGGAAGACCTCGGCGGCCTGCCGCCGATGCGCCGCGCCGCCGTGATTGGCGCCGGCAGCTGGGGGACGGCGGTCGCCGTCCTGCTCGCCCGCGGGGGCCTCGAGGTCCAGCTCGGGGCGCGGACGCCAGAGCGCGTCGAGGAGCTGATCGAGGACGGGGAGAACCGCCGCTACCTGCCCGGCGTGCCGCTGCCCGAGGCGATCGACGTCCGCCCGGCCTCGGCGATCGAGCTCGCCGGCCTCGACCTGATCTGCCTCGCGATCCCCTCCGCCCAGCTGCCGCAGGCGGTGGGGGCGATCGCCGACCGGGTCAGCTCCCGCAGCGCCGTGCTGATGCTGACCAAGGGCCTGATCAGCGGCCAGGGCCTGCTGCCCTCCGAATACGTCGGCGAACGGGTGCGGGCGCGGGCGATCGCCTGCCTCGGCGGCCCCGCCCACGCCCGCGAGGCCGTCTCCGGCTCGGCCGCCCTCGTCCTCGGCTCCGCCGACGAGGAGCTGCGGGTCCAGATCGGCGAGGTCTTCGACAAGGCGGGCCTCGTCTGCGAGCGCTCGCGCGACGTCACCGGGGTGGAGATGGCCGGCGCTGCTAAGAACGCGGCCGCTCTCGCAGCCGCCGCGGCCGAGCCGCACGGCCTCAACGCCGCCGGCATCGCTGTCGCCGCGATCTGGCGCGAGTGCATCGACCACGCCGTCGCCCGCGGCGCCGACCCGGAAACGTTTGCCGGCCTGGCGGGAGTGGGGGACCTGACCGCGACGATGATGGCTCCCTCGGGGCGCAACCGGCGCGCCGGCGAGCTGCTCGGCACCGGCACCCCGGCCAAGGACATCCCCGGCAAGATCGGCCAGGCCTCCGAGGGGCTCGACACGGTCCCCCTGCTCGCCGAGGCCGTCGCCGCCTCCGGCGTCGAGGCCGACGCCCTGGCCGCTCTCGCCGCCTTGATCCGAGGCGAGTGCGACGCCGAGGAATGGATGGCGAGCTTGCGTCAAGTCGAGCGCCAGCGGCGGGCCGCATAGTGGGTGCGCGGGTACGCTTGCCGGGTGAGTGGCCCCCAGGAGAACGTCGAGCCGGCCGAGCTGGCGCCGGCGGCCAAGGCGGAGCTCGACCGCGCCTTCGAGGACTTCTACCGGGCCCACCTGCGCGACGTCTACTCCTACGCCTACTACCGGGTGGGGAACCATCACGACGCCGAGGACCTGACCGAGCAGGCCTTCCTCCAGGCCTACCGGCACTTCGACCGCGCCCGGCGCGAGTCGGACGGGCGGCCGCTGCGCCCGTGGGTGATCCGGATCGCCCACAACCTCGCCTCCAACTACTACCGCGACCGCTCGCGGCGGCCGCAGACGCCGCTGGAAAACGCCGACCCGATCGCCGCCCGCCACGACACGGAGGCGATCGCCGAGGGCCGGGAGGAGCTGCGGCAGGTGATGGTGCACCTCGACAAGCTGCCCGAGGACCGGCGCGAGGCGCTGATCATGCGCTTCGCGCTCGGGATGGACAACCGCGAGATCGCGCGCGCCCTCGGCCGCACCGACGGGGCGACGAAGGTGCTGATCCACCGCGCGATCAAGCAGCTGCAGGAGGAGATGAGCGATGACTGACTCGCGCGAGACGCTCAGCGGCTCGACCTGGGACGTCGAGCAGCTGCTGAGCGACGCGCTGCGGCCGATCGAGCCGCCCGAGCGCCTATCCGGACGCCTCGAGGACACGATGGCCGCGGTCACCCAGGCCGCCGCCGAGGAGCTCTCCGACTGGGCCGAGGAGCTCTCCGAGCGCGAGCTGCGGTCCCTGCGCGACCCGCGCAACTGGGTGCGGCCGGTGGTCGCGGTCGGCGCTGGCGGCGCCGCCACCGGGGCGCTGGTGCTGCTGGAGCTGCGCCGCCGCGGCCGCCAGCAGAGCCAGGGCCGGCTAAGGGCGCTGACGAGCGGGCTTCGCTCGCGGCTCTAGCTTCGGCGTCCCCGCCGCGGCGGCGAGGCCGAGGACGCCGACGAGGAGGTTCAACCCCTCGCTGCCCCAGCCGACGATCGCGAGGACGACGTAGAGGGCGCCGACCGCCAGCGCGTAGCCGCGCGAGGAGGCGCCGGCGACAAGCACCCCGACCGCGCCGGTCGCGACGTAGAGGAGGTTGAGCCAGCCGTTCACCTGCAGCGTCCCGAGCGCCTCCTCGTAGGCGTCGAGCGAGCCGAATGAGGCGTCGTAGAAGAAGCCGACCACGCCGAGGACGAGGAGGAGGGCGCCGCCGAGGGCGGCGTAGAGACGGGCGGGGCTGGCGACCTCCATCGGCGGCGATTGTAGGCTGCGGAGCCCGATGGCCGAGACCTGTTACCGCCACCCCAACCGCGAGACCCGCGTCTCCTGCTCCTCCTGCGGGCGGGCGATCTGCCCCGACTGCATGACGCCGACCCCGGTCGGGATGCGCTGCCCCGAGTGCGCCAGCCAGCGGACGCGGGTGGTGAGGAACCCGACCGGAACGCCCAGCGGGTTCCAGGCTTTCCCGGCGACCTACGTGCTGATCGCGATCAACGTCGTCGTTTTCCTGGTACAGATCGCCAACGGCTCGGGCGGGTTCCGGGAAACCGGGATCAGCCAGTTCGTCGCCGACTTCGCCCTCTTCGGACCGTCGGTCGCCGAAGGGGAGTGGTACCGCCTCCTCACCTGCGGCTTCCTCCACGCGAGCCTGGTCCACATCGGCTTCAACATGCTGATTCTCTTCTTCCTCGGCAGGTTGCTGGAGCCGGCGCTGGGGACGCCGCGCTTCCTCGCCCTCTACTTCGCGTCGCTGTTCGCCGGCTCCCTCGGGGCTCTGGTCCTAGACCCGAACGCCTTGACCCTGGGAGCGTCGGGGGCCGTCTTCGGACTCGCCGCCGCGACCTTCATCATCGCCCGCGGCCGCGGCATGGATGCGCTGGCCAGCCAGGTCGGCTTCCTCATTGTCTTCAACCTGGTTTGGAGCTTCGTCGGCTCCAACATCAGCGTCGGCGGCCACATCGGCGGCTTGATCGGCGGCGCGCTCTGCGCTCTGGCGATCGTCGCCGGCGAGAAAGGGATGTTCGGCCGCAACCGGCTGCCGCTCGAGTTCGCAGCGATGGTTCTCGTCGCCGCGATCTCGGTGGTCGCCGCGATCGCCGTCGCCTGAGGCGGCTACAGCTCCGGCAGGGACCTCTGGGCCGGCGCCCGCAGCGCCACCGCGCCGACATTGCCCGGCGGGTCGACGAGGTCGGGATGGAGGACGTGGCCGAGCAGCTCGACGCCGTCGACGAGCCGCGGGCCCGGCTCGGCGAAGAGGGTCCCGTCGACGGCGTAGAGGCGGGTCGCGCCGAGGCTGGCGATGCTCTCCCAGTGCTCCATCGCCTGCGCCTGCGCGTTCTCGATCGAGACTTCCGGCATCACCACGACGACGTCGGCGTTGAGGCTCGAGAGCTCCCCCCAGCCGACCGCGGGCGGGCTGAGGCCGGGGTCGCCGGCGACGTCCTCGCCGCCGGCGATCGAGATCATCTCTGGGATCCAGAAGCCGCCGACGCGGGGAGGGTCCAGGCGCTGCAGGGCGATCACCCGCGGCGAGCCGACCCCGGCAACCGCAGCCCGGATCGTCGCCAGCCGCCCCTCCATCTCTCCGCGCAGCTCGTGGGCGTGGTCTTCCATCCCCGTTGCCTCGCCAAGGCGCACGACCTCTTCGAGCATCTCGCTGAGCGTGGCGATCCGCATTGCTCGGTCAATATCGCACCTAATGGGTGGCCTGGTGCCGAACCGCCGCAGCGGGTAGCTATATTCACGGTGCCGAATGGCCGAGGACGTCCCAGCCCGAAGTACCGGGCCGCATAGCCGATGAGCGTCCTGCTGCTCGTCCTTCTTGCGCTGTTGATCGCGATCAACGGCTTCTTTGTAGCCGCCGAGTTCGCCCTCGTCCGCACCCGCCGCGGCAAAATCGAACAGGCGGTGGAGGAGGGCGAGGCCGGAGCCGAGGCCGTGGTCGAGCAGCTCGACCGCATCGACGAATCCCTCTCCGCCTGCCAGATCGGGATCACGATGGCCTCGATCGGGATCGGTTTCCTCGGCGAGCCGTCGCTGGCGAAGCTCCTGGAGCCGCTCTTCGGCGGGCTCTCGCACGCCGCGTCCGCGGGGATCTCGCTGGCGATCGCCTTCGCCTTCGTCACCGCCCTGCACATCTCGATCGGCGAGCAGGTGCCGAAGATGCTGGCGATCGCGCAGCCCGACCGGACGGCGCGGCGCGTTTCGCGCCCGCTCGGGTGGTTCGCCACGGCCACGACGCCGGTAACCAAGGCGCTGAGCTGGGTCTCCAACGGCGTCGTCCGGCTGTTCGGCGTCGACGCCAAGAACCTGGAGGAGCACCACACCGCCGAGGACCTGAAGCAGATCATCGACAGCTCGCGGATGGGCGGGACGCTCGACCCCGGCGAGGCCGGGATGCTCGGCGGCGTCTTCCACCTGCACGAGCAGGAGGCACGCGAGGTGATGACGCCGATCCCCGCCGTCGTCACCGTCGACGCCTCGGAGACCGTCGAGGCGGCGCTGCGCCGCTGCGTCACCTCAGGGCACACCCGCTTGGTCGTGATCGAGGACGAGAACCCCGACCGGGTCAAAGGCGTCGTCCACAACAACAGCCTCGCCCGGCTCTACATGAGCGAGGGGCCCGAGGCCGCCCTCGACACGGTCACCCGCGACGCCCTGATCGTCCCCGAGACGCGGCCGCTCGACGACCTCCTCCACGACCTCCAGGTCCAGCGGACCTCGCTCTCGGTCGTCGTCGACGAGTACGGCCGCACGGTCGGGATCGTCACCGTCGAGGACATCCTCGAGGAGGTGGTGGGGGAGATCGAGGACGAGACCGACCCGCGGGCTGCCGCCGTGCGCAAGCTGACCAACGGCGACTGGTTCGTGCGCGGCCACGTCTCCCTCGGCGACCTCGCGGACGCCGGGATCGAGCTGCCGGTCGACACCGACGCCTACAACTCGGTCGGCGGCTACGTCTTCGGCGAGCTGGGACGGCTGCCGAAGCGGGGCGACTCGATCCACGCCAACGGCTACACGATCAGGGTCGAGGCGGTGCGGGAGAACCGCATCGAGGCGGTCCGGATCAGCGGCGGCAGCGGCGATTCCGTCCGCACCCCCGCCTAACTTCATCGGGCAACCCGCTCCCCGCTCGAATCTTGGAGGTACCCGATGTGGGTTGTACGCCTGACCGACAAGCAACTCGAGGTCCTGAGGGCGTTGCTGCGCTCCGAGGAACACCTCGGCCCGGCGTTGAAGGGCTCGATCGAGGCCCTCGACCTCGCCCGCTGGGACGAGCTTCCCGAGGCGGAGTTGCCCTGGGAAGAGATCGAGACCGTCGCCCGCCGTCAGGGCATCAGCGAGGCGGACGTCATCTGGGATCTATCAGGGAAGACCAAGACGGCGAAAACCGAGTAGATCAAGGACGCAGGGAGCGTGGCGTGCTCTGCACGCGGGCGACCGAGGACGCAGAGATACGACGGTTTGCAGCCGTCTAGTCGTAGGAGTAGAAGCCGGCGCCGCTCTTCCGGCCCAGCTTGCCCTCGCCGACCAGCTCGACCAGGAGTCCCGGCGGCCGGCTGGCGGCCTCGCCGTTCTCGGCGTAAAGCGCGTCCCCGATCGCCTGGGAGACGTCGAGCCCGACGAAGTCGAGCAGGGCAAGGGGGCCCATCGGGTGGCCGGCGCCGAGCTTCATGCAGGTGTCGACCTCGCCGGCCTCCATCCCGGTCCGCTCCATCAGGCGGACTGCTTCGAAGAGGAAGGGGAAGAGCAGGCGATTGACGACGAAGCCGGCCTGGTCGGGGACCTCGACCGCGGTCTTGCCGAGGGCGGCGCACCAGGCGAGCACCTTCTCGCGTGAGGCGGCGGCGCCGTCGGGGATGCAGACCTCGATCAGCTTCATCCGTGGCACCGGGTTGAAGACGTGCAGGGCGAAGAGCTTGTCCACCTCGGCGGCCTCGGCGATCGCGGCGATGCTGAGCGACGAGGTCGTGGTACCGAGGTCGGCGTCTGGGCAGGCTTCGGCAATCGTGCCGAGCAGCTCGCCCTTCGGCCCGACCTCCTCGACGATCGCCTCGACGATGACGTCGCAGTCGGCGAGGTCCTTGGGGTCGGTGGTGACTCGCAGCCGCGAAGGGTCGCCACCCTCGATCTTGGCGCAGGCCGCGACCACTTTCTCCTCCGCGCGCCAAGCCGAGGCCTCGCTGCGGGCGAGCAGGATCGTGTCTGCGGTGGTGGTCGAGACCGCGGCAAGACCGGTGGCAATCGCCCCGCTGCCCGCGATCCCCGGACTCGTGTACCCCTGGTTAGCGCTCATTGGCCGGGGCTTCTATCACGCATCAACCGACTGGCGCCGCCAGGGGGTGCCTGAGCTCAAGGGGGTCCTGCGCCCCCTCAGCTCAGACACGTCGCTCAGCGGATGCCCCTGGCTGACTGACCAGTCAATCAGCTACCCTCGGGGTAGATCTTCAGAAAGAACGGAGGCTGGCGATGGACAACGGCAAGAGCAAGTTCGGCGGGCAAGAGGTCGTCATCGTCGAGGCGGTCCGGACTCCGATCGGCCGCGGTCATCCGGAGAAGGGCTACTACAAGGACCTCCACGCCTCCAACCTCCTCGCCCGCACCTACAAGGAGCTGATCGACCGCAGCGGGATCGACCCGAACGAGGTCGGCGACGTGATCGCCGGCTGCGTTCAGCAGTTCGGCGAGCAGGGGCTGAACATCGGCCGCAATGCCTGGCTCGAGGCCGGGCTGCCGCAAGAGGTGCCAGCGACGACGGTCGACCGCCAGTGCGGCTCGGCCCAGCAGGCCGTCAACTTCGCCGCCGCGCTCGTGGCCTCCGGCGTCCATGACGTCGCGATCGGCGGCGGGGTCGAGCACATGGGGCACATCTCCTTCGCCGACTCCTTCTCCGTGATGCAGGAGCATGGGATGGCCTTCTCGCCGGAGCTGATGGAGCGCTATGACCTGATCCCACAGGGGCTCTCGGCCGAGATGATCGCCGACCAGTGGGAGATCCCCCGCTCCGAGCTCGACGAGCTCGGCGTCCGCTCCCAGCAGCTCGCCGCGAAGGCGACCGAGGAGGGGCGCTTCGACCGCGAGATCCTGCCGATGCAGGTCAATGGCGACACCTACGCCACCGACCAGGGCTTGCGGGAGACGACGATCGAGGGGCTCTCGGCGCTGAAGCCGGCCTTCAAGGAGGACGGCAAGATCACCGCCGGCAACTCCTCCCAGGTGTCAGACGGCGCCGCCGCGGTGCTGATGATGACGCGCGAGAAAGCCGATGAGCTGGGGCTGAAGCCGCGGGCGCGGATCTTCGACCAGACCACCGTCGGCGTCGACCCGGTGATCATGCTGACCGGCCCGATCCCCGCGACCCAGAAGCTGCTCGAGCGCAACCGGATGACGATGGACGACATCGACCTGGTCGAGATCAACGAGGCCTTCGCCTCGGTCGTAGCCGCCTGGCGGCGGGAGCTCGACCCCGACATGGACCGGGTCAACGTCAACGGCGGCGCGATCGCCCTCGGCCACCCGCTCGGCTCCACCGGCGCCCGCCTGATCACCACGCTTCTGCACGAGATGGAGCGCTCCGACAAGGAGATGGGCCTGGTGACGATGTGCTGCGGTGGCGGCCTCGGGACCGGCACCCTGATCCAGCGGGTCTAGGAGCCGAGGCGGCGGGTAGCTTCCCTGCCTCGTCCACCCCGAGTTAGAGGAGACAACTTGAACAAGGCATTTCTGGCGGCTATTGCCGCCCTCGTCGCGCTGGCGGCGATCGTCGCGGGCTGCGGCAATGGTGGCGACACCACCGAGGAGACCGTCACGCTGACGAAGACGGAGTTCATCAAGCAGGGCGACGCGATCTGCAAACAGGGCAACGACGCAAGCGAAAAGGAAGCCGAAGAATTCGCTGAAGAGAACGACTTCGATCTCGAAAAAGCCAGCAAAGAGCAGCTGGAAGAAGCTGTCGGCGAGGTGCTGGTGCCGAACCTCGAACAGCAGGTCGAAGAACTCGACGCGCTGGGAGCCCCCAAGGGCGATGAGGACAAGGTCGAAGCGATCATCGCCTCGCTGGAAGAGGCGACCGGCGAAATCGAGGACGACCCGGGCATCGTTTTCAAGGGCGACGTCCTGAAAAAGCCCAGCAAGCTGGCCGACGAATACGGCTTCAAGGTCTGCGGCGAAGAATAATTCTGCCTCGTTGACGACTGAAAGAGGCGCCTCCGGGCGCCTTTTTCTTTGCGCATTTTTGCGCGCCATTGACTTGGTAGGGGCTCTCGCTTATACCCCTCCCGATTAGTCAAACAATTGGGAGGCGGGCAGAGTCGTGTACAGGTGGATCGGTGGGATCGCGGTGGCCTTGTTGTTGCTGGTCGTTGGTGTCGGCTGTGGCGGAGGGAGCGGCGACACGACCTCCGACATCACTAAGGCCCAGTTCGTGAAGAAAGCGGACTTCATCTGCGCTGATTACAAAAGCAAGCGACTCTCCGCAGCGGAGAAGGAATACAACCCGAAGCAACGGCAAGGGGCCCATGCCGTCGGATCGAAGGCAACTAAGGAACTCGAAGCCGAACTGAGAGAACTCGCCGAAAACCTGCTGCAGAACACCACCATCCCTCTGGTCCGCACCCAGCAGGAAAAGCTCGAGGCCCTCGGTGCGCCGGCCGGCGACGAGGAAAAGGTCGAACAGATGCTGGACAACATGGAAAAGGCGACCGACGAAATCGAAGAAGAAGGCTTCGAAGGCATCATCGGCGGCAACCAGTTCGATCAATTCGAAAAGGAAGCCGAAAAGTACGGCCTGAACTGCAAAGTCGTCTGACGGCGGCAGATCGCCTGGCCAGCCGGCCAGGCGACCTCTATATGCTCCGCCACCGATGGACCTAACGCTGTCGCCATCGGAGGAGGAGTTCCGCGACGAGGTTCGCTCCTGGCTGCAGGAGAACCACCCGGGGCCCGAGCCCGAGGCCGGGCTCGACGAGGTGATGAGCTTCCGGCGCGAGTGGCAGCTGAAGCTGCACGAGGCGGGTTGGGCGGGGATCTCGTGGCCGAAGGAGTACGGCGGCCGCGGCGCGACGATGATCGAGCAGGCGATCTTCGCCGCCGAGGCGAGCCGTCAGGAAGCGCCGGCTCCCGCCAACGTGCTGGGCCTGGCGATGGGCGCCGGTGGTCATTGCCCACGGCAGCGACGAGCAGAAGGCGCGCTACCTGGAGCCGATCCTGACCGGGGAGGAGATCTGGTGCCAGGGGTTTTCGGAGCCGGAGTCGGGCTCCGACCTCGCCTCGCTGAAGACCCGCGCGGTCAAGGACGGCGACGAATGGGTGGTCACCGGCCAGAAGGTCTGGACGACCTTCGCCCAGTACGCGAAATGGTGCATGCTCGTCGCCCGCACCGACCCCGACGCCCCCAAGCACCAGGGCCTCACCTACTTCCTGATGGACATGGAGCAGGATGCGGTGCAGACGCGACCGCTGGTCCAGATCACCGGCGAGGGCGAGTTCAACGAGGTCTTCTTCGAAGAGGCGCGGGTTCCCGGCGCCAACGTCGTCGGCGGCGTCGGCAACGGCTGGGCGGTGGCGATCACGACGCTGATGAACGAGCGCGCCGGGCTCGCCTTCGGGGCGATCTCGCAGATCCAGAACAGCCTCGGCCGGCTCTCAAAGCTGGCTCGCGACACGACTTCGAACGGCGCCACCGCGGCTGAGGACCCCTACTTCCGCCAGCGGATCGCCCAGCTCCACATCGAGGTGGAGACGATGCGGCTGAACGCCTACCGGGGCCTGACCAAGACGATGCAGTCCGGGATCCCGGGTCCGGAGGGATCGCTCGGCAAGTGGCAGTGGGCCGACATCAACCAGGATCTGACCGAGCTGGCGCTGGAGATCGAGGGCGCTTACTCGATGTTGGCGCGCGGCTCAGAGCACGCGGTCGCCGGCGGCGCCTGGCAGTACAGCTTCCTCCGCTCCCGCGCCAACTCGATCGAGGGCGGGACCACGGACATCCTCAAAAACATCATCGCCGAGCGGGTCCTGGGCCTGCCGCGACTGCGTTAGGGCAACCGGAGACCATGTACTTCGACCTCAACGACGAGCAACAGGCGATCAAGTCGACCGCCCACGACTTCCTCAAAGCTCGCTTCAAATCGGAGCGGATCCGCGAGATCGCGGCCAGCGAGAGCGGCTTCGACGAGGCGGGCTGGAAGGAGATGGCCGAGCTCGGCTGGGCCGGGCTGGCGCTGCCGGAGGACTGGGGCGGCCAGGGCCTGGGTGCGGTCGAGCTGGCGATCCTCTTCGAGGAGATGGGCTACGCGCTGGCGCCCTCGCCGCTGCTCTCGAACACGATCGCCGGCCTGGCGCTGGCCGCCGGCGGCTCCGACGAGCAGAAGGAGCGCTGGCTGCGGCCCCTGGCCGAGGGCTCGCTGCGAGGAACGCCGGCGCTGATCGACGCCGGCGGGCCAGCCGAACCGATGAAGTTCTCGATGGAGCCGGGCGAGGCCCTCACCGGAACCAAGACGCTGGTGCTCGACGCCGGCAGCGCCGACTTCTTCCTCGTCGCCACCGCCGACGGCGGCCGCCACCTGGTCGAGAAGGGCGCCGAGGGCGTAACCGTCACCGCGGAGGAGTCGCTCGATCCCACCCGTCGCCTCTTCTCCGTCCGCTTCGAGAATGTCCGCCCCGAGGCAACGCTGAAGGGCAGCGGCGAGGTCTACCACCCTGTCTTCCACCGTGCCTGCGTCGCCCTCGCCGCCGAGTCGACCGGGCTCGCCCAGCGGGCTCTGGAGATGTCGGTCGAGTACGCCAAAGACCGCCAGCAGTTCGGGCGGCCGATCGGTGCCTACCAGGCGGTCTCCCACCGCTGCGCGCAGATGCTGCTGGAGACCGAGAACTCGCGCTCGGCCGTCTACGGCGCCGCCTGGGCCGCCGACGCCGAGCCGGAGTCGCTGCCGCTGGCCGCCTCAACGGCGAAGGCGTACGCCTCCGACGCCGGCTGGCGCGTCCCCGACGCGGCGATCCAGGTCCACGGCGGCATCGGCTTCACCTGGGAGCACGACCTCCACTTCTTCCTCAAGCGCGGCCGCGCCAACGCGGCGATGTTCGGCGACGCCAAGTGGCATCGCGAGCAGGTCGCCGAGGCCGTGCTCGCGGGCGAGACCGCTCCAGCCAGCGCTTAAAGGCGCTTTGCAGGCTTCGCATGAGCGCCCTCGATCGCATCTCCGTCGCCGCGATCGGGACCTCGGTCGCCGACCTCGAGGCGGAGACGCTGCGGGCGGAGGCGGCCGGCGTCGAGTGCGTCTGGGCGCCGGAGCTGTTCCGCAGCGCCCTCACCCAGGCCACCTACCTGGCGGCGAGGACCGAGCGGATCGGCGTCGCCACCGGGATCGTCTGGGCCTTCACCCGCAGCCCCTTCATTCACGCGATCTCGGCGCTCGACGTTGACGAGATGTCGGGCGGCCGCTTCCGGCTCGGGATGGGAGCGGGTGTGAAGCGGCTGAACGAGACCTGGCACAACGCCGATTACGGCCGCCCGGCGCCGCACCTGCGCGAGGCGATCGAGGCGACGCGGCTGATCATGCGCCAGGCCAGCGCCGGCGAGGCGATCCGCTACGAGGGCACCTACTACGACATCGACATCAAGGGCTGGGTGCGCCCGCACCCGGCTCCCCGCGAGGCGGTTCCGATCTACACCGCCGCGGTGCAGGCGGGGATGGCGCGGATGGCCGGCGACGTCGCCGACGGCCTGATCGGCCACCCGATCCAGAGCCTGCGCTGGATCGACGAGGTGGTGGTGCCGGCCTTCGAGGAGGGGCTCGGTCGCTCCGGCCGCGCGCGCGGCGGCTTCGACTACCTGCCGACCGTCTGCTGCGCGATCGACGAGGACGAGGGGAGGGCAATCGAGATGGCCCGCCGCACGATCTCCTTCTACGCGACCGTGAAGACCTACATGCCGCTCTGGGAGCTGCACGGCTTCGCCGACAACGCCACGGAGGCCGGCGCCGCCTTCCGCCGCGGCGACCTCGCCGCCGTCCCCGCCGCGATCAGCGACGAGATGGTCGAGGCCTACTGTGCCGCCGGCCCGCTCGACAAGGTCCGCGCCCGGGTCGAAGCCACCGCCGAGCGCGCCGACGGCCTCTTCCTCACCCCGCCCACCTACTTCATCTCCCCCGAGGAGCTGAGCGAGTTCCAGAACCGCATCATCGACGCCTTCGGCCCGGAGGCGTGAACGCCGAGTCCGCGCGCGACCGCGGTGGCGGTCCCACGCGGACTCGCGAGCTGGGCTAGGGGCAGATCACGATCAAGTGGAAGTCGGCGTCCTCGTTGTTGCCGTCTTTGCCGCGGGTGCGGACCTCGATCGCGTTCGGGTTGGCCGCGGAAGTGTTGGTCTGGGCGTAGCCCGAGTTCGGCACCGAGGTGCCGGCGTTGTTGCGGGCGGCGACGTTGGCGCAGCCGGAGACGTTGAAGGGGAAGGAGACGGTGACCGCGCCGCCACCCTCGACCGCAGTGAGGTCGGGGCCGCTTGCTCGCGCCAGGGCCGCGTTGCCGGGGCTCCCGGGGTTGTTGACGACCGCCCAGAAGGTGTGCGTTGCGACCTTCGCGAACGGAACCGTGCCGAGCTTGTTGGTGTTGATCTGGAATCCCGTCAGCGTCTTTTTCTTCAGCTTGCCGCCGCCGATCGTCTGCTTCTTGATCGCGCCGCCGTTGATCGTCTGCGCCGCGTAGGCGGTCCCCGCCAAGGCGACGATCAGCGCGATCACCGCGACGACCATCGCCGGCGACGGGCGCATCTTCGAAAGCTTTCTCATCCTGGACTCCCTTGCAGTCGTGGCCGAGTACCCGAAACCAAGTAACCCGCGAGTTGGCGAGTCGGTGCGGTGGGGCTACCCGGGGAGCTTGGAGACGAAGCGCTCGAAGGCGCTCATGTCGGCCATGGCGGGACCGTGGCCGGGGAGGATCAGCGAGGGGTTGAGATCGGCCAGCTTGCGGATCGAGCGCCGGTTCTCCTCCATGTCGTAGGTGAAGAGCGGCGGGGGCTCCTTGATCCCCGGCAGCCCCGTCGCGTAGCTCATGTTGCGGATCACGTCGCCGCAGATGACGACCCGGTCGCTCTCGCGGAAGAAGAGGACGTGGCCGCGCGAGTGCCCCGGCGTGTGGACGACGCGGAAGCCGGCGACCTCGTCGCCGTCGGTGAGAACTCGCTCGACCTTGTAGGGCGGGCCCTGCCAGATCGAGGCGATCATGCGGTTGAAGGGATTCGAGGCGGAAGCCTCCTGCACCGGCCGCCGCCCCTCCATCGCGTCGACGTCGCCGGCGTGACAGGCGAGCGGGATGCCCCGCGCCTCGCATACGTCCTTGGCGGCTCCCTGGTGGTCGGGGTGAACGTGGGTCAGCGCCAGCATCGTGATCTCGCGGCCCTCGAGCTCGGCGAAGATCCGGCGCCGGTCCCAGGTGCGCCCGGCGTCGATCAGCACGTCCTCGGCGAGGTAGCAGTTGATCGTCGGCGCCGGAAACTCCTTCAGCCGCCAGATGCCCGGCGCGAGGTACTTCAATGCGAGATCCCGAGCCCCTCGCGCGGCTCGCCGCTGTTCTGGGCGAGGCTTTCGAGCCGGGCGATCTGCCGCTCCCCCTCCGCTCGCGCCGGGTGGCCGGCGGGCAGCGGCTCGATCAGGCGGCGGATGCGGTTGCGGACCTGCAGGGAGAAGTGGGGGGTGACGGGGCCGGCGAGGGCGCGTATGTCCTCGACGGTGATCTCCTTGCCGCCGCCGAGCAGCTGGGGGTTCTCGGACTCGCTCATTCTCCGCCGCCGATCTTCGCAAGTTCGGCCAGCTCGTTCACTTCCGCCTGCTGTTCGATCCCGATCGCGCCCTCGTCGCCGATCACCCAGACGCGGTTGTAGAAGGCGCGGGTGGGGTCGGTCGTGTAGCCGGGCTTGAGGTCGAGGAGGTAGCTGCGGACCTCCTGCGGCAGCGCCCCGGCGTCGTCGGTGAGCAGCAGCGGCCCCCAGGTGCCGGAGGCCGACAGCGGCGCCGCGGCGGCGGCGTCGGCGGGGGAGTCGCTGCGGGCGAGAACGAAGCCGTGGCCCGGGTCGTTGATGTTCCAGCCGAAGCTGCCGTCGCGGTAGCGGGCGAAGGCGACCGCGTTGGCGACCGGATCCTCGCCGGACACGCGCTTGACGCTCTTTGAGATCTTCGCCGCTTCCCGCAGGACCTCGGAGGAGATCACCGAGGAGGGGCCGAGAACGTAGGCCGGCAGCTTCGGGTGTGCCTTCAGCAGCGCCGCGGTCGGCTGCGGCAGCTTCTTCGGTTCCGCGTAGAGGATCGGGTCGCCGGAGCGCGCGGCCCAGGCGGCGGCAGGCATCGCGAAGTCGGGGCTGGTGCCGGAGGCGATGACGATGTGCTTCGGCGGAGCGCCGGTCATCCGTTCGCGCAGGTTGAAGATCTGGGCCGCGGTCGCGGCGGGGTCGCCGGAGTCGACCGGGGCCGCCTTGCCGGGATAGGCGACGGTGCCGACCGCGAAAAGCGCCGCCTGTCCCGTGTCGGCGCTGCCCTGCGGGTCGAGCGCGTCGAGCGCTTCTTCGCTCACATCCGGCATCTCGTCGGTCCCGGAGAAGAGGATCGGCGCCCGCACCGGTTCCGCCATCAGGACGGCGGCGGCAATCGCTCCCGCCCAGTCTTCTTCGCCGACGACGGTGACCGCCGCGGGGCGCTGCGCGGGCGTAGTGGAGGGGAAGACGGCAAGCGCGGCGGCGGCCGCGTTGGCGGTCGGGTCCGAGCCCCCGATCCGGGTCGTGTTGTTGGTCGCGAAGCCGGGATAGCCGAGGGCTTCGGCGGCCTGGGTCGGCGCGCTATCCGTCGGCTTGCTCTCGACCGGGGCGGGGGTGGGCGCCGGCGCCTCGCTGCTGCCGGAGTCGCCCCCGCCGGTGCCGAAGGCGATCGCGGCAACGATGAAGACGACCGCTAGGGCGACCAGCGCGGCCAGGAGCTTCGGCCCGCCTGGCTGCCGCGGTCGCGGCACGGTTGCCTTGTCCTTCTGCGCCTTCTCGGGCGCCGGCTTCCCCTCCGGCTTCGGGGCTTCCTGCGTCGGCGCCTCCGCCTCCTTCGCCTCCGCCTCGGGCACGTCGGCGTTGATCGGCCGCTTCGGGGTCACGCCCGAAACGTAGCCGAGCGCCTCCGACGGGGAGGAGTAGAGTCCCGGCAGGACTGGCTGACTGACCAGTCAATCGGTAGCCGAAGGCGCAGAGAGGATCGAGATGGACTTCGCACTCAACGACGAGCAGAAAGACTTCAAGGAGCGGTGTCGGAAGTTCGCCCGCGAGGTGATTCGGCCGGCAGCCCGCAAGCACGACGAAGAGGAGAGCATCCCCTGGGAGGTGATCAAGGAGGCGCGGAAGCAGGGCTTCGGCACGCTCGAGTCGATCCAGCGCTCGGCCGCCGATCCCGAGGGCCAGTTCCAGGTGATCTCCGCCGAAGAGTTCCATTGGGGCTGCGCCGGCACCGCGCTGGCGATCTCCGGCTCCGGCCTCGCCGCCGCCGGCATCGCCTCCTCCGGCACCCCCGAGCAGATCATGCGGTGGGTCCCCGAGTGCTTCGGGACCGCGGAGGAGATCAAGCTCGGCGCCTACGCCGTCACCGAGCCGCAGGCGGGATCCGACGTCAAGAGCCTGAAAACGACCGCCAAGCGCGAGGGCGAGGAGTGGGTCCTCAACGGGACCAAGGTCTTCATCACCAACGGCGGCATCGCTGACGTCCACGTCGTCGTCGCCACCGTCGATCCCGCCCTTGGCACTCGCGGCCAGGCCACGTTCGTCGTCCTCAAGGACACGCCCGGGCTCTCCCAGGGCAAGAAGGAGTCGAAGCTCGGGATCCGCGCCTCGCACACGGCGGAGGTCGTGCTCGAGGACTGCCGCGTCCCCGGCGACTGCCTGCTCGGCGGTGAAGAGAAGCTGGAGAAGAAGCTGCAGCGCGGCCGCGAAGGCAAGAAGTCCCGCGGCGCCGACGCGCTCGCGACCTTCGAGGTGACCCGGCCGCTGGTCGGCGCCTCGGCGCTGGGGATCGCCCAGGCCGCCTACGAGTGGACCCTCGAGTACCTCGACGGCCAGTCCTACGAAGGCGTGCCGATGCTGCAGTCGCAGCGGATCCAGCAGACCCTCGCGGACGTCGCGACGGAGATCGAGGGCGCCCGCCTGCTAGTCCAGCGGGCTGCCTGGATGGGCCGCAACGGGGTGCCGATGACCGGCGGCCAGGGATCGATGTCGAAGCTGAAGGCCGGCGACGTGACGATGTGGGCGACGACGACGCTGATGGACCTGGTCGGCCCCTACGCCCAGAGCACCGAGTGCCCGCTGGAGAAGTGGTTCCGCGACGCCAAGATCTACCAGCTATTCGAGGGCACGGCGGAGATCCAGCGCATGGTCATCTCGCGGATGCAGGCGCGCGAATACGCCGAGCGCCTCGGCTTCGCGGCCGAAGTCGCGGCTGAGGCGGCCAAAGAGCCCGTCGCCGCCTGAGTTCTAGGCCGACGGGACGATTTCGGCCCATATAGGACCGTTTTCGTCCCGTCGGCGGTCGTATCCTCGGTTGCATGCACGGTCCGGGCCACAGCCATAGCCACGCCCTCGACGCCCGCCGGGCCGACAGCCGGCGGCGGATGTGGTGGGCGCTCTGGATCAACGTTGGGCTGCTCCTCGCCGAGGCGGTCGGCGGCTTTCTCACCGGCTCGCTGGCGGTGCTGGCCGACGCCGGCCACCTGCTCTCCGACGCCGGCTCGATCGTCCTCGCCCTGATCGCGGCGCGGCTGGCGGGCCTGCCGGCGGCGGGTCGGCGCACCTTCGGCTACCAGCGCTCGGAGGTGCTGGCGGCGCTCGTCAACGGGCTGCTCCTCGTCGTCGTCAGCGTCGCCGTCGCCGTCGCCGCCATGGGGCGCTTCTCCGATCCGCCCTCGATCGACGGCTGGGGCGTCCTCGCCCTCGGCGCCTTCGGCCTCGCCGGCAACGTCGCCGCCACCGTCGTCCTCGCCGGCGGCCAGCGCGAGGACATCAACCTGGAGGGGGTGCTCCGCCACTCCGCCACCGACGCGCTCGGCTCGATCGGCGTCGTCGTCGCCGGCGCCTTCGTCCTGCTCGGCGGCTCGCCGATCGTCGACCCGATCGTCGGCCTGCTGATCGCCGCCCTGATCTTCGCCTCCTCCTGGCGCCTGATCAAGGAGCCGGTCGACGTGCTGATGGAGGCGGCGCCGGCCGGGCTCGACGTGGATGCGGTGGGAGCGGCGATCTGCCGCGAGGACGGGGTCCGCTCGGTCCACGACCTTCACGTCTGGACCGTCACCTCCGGCTTCGGGGCGATCGCCGCCCACGTCGTCGTCGCCCAGAACAGCGACCGCGACCTGATCCGGCGCCGGCTCGAGCTGACGCTGCGGGAGAGCTACGGGATCGAGCACACGACGCTGCAGATGGAGGAAGAGGCGACCCAGGAGCTGCTGCACGTCGAGAACGTCACGCCTGGCTGAGCGTTCGCCCTACTTAATTTTAGGAGTATCGCTTGAGCGGTCGTTATCCGCTGACTAGCGTGGGTACGCGAACGACGGATGATTAGGCAGGCGCGTAACTACCTGGTTGGAGCGATGTCCGGAGCGGGGCTGATCGCGGTGGCGGTCGTCGTCTTCGTTCTGCTCGTCTCCGCCCAGGTCTTCGAGAACTTTCCGGTCCCGGACTTGATCGGGGGTAACGACGAAGCCGCCATTTCGGCCGCGGAGGCCGCTGGAGTCTCTGGGGGCGCCGCGGGTGGCGGCGGCCCGGCCGCGAAAGCTGGCGCCGGCCCCTCCGCAGGCAGCGGTGCTGCCGGCAAAGGCAGCGGGGTCGGCGGCGCGAACGGCAACGGCCAGCAGGGCGTTGGCGGCGCCGGTCAGGGACCGGGCACCGGTGGTGGAACCGGGGGCGGTGGAGAAGCTCCCGGCGGCGGCGGCAGCAGCGGCGGTGGAGGCGGCTCGGCTCCCGGTGAAGGCTCCGGTGGCGGCGGCTCGGGCGGCTCCGGTACGGCTTCCAACGGAGGCGGAGGCGGCGGCGCCGGTGGTGGTGCAACCGGAGGCGGCGGCGGAGGTAGCGGCGGCGGTGCAACCGGAGGCGGCGGAGGCGGCGGCACGACCACCTCCCCGACCTCGGAAAAAGTCACCAGCACCGTCAACGAAACCGTCAACGAAGTCGACGAAACCGTCACCGGCGGCGCCCTGGAGGAAACCGGCGTCACCCAGGTGACCGAAGAAACCGTTGACGGAGTTGCCGGCCCGGAATCGCCGGTGGGCAAAGTCGTCGACGAAACGGTCGGCGCCGTCGAAGGCCTCGTCGGCGGCAAGTAGCCGAGCGTTCCGCCCGCTCAGGCCCTAATCGTCAAAATGCCTGCCCAATGGCGGAGCACGTACAGGCGGGGTCGGTAGCGAGCGATCCGATCGCGGGGTCGGCGGTCTTCCCGCAGGGGAGCCGGGTCAACGTGGAGGGGCGCCTTGAGGTGGCCGGCTGCGACGTGGTCGAGCTGGCCGAAGAGTTCGGCACCCCCGCCTATCTGTATGCCGAGGACGACATCCGCGCCCGCGCCCGCGCCTACCGCGAGGCGTTCGAATCGCGCGGGGCCGAGTTCGAGGTCCTCTTCGCCAGCAAGTCGCTGCCCTGCACCGCCGCCTACCGGCTCTTCGCCGAGGAGGGGCTTTCGGTCGACGTCGCCTCCGGCGGCGAGCTGCACATGGCGCTGAAGGCCGGCTTCGACCCCGACCGGATCCACATGCATGGCAACAACAAGTCCGACGAGGAGATCCTCTTCGCCTCTCGCGCCGGGATCCGCCACCTGATCCTCGACTCCTTCGACGAGATCGAGCGCTGCGAGCGCCTGCTCGACGAACCCCAGCAAGTGCTGATCCGGGTCACGCCCGGGATCAAGCCCTCGACCCACGACTACATCACCACCGGCCAGCTCGACTCGAAGTTCGGCTTCGGCCTAGAGGACGGGCTGGCGGCGAGGGCGGTTGAGCGCGTCCTCGCCTCCGAGAAGCTGCAGCTGGTCGGGCTGCACGCCCACATTGGCTCCCAGATCTTCGAGCTCGAGCCCTACAAGCTGGCGATCCAGGCGCTGGGCGAGCTAGCTGGTGACTGGTGCCAGGTGGTCAACGTCGGTGGCGGCCTCGGCGTCGCCTACACCGCCGAGGACGAGCCGCCCTCGATCGACGCCTACGTGGACGTCAAGGTCCGCGGCGTCGCCGAGGTCTTCGGCTCCGGCGTGCGGATCCTGGTCGAGCCCGGCCGCTCGCTCGTCGCCAACGCCGGCCTCACCGCCTACCGCGTCGGCACCGTCAAGGAGATCCCCGGCGTCCGCACCTACGTCGCCGTCGACGGCGGCATGTCAGACAACCTGCGGCCGATGCTCTACGGCTCGGTCTACGAAGCACTCATCGCCGACCGCGCCGCGGCGCCAGCCGAGACGCTGGTCACGATCGCCGGCATGCACTGCGAGTCCGGCGACGTCATCGTCCGCGACACGATGCTGGCCGAGCCGGCCGTCGGCGACGTCCTCGTCACCCCGGTCACCGGCGCCTACGGCTACGCGATGGCCAACAACTACAACGGCGTCACCCGGCCACCGGTCGTCTTCTGCCGCGACGGCGAGGCGCGGGTCGTGGTCCGCCGCGAGACCTACGAGGACCTGACCGCGAGGGACGTCTGAGACGTGGCCTCGGAAGGCTCCAAACCCGTCCGCATCGGGCTGCTCGGGCGCGGCACCGTCGGCGCCGCCTTCGCCGAGCTGCTGGCCGAGCGGGCCGAGGCCGTCGAGGCGGCGACCGGGCGGCGGCCGGAGATCTCCGGCGTCCTCACCCGAGGCGGGGGGAGCTTCGAGGAGATCCTCGCCGGCTCCGACCTCGTCGTCGAGCTGATGGGGGGGACCGAGCCGGCGCGGGAGCACGTCCTCGCCGCCCTGCGCGCCGGCAAGCCGGTCGTCACCGCCAACAAGCAGTTGCTCGCCCAGCACGGCGACGAGCTCTTCGCGGTCGCCCGCGAGGCCGGCGTCCAGCTGCGCTTCGAGGCCGCGGTGGCGGCGGTGATCCCGATCGTGCGGACGATCCAGGAGAGCTTCGGCGTCACCGAGATCTCCAAGGTCTTCGGGATCGTCAACGGCACCACCAACTTCATCCTCAGCGAGATGGCCGCCACCGGCGCCGGCTTCGCGGAGGTGCTGGCCCGGGCCCAGGAGCTGGGCTACGCCGAGGCCGACCCCTCCGACGACGTCGGCGGCGCCGACGCGGCGGCGAAGATGGCGATCCTCGCCCGCCTCGCCTTCCACACCCCGGTCACCCTCTCGGAGGTCCCGTTCGAGGGGATCGAGGGTATCCAGCCCGACGATCTCGCCTATGCCAAGGAGCTTGGCCTCTCGCTGAAGCTGCTCGGGGTCGCCGAACGGCGCGACGGCGGCATCAGCGTTCGCGTCTTCCCCTGTTTCCTCTACCCCGGCCACCCGCTGGCGCCGATCGAGGGGCCGTTCAACGCGGTCATGGTCGAGGCGCCGGCGATCACCGAGGTGACGATGTCGGGGCCGGGCGCGGGGGGGCTGCAGACCGCCTCAGCGGTGCTCGGCGACGTCGTCTCGATCCTCGCCGGCGATGCGCCAGTCCACGAGACGCGGGTCGAGCTGCCACTCGTCGCCGACGTCGACTCCTCCTTCTACCTGCACCTGGAGGTCGCCGACCGCCCCGGCGTCCTGGCGCGGGTGGCGACGGTCCTGGGTGAGCACGGGATCTCTGTCAAGAGCTTCGTCCAGCGCGGTAGCGGCTCCGAGGCGCGGCTGGTGATGGTGATCCACCAGTGCCTGGAGTCGAAGTTCGCCGCCGCGGTCGAGGAGCTGGCGGGGCTTGAAGACCTGCGCTCGCCTCCGCGCTCGATTCGCGTGATCGAGGAGGAGTACTGATGGCGGCCGGGCTGATCGACCGCTACCGCGACCGGCTCTCGCTCGAGCCGGGGGACCCGGTGGTGACGCTGAACGAGGGGGCGACGCCGCTGATCGAGGCGCCCCGGCTCTCGGAGCGGATCGAAGCCAAGGCGTATTTCAAATTCGAGGGCCTGAACCCGACCGGGTCGTTTAAGGACCGGGGGATGACGGTGGCGGTCTCGCGGGCGAAGGGGCGGGGGGCGGAGGCGATCATCTGCGCCTCGACCGGCAACACCGCCGCCAGCTGCGCCGCCTACGCGGCCCGGGCCGGCCTGCGCGGGGCGGTGATCGTCCCCGAGGGCAAGATCGCGATCGGCAAGCTCGCCCAGGCGCTGATGCACGGGGCCCGCGTCGTTGCCCTGCAGGGCAACTTCGACGACGCCCTGCGGATCGTCCGCGAGCTCTCGCAGAAGCACCCGATCGAGCTCGTCAACTCGGTCAACCCGCACCGGATCGAAGGCCAGAAGACGGCCGCCTTCGAGGTGGTCGAGGACCTCGGCGGCGCGCCCGGCGCGCTGGCGATCCCGGTCGGTAACGCCGGCAACGTCACCGCCTACTGGCGCGGCTTCCAGGAGGTCGACGCCGCTCCGATCCTCTACGGCTTCCAGGCCGAGGGCGCGGCGCCGCTGGTCCGCGGCGAGCCGGTCGAGCGGCCCGAGACCGTCGCCTCGGCGATCCGGATCGGCAACCCGGCGCGCTGGGAGGAGGCGATGGCCGCCTTCACCGCCTCCCGCGGCCGCGTCGCCGCCGTCTCCGACGAGCAGATCCTCAACGCCTACCGCTGGCTCGCCGACAACGAAGGCGTCTTCTGCGAGCCCGCCAGCGCCGCCTCGGTCGCCGGCCTCCTCGCCCACGGCCTACCCGTCGTCGAGGGTGCCGCCCGCCCCGAGACCGTCGTCTGCGTCCTCACCGGCCACGGCCTCAAGGACCCGGACACCGCCCTCTCCAAAGCCCCCTCGGTGATCAACTGCGACAACGACCTCAGCGCCGTCGAGCGCGCCGTGTTCGATTAGGTTCGACCCGATGACCACGCGCCGGCGGCTCGTCCGCGTCCCCGCCTCCTCGGCCAATCTCGGGCCCGGCTACGACGCGATGGCGGCGGCGATGGCGCTGCACCTGGAGCTGGAGGTGGAGGAGAGCGGCGAGTTCTCCTTCGACCCGGGCGGGCTCGAGGTCTCGACCGGGAGCGACAACCTGATCGTGCGGGCCTTCGAGAGCCTGCGGCCGGCGGACGGGATCGCCTTCCGTCTGCGCAGCGAAGTCCCGCTGGCACGGGGGCTGGGCTCGAGCGCGGCGGCGATCGTAGCCGGCCTCTACGCCGCCGACCATCTCTACGAGCTGGCGCTCTCGAAGGAGGAGATGCTGGCGCGGGCGACCGAGATCGAGGGGCATCCCGACAACGTCGCCGCGGCGATCTACGGCGGCTTCGTCGTCTGCGCGAGCGGGGAGAGTGGGCCGACCGCGGCCCGCTTCGACCCGCCCGAGGGGCTCGAGGGCATCGTCGTGATCCCGCCCGAGGAGGTCTCGACCGGGCGCGCGCGGGAGGCGATCCCGCCAGAGGTGCCGCTCGCCGACGCTGTCGCCAACGTCTCCGCCGCGGCGACGCTGGTCCTCGGCCTCCGCAGCGCCGATCTCGACCTGCTTGCCCGCGGCCTCCGTGACTCGATCCACCAGGACCGCCGCCGCGAGCTCTACCCGCGCTCGATGGAGATCGTCGACTCGGCCCGGGAGCTGGGGGCGCTGGGGGCAACGATCTCCGGCGCCGGCCCCACGGTCCTCGTCTGGACCACCTGGCAGGAGGCCGGCAACGTCGCCGCAGCTCTGGAGGAGCGCTGCTCCGACTGGGCCGAGGTGAAACGCCTGCCTTTCAGCCCCCTTGGAGCAGACGTGCCGGAGCTCTGAATTTCCTCCAGCGATCAAGGAAACAATCACCAAAAACTGGGATTGTGGTGCAAGGACACGAGTGTTTATCGTCTTCCTCGCTTGTCCGCAGGGGGCGGTAGGTCGCGTCTGGCCGGTTGAGCACATAGCTCGTCGTCATCAGAAGGTTCAACCGGAAGGGACGCAGATGATCAAGAGGGTGGCTAAATGGACTGTAATAGCGCTTTGCTTTGCTCTGATGACCAGCGTGAGTACCCCTCTCAAGGCCTCTGCAAGCATCTTTCCCGGCGCCGTCAGAACCTATGCGACGACCTTTTATGTCCCTGGAAAGGTAGCCCGAGAAAGGCTCAGACTCCAAGGCAGAGCCAACAAGGTAGGTATCGTCAAACACCTACAACGGGACCTGAAAAAAGAGTACGCTGGCGTCTGGTTCGACAACTCGACCGGCGATTTTGTGGTTCCAGTTCCTTCTCGCGATAGTGACGCCATTGCCAGTCGAACTCTCCAGCGCATTCACATCGGCGATTACCGCACTCCTCGCGTTGACTACACGTGGTCGGAACTCCAAAGGGCTCATGCTCGCTTCGATGCGGGGTGGAGGAGGATGGTTCGGAGCGGGCGCCTCCCGTCGGGGATCATGCGGACCGGTGTGAGCGCTGCCGAGAACGCCATCATCGTACAGCTTTCCGCTGAAGCCGATCCAACCATGGTCGCCCAAGTTATGCGCCTTGTGAATTCAGCGAAGACCGGCGTCAAGGTTCGCCGGGTGAATGCCGAGCGACTGCAGCTAGGCACGGCTGCCTGCGATGTGCCAAACAGGATATGTGATCTACCTCTGCGAGGGGGGACTTACATTGGATCAGGCGATAGGTACTGCTCCACTGCCTTCCGTGCACTCGGAAACAACGGCAAGCGCTATGTCATCACGGCCGGGCATTGCGTAAAAGAGCCCGGGGATCCGAGCCCTTATTGGTCATGGGAAACCTATGACTCAGTCTACGCTGCGGGTCACAACCATGGGGTCGGAACGGCCGAGCAATGGCATTTCCCCGGTAATGACTGGGCGAAACTCGATGCCACCGGCCGGTGGTCGGATACTTCTTCCTGGCCTGCCCAAGTGGCTTTTTGGGGGCACGGAAGCGGCTATCCGTGGCCGCAGAACCTGAACTACCCGATCTACGGTGAAGAACAGGCTTACGCGGGCCAGATGGCGTGCCACGCCGGCGCCAATACGGGGGGTACCTGCGCCACGGTGCAACAAACGGAAACCCAAACTGTCGAATACGGCCCAAATGAATCGCTCCATGACTTGATGGCGATCAGGGGCAAAAACCTTTGCATTTGGAATGGGGATAGTGGCGGCTCTGTCTTTACGGCGAGCGCGAACATGGCCTTGGGGATTATCTCCGGAGGGAGCCAATGGGCTGAATGCTACGAATCCGGAAAGGCCGCTCCCGAAGCATTATTCGCGAACATCAAGGAAGCCACGGCAGAGCTTGGTGTAAAGATTGCGCCGCTGAGCCAGCTCGCCAGTCAGACCACGTTGAACATCTCGCGGCCCTCGGCAGGCGTTATCCGGGCGTCGGGAACGGTGAACCACGATTCGGTGCCGATCCAGGCCGACCAGGTGACCGTCAACTTCTACCGCAACGAGAACGGGCAGTGGGCGCTGCGGAACTCCGTCCAGGCGCCTGTCAACAACGGCTCCTACCAGGCACCGGACGTCAGCATCTCCGAAGATTCGTGGCGCATCACCACCACCTTCTCCGGCAACGAAATGTTCTCGGCCTCTGATTCGAACACCATCACGATCGCCCCCCCGACGGTTGAAACCAAGCCGGCGAGCAGCATTCAGGAAAACCAGGCCACGCTCAACGGAACGGTCAATCCCAACGGCAAGGAAACCACCTACCGCTTCGAATACGGCAAGACGACCAGCTACGGCAACTCGATCCCGGTGCCCAACGGCGGCGCCGGTGCAGGCACGAGCGCGGTCAACGTCTACCTGACGCCGAACACGCTGCTGACTCGCACCCGCTACCACTTCCGCCTCGTCGCGACCAACGACGACGGCACCACCTACGGCTCCGACCAAGCCTTCACCACCGGGGTCAAGTGGTATCTGCGCAACGCCAACACCACCGGCAGCACCCAAGTTGCGTTCTGGTTCGGCCTCCCCTACGAAACCCGCGTCTCCGGCGACTGGGACGGCAACGGCGTCGACACGCCCGGTGTCTTCAACCCCTCGACCGGCGTCTGGAAGCTGCGCAACTCCAACACCACCGGCGCGGCCTTCACCACCTTCCAGTACGGAGGGGGGCCCTGGACGAAACCCGTAGTCGGCGACTGGAACAACGACGGCATCGACACGATCGGCGTCTACGACCCGGTCGCGGGCAATTGGAACCTCCGCGACTCCAACAGCGCCGGCCCACCCGACAAATCCTTCCAATACGGTGGCGGCCCCTGGGAGACCCCGGTCGCCGGGGATTGGAACGGGATCGCCGGCGACACGATCGGCGTCTATGACGGGGAGACGAGCAACTGGAACCTGAAGAACTGCCTCTGCTCCGGCAACCCCGACTACTCCTTCCAATACGGCGGTTCCGTCTGGACCGGCGGCGTAAGCGGCGACTGGAATGGGGACGGCACCGACACCATCGGCGTCTATGACCCCGTCGCGGGCAATTGGAACCTCCGCGACTCCAACAGCGCCGGCAATCCCACCTACTCCCTGCAATTCGGTGGCTCGCAGTTTCAGATTGCCGTCGGTGACTGGGACGGCAACGGCACCGACACGCCCGGGGTGAGCGAGGCCAACGCGCCGACCGCGATCGAATACCAGCTGCGCAACAAAAACGGATCGGGCGGCGCCGAAATCGGCTTCGAATCCGGCAGCCCCGACCAGGAGCCCCTAGCGGGCGACTGGAATGCCGACGGGATCACGACCACCGGCCGCTACGAACCTCTGACCGGCATCTGGCGCCTGCGGCCCAACAACCTGGTCGGCATCTACGCGGCGACCGAATTCCAGTACGGCGGGTCTCAGTTCAAGCCGGTTGTAGGCGATTGGAACGGCGACAAAACCGAGACGATCGGCCTCTTCGAACCGATCTCCGGCCAGTGGTACCTGCGCAACACCAACAGCGCGGGACCCTCCGACTACGGCTTCCAATACGGAGGCTCCCAGTTCAAGCCGGTGGTCGGCGACTGGAACGGCGACGGCAAAGACACCATCGGCGTCTTCGAACCGATCTCCGGCCAGTGGTACCTGCGCAACACCAACAGCGCGGGTCCAGCCGACTACTCCTTCCAATACGGAGGCTCCCAGTTCAAGCCGGTGGTCGGCGACTGGAACGGCGACGGCAAAGACACCATCGGCCTCTACGAACCGATCTCCGGCCAGTGGTACCTGCGCGACACGAACAGCGCGGGACCCTCCGACTACGGCTTCCAATACGGAGGCTCCCAGTTCAAGCCGGTTGTAGGCGATTGGAATGGCGACAAAATCGACACGATCGGATTGGTGACCTGGTGAGGGTGGAAGCGTTCGGCCGCGCCCGTCGAGACGAGCCGAGAGGAGCGACTAGGATCGGCGCATGCTGATCGATGGCAGGTTTTCGCAGCCCTCTCCGGCCCCTGCCCTTCGGCTCCCCGGCGGCGACGTCTCCGGACTCTGAAGAGGTGGACTGGGTCGTCCGCATCGGGTTGGCCGAGCTGGCGCTCGGCGGCCTGCTCGGCTGGGCGATGGTGATCCGCGGCGAGCGACCGGAGTGGCTGCGGCGAATCGGCGTGGTGGCGCCGCAGCGAATCCGCCAGGTCCACCTCGACTACGTGATGATGGGCCTGATCCTGATCGGGGTCGGGCTGGCGGTGCCGGACCTGCCGACGGCTGTTGCCGCCGCGCTCGTCTTTGGCACCTTCGTCAACCCCCTCCTCTTTGTCCCGCTCGCCTTCGACCCCGATGTCGACAAGCGCCTGTGGTACCGGGCGCTGGCGGTTGTCTCCTTCCTCGGCGTCAGCGGCGGCTTGGTGATCGCCGCGATCGTCGGACCGTAAGTGTCGCGTTTTTCCCCTACGGGTAGGAAGAAGTCGACACAGGTGGGAGCCAGCGGAGAGTAAGGTCGAGGTGATGACCAACTTCACGCTCAAACACCGCGAGGAGATCGAGCGCATGGAGGGGTCGGGGGACTCCACCTGGCTGCTCGCCCGCAAGGCTCTCGGCACCACGGCCTTCGGCTACAACCTGGTCGAGATCGCTCCGGGCGGGCAGATTCCCGAGCACGACGAGGCGCAGAGCGGGCAGGTCGAGCTCTACGTGATCCTCGAGGGCGAGGCGATCATGCGGCTCGACGGGGAGGACCATCCGGCTACGGCCGGCACCTTCGCCTCGCTGGAGCCCGCGGCCACCCGCACGATCCTCAATCGCTCCGAGGCACCGGTTCTGGCGCTGCTGATCGGGGTCGAGCCCGACGGCGGCTACCAGCCGATGTCCTGGGCTTGACCTGCCCCTATAATCCCGTAACTCGTTAACCCCGTCGCGCGCCCGCTCGAAGAAGGCGTGGAACCCGGGAGGTCAAAATTGAAGACCCAGTCAGATCGCGGCGCTTGTGTGGAGCGCTACTCGCCAGAGCGCCCCTACCGGCCGCTCGTCTCTCCGCCCAGCGTCGAGGACAAAGACGCCTGCGCCATCTATGCGTCTGTCCGCAAGGACGCGACGCCGAGTCACGAACCGATCGAGCTGGCGATTCCCGCCCTGCAGAAGATGCTCCACCGCGCCGGCAACGTCGACGGCGAGGGGGATGGCTGCGGCCTCCTGGTCGACATCCCGCGCAAGATCTGGGCCGAGGAGGTCCGCACCGGCGGCCACGACCCGTCGCTGGCGACGGACGACGCCTTCGCCGTCGCTCACGTCTTCATCGAGCGCTCCCAGGACGTCGAGAGGATCAAGCACGACGCCCGCGAGCTGCTGGCCGCCGGCGGCTTCCGCGTCCTCGCCGAGCGCGAGGGCGTCGTCAACTCGCCGGCGCTGGGCCCGACCGCGCGCGAGGAGGAGCCGGTCTTCTGGCAGCTCGGCGGCCTCGTCGCCGACGCCGGGACCCGTCACCACGTCCTCTTCGACCTGATGATCTGCCTGGAGAAAGAGCTCGACGTCCACGTCCCCTCCTTCTCCGCCACCACCTGCGTCTACAAGGTGATGGGCGCGCCGAACGTCCTCGGCGAGTACTACCCGGACCTGCACGACCCGCGCTTCGAGACGATCGGCTGCTTCGGGCACAACCGCTACTCGACCAACACCTGGCCCTCGTTCAAGCGGGTCCAGCCCTTCTCGGTGCTCGGCCACAACGGCGAGATCAACACGATCCAGCAGCTGCGCCAGGAGGCGAAGATGCTGGCGGTGCCGATCCAGCCCGGCTCCTCGGACTCGCAGGACCTCAACCGCACGATCGACACCCTGGTCAGCCGCGAGGGCTTCAGCCTCGCCGAGGCGATGGAGATGGTCCTGCCGCCGATCGTCGAGGAGGTCCGTGACCTGCCCGCCGACCTGCACGCCTTCTACATGTACCTGCACCAGACGATGGGGCCGTTCGCCCAGGGCCCCGTGGCGCTGATCGCCCGTCACGCCGACGAGTGCGTCTTCTCCGCCGACGCGATGGGCCTGCGCCCGCTCTGGCAGGTCGAGACCGAAGACGACTTCGTCTTCAGCTCCGAGCCCGGCGTCGTCTCGGTGGCGAAGATGACCTCCGAGCCGAAGCCGCTGGCGCCGGGGGAGAAGGTGCTGGTCCAGATCGACCGCGCCGCGCGCAGCTCGACCCTGCATCCGCACGACGAGATGCTGCGGGTCGTCCGCGACCGCTGGCTCGCCCGCAACGGGGTCGAGGCGGTCGCCGGCTACGAGCGTGCGCTGGAGACCGGCGGCCCGCTCGAGGGCCAGGACGTCCCCGGCTACACCGACGCCGGCCCCGAGGAGCCGGTCCGGGTCTCCGACCGCGTCCTCGCCGGCTTCGGCTGGCAGCGCGACGACGTCAAACTCGTGCAGCAGATGGCCTCCAACGGGGCCGAGCCGGTCGGCTCGCTCGGCTACGACGGTCCGCTGGCAGCGCTCTCGCCCGAGCGCCAGAACCTCGCCGACTACTTCAAGGAGACGGTCGCTGTCGTCACCAACCCGGCGATCGACCGCGAACGCGAGATGGAGCACTTCTCGACCCGGACCCTGTTCGGCCGCCGCCCCTCGCTGGAGAACGCGAGCGAGGACACGGGCACGGTCGAAACCGGGTTCCCGGTGATCCTCGGCGGTCACCACGGCCTGGCCCCGCTTGCGGACAAGCCTTACCGGAAGATCGCCTGCGACCACGACACCTACCTGCTCGAGGATCTCTGGGAGGAGTTCCGCGGCCGTGCCGCCGCCGTTGACATCTCGCTGCTGGAGTCGGAGACGACGCGGGGCGCGATCGAGCGGATCAAGCAGGAGGCGGTGAAGAAGGTCCGCAACGGCTGCGAGCTGCTGGTCCTCACCGACCGCACCGTCTACGACGCCGAGCGCCGCTACCTCGACCCGCACCTGGCGACCTCGGCGGTCGACCAGGCGCTGAAGCAGTTCAAAGTCGAGGCCGGCGAAGAGAACCTGCGCCGGCGCTGCGGGCTCGTCCTGCGCGCCGCCTCGATCCGCAACGTCCACGACGTGATGCTCGCCCTTGGGCTAGGCGCCAACGGCGTCTGCCCGTACACGATGGTCGAGGTGATCTGCGTCGAGGACTACGAGTCCGACGTCGCCAACCTCTGCGCCGCGCTGCGCAAAGGGATCGAGAAAGTGATCTCGACGATCGGGATCCACGAGGTCCGCGGCTACGCGCGCCAGTTCAGCTCGATCGGGATCAAGCCGGAGCTGGCGGAGATCTTCCAGACCGAGCTCTACGCCGCCTCCGAGAAGGCCGGGGCCGGGTTCGCCGACCTCGACGAGGACACCAACGCCCGCGCCCACGCCCTTTCGGGCGACGACGCGGCGGCGAAACCGGCGAAGACGTTCCGCTTCTACCCGAAGGTCTACAAGGCGGCGATCGCGACCGCGAACGGGACCGGCACCTACGAGGAGTACTCGGAGAAAGTCCGCGACCTCGAGAAGCAGAGCCCGATCTCGATGCGTCACATCATGGCTCTGAAAGGGGACCGCGACCCGGTCGACCCGGCCGGCGTCGACGCCGGCGTCGGCCACCACGATTACCCGATCGTGATCTCCTCGATGAGCTTCGGCTCGCAGTCTGAGCCCGCCTTCCGCGCCTACGCCGACGCGGCGAAAGCGACCAACATCCTCTGCATGAACGGCGAGGGCGGCGAGATCCGTGACATGTACGGCCAGTACCGCAACTGGCGCGGACAGCAGGTCGCCTCCGGGCGCTTCGGGGTCTCGGCGGAGATGCTGAACAGCTCCTACGTCGCCGAGATCAAGATCGGCCAGGGCGCCAAGCCCGGCGAGGGCGGCCACCTTCCCGGTAAGAAGGTCTCCGAGAAGGTCGCCGCCGCGCGTAACGCCTCGCCCGGCACCGACCTGATCTCGCCCTCCAACAACCACGACCTTTACTCGATCGAGGATCTGGCAGAGCTGATCGACGAGCTGAAGACCGTCAACCCGGACGTGCGGGTCTCGGTCAAGGTCCCGGTGGTGCCGAACATCGGCACGATCGGGCTCGGGATCGCCAAGGCCGGCGCCGACATCATCACCCTCTCGGGCTTCGAGGGGGGGACGGGCGCGGCCCGCCAGCACGCGCTGCGCCACGTCGGCCTGCCGAGCGACATCGGCACCCGCGCCGTGCACCGGGCGCTGATGGAGGCCGGGCTGCGCAACCGGGTCGAGATCTGGGCCGACGGCGGCTACCGGACCGGCCACGACATCGTCAAGCTGCACTGCCTCGGCGCCAACCGCTTCGGCTTCGGCACCCTGGCCATGGTCAGCCTCGGCTGCACGATCTGCCGCGGCTGCCAGCTCGACACCTGCCACGTCGGGATCGCGACCCAGATCGAGACCCCCGAAGAAGCCGAGGCCCACGGGCTGAAGAAGTTCACCCCGCAGGAGGTCGACCGCGCCGCCGAGAGCTGCGCCCGCTTCTTCGCCTCGATGGGCGAGGAGGTCAAGCAGGTCGTCGCCTCGCTCGGTTACGAACGCGCCCAGGACCTGGTCGGCCGCTACGACCTGCTGGAGCAGGTGGCGATGAAGGACACGATCGACCTGACGCCGCTGATCGAACCGCTGGAGGAGCACCTCGACCTCGAACCGCTCGACCTGCCGGTCGCCGAGGAGGCCGAGGCACGGGCCGAAGCCGGCCTGGTGATGGCGCGGCCGATTCGGATGGAGGCCAAGCAGGCCTCGAGCCAGATCGCCGCCCTGGCGCCGGAAATCTGCTCGGGCAAGACCGTCAGCAGCCGCTTCCCGCGCGCGACCGACGCCAACGACCGCGTGCTCGGGACCGAGCTGGCGGGGGCGATTGCCCGCAACCGGATCTTCGACGGCGGTGCCGCGGGGAGCGACGACGAGGTCCTCGCGAACCTCGAGTTCGACGGCGGCTCGGTCGCCGGCCAGGGGCTTGGGGCGTTCAACTCCTACGGGGTCAACATCCGCGTCGAGGGTGGCGCCCAGGACGGCGTCGGCAAGACGATGCTGGGGGGGACGATCTCGATCCTCAAGGGCAAGGGCTCGCGCGGCAAGCGCCTCAACGGCTCGGTCGGCAAGTCCTTCGCCTACGGCGCCCAGCGCGGCAAGCTCTACGTCCAGGGCAGCGCCGACTCGCGCTTCTGCATCCGCCTCTCCGGCGCCGACGTGGTGCTGGCGGGCGAGCCCGAGCAGGACATCGCCGACAGCCGCGGCACCGTCGCCAACCGCGCCAACGCCAAGGGCTTCGCCTTCGAGTACATGACCTCCGGCCGCGCCGTCGTTCTCGGCGACATCGGCCCCTGGGCCTGCGCCGGCATGACCGGCGGCCGCGTCTACGTCCGCCACAACGCCTTCGGCATCGACCGCGCCGCGATCGAACGCCGTCTCGGCAAGGGCGCCAAAGTCGAACTCAAGGACCTCGACAACGAGGCCCTCTTCGACCTCGACGACCTCCTCAACGGCTACGCATCAGAGCTCCGCGCCACCGGCCAGGACGACGAGGCCCAGCGGGTCCTCGACCTCGCCGCCGACGCCACGAGCAACTTCCTGATGATCGTGCCGCTGAAGGTCCAGGCGGACCCGAGCATCTCGACCGAGTGAGCGGGGGCAGCGGCGAGCTGCGGCGCCTGCCCTGCGGCGGTTGACGAAGGGCGCAAATCCGCCGGGGGACGGGCCCGTGCTGCGTGGCGCCGGGCAGGGGTGGCCGCCAGCGCCGGAGGAGGCCGGGCCGGCCCCGGCTTGGACCAACGGCAGGGCCTTTCCCGCAGTCTGGCGCGATTCACTCAGCCTGGGCATGGGGGCGCTGCTGAAGCCGCCGGAGCAGTTCCCCAACACCGAGCCGGGTCGGTGGAACCACCGGCCCCCGCCCGGCTCCGATGCCGACATCGAACAGGCGGTCGGCGCAAAGGTCCACCTCAGCCAGCGGATGCTCCCTCTGTTGGGCACGGCCGACCTGGTGGTGATCGAGCCCGAGAAGGCAGCTTCGGCTCCGAGCCTCGGCGATGCCGACGAGGAAGTGTTGTACTCGGCAGAGGCGCGGCTGCCCCGCTCGCCGCTCTTCCTCGACTTCGAGGCGATCGACGGCAGTCCGATCGCTTGGACGGAGGAGACTTGGCCGCTGCCCTTCTTCCTTCGCGGAGCGCTTTGCTGGCAGCAGGGCGAACTGCTCAGCCTGATCCCGTTCGGCAGCGTCGGCAGCACCCATCCGTGGGGTGGCACCGATTATCAGGCGTGGGCGCGGTGGGTCTTCCTGCAGGGTCATTCGAGCGACTGGCCACGGCTCGGCCAGGGGGATTTCATCGCTCGCGCCAACGGCGAGGTGCGCTCTTGGGTGGACGCCGAGGCCGACTCTGTCTGCGCCCAGATGGGCAGCGTCACTTACAACCTCTGCCGCCGGGTCCTCGCGGTGCTGATGTGCCTGGAGGCGTTCCAGGTCAAGCTCGTCCCCGAGGTGGAGAGCCGCCAGGTCCGACGCCGCGCCGAGCGCAAGGATGAACGGATCGGCTTAGTCCCCGAGCGCTGGCCGATCCCGCTGCTCGACGACGGTCCCGAGGTCAAGCCCGCCGGGGCGGTGGCAGGCGACGAACCGTCGGAGTTCGCGCCGGAGGAGTCATGTCCGATCCCGAAGACCCACGCCCGGCTCAATCAGTGCCACTTGATGTGGCACGAGGCGCTGGAGGCATACTCTGTCCCCGACGCCTTCGCCAGCCACCTCAACGCGGTGGTCCAGGGGCTCCGTAACGTCACCTGGGTTCTGCGGAAAGAGTTGACGCACCGTGAGGGCTTCGGGGAGTGGTATGCGGAGTGGGAAGCGGAGATGGGGGCCGACCCCCGCATGATGTGGCTGGTCTCGGCGCGCAACAAGATCGAGAAGGAGGGGGACCTCGACGCTGCTTCGGTGGCGCAGGTGCGGGTGATCGGCAGCTGGTTTCGGGGGCCGGCGGTCGAGATGGAGGTCGAGCCGACTATCGAGGCGCACGAGCTCGCCCGTAAGGCTCAGATCGCTGGGTTGGAGAGCCGGGCGCGGCGAGAGGGGGTGCTCGAGGTCGAGCGGCGCTGGACCGTGGAAGAGTTTGCCGGCGACGAGATCCTCGACGTGCTGGCCCACTGCCACGGGGTGCTGAGCAGGCTGGTAGCGGCGGCACATAGACGTTGGGGGGAGCAGGAGAAGCCGTGCGCCTTGAACGCGGAGGGTATCTGCGAGGGCACTTCGACGACGGCGCATCCGAGTGGCCGGCTCCCCTGCATGGTCGCCAGCCGCGGCGCCCGGACCGTCCGCCGGGACCTCGCCTCCGGGACGCTGGTCGAGATGGAGGTGCTGCCACTCGGCGGCCCTAGGATCGAGCCGGAGGAGATAGCGGAGCGGTATG
>Ga0307300_10000003_pt1 | contig 64901 bp, 63 predicted proteins | sample ER_DNA_181_FD_194492 | JGI IMG/M metagenome (GOLD analysis project Ga0307300, IMG submission 194492) | Bulk soil microbial communities from the East River watershed near Crested Butte, Colorado, United States - ER_DNA_181 | ecosystem: Environmental > Terrestrial > Soil > Floodplain | place... | reverse complement strand
CCGGCCCCGGCGACGCCGAGGGCTTCCCACTGGTCGGCCTCGGCGAGGTCCAGCTGGGCCTGCCGACCTGCTGGGACCAGTGGTTCCCCGAGGTCGCCCGTGCCTACAGCCTCGAGGGCGCCGACGTCCTCGTCTACCCGACCGCGATCGGCTCCGAGCCCGACCACCCCGAGTTCGACACCCAGCCCCTCTGGCAGCACGTGATCGTCGGCAACGGCATCGCCAACGGCGTCTTCATGGTCGCCGTCAACCGCATCGGCACCGAGCCGCCCCTCACCTTCTACGGCTCTTCCTTCATCTCCGACCCCTACGGCCGCATCCTCGCCCAAGCCCCCCGCGACGAGCCAGCCGTCCTCGTCGCCGACCTGGATCTAGACCAACGTCGAGACTGGCTAGAGCTCTTCCCTTTCCTCACCACGAGGCGCCCCGACGCCTACGCCAGCCTGGCGGAAGAGGCGACTGAGCTTCAGAACGAGTAGCTGGGGGAGGGGGCCGGTACTCCTCCTCCGGAATTGACCTCCCCTCCGCTTCGCTCCGGGGAGAACGTGCTGCGGCTTCGCCGCAGATCTCAGATTGCATATCGCCGAACATTCCTCCGGAGGAGTACCGGCCCCCTCCACGAGACGCGTCTGCCAGGGACTGTTGAGGCCGCGTCCGTTTTTGACCCCACTCCGCTGTGCACAAAATTGGATGCGCCGTGTGGTCCTTCGGCGTCCTGCTGAGCTCGATCGCGGAGGGAGCCAGTGGGGGTCGTGAGGTACTCAGCATGGAGCCGCGCCGCAGACCCTTGAGGCGTTAGCCGGCGGCGCCCATCGCGGCGGAGGTGCTCCGAACGACCCCCACCGGCTCCCTCCCTAACCGCCCCCGCTTGCTCAGCTCGGCGCCAGCGCCTCGATCGTCTCGCCGAGCTTGTCCGGGGTCGTAATCGGGGTGAGGATCGGGAGGGTGATGCCGCCGGCGACGAATTCGCCGAGGCGCTGCTTCATCTGCTCGGGCGTGCCGAAGATGAACATGTCCTCGATCAGCCCCCAGGGGGCGGCAGCGGCGGCGGCCTGGCGGTCGCCCGCCTCCCAGGCCTCGACCATCGGGCCGATCTGCTCGCCGAAGCCCATCCAGCGGTAGAAGTCGGCGTAGACCGGGACGGTGATGTAGGAGGAGAACATGAAGCGGGCGAGGGGCTCGACCTGCTCGCGCTCGCCGGGGATGCAGAAGAAGCGGCAGAGCAGCTCGAACCCGGTCGGCGCCCCCTGCAGCTGCGCGGTCACCTTCGGCAGGCCCGAGAGGGGGAGGAAGTTGGTGAAGGCGCCGGCGGCGCGCTCGACCGCCAGCTCGAGCATCTTGCCGCGCAGCGCCGCGAGCACGATCGGCACCTCGAAGCGGGGTGCCGTTTCCAGCTTGAAGCCGGTCTCGCTGCGCTCGCCGCCGAGCACCGGGTCGAGGAAGTTGAGGGTTTCCCGCACCTTGCTCAACGGCCGCTCGAAGGGGATCCCGTTCCAGCCTTCGACGATCCGGTCCGAGGAGGAGCCGAGGCCGAGCATGAAGCGGCCCTCGGAGGCGTCGCTCAACGCCACCGCCTGCTGGGCCAGCAGCGCCGGCCCGCGCTGGAAGACGCCGACGATCCCGGTCCCCAGCCGCACCCGCTCGGTCCAGGCGGCGCTCAGCGCCAGCGGCGTGAACCCGTCCGGCCCGGCCGTCTCGCCCGTCCAGAGGTCGGTGTAACCGGCCGCCTCGGCGCGGCGGACGTGCTCCTCGTGATCAGGGAGCGTCAGTCCCGGCAACGGCAGCGTCAGGCCCCAGCGATCCATCGATGGGGACCCTATCGCCGTCCGGGCGCTCGTTGCGAACCTCGAAGCGGCGGTTCGGCGACCAGCTGCTGAAGAAAGAATCGGCGTCCTGGGCGCTGAGCGGCCGGGTGAAGAGGAAGCCCTGGCCGTTGTCGCACTCTTTGTCGCGGATCAGCGTCAGGTCCTGCGGCCGCTCGATCCCCTCTGCCGTGGTCTCGATCTCCAGCGCTTTGCCGAGCTGGACCAGGGTGTGGAGGAGGATCTCGTTCTCACCGCCGTCGGCCAGCTGGGAGACGAAGGAGCGGTCGATCTTCAGCACGTCGACCGGGAACTGGCGCAGGTGCGAGAGCGAGGAGTAGCCGGTGCCGAAGTCGTCGACCGCGATCTTCACCCCGACCTCCTTCAGCGCGCGCAGCCGCCGCGCCGTTTCCTCGGCGTCGGACATCAGCGTCGTCTCGGTGATCTCCAGCGTCAGCGCCTCCGGCGCCAGGCCGCTCGCCGCCAGCGCCACCTTGACGTCGTCGATCAGCGCGTCGGTGTCGAGCTGCAGGGCGGAGACGTTGACCGAGAGGCCCATCGGCCGCCCCTCCTGCTGCCAGCCTGCCGCCTGCGCGCAGGCCTCGCGCAGGACCCAGGCGCCGACGTCGACGATCAGCTTCGAGTCCTCCAGCAGCGGGATGAACTCCTCGGGCTCGACCACCCCGCGGCCCGGGCGGCGCCAGCGGATCAGCGCCTCGACCCCCGTCGGGGTCATCGTCTGCAGGTCGAAGGTCGGCTGGTAGACGAGGAAGAACTCCTCGTTGGCGAGCGCGGTTTGCAGGTCCATCTCGGTTTCCAGCCGCGCCTGCACCTCGTCCTCCATCCCCGACTCGAAGACCAGGTAGCGGCTCTTGCCGCCCCACTTGGCCCGGTACATGGCGATGTCGGCGTCGCGCAACAGCTCTTCGGCCGAGTCGCGGACGCCGGTGGCGATGCCGATGCTGGCGTTGACGTGGACCAGCGTCTCGCCTTCCGCGCAGAGCGCGAAGGGCTCGCCGAAGGCTTCCAGCAGGCGCTCGGCGATCAGCTCCGGCCCGGCCGCCAGCGAGAGGCCCTCGGCGACGACGACGAACTCGTCGCCGCCCATCCGCCCGAGGGCGTCGGTGTCCCGGATCACGCCCTCCAGCCGTTCGGCCACGGCGCAGAGCAGTTCGTCGCCGACGCCGTGGCCGAGCGAGTCGTTGATCGCCTTGAAGTTGTCGAGGTCGACGAAGAGGGCCGCCACCGGTTCCTGGTTCTGGCGCGAGCGCCGCAGCGTCTGCTCGATCCGGTCGAGGATCAGGGTGCGGTTGGGCAGCCCGGTGAGGGCGTCGTGGGTGGCGAGGAAGACGAGTTCCTTCTCGCGGCTGGAGAGTTCCTCGTGGGCGCGCTGGCGCTCGTCCTCGAAGGACTGGCACATCCGCACCAGGGTGACGTCGAGGCTGCGCTGGACCATCGCCCGCGCCGTCGCCAGCGTCTCCCCGGCGAGGCCGAGGTCGGCGGCGCTCTCGCCGAGCACCTCGAGGGTGCAGTCGCGCCAGCGCAGGCAGCGTTTCGTCACCTCGTTCAGCGCCGCCTCCTGCTGGGAGGCGAGCTGGGCGAAGATCCGCCAGGACTCCTGCCCGACCTCGCGGGCGACCGCCTCGCCCTCGCCGGACATCCAGCGGGCGACGGCGACGGTGGAGACGGTGCCGACGTCGTGGAAGCTCTCTTCGACGACCTTCGCCAGTGTCTTCGACGACTGTTCCGAGCGCTGCATCATCCGCGCCACCACCTCGTCGGTGCGCGCGCTCAGCTCCTGCCCCAGCCTGGAGAGCTCGCCGGCTTCCATGGATCGCGCATCGGCCCTCCGCTCAGAAGTCTTTAGCGAAAAATCCACTCCTGCACGGATTTCGATTGGGCCAAATGTCCACGCCCTCGGCTTCATCCCGGTTCCGACTTCAAATAGGCTCCCGCCCACATGGGGTCCACCGATCAGGAGGCCGGGACCGCCCGCTCGGCGGCCAAGCCCGACCGCAACCTAGCTCTCGAGCTCGTCCGCGTCACCGAGGCTGCCGCCCTGGCCTCCGCCCGCTGGGTCGGCCGCGGCGACAAGATCGCCGCCGACCAGGCCGCGGTCGACGCGATGCGCCACGTCCTCGACTCGGTCTCGATGGACGGCACCGTCGTCATCGGTGAGGGGGAGAAGGACGAGGCGCCGATGCTCTACAACGGCGAGGGGATCGGCGACGGCACCCCACCGACGGTCGACATCGCCGTCGACCCGCTCGAGGGCACCCGCCTCTGCGCGCTGGGGATGCCGAGCGCGATCGCCGTCATCGCCCTGGCCGAGCGGGGGACGATGTTCGACCCCGGCCCCTGCGTCTACATGGAAAAGATGGCGGGGGGGGAGGAGATCGCCGACCTGCTCGACCTCGACCGGCCGCTGCCGGAGACCCTGAAGCTGATCGCCCAGCGGAAGGGCGGCTCGGTCGGCGACGTGATCGTGGTCATGCTCGACCGCCCGCGGCACGAGCAGGCGATGAAGGAAGTGCGCGAGGCGGGCGCCCGGATCCGTCTGATCACCGATGGCGACGTCTCCGCCTCGCTGCTGGCGGTGAGCGAACGTTCGCCGGTCGACCTGCTCTGGGGAATCGGCGGCACGCCCGAGGGCGTGATCTCCGCCGCGGCGTTGAAGTCGATGGGCGGGCAGCTGATCGGCCGCCTCTGGCCGCGCAACGACGAGGAGCGCTCGGCGGCCGTCGAGGCCGGGTACGACCTCGATCGGGTGCTCACCGCCGACGACCTCTGCTCCGGCGACGACGTCTTCTTCTCCGCCACCGGCGTCACCGACGGCGACGTCCTCCAGGGGGTCCGTTACCGCGGCCCCGGCGCGACCACCGAGTCGCTGGTGATGCGATCCCGTTCCGGCACTGTGCGCCGGGTCCACGCTCGCCACGACCGCAGCAAGTTGCGCGAGATCATCGGCGAGCGTTACGGCTGATTTTCCGCTGCCCGGGTAGCTGGGCTGAGTGATCGCGGTCGCCGGAGCAACTGGGTACCTCGGCGGCCTGCTGTGCAGGCGGCTGCAGGAGGAAGGGCAGGAGGTGCGGGCGCTGGCCCGCCATCCGGAGCGGGCGGGGGATCTGAAGGACGCCGGCTGCGAGTTGGTTGGCGCCGACGTGCTCGAGCCGGAGACGCTCGCCCCGGCGCTGGAGGGAGTCGAGGTCGCCTACTACCTCGTCCACTCGATGGGTCGCGGCGCCGACGGCGACTACGCCGAACGCGATCAGCTGGGGGCGGAGAACTTCGCCGCCGCGGCGGCAGCCGCGGGCGTGAAGCGGATCGTCTACCTCGGCGGCCTGGGGGAGGGTTCGAAGCACCTCGACAGCCGCCACCGGACGGCCGAGACTCTGCGGCGCGGCAAGGTGCCGGTCGTCTACTTCCGCGCCGCCGCCGTGCTCGGCGCCGGCAGCGAGTCCTTCCGCACCGCTTTCTACCTGGTCCGTCGCCTGCCGGCGATGGTGACGCCGCGCTGGGTCACCACCCGGACCCAACCGGTGGCCGTCGGCGACGCGATCGCCTTCCTCGCCGCGGCGGCGGACCTGACGCTGCCGGTCGAGCGGGAGATCGAAATCGGCGGACCGGACGTGACCACCTACGGCGGCATGATCGACGAGATTGCCCGGGCCCTCGGCCGCAACCCGCCGCTGCGGATCACCGTGCCGCTGCTGACCCCGACCATCTCCTCCTTCTGGATCGGCCTGGTGACGCCGGTCGATTCCGGCGTCGCCAAGCCGCTGATCGAGGGCCTGGCGACGGAGACGGTGGTCGACGACCCCTCCGGGATGGAGCTCTTCCCGGACGTCGAGCGGACGCCGCTGCGGCAGGCGCTCGCGGCGGCTCTGGCCGAGCGGGCTTAGCCCGCCGCCCGTCGCTGCTCGGCCCGCGCCACCTCTTCGCCGACGAAGGGGACCAGTAGTTCGTAGGTGAGGTCGGGCAGCAGGCGCGGCAGCTCCGCCGCCTTGCCGAGCACGACTTCCTCGTAGATCCGGGCCATGATCGCCCCCACCGCAAGGCCGGTCGCGCGCGAGAGCTCCGGGTCGGGACCGTCGTCGCCGAGGCCCTCGTCGAGGAGCTTGGTGAAGCGGGCGTACTCGCTCTGGAAGATCGCCCGGAAGGCGGGACCGACGGTGCTCAGCTCGACCAGGACGAAGCGGGCGGCCTGGGGATCCGCCGCGAACCACTCGAGCGTCACCTCAAGGGCTTTGCGGACCCGCTGGGGCCAGGGAACCGGCTCGGAGTAGGCGGCTCGCACCTGCTCCTCGAGCGCGTCGACGAGGATCTTGTGCGCGGCCAGCATGCAGTCGAGCTTGTCGTCGAAGAGTTCGTAAAAGGTCTCGCGCCCGACTCCCGCCTCGCCGAGGATGTCGCCGACGGTGGTGGACTCGTATCCGTTCCTGGCGGTCACCCGCACCACCGCCGCCAGCAGCCGCTCCCGCTGGGAGCGCTCGACCAGCTCCCGCGGCAGCCCGTGCCGGCCTCGCGGCAGGCGCCACTGGCGCAGATCCTCGGTGTTGTCGCTTACCGCGATGCGGCGCCGCCGATCTCGGTCTTGGCCGCCAGCCGGGACTGCCGCAGCGCCTCGTCGTGGCCGCCGAAGGGGCTGACCGCCAGGTAGACGATCTCGGGCAGCAGCTCGGGCAGCAGCTCGGGCTTGCCGGTGGCGATCTGGTTGAGGATCAGGACCTGAGCCTGCCCGAATGCCAGGCGCGGATCGGTGTGGGCCTGCGCCCGGCCGCCCCCGCTCCAGAGGGCCTCGAGGGCCGGCACCGTCGCCCTGCGGTAGCGCTCGATCACGACCGGGTCGACCGCCATCGCGTCGCCGGCGAGCATCTGCGCCAGGCCCGGGCGCGCCGCCAGCGCCTCGACGACGGCGGTCGCCGCCATCCGCGCCGCCTCGCCCGGGGAATCGCCCGGGGAGTGGGACGCCGCAGCCACCCCCTGGAGCTCGGCGATGCAGAAGTCGATCGCGGCGTCGAAGCAGGCCCGCTTGTCCTCGAAGTGCTTGTAGAAGGTGGTGCGGGAGATGTGGGCGCGGGAGACGATGTCGCTGATCGTGGTCGCCGCGTAGGTCTTCTCCGCGCAGGACTCGATCATCGCGTCGACGATGCGCCGGCGCTGCGACTGGCTGGTGAGGTCGATGGGAACGGTCGGACGCAGGACGTCGCGGGAGGCTTCAGAACTCCGCTCTCGTTGGATCGCCATGGATCGTCCACCCCTATGCGTTGGCTGGACGGCCAGTCCAAATTGCCGTCTTGATTCCCGCCCTAGGATACGACAGTTTTTAACTACTGGAGGAAAGGGCCTTGAACGCTGGCTCTTTCGGTCACTTCTCGTCGCAGCCCTCGCAGGGGCGCTCCAGCGTGGAGAAGTAGGGGAGTTCGCCGGTGTCGTCGTACTCGAAGCGCAGCGAGTTGATCACCGCGCCGACCATCAGCGCCAGGCTGAGCACGTAGAACCAGAGCAGGGCGATGAGGATGAAGCCGAGCGTCGAGCCGAAGCGCGAGAGGCTGGACACGTTGGAGAGATAGATGGGGAAGAGCCAGTTGGCGAGCCCTGCGCCGAGGGTGACGAAGAGGGCCCCGGGCCAGACCGCGCGCCACGGCATGTGGCCTTTGGGCACGGCCCAGAAGATCACCGAGCAGATCCCGAAGGTGACCAGGAGCGCCGCGACGAGGAGCAGGAGCGTGTCGATCGCCTTGATGTCAGAGAGGCCGAGCGGGAGGCGATCGGTGCTGTTGACGACCCCGCTCTCGAGGGTGGGGACGAAGATGCTGGCGGCGATGAAGAGCAGGACCACGACCAGCATCGCGAAGGAGAAGCGCTTCTGTTCGACCCAGCCGCGGCACTCGACGTGGTAGATGCGGCAGAAGGCGGTGTCCATGGCGCCCCAGAACGAAGCGCCGATCCAGAGCGAGCCGGCGAAGGCAACGATCCCGATCGTCGCGGTGTTGTTCTCGATCCGGTTAAGGGCGTCGGTCAGCGTCTGCTGCTCGGTGTGTGGGAAGAGGCGCTGGAGGTCGGCGAGGACGCTGCTCTCGACCCCTTCGATCTTCAGCACCTGGCCGAAAACGAAGAGGACCAGGAGGGCGAACGGGAAGACCGCCAGCATCAGGTTGTAGGCGACCATCGCCGAGAGCCCGGTGACGTTCTCGCGGTAGGCGCGCTGCCAGAAGGCGCGCAGCCAGGGGGTCGGATGGCGGAGGGAGTCGGGCATTGACTTCACAAACTGAAGCGAGTACCATGCGAACAGGCGTTTGACCTAGGTGCAGACGTCGCCCAACTGGGCACAATGACGATGTAGACGCTACTTCGCGGACCAGATCTCTCGGGTCCGTTTTTTGTCGGTCCGGCGCGACTTTCGACTCGCGACGGTATTTCATCGCCAGGACTAAACATCGACCGCAAGGGAACGAGTAAGAACGGATGCTGGTAGCAGAGCTTCAGGAACTGGACGAGGTCAAAAACCTGATCAATCGCGGGCAGCAGCTCGGCGTGCTGACCTTCGGCGACATCGCCTCCGCCGTCTCCGAGGTCGATCTCGACGAGTCTGACGTCGAGGACCTCTACGGCCACCTCGAGAAGTCGGGGATCGAGCTCGTCGAGGACATGGACCCGGCGCAGAAAGCCGCCGCCGAAGCGCTCCCCGCCGACACCGGCAAAAAAGGCCGCCGGCGCCAGAAACAGGCGCTCGACCTGAAACCGGACATGACGACGGACTCCCTGCAGCTGTTCCTCAAGGACATCGGCAAAGTCCGCCTCCTGACCGCGGCGGAGGAGGTCGAACTCGCTAAACGTATCGAGCGCGGCGACCTCGACGCGAAGCAGAAAATGGTCGAGTCGAACCTGCGCCTGGTCGTCTCGATCGCGAAAAATTACCGCAACCAGGGCCTTCCCTTCCTCGACTTGATCCAGGAGGGGACGCTGGGCCTGGTCCGCGCGGCGGAGAAGTTCGACTACCGCAAGGGGTTCAAGTTCTCCACCTACGCGACCTGGTGGATCCGCCAAGCGATCGCCCGTGCGCTCGCTGACAAGGCGCGGACGATCCGGATCCCGGTCCACGTCGTCGAGAAGCTGAACAAGATCGGCCGCGCCGAGCGCAAGCTGGTCACCGAGCTGGGCCGCGAGCCCACCCCGGAGGAGATCGCCGAGGTGACGGGGATCGATCCCGAGGAGGTCGACTCGATCAAGCGCTCCGCCCAGGCCCCGGTCTCCCTCGAGAAGCCGGTCGGCGACGAGGAGGAGTCCGAGTTCGGCCAGTTCATCGCCGACGAGAAGGCCGAGAGCCCGTTCGACCGGGCCGCGGACCTGCTGACCAAAGAGGCGCTGAAAGAGGCGCTGGAGAACCTCTCCTACCGCGAGCGCCGCGTGCTCGAGCTCCGTTACGGGCTCGGCGGCGAGCACCCGCGGACCCTGGACGAGGTCGGCCGCACCTTCAACGTCACTCGCGAGCGGATCCGCCAGATCGAGAACCAGAGCCTCAAAAAGCTGCAGTCTTTGGGCGAGGCCCAGAAACTGCGCGAGGTCGCGTAACCAGGATTAAGTGATCGGGCATCCCGGCCGATATCGGTCGGGATGTTCGAGATCGACTCAGCGCTGCGAAAGCTCATCGAGCGGGAGGGGTCCGACCTGCACGTGAAGGTCGGGGTGCCTCCGACGGCCCGCATGCACGGTGAGCTGGCTCCCTTCGAGGGCTACGAGCCGCTGCGACCGGAGGACACCGAAAAGGCCTTCCAGGACATGGCCGAGGTGCGGTCGCTGACCGAATTCGAGGAATGCGGCGAGGCCGACTTCTCCTACGCGATCAAGGGCCTCTCGCGCTTCCGCGTCAACGCCTTCAAGCAGCGCGGCTCGATCTCGATCGTCTGCCGCGCGATCCCCTTCGACATCCGCTCGGTCGACGACCTCGGGTTGCCGCCGGTCGTCACCAAGCTGGCCGAAGAGCAGCGCGGGATCATCCTCGTCACCGGCACCACCGGCTCGGGCAAGAGCACGACGCTGGCGGCGATGATCGACCACATCAACCGCACCCGGACCGATCACATCGTCACCCTCGAGGACCCGATCGAGTACCTGCACCCGGACAAAAACTCGATCATCAACCAGCGCGAAGTCGGCTCCGACACCGAAAGCTTCGCCCGGGCGATGCGCCGGGTCCTGCGCCAGGACCCCGACGTGATCCTGATCGGCGAGATGCGAGACGAGGAGACGGTCCGCACGGCGCTGTCAGCGGCCGAGACCGGCCACCTCGTGCTCTCGACCGTCCACACCCTGGATGCGACCGAGACGATCAACCGCATCGTCGACTTCTTCCCGCCCCACCTCCAGCACCAGGCCCGGGTCATGCTCGCCGCCACCCTCAGGGGCGCGATCGCCCAGCGCCTCGTCCCCGACGTCAGCGGCAACGGCCGCGTCCCCGCCTCGGAGATCCTCATCGTCACCGGCCGCGTCCAGGACCTGATCATGAACCCGGAGGAGACCGGCAAGATCACCGAAGTCATCGCCGAGGGCGAGTACTACGGCATGCGCACCTTCGACCAGTCGCTGATGCACTACGTGATGGAGGGCAAGGTCACCGAGTCGGTCGCCCTCGAGTTCGCCTCCAACCCCCACGACTTCAAATTGATGCTGGCGGCGGGCGGCCAACGGGCGAGCGGGATCGAGCAACTTGCACCCGCTACCGACTAGGACGGGTGTCCAATTGAGGGTCGACGACAGAGCGTGGCCCTCAAGCCCGGACACCGGGGTGACGATGAGATGACGCGAATGACCGCCATCGACCGCTTCATCCTGCTGGTCCGCGATCTTCGTAGGAGCGAGCGCGGGATCGCCGTGCCGACGGCACTGATGGCGCTGGTCGCGACCTTCGCGATCTCCAGTGTGGCCGTGATGTCCACGGTCGACGTCCAGCAGGGAACGAGGCGGGACCACAGCTCCAAGGAAGCGATCGCCGCCGCCGACGCCGCCGCCAACATCGCCCTGCTCCGGCTCAACCGCTACCTGCCCAGCCTCAGCGTCGCCCATCCCTGCGTCGGCCCCAACGGCGAATACCAGACCGCGGTCAGCGGCTGGTGCCCCGCGACCACGACCGAATCGGTCGGCGGCGCCACCTACAGCTACGTGGTCAGCGCCTACGCGGGGACCGGAAAAGCGTTGAACGTGGTCTCGGTCGGTTCCTCCGGCACCGTGCGTAGGCGGGTCAACGTCGCCTTGACGACGAATGCCGGGAAAGGCGTCTTCGCCGACGAGAAATTCATCGGCCAGGACGAAATCAACGTCAAAGGAAACTTCAAAATCGAAGCCGACATCGGCACCAACGGGGGCATCACCCAGAGCGGCGGCTCGGGAACGATCTGCGGCGACGAGCGCCACGGGGTCGGCAAAAGCGCTCCCACCCCGAGCTGTTCGGGCGTGAAAAGGGAAGAAAACCGCGAACTGCCGCCGATCGTCCCGCCGGCGAACCTCGCCACCGAAAACGCCAACTGCCTGCTGTCCCAGAAATGCACCTCGGGCCCTTACGTCGGCCAGAGCGACACCTGGACCAAACAGAACCCTTGGACCTCCAGCTCGCGGGTGATCAACGTCGGCAGCAACGGGACGCTGACGATGAACGGCGGCGACTACTTCATCTGCAAGCTCGAAATCGGCCCGGGGACGGTCTACATGTCGGCCGGCGCGCACGCGCGGATCTTCATCGACACGCCTGAACACTGTGGTTTGGCGTCGGGCGCGACCCAGGTCGACATCGGCGGCAACGGCAACCTCGTGTCCAGTGCATGGAATCCGAAACAGGGCACGTATGAAATCCCCCAGATCTACGTGCTCGGCAACGGGGCGGTGAAGATCGGCGCCAATTCCGGGACCAACCACCTAATGCTCTACGCGCCGCAGAGCAAAGTCGATCTCGAAGGCGGGGCCGAATGGATTGGGATGTTCGCCGGGAAGTCGATCACCCTCAACGGAAACCCGTACTTCAGGTCGGACCCGAACATCAAAGAACCGAACATCACCTACGCCGGTCGCTTCCTGCGCTCCCGCTACGTCGAGTGCACCGGCGCCACCGCCTCGCCGCCCAACGCCAGCTGCTGATACGCGCCGCGGGCGGTCCTTCGCGACGCTCAAGCTTCGGCCTTCCGCAGCCGAATGGTTCATAGGAAAGAGCGCATGAGAGAGAAGCTGAACGACAACCCGATGGCTCAGATCGCCCTCGTCGGCGTCCTCCTGGTCGTCGCCGCGGTCTTCCTGCTCGGCAAAGCCGGCGGTGGCGAAGCCGAAGAAGAAGAAGGCGGCTCGGCTGCCGCGGACGCCGCGGTCGCGGCCGTCGCCGCCGAACTCGAAGCCGGCCAGCAGCCGCTGCGGCTGCCGGCTCCGGGCAGCGGGCCGGGCGCGATCCCGCCGCCGCCGCGCGCCGTCGTGGACGCGGTCGACTCCGGCGACACGGTGGCGATCCTCTTCGTCCGCGACGGCGGCATCGACGACCGGCTGGTCAAGGAAGCTGTCGGCAAGCTCGAAAACTTCGGCTACGTCGCCACGTTCGTCGTGCCGACCCATCAGATCTATCGCTACGTGTCGATCAGCCAGGGGGTTGACCTCAGCCGCGTCCCGGCCCTGGTCGTGATCAGGCCCAAGAACCTCAGCCAGCAGTACAACCCGGCCTCGGTCCATTACGGCTTCCAGAGCGCGCAGGCCGTCGTTCAGGCGGTGGTGGATGCGCGGTATCACGGCGGGACCCTTCCCTACCACCCGTGAGCATGGACTCCAGGGACTTCCCGAGCCACCTGCGGCCGGTCCCCACCTCCGGAGATTCCACCGCGCCCGCGCTTGATCCCGAGTCGCCCGGGACCCCCGGCCTGACGCCGCCGCAGACCCGCGGCCGCTCCAGCGGCTTCGTCACCGACGTCATCGTCGACCTCGGCTACGTCGGCGACGAACGGGCGCGGCAGGCGATCGAAGAAGCGCGCACCGCCGGGCGCCCGCCCGAGCGGCTGCTGCTCGAGCAGGGTGCGATCAGCGCCGACCAGTTCTCCCGTGCGGTGGCCGAGCGCTACGGGCTCGACCACATCGACCTGACCGGGTACCAGGTGGACATGGCGGCGGCGAACCTCGTCTCGGTCAACAGCGCCCGCCGCTACCAGGCGATCCCAGTCGGCTTCGTCGACAAGGAGACCCTGCTGGTGGCGATGGCGGATCCGACCAACGTCCTCGCGATCGACGACATCCAGATCGCCACCGGGCTCGACTGCCGGGTCGCGGTCGCGGCGGAGGAGGACGTCGAGGCGCTGCTGGGCAGGCTGAACACGCTGCAGAGCGCCGTCTCCGAGGCCACCGACGAGGAAGACGAAGCCGAAGACGATCTTGCCGAGGTCGCCGACATGCAGGTCGGCGCCGAAGACGCGCCGGTGATCAAGCTCGTCTACAGCATCCTCGGCCAGGCGGCGGGGGAGGGGGCCTCCGACATCCACTTCGAGCCCTCCGACGACGAGATGCGGGTGCGATTTCGCGTCGACGGCGTCCTCCGCGAGGCCGCTCACGTGCCGAAGCGGATGGTCAACGCCGTCGTCTCGCGGGTGAAGATCATGAGCGACCTCAACATCGCCGAGAAACGGGTGCCGCAGGACGGTCGCGTCAGCGTCAACGTCGAGAACCGCCGGGTCGATCTGCGTATCACCACGCTGCCGACCCAGAAGGGCGAGGGGGCGACGATCCGCATCCTCGACACCGACAACGCCAAGCGTTCGCTCGACGACCTCGGGATGGAGGGATCGGCGCGCGAGCGCTTCGAGCAGTCCTTCCGCCAGGCCTACGGCGCCGTGCTCGTCACCGGCCCCACCGGCTCGGGAAAGAGCACCACCCTCTACGCCGCCCTCGGCGACCTCAACCACGTCGAGAAGAAGATCATCACGATCGAGGATCCGGTCGAGTTCCAGATCAACGGGATCAACCAGATCAACGTCAACCGCAAGGCGGGACTCGACTTCGCCACGGGGTTGCGCTCGATCCTCCGCGCCGACCCCGACATCGTGATGGTCGGCGAGATCCGGGACGGCGAGACCGCGCGGATCGCGATCGAGGCGGCGCTGACGGGGCACATGATGCTCTCGACCCTCCACACCAACGACGCCCCCGGCGCGATCACCCGCCTGACCAAGATGGGGATCGAGGCCTTCCTGATCGCCTCCGCGGTCGACTGCGTGGTCGCCCAGCGGCTGGCGAGGAAACTCTGCAGCCACTGCAAGCGCCGCGCCGTGATCCCGATCCAGGCGCTGGAGGAAGCCGGCCTTCGGGCCGCGGCCGAGCTCGAGGCCTACGAGGCAATTGGCTGTGCCCGCTGCAACCAGAGCGGCTACAAAGGCCGCGTCGGCCTCTACTCCGTGATGGCCCTGAGTGAGCGGATCAAGGAGATGGCCGTCGCCCACGCACCGGAGGCGGAGATCGCCACCGCGGCCCGCGAAGAGGGAATGTGCACGCTGCGCGAGGACGGGGTGGAGAAGGTCCGAGCTGGGCAGACGAGCCTCGAGGAGGTCCTTCGTGTCACCGCTTAAGGAATCGGCCTAGAAGGTCGATCAAGAGCCCATGAACTTCGACTTCTCCGAGGTGCTGCGCCGCATGGTCGAGGCGCGGGCCTCGGACGTTCACCTGACCGCCGGCTTTCCGCCGGCGATTCGCGACAAGGGGAAGATCACGCCGATGGACGGCTTCCCCGTCCTCGGCACGCAGGACACCCGTGAGGTCGTCTACAGCATCCTCAACGACGACCAGCGCAAACGCTTCGAGACGCAGAAACAGCTCGACTTCGCCTACGCGATCCCCGGGGTCGCCCGCTTTCGCGTCAACTGCTTCTTCCAGCGCGGCGCCGTCAGCGCCGCCTTCCGGCTGATCCCGCAGGACATCCCGGCCCTCGATTCCCTGGGCGTCCCGCAGGTGCTGCGCGAGCTGACCCAGAAACCGCGCGGCTTCGTCCTCGTCACCGGCCCCACCGGCTCCGGCAAGAGCACGACCCTGGCGGCGATGATCGACGTGATCAACCGCGAGCGGCAGGACCACATCCTCACGATCGAGGATCCGATCGAGTTCCTCCACCAGCACAAAAAGTCGATCGTCAACCAGCGCGAGATCGGTTCCGACGCCGACGACTTCTCGCTCGGGTTGAAGGCCGCCCTGCGAGAGGACCCCGACGTGATCCTGGTCGGCGAGATGAGGGACCTGGAGACGATCGCAACCGCGCTGACCGCAGCGGAGACCGGCCACCTCGTCTTCGCCACCCTGCACACCCAGTCGACCGCCCAGACCGTCGACCGGATCATCGACGTGTTCCCGCCCCAGCAGCAGGGCCAGGTCCGGGCCCAGCTCTCGATCGCCCTGCAGGGGATCGTCACCCAGCAGCTGCTGCCAACCGCCGACGGGATGGGCCGCGTCGTCGCCACCGAGGTCCTGGTGCCGACGCCGGCGATCCGCAACCTGATCCGCGAGGGCAAGACTCACCAGATCTACGCCGCGGTGCAGACCTCGGGCGCGATCGGGATGCAGACGATGGATGCCGACCTGGCGCGCCTCGTCCGGGCAGGGAAGGTCAGCCGCTCGCTAGCCGAGCAGCGCTCCTCGGTGCCGGAGGAGCTCAAACGCGTCCTCGGCGGCGAGGAGGCGGTCATGCCCACCGCGATGCCCGACTACGCGAGCGCGCCGCAGGCGCCGCCCCAGCCACCTTCCTACGTTTCGGGGGGCTAGGCCGTGGCCACCACCACCTTCACCTTCCGGGCGATGGACGTCGCCGGCACTGCGACGGCGGGGGAGCTCGAAGCCGACTCAAAAGGGCAGGTCTCCGAGCAGCTGCGCCAGCGCGGCCTGATCGTCCTCGACGTCAGCGAAAAAAGCAACCCGATCAAGATCGAGGACATCATGCGGCGCTGGAAGAGCGTCGACATGCGCGAGCTGGCGGTCTACTCGCGGCAGTTCGCGACCCTGGTCGCCTCGGGGATGCCGATGCTGCGCACCCTCCACACCCTCGAGGAACAGACCCAGGACGAGGAGATCAAAGAGGCGACCGCTTCGATGCGCGAGGACGTCGAAGCCGGCAGCACCCTCGAGCAGGCGATGGAGCGCCATCCCCGAGTCTTCGACCGCCTCTTCCGGGCGATGGTCCGCTCCGGCGAGCAGTCGGGGCGGCTGGAGGAGGCGCTCGATCGGATTGCCTTCCAGGTGGAGAAATCCGACGCCCTCAGGCGCCAGGTGAAATCGGCGATGATGTACCCGGCACTGGTCTTCGGCTTCGCGATCGTCGTCCTGGTCGCGATCGTGATGTTCGTGATCCCGGTCTTCGCCAACATCTTCAAAGAACTCGCCGAAGAACACCCGGACGAAGCGAGCGGGCTGCCACTGCCCACCCAGTTCTGCGTCAGCCTCTCGGGCCTGCTGACCGGCTACTGGTTCATCCTGCTTCCCGGTCTCGTCCTCGGCTTCTGGCTCTTCTTCAGGTGGAAGAAGACCGAAAGCGGAAAAGAGCAGTGGGATCGGATCACCCTGCGGCTGCCGTTCAAAATCGGCGACGTGATCCAGAAGGTGGCGCTGGCCCGCTGGTCGCGCACCTTCTCCGGCTCCGTCTCCTCCGGCGTGCCGATGCTGCAGGCGATCAAACTCACCGGCGAAACCGCCGGCAACGTCGTCGTCGAGAAGGCGATGGAGGACGTCTACAAGTCGGTCAAGACCGGCGGCTCTCTCGCCGGTCCGATCGAACGCCACGACATCTTCCCGCCGATGGTCGGTCACATGGTCGCGGTCGGAGAGGAAACCGGTCAGCTGGAGACGATGCTCTCCAAAATTGCCGACTTCTACGAGGCCGAGGTAGACGCCAAGGTGAAGGCGCTCACGGCCCTGATCGAGCCGGTGATGATCGTCTTCGTCGGCGGCATGGTCGGTTTCATCGTCATCTCGATGTACCTGCCGCTGTTCAGCATCTACGAAAAGATTCGCTGAACCTCTCATCGGTTTTCGAACGCCTCTTTGGACGAGGCGTCCAGAAAACCGACTTTTCGGCTTACGGCACCCCAATTTCAGGGATCAAGTCTCAAGTCAGGCGGCCGATGAGGTGGAGGTGATGAATCTGCCAGTGCTTCGGTGCCAAAGGCAAACTCGCTGCGAGGCGGGGGCGCAAAGCTGTCGGGACTCCTCTGGAGTCGGCCGGGCTACCACCGGGGTCGACAGACACCACGTGGCTTCATGCGACGGGGCTCTGGCGCAAACGATTAGGACCATAGGAGGTCACTAATGTTTCTCCAGAATCTCCGGGCCAAAGTAGGCGCCCGGCTCAACGGCGACAGCGAGGCGGGCTTCACCCTGATCGAGCTCCTCGTCGTGATGCTCATCCTGGGAATCCTGGCCGCGATCGCGCTGCCGGCGTTCTTCAACCAGAAAGACAAGGCCGGCGACGCCAAGGCCAAGGAGTACGTCCACTCCGCGCAGGTCGCGATGGAGACGTGCTCGACTGATCACAACGGCAACTACTCCGAATGCGATCAGGCAACGCTGGAAGAAATCGAGCCCACCCTCAGCAATGCCGAATTCTCCGAAGTGAGCCCAGAAGAAGACGGTTACACCATCTTCATTGAGGGCAGCAAACCGACCCAGCTCTTCGGGGTCGAAAACGCCAGCGGCACCCTGACCTTCCCCTGCGAAGAAGGCGGAGTCGGCGGTTGCCCCAGCACCGAACTCTGGAACGAATAGTTCAGAGCAAGGGCTGAGAAGTGATCGCGAAGGGCGGGCCATTGCGGCCCGCCCTTTGTGCATTTCGGCCAGCTAGCCCAATCGGCCTAAACGGATGCCCCCCACCAGCCGATACCTGATGGCAATGCTTCCCTTTTGTCGCTTTTCGATCAGCGCAGCGGGCTTCCGCCGCTTGCTCATCCTCTCGATTCTGTTGGTGTGCACCGTGACGGCGCCGAGCGCCCTTGCCGCCCCTGCCTTCTACGACGGCAACTCGGCCGACGGCTCGACCGCGGTCTTCAGCAGCAAAGAGCAGATGGTCCCGGGCGACACCGACCAGGAACTCGATGTGTACGTGCGAGAATTCGACGGCGGGCTCGGCGAATACCTGACCCGCGAGGTCTCGATCGGGCCGAAAGGCGGCAACGACGCCCAGCCTGCCACTTTCGACGGGATGTCGAGCGACGGCAACGAGGTCTTCTTCTCGACCGCGGAGCCGATGGTTCCCGGAGACACCGATCAGGCGGAAGACGTCTACCTCCGCGACCTGGTCCAGAACCGGACCGTCCTCGTCTCGCAGGGGAGCAGCGGCTGCGCCGGCCAGGGCTGCGGCAACCGGGCCTTCGTCGCCAGCTTCCTCCCGGGAGGAGTGGCCCCGGACGGAGGAGTTGTCTTCTTCGGCACGAGCGAGCGGCTCGAGGCTGCGGACCAGGACAGCGCCTTCGACGTCTACGTGCGCGATCTCGGAGCGGAAATGACCCGGCTCGTCTCCGTCCCCGACCCGAGCTGCGTCGCCTGTGGGGACGAAGAACTCGACGCGCAGTTCCGCGGCACCGACGACAGCGGCAGCCGGGCCTTCTTCACCAGCGGTGAAAAGCTCGCGAGCGCCGACGCCGATTCCGGCGAATCGGACATCTACGTCCGCGACTTGGGGGTGGGGGGGACCACCGCGCTGGTTTCGCTGCCGGGGACCTGCCCGCCCGACCTCTTGGTCGGCCAGAACTGCGAACCGTCCTACGGAGGCGCGTCCGCCGACGGCTCCCACGTTTTCTTCGAGACCAACGACCGGGTTCTTCCGGGCGCCGACACCGACAAATCCCAGGACGTCTACGACTGGTCCGCAGGAGCGGTCGCGCTCGCTTCGACCGGGCCCGACGGCGGCAACGGGGAATTCAACGTCACCTTCGCGGGCACCACGCCGAACGGCGGGACCGCGTTCTTCGAGACCAGCGAGTCCCTCCTCTCCGTCGACGCCGACTCCGCGCAGGACGTCTACCTGCGCTCCGGCGGAACGACCTCTCTCGTCTCGGCGGGAGAAGCCGGCAAAGGAAGCCTCGCCGTCCCGGCCTCCTTCGAGTGGGTCTCGGTCTCCGGTCCGCAGGTCGTCGTCTTCACCACGGCCGAGCCGCTGGTCGCCGAAGACACCGACTCGAGCAAGGACGTCTATACCCGGTCGGGCGGGACCACGACGCTGATCTCGATCGGGCCGGACGGCGGCAATGGGGAATTCAGCGCGATCTTCGCCGATGCGGCCGAGGACGGCTCGAAGATCTTCTTCACCACGACCGAGCCGCTGGTCGCCGAAGACACCGACTCCAGCCAGGACGTCTACATCCGCTCGGGCGGCGAGACCACCCTCGTCTCCGGCGGTCAGGTCGGCGGCAACGGCCCCTTCTCGGCCGGTCTGCGTGGGGTCTCGGCCGCGGGTTCCCGCGCCTTCTTCACCACCCAGGAGCGGCTTACCGTCGACGACGACTTCGCCGGCGAGCCGGACGTCTACGGCTGGACCGAATCCGGCACCCTCCTCGTCTCGGTGAAGAACTCGCCCGACCTGGTGATCGGGCCGCCGCCCCCCGCGCTGGAAAAAACCGACCCGACCTCCCCAAACCCGTCGACGACCCCGGCGATCGTCGGCCAGGCTGCCTCGGGCTCGCTGGTCAAGGTCTACAAGACCGCCGACTGCTCCGGCGAACCGGTGGCTCAGGGGACCGCGACGCAGCTGTCCAGCCCCGGCATCATCGTCACCGCCGCCTCGGGTGCGACCACCAGCTACAGGGCGACGGCCGAAGCCGAAGGCGTGGTCTCCGTCTGCTCGACGGCGATCTCCTACAAGCAGGAAGACCCGCCCCCGCCGCCGACGGAAGAAGGATCCGGCGGTGGCGGTGGAGGAGGCGGTAGCGGCGGGGGAACCCCGACCGGCGGTGGGGGAACCGGCGGCACGGGCACGAAAAACGGCGGCAAAGCTCCCGGCGGCGGCAAGAACGGCATCGTCTACGTCGTGCCGCAGCTGAAGATCACCTTCGGCCCGACCTTCAGGACCCGCAAGCGGCGGCCGGTCTTCCGTTTCGCCGACCTCACCGGTCAGCCGGGCACCACCTTCTTCTGCCGTGTCGACAAGCGCCCCTGGAAAGGGTGCACCTCACCGACGAAAGTGAAAAAGCTGAAACTCGGTCGCCACGTCTTCGCGGTGAAGGCGGTCAACGCCGTCGGCGTAGCCGCGCCGCGTCCGCTCAAGCGCGCCTTCAAGGTGGTGCGCCCGTGATCGCCCGGCTGCGCAGGCCCAAGGGCGAGGGTGGCTTCACCCTGGTCGAGCTGCTGGTCTCCTCGGCGATGGGAGTGATCGTGATGGGCGCGGTCGCCTCGCTGGTGATCAGCGCGGTGCGGGAGCAGCCGAAGATCAGCAAAGAAGTTCAGAACGTCAGCAACGCCCGCTGGATGCTCGAACGCCTTACCCACGAACTCCGCAACGGGAAAGAAGTCAAAGAAGGGACCGCGAGCAGGATCTCCTTCGTCGGCTACGTCCGCCGGACCACCTGCGGGGGAAGCACGGCGCTTGCCGCTTCCATCCCGTCGATCGAATGCCGGATCACCTACGAATGCTCGACCACCTCCTGCACCCGCAAGGAGACCATTCCCAGCGTCTCCATCGGAGGAGTGGCGAAGCCGATCTTCAGCGGCCTCGCCAGCAATCAGATCTTCACCTACGCGCCGAATGCGACCAACGCCACCACTGCCACCTACGTAAAAGCGACGCTGCGCCTGCCCGATCCCACCGACGCCGGATCTCCGCTCGTGATTTCGAGCGGAGCCAGCCTTCGCAACGCCACTCTGGGGTTTTGATGAGCCGCCGCCAGCAGAGCGAAGCCGGTTTCACGATCATCGAGGTCCTGGTCGCGATCCTGATCGTCTCGATCGCGGCGATGACGACTTTCACCCTGATGTCAGCGGCGGCCCGCAATTCGCAGCGGGCCGAGGCCAGCCAGGTCGCGCTCGATTACGCCGAACAGGAACTCGAGCTGCTGCGCAGCATGGAAGACAAAAACCTCGCCCTGACCGCGTCACCCTCCACCTCGACCAACCCCAACAGCCCCAACAGCCGGGTCAACAACGGGACCTTCGCGCTCGCGCGGCAGCCGCTCGGCAGCTACCGCAACTTGGTCGTCAACGGCGGCAGCCTCTACGGCGGCGGGCACGTCACCGGCGGCACCGTCAACCCCGGGCCGACCAAATTCACCAGCGGCGACGTCAGCGGCCGGGTCTACCGGTACATCGTCTGGCGCAACGACGAAAAATGCACCGAAGCGAACTGCCCCGGCAAACAGGACTACAAACAGATCGTCGTCGCGGTGCGCCTGGACACGCCCCCCAACCAGGCGGCGGAACGCGGCTACGTCGAAGTGCAGTCGAACTTCGTCAGCCCCACCGACAACAAAGAAAACGATCCGCTCGCCGGCGCCAGCGGCAAAGTCGTCACCGCGCAGCAGTTCTTCCTCACCGACACGCCGTGCTCGGCATCGGGTTCCACCTCGCGCCAGGAAGCGACCGCCAACCACCTCCTCCACAACACCCTCGGCACCTGTGCCAGCGGGCTGCACACGGGAACGACCAAGGGTGCGCCGGACGCCCTGCTGCTCGGCAGCCCGCCCGACCCCGATCCCGCTGACATCAACAACCCGCTCAAGTACGACTACGCCAACGACTCCTACCTCGACACCTCCCCTGACGCAGGCGTCGGCGTGCAGATTCGCAAAGACGACACCAACGGCTGCCACTACACCCCGACCGGCACGACCAATCCCGAGTCGCAGATCCACCGCTGGGTGACCGACCCGATGGCCGAAAAATTCGTCCTCGAAGGCAAGGTGACGCTGGAAGTCTTCACCCAGTCGATCAACAAAGCCCAGTCCTCGGGAAAACTCTGCATCTACCTCTTCAAACGGCACGAAGTTGGGTCGCCGCCGGTGGCGACCGACACGATGCTGACCGACTCCCTCGGCGGGACGCCCTACTGGACCTATTACGAATCGCCGATCTGGACGACCGAACTGAAAGCCAAAATCCTCACGATGACCCTCGGTGGAACGCCCTACACCATCCCCGCCGGCGACCGGCTCGGGGTCGCCTTCAGCGTCGAACGGCAATCGACCCCGGCTGACGCCCTCTCCTTCATGTACGACCACCCCCAGGCGCCGACCCGGATCGAGGTCGACACCAGCACGCCGATCGACGGGGGCTGAGCCTTGACCGCAGCGCTGGTTCTGGCCTTCGTCGGAGGGCTGATCTTCGGCAGCTTCCTCACCGTCGTCGCTCACCGCGTGCCGCGGGGCGAATCGGTCGTCGGGGGGCGTTCCCACTGCCCCCAGTGCGGCGCCCAGATCGCCGCCTACGACAACGTGCCCGTCATCTCCTGGGCCCTGCTGCGGGGTCGCAGTCGTTGCTGCGGGAAGCCGATCTCGCCTCGGTACCCGCTCACCGAGCTCGCCCTCGCGACGCTCTGGACGGCAACCGTTGCCGTCCTCTGGGACGACCCGGTCGAAGTAGCTCTAGGGCTCGTCTTCGTCTTCACCCTCCTGGCGGTGACGCTGACCGACCTGGAGCGGCGGGTGATCCCGAACAAGATCCTCCTCGCGGCTGCGATCGCGGGGGTGGCGATCGCCACCATCGGCGATACCTCGAGCCTGCCGGAGCGGGTGCTGGCGGCCGTGGCCGCAGGGGGCATCCTCTTCCTTGTCGTCCTGGCCTACCCCCGCGGGATGGGCCTCGGCGACGTCAAGCTGACGGCGCTGATGGGCTTCTACCTGGGACGCAACGTCGCCCCCGCGGTCCTGGTCGCGCTCCTGCTCGGCTCGGTCGTCGGCTTGGCGATGATCGCCCGCCACGGAGCGGCCGCTCGTAAGCAGGCGATCCCGTTTGGTCCCTTTCTTGCAGTCGGCGGCATGGTCGGCTTGCTGGCTGGGGATCAGCTGGTCGACCTGTACCTCTCGACCTTCTCCTAGTTTCAGGTAGTTGCACGGCAAAAGTTTTTGGCGGAATCTGCCGATTCAGGGAATGCGCTCGGCACCAGAGCAAATGCCATTCCCATGCAACTGACGAAACCGATCACTCTCCCGAAGCCCTCGCTGGGCTCGCTCGGCGCCCTGCGCCGGGGCAGCAAGAGCGGCGGCCTCGCCGGCCTCAGCATCGAGGCCGGCAGCGTCGCCGTCGCTGGCGTCGCCGTCAACGGCAGCACCCAGCTCACCGCCTCCGCAGTGCAGCCGCTGCGGCCCGGGGTCTTCCACGAGGGCGAGGTGATCGACCCCAGCGGTCTCACCGCCGCCGTCAAGGAGCTCTACTCCGGTAACAAGCTGCCGAAGCAGGTGCGGCTGGGGATCGGCAACCAGCGCGTGATCGTCCGCACCCTGCGACTGCCACTGATCGAGGACCCGAAGGAGATGGAGGCGGCGATCCGCTTCCAGGCCCAGGAGCAGATCCCGATGCCGCTCGACCAGGCTGTGCTCCAGCACCAGGTGGTCGGCGGCGTTCCCGCCGAGGAAGGCGCCGTCCCCCAGGTCGATGTCGTGGTCGTAGCCGCCCGCCGCGAGATGGTCGCCTCCTTCCTCGAGCCGCTGCGCCGGGCAGGCCTCGAGCCCGCCGGCATCGACCTTTCCGCCTTCGGGATGATCCGGGCGCTGGCGCCGCTGGTCGCGCAGCCGGCCCCGGCCGAGGACGGCACCCCGGCTTCCCGGGAGTCGGTCCTCTACTGCAACGTCGGCGACGTGTTGAACCTGGCCGTGGCCCGCGGCCGCTCCTGCCTCTTCACCCGCGTCTCCGGCACCGGGCTGGAGGCGATCGTCGCCCGTCTTTCGACCGAGCGCGCCCTAAGTCCCGAACACGCCGAGCAGTGGCTGCTCTACGTCGGCCTGGAGACTCCGCTCGCCGGAATCCAGGGAGACCCCGAGACCGTCGCCTCCGCCCGGCGCGCGAACGAGGAGGGGGCGGCCGCGATGGTCGACGAGCTTCGCCTCTCCCTCGACTACTACCGCGCCCTCGAGAGCGCCGTCCCGGTTTCCCGCGTCGTCCTCTGCGGAACCGGCAGCGCCATCGCCGGCCTCGCCCCGGCGATGGAAGAGCAGGTCGGCCTGCCGATCTCGGCGCCGCGTCCGGCGGCGCTGGGCGGGCTCGACGAGGCCACCGCGGCTCGACTGGTCCTGCCGATGGGCCTGGGACTGGAGAGCTGAGGCATGCGTCCGATCGATCTGACTCCATCGGAGATGCGCCAGGGCGCTCGCGCCCCGATGCGCACCGGCCCGATCCCCTACATCCTCGTCGGCGCCCTCGTCGCCGTGCTCGCAGGCGTCGCCCTGCTGGTCACGACTGGCAACCAGGTCTCCGAACGGAAGACCGACGTGGCGGAGCTGAAGCGCGAAGACGCCGCCGCCAGGCAGGAGGCCCGCCGGCTGGCGCCCTACGTCCAGTTCCAGACCATGCACGAACAGCGGCTGGCGACGGTCTCCAGCCTCGCCGACAGCCGCTTCGACTGGGAACGCGTGGTCCGCGAACTCTCATTGGTCCTTCCCAAGGACGTCTGGCTGACCGAACTGAACGCTTCGGCTTCCGGTGAAGCCGAAGGGGGAGACAGCGGCCTGCGGGCTTCGATCGTCGGACCGGCGATGGAACTCGAAGGCTGCGCTCATGGCCAAGAGTCCGTTGCCCGCTTCGTCACCGTGCTGAAGGACATCGACGGAGTCACCCGCGTCGCCGTCGCCTCCTCGGAACTGCCCTCGAAGGGCGAAGGGGAAGCGTCCGCGGCAGGCGGGGAATCCGAAGGCGGCAGCGAATGCCGGACCCGCAAATACATCGCCAAATTCAGCATCGTCGTCGCCTTCGACGCCGCCCCGGTCCCGGTCACCGCCGAAGGCGAAGCCGAAGCCCCGGCGGCCGCGACCGAAACCGCCGAAACGACGTCGACTGAAACCGAATCGACGGAAGGCGAAGAAGGATGAGCCAGAGCAACCGCATCATCGTCGCCATGCTCGCCGTCGTCGTCCTCGCGATCGCCTTCTGGACGCTGCTGCTCAGCCCGAAGAAGGAAGAAGTCACGAAGCTCGACAAGCAGGTGACGAAACAGGAACAGCTGCTTGCGGCCCACCAGGCTGAAGTCCAGCGCGGTGTCGCGGCGCAGAAGGTGTTCCCCAGCTCCTACCGGGATCTCGTCGTCCTCGGCAAGGCCGCTCCCGCCGACGACGACACCGCCTCGCTGATCGTGCAGCTGAGTCGCATCGCGCGTCACTCTGGGGTCCGCTTCGAGACCTTCGTCCTCGCCCCCGCCAGCGGCGGCGAATCGGAAGCGCCCGAACCGGTCGCGGCGCCGGCGCCCGGGGAACCGGCGGCTTTCGCCCCGCCGACCGAGGTCGCCGCGTCGACGATGCCGATCGGCGCCTCGATCGGACCGGCCGGACTGGGGGTGATGCCGTACACGCTCACCTTCAAAGGCAACTTCTTCAACGTCGCCGATTTCATCCACGGGCTCGACTCGCTCGTGCAATCGAACAACGAAAAGGTCGAGGTCACGGGTCGCCTGATCACGATCAACAGCTTCAAACTCACCGAAGACACGGTGAAGAAATTCCCCGCCCTGGAAGCCGAATTCACGGTGACCACGTTCCTAGTGCCGCCCGAACAGGGCGTCACCGCAGGGGCCACCCCGAGCAGCCCCTAACCCTCGACCACCCAGGTCTCGACGACGACCGGAGGGACGCCGTGAAGCGGATCGGCCCGGAGCTGAAGATGCCGAAGTTCAAGGGCGGCGAGACGAAGGTCCCGCCATTTCTCGCGGACCTCTACTACGACGTCCGCGACCGCAGGCTGCTGCCGGTGATCCTGCTGATCCTGGTCGCGATCGTCGCCGCACCCGTGCTGCTCAAGGACGAACCGGAAAAGGCTCCGGCGCCCGTTCCGCCCGCCGCCAACCCGGGCATCACGGACACCTCCGCGAATACCCTCACCGTCGTCAAATCCTCGCCCGGGCTGCGCGACTACAAGGAGCGGCTGCGGCATCAGCAGCCGTCGAACCCGTTCAAGCAGCACTACACCGGCCCGGTGCTGAAGGGCTCCGAACTGAACGAAGCCAGCACGACGACGACCTCGACGGTCGAAGAAAGCTCATCCGGCGGCTCGGAAGGCTCTTCGGGCGGCACCGTCACGACGATTACGCACCACAGGCTGATCTTCTTCGCCTTCGCGATCAAGGTGCGGATCGCCAAGGCGCGGACGAAGCCGGACGGAACGGTCGAAAAGTCGGAGCCGGAAGACCGCGAAAAAGTGCTCGCGCCGTCCCCGTTGCCGAGCGAAAAGGATCCGGTCGTCACCTACATGGGACTTGGCGACAAGGGCCACAACCCGCTCTTCATGGTCTCCGAAGAAGTGAGCGCAGTCTTTGGCGAAAACAAGTGCATCTCGGGCACCGGCCGCTGTCAGCTGATCGAATTGGAGCCCGGGATCCCGGGGATCTTCGAATACGGCGAAAACAACGTCCGCTACAAGATCAACGTCCTCAAGATCGTCCCGGTCGTCACTCACGAATCCTGATCCCAGCGCCGTTCGCTCAAAGCTTCAGTAAATGAAGCCTTGGCGCTACACTTGCTGAAGCGAGATCGGTTGATCGCCCGTCTCCCTTTGACCATGAGTGCCGAGAGCAACTCAACCTGCCCCGTCTGTAAGACCGCCGAAGTCGTCTGCGGCAAGTGGACGCTGCTGCTGATCCGCGACCTGGCCGAGGGCAGTGCCCGCTTCTGCGAGCTCGAGCGCTCGCTGGAGGGGATCAGCCCGCGGACGCTGTCGCTGCGGCTGCGGGCGCTGGAGGAGGAGGGCATCGTCGAGCGCCACACCTACCCCGAGGTGCCGCCCCGGGTCGAGTACGCGCTCACCGCCAAGGGCAAGGCCTTGGTCCCCCTGGTCGAGGACATGCGCAGCTACGGCATGCGCTGGCTGCTGGGTGACGCGGCCGACGCGCGCCAGCCCGCCGCCGTTTAGCTGGCCAGCGCTTCTGCAAGCGTTCGTGCAGGCGCAGGAGGGTTCGTGCCCGGGCTGAAGCCTGAGCCGTGCGGGACTTCCTTCTCAACGAATCGATCAAGCGCCTCGCAACCGAGGCCGCGACGCGGCTGAGCTCGATGGTGGCGATGGGGGAGGAGATTCCCTTCGACGTTGCCGCCGACGCGGGCGACGATTCGGCCTTCTACAGCTACGTGCCGATGACCGGCCGCTACGTCAGCGACCACGCCGAGGAGCTGCGGGGGCTGCCGAGCTTCGAGACCGCCCGCGACGCGACCGTGGAAGCAGGCCTCGCCGCCCCGTACCTGGAGGCGCGGGGGCAGGGAGTTCCCGCCGATCCCGGCGCCCGGGCCGAGCTGATGCTGATCACGTTCTTCGCCGAGCTCTGGGACGGATCGGCCGGCTTCGCGCTCGACCGCGAGCGCCTCGAGGCGGCGCTGGCCACTCTCGACGCCGAATCCCGCGACGCCGACGACGCCGAGGTGTTGATGGTCCCGCTGGTCGGGCTGCGGATGCCGATGCCGCGCCTGCAGCTGCCGCACGACGTCCGCATCGTCCGCGCCGACTCGATCGAGGCACCGGTCGAGGCGATGCGCAGCGAGGGCATGGGCCGCGCCGCCTGGGAGCCGCAGTACCTGGCGATCGCCGAGCAGGACCCCGAAGAAGGGGTCGAGAGCGCGATGCAGCAGCTGCGCGAGCTGATCAGCGTGATGAGGATGTTCAAGGGCGGCGGCATCGGCCTCGGCCCCTACGCGTTCGCCCCCACCGGCGAGGGCTGCTGGCGGCGGATCGCCACCGGCGCCCCGGCGACGCGCCCCGGCGGCTACCGCCTCAGCGAGGAGGAGGCCGAGGAGCTGATCGACTTCTGCGCCGCGCTGGAGGCGCGGCCGGACCCCGACAACGCCCTCACCTGGGCGGTCGGCCGGTTCGAGATGGGCTGCGAGCGCCCCACCGCGCTCGAGGGCCTCAGCGACCACCTGCTGGCGATGCGCGCCGTGCTCGAGGGCCACGGCCCCGTCGGCGCCTCGCTGCCGCTCCGCGCGGCGGCGCTGATCGCCGACGAGGGCATGGACCGGATCGAGGCCGGCGAACGGGTCGAGGAGGTGCTCGGCTTGGAGCGGGCGATGATGAACGGCCGTCCCGTCGAAGGCGCCGTCGCGCTCGCGACCTGGCTCGAGGAGAACGCCCGCAGGCTGCTGCGCCAGGCGGCGCTGGGGGAGCTCGGCAACGACCTCAGCACCGTCGCCGACGAGACGCTGATCGTCAGCGGCCTCGCCGAAGGCGACGCCGAGATCATGGTCTCCGTCGATGAGCCGGCGCCGGAGCCGGACCTCGTGCCCGAGCCCGAGTCGGAGGAGATCTCGATCGAAGCGGTCGAGCCCCTGCCTTCCACCGAACTTCAACTGCCCGTCGACGAACTACCGGAGGAGGAGTACGTGGAGCAGGAGACCCGCATCATGGAGCCGGTCCCGGCCGCAGACGAGATCAGGATCAGCGCCACCCCCTGGCTCGAGGAGGTCTCCGACCCCCGCGGCGGCGAGACGATCGACTGGCCGGCCGACTCCGACCGCGACATCCAGCACCGCGAGAAGATCGACACCCCCCGCGTGCGCCACCTCTTCCCGGTCCCCGAGGACGCCGACTGGGAAGTCAGCCACCTCGAGTTCGAGTACTCGCGCAACCGCACCCGCTAGCGGGGATCAGGCTCTGCCCGCTGCCATCTCTACCCGCTCCTCGGCGGTTGCGAAGAGGTAGCGGTCGATTTCGGTGAGGCCGTGGAGGTCGTGGACGTCCTCGTCGAGGTAGGGGACGCGGATCACGCAGCTGGTGCGGAGCTCGCCGGCGAGGTGGTCGATGTTGCGGGCGTCGCGCTCGGCGAGGGCCTGGTAGTCGGCGAAGTTGTCGGCGACGCGCTTGGCCAGCTTCTCGTCGCCGAGCTTCTCGGCGAGGGCGGTGGGGAGGTCGTCGGCCTCGGCGTGGAGTCCATCGGTCGGGTAGTGGACCTTGTTGACGATGACGCCGCCGAAGGGGAGCTTCGCCTCGGCAAGTTTGCGATGGAAGTAGACGGCCTCGTCGATCGGCTCGCCCTGCGGACCGCAGACGACCAGGAAGCAGGTCTCGGGATCGGCGAGGAGCTTGTTGACGCGCTTGGCGCGGGCCTGGAAGCCGTCGACCATGCTGCTGAAGGCGTTGAAGAACTCGGCCAGGTCGGCGATCAGGTCGAACCCGACGAGGCGCTTGAAGACGCCGAGGGCAACGGAGACGCCGCGGCCGGTCACCTTCGCCGCCAGCCCGGTCGGCTTCATGAACACGCGCAGGGATTTCCCCTCGATGAACTGGGTCAGCCGTTTCGGCGCCTCGAGGAAGTCGAGGGCGTTGCGGGTCGGCGGCGTGTCGAGGACGAGGAGGTCGAAGCCGCCCTCGGTGTGCAGCTCGAACAGCTTCTCCATCGCCATGTACTCCTGGGAGCCGGCGAGGGCGCTGGAGATCTGCTGGTAGATCCGGTTGTTCAGGACCCGGTCGCGGGACTCCTCGTCGGGCGCCTGGCGTGCGATCAGCTCGTCGAAAGTCGCCTTCGCGTCGAGCATCATCGCCCACAGCTCGCCCTTCATCTCCACGCCCTGCTCCTCGAGGAGGGCGGGTTCGACGCGGCGGGCCTCGTTGCCGAGTTCCTCCAGTCCGAGCGAGTCGGCCAGCCGCTTCGCCGGGTCGATCGTCAGCACGCAGACTTTCAGCCCCTGCGCTGCCATGCCGGTCGCGATCGCCGCCGAGGTCGTCGTCTTGCCGACTCCGCCGGAGCCGGCGCAGATGCAGATCGACTTGCCGTCGAGGACTTCGTGCAGAGAGGCCATCAGCCGAGCTTCCCGGCCAGCCTGCGCGCCGCCTCCACGTCGAGCTCGGGCTCGAAGAGGAAGGGCAGCGTTTTCACCGGGGCGCTGACGCCCTTCTTCAGGCGGGAGAGCTGCTGGCGCTGGGACTTGGCCCGGCCGTACTCCGAGAGCGCCGCCCGCGCCGCCGCCTTGGCGGCGCCGTCCTCGCTCTCGGCCAGCGCCGAGAGCACCTCCGCCTCACTCTTTTTGAACCGCTCCGGGTAGAGGCCGTTGAGGTAGACGCGGTCGACGGCGACCCCGACCTCGTCGCGCAGGTCCTTCTCCAGCGAGACCGACTCGTTGACCGGCATCTCCTCCGGCAGGGCGACGATCGCGGTGCCGGTGTGCTCGTGGTCGGTGATGAAGCGGTCGAGCTGCTGCGCCTGGGAGTGGATCGGGCCGACACGGGCGATCGAGGCGAAGGTGCGCGGCGTCTGCAGGAAGCCGACGCCGTGGCCGGTCGCCGGCGCGTCGACGATCACCAGGTCGTACTTGCGCCCGCTCTTGACCTTGCGGTCGAGCTGCGCCAGCTCCCAGATCTTCCCGATCGTCACCAGCTCCTTCAGCCCCGGGGTCGCGGCGGCGAGGTAGCTGAAGATGCGGCTGCGGAAGAGCATGTCCCGCATCGCCCGCACCTTCAGCTGCAGCAGCACGTACTCGCGCATCGACTCGTCGGGGTCGATCGAGATCGACCAGAGGTTCTCCTCCATCTCCACCTCGTGGAAGCCGACGGCGGTGTGCTCGAAGATCCGCGAGGCGTTCTCCTGCGCGGCTACCTCGCAGACGATCGTCCGCTTGCCTTCGGCGGCGGCGCGCAGCCCGAGAGCCACCGCAACCGTCGTCTTGCCGACACCGCCCTTGCCGGTGACGATCACGAGTCGCTTGTCTAAGAGATCGGGGATTGACTGATTCCTAGCAATTTCGAAGGGCGGCAGGAAAAGCGGGGTCTCATACGAATATCCGCGCAATGGGATTTCTAAGCCGCAAGAAGCCAAAGCCCGCTCCCGTCGAGGTCCATGAGGAGCAGCCGATCGTCGACGAGCTCCAGGAGATGGAAGACGCCGTGCCTGAGCGTGCTGGTGATTCGCCTCGGGACGAGGGCGCTCGGCCCGCGGGTCCTGTCTCCGATACCGGGCTCTCCCCCTCGGGAGAGTCCTCGGCATCGTCGCCACCCGCGGGAGAGACCGTCGAGAAACGGTCGTCCGAGGTTGAGGTTGAAGAAGGGCCGTCCGAGGTGGTTGAGGATGAGCCTGCTCTCAATGCCGAGGTCGAGGAGTCGCCTGAGGCTGAGGGGGATGGGCGGATGAAGGCGATTGACTTGATCGCGCCGACCCGGCTCGACTTCCTGGCCGACAAAGAGGCGGCCGAGCAGGAGCCGGTGAAGACGGCCGAGGTGATCGCCTTCGCCAACCAGAAGGGCGGGGTCGCGAAGACGACGACGACGCTGAACCTGGCCGTGGCCTTCGCCGAGTCCGGCTACCGCGTGCTCTGCATCGACCTCGACCCACAGGGGAACCTGACGATGAGCCAGGGGATCGACCCCGACAAGGTCGAGAAGAGCCTCTACGACGTGCTCGTCAACGACATGCCGATCTCCGAGATCATCGTCAAGCGGGAGATCGACATCGCCGTCGCCTCGATCGACCTCGCCGGCGCCGAGATCGCGATGAGCACCAAGATCGGCCGCGAGCGCTCGCTGGAGAAAGCGCTGAAAGAGGTCCACGGGAACTACGACTTCGTCTGCATCGACACGCCGCCGAGCCTCGGCCTGCTGACCATCAACGCGCTCACCGCCGCCAACAAGGTGATCGTCCCGGTCCAGTGCGAGTACCTCTCGATGCGCGGCCTGGTCCAGCTCCAGAACACGCTGCGGATGATCCAGGAGAACCTCAACCCCGACGTCAAGATCGAGGGGATCCTGCCGACGATGCTCGACTCGCGGACGATCCACGCCAAGGAGGCGATCGAGATCCTCGAGGAGAACTTCGGCGACCTCGTTTTCCAGTCCCGGATCAAAAAGGCGATCAAATTCGCCGAGGCTCCGGTCAAAGGCGCCTCCGTGCTCAAGTACGATTCGTCTTCGAGCGCCGCCAACTACTACCGGGATCTGGCGAAGGAGGTTCTGTCCCATGGCTCGCCGTAACAAGCGCGCAAGCATGCGCGAGGGACCGCTTTCCGACCTGTTCAAGTCGACCTCCGAGGACGCGCCGATCGATCCGCCGGAGGCGCCCCGGTACGGGCGCGAAGATCCGGCCGAGGCGAAAAAGCAGCAGGACGAGGGGGATCGGCCCGCGGGTCCTGTCTCCGATCCCGGGCTCTCCCTGCCGGGAGAGTCCTCGGAATCGTCGCCACCCGCGGCAGAGGCGCAGCAGGCTGACCTTCCCCTTCAACAGGAAGAGGCACCCACCCTCTATGACCAGGAAGGGATCGAGAGCTCGACCGAGTCGGCTCCCGAGAGGTTGAAAAGAGTTTTCAATGAGGAGCCGCTGCCGCGACGGGAGCAGGAGTTCTCGACCGAAAACCCGCGCTACGGGCGCGACGAGCCCGCTTACGAGCCGCCGGGAAGCGGCGAGCCGCACCAGCCGGTGATCAAAGTCGTCGGCGTCGGCGGAGCCGGCGTCAACGCGGTCAACCGGATGGTCGACGCTCGCATCCCCGGGGTCGAGTTCATGGCCGTCAACACCGATCTGCAGTCGCTCCAGCTCTGCGTCGCCGACGTCACCGTCCACATCGGCGACGAGCAGACGCGTGGCCTTGGCGCTGGCGCCGACCCCGAGGTCGGCCACCGCTCCGCCTTCGAGGAGCAGGACAAGATCAAGCGCCTGCTGAAGGGCTCCGACATGGTCTTCGTCGCCGCCGGCGCCGGCGGCGGCACCGGCTCGGGCGCCGCCCCGGTGGTCGCCCGCCTCGCCCGCGAGGTGGGAGCGCTGACCGTCGGCATCGTCACCAAGCCGTTCAGCTTCGAGGGCAGCCGCCGCGGCGAGATGGCCAACAAGGGAATCGAGGAGCTGGCGGCCGAGGTCGACACCCTGATCGTCGTCCCCAACGACCGCCTGCTCGACGTCCTCGACCAGCAGACCTCGATGGTCGAGGCCTTCAAGGTCGCTGACGACGTCCTCCGCCAGGGCGTCCAGGGCATCTCCGACCTGGTGACGCTGCCCGCCGTGATCAACCTCGACTTCGCCGACGTCCGCTCGATCATGTCCGAAGCCGGCCGCGCCCTGCTCGGGATCGGGATGGCATACGGCGACGATCGCGCCATCCTCGCCGCCGAAAAAGCGATCTCCTCACCGCTGCTGGAGACCTCCATGGACGGCGCCCGCTCGATCCTGCTCTCTATCACCGGCGGCGCCGACCTCTCGCTGGTCGAGGTCTCCGAGGCCGCCAAGGTGGTCGGCGAGGCCGCCCACCCGGACGCCAACATCATCTTCGGCGCCAACGTCGACGAGGAGCTTTCCGAGCAGATCTGGGTCACCGTCGTCGCCACCCGCTTCGACGGCCGCACGCAGCCGCAGCGCCGCGCCGCCGAGCCGACGATCCGGCGCACCAAAGACGCCGATGCCGGCCGACGTGGCCGCGGCGGCGATCGCGAGCTCGGCATCGACGTCCCCGAGTTCTTGCCCGGGTAGCGGCCCCTCCCTTGACTGCGGCGGCGGTTGGGCGGCTGCAAACCTTCGCCTGACGGCGTCCTCGTCTGCCTAAATAGCCCTGCTATTCAGGCAGACTGCGTGCTTGCCATGCTCGGTTTTCGCTCGCCCACCCACCACCTCGCCTGCGGGAGTGACCGCTACCCGGGCTCCCTGGCGTGAAGGGGGTCGTCGCAGCCGGGCACCCGCTGACCGCCGAGGCCGGCGCCGCCGTCCTGCGCGAGGACGGCAACGCGGTCGACGCCGCCGTCTGCGCGGTGCTCGCCTCGTTCGCGGTCGAGAGCCCGCTGACCGGGTTCGGCGCCGGCGGCCACATGATGGTCCACGAGGGCGGCGAGACCACCCTGATCGACTTCTTCGTCGCCGCCCCGGGGCTGGACGGGATCGAGCGGGGCACCGAGCTGGCCCCGGTCCCGGTTCGGTTCGACGCCGAGACGACGCAGACGTTCTACGTCGGCCCCGCCTCCTGCGGCGTCCCGGGGACCGCCGCCGGCCTCGCCCACGCGCTCGAGCGCTTCGGGACGCTGCCGCTGCGCGACCTGATCGGTCCGGGGGTGCGGCTGGCCCGCGAGGGAGCGCCGGTCAATCACGGGCAGGCCTACATCCTCGACATCCTCGGCCCGATCCACGAGCGGATGAGCGGGGCCCGGGAGCTCTACGCCCCGCAGGGCCGGCGCCTTGGCGAGGGGGACGTCTTCGCTTTCCCCGAACTTGCCGACGCGCTCGAACGCTACGCCGAGGAGGGTCCGGCACTCTTCTACACGGGCGAGGTGGCGGCGGCGATCAGCGACTTCGTGGTCGGCCACGGCGGCCTGATCGGCCCGGGCGACCTCGCCTCCTATGAGGCGATCGAGCGCAAGCCGATCGAGACCGCCTTCCGCGGCACCAGGGTCCTCACCAACCCGCCGCCCTCCTCGGGCGGTATCCTGATCTCTTACTGCCTCGGCCTGCTCGAGCGCCTCGGGCCCCGCAGCGGCCCCGAGCAGCTCGTCGCGGCGATGGAGGCGGCCAACTCGCGGCGCGACCTCGCCTTCGCCGAGTCCCTCTACGAGGAGGGGATGGAGGCCGGTTTCCTCGACCCGATCGGCCTCGACTTCGCCGCCGCCGACCTGCTCGGCTCGACCACCCACATCTCCGTCCTCGACGGCGACGGCAACTGCGCCAGCGTCACCTGCTCCAACGGCTCCGGATCCGGCGTCCTCGTCCCCGGAACCGGCGTGATCCTCAACAACATGCTTGGCGAGGAGGACCTCAACCCGGCCGGCTTCCACCTGATCGCGCCGGGGCGGCGGGTGCCGTCGATGATGGCGCCGACGGTGGTGCTGCGCGACGGCGAGATCGTCCTCGCCCTCGGCAGCGCCGGTTCCAACCGGATCCGCTCGGCGATCCTGCAGACGGTGGTGCGGGCGGTCGAGCAGGGCTACCCCGTGGCGGCGGCGATCGAGGCGCCACGGCTCCACTTCGAGGGGGGAATCGTCCAGGCCGAGAAGGGGGTGGACCCCGAGGCGCTGGTTCGTCTGGAGACGCACGGCCTCGAGGTCGCTCGTTGGCCGTCGCTCAACCTCTTCTTCGGCGGCGTCCAGGCGGTCGCCCGCGACCCCGCCAGCGGCCAGCTGAGCGGCGGCGGCGACCCCCGGCGCGGGGGCGCCGTCGCCTACGCCGACTGAGGCCGAGGATCTGCCGGCGGGCGAGAGGTCAGGGCAGTTCTGCCCCTTCCGAAAGCTCTACTGGACGGTCTAACTAATTTTTGTCTGAGCCTCTGTCTGCGCGGGGGAAACGCTCACGTTTTCGACCCCTCCACTCCTGAGCGCCTGGAGGGGAGATCGTCAGCCACGGCCGGGATGGCCTAAGTTAACTCGTAAATAGAAAGATCCTGAGTAATTGGACTCGGCAATTTTTCAGCTTGGACATCTCGTACAGATATAGGTCCTCTAACCGGGTTGACAGGTACACGCCGAGTTCCTAAGGTGCCGCGGAACGGCTTGGGAAGCCGAGGACGGGGCGGGGAACTTGTGCTCGACTCCAAGGTGTCCGCTGGACGCGTTGGCCAGTCATCTCAAAGTGGGGAAGATGATCATCAATTGAACTTGATTGAAAAAATTACGAGCCTGCTCTCTGGGCAACGGCCGCCGAGCTCGGGAGACGACGCCTCCGGCGGCCAGGCGGCGGGTCCCTGGCCGAGCCCGGTTCCTCCCCTGATGAGGCCCCCCACCCCGGAGCTCGCCGTACACAAATTCCACGCCGAACTGGACCGCTACAAAGTCGAAACAAGGGTGGGTGCCCGGGAAAGCGAGGCGCGCAGGAAGAGCGAACGCCTCGATCAGTTGATCCTCCTCGCCCTGATCGTGGTCGTGGGGATCGCACTGCTGAAGATGGATCCGGGCGAGTGGCCGCGCTACGTGTCGCCGACCTTGATCGCGGGAGTCCTCTTCAGGCTGGTCTGGGTCACCCGGAGGAGGGGCGGTCCCCCCGATTCAGGTTGACCGCTCGTCGGGGCTCTCGAACCCGCCGAGGCCGATGATTGTCCGGATCGGTTTCTCTCGGCTCCGGCGCATGCGGTCCCGCGCTTCGGCCTCGATCTCGTAGGAGCGTTCGTAGGCGCGGGTCAGCTCCTGCATGAGGTCCTCCCACCCCTGCTCGTCCAGCTCGACGGGCGTCCAGGTGAAGTGACTCTCCGGCCGGCCGTCGTACGCCACGCCCTTCCCGTCGGTGAGCGCACGTCGCTTCGCCCGGTAGTAGTGCCTCTGGGAGCCGCGCGCCTGCTCCTTGCGGACCACCTCGATGTAGTCGGCCTTCTGGAGCGCCCGGAAGTGGTAGCCGACGTTGGAGACGTGGATCCCCCGCTCCTCGGCGAATTCCCTGGGCGTCACCTCGCGCTGATGGCAGGCGGCGAGGATCTGCATCCGCAGCGGATGCTGCAGGACGCGGCCGGAGAGACCCCGCTCCTCGCGAGGTCCTCCGTGCTCCACCGCTTGGTTCTTCTGCCGCGCCACTTTCCTCCTCCCCGAAACGCTTGGCCGATCCCGAACACCATAATCCCCTCCTCGATGGCGGAGGCCAAAATCGATTTCGAGGCCGAGGGGCTGCTGGAGGGCGTCGAGGGACGGCCGAGGCAGGCACGGCTGGAACTGCTCGAGCAGCTTTCGGGCGAAGGCTGCTCGCTGGAGGAGCTGAAGGAGGCGGTCGCCGCCGGCCGGTTGACGCTGCTTCCTGTCGAGCGGGCGCTGGCTGGCGCGGGCCCGCGCTACACCGCCCGCGAAGTCGCCGAGATCGCCGAGCTCGACCTGGAGATGCTGCTGCGCTTCCGCTCGGCCCTCGGGATCCCCGTTCCCGATCCCGACGAGCAGCTCGGCACCGATGCCGACGTCGAAGCGGCCCGGGCGATGAAGCGGTTCCTCGAGCTCGGCCTGCCCGAAGACGGGATGCTGCAGGTGGCGCGGACGATCGGGATGGGAACCGCGCGAATCGCCGAATCCAACCGCGAGCTGATCATCCGCACGCTGACCCAGCCCGGCGACACCGAGCGCGACGTCGCCCTGCGCTTCGCCGCCGCCGCCGAGTACATGCTGCCGCTGGCCGGCCCGACCGTTGTCTACGCGCTGCAGGCGCACCTGCTGGAACAGATCCGCCGCGACGTGATCGGCGCCACCGACATCGCCTCCGGCGAGCTGGGAGGCGCCGTCGAGCTGACCGTCTGCTTCGCCGACCTGGTCGAGTTCACCCGCCTCGGCGAGGAGATCGCACCCGAGGAGCTGGGGATGGTCGCCGGCCGCCTCGAGGAGATGGCGACCGCCGTCGCTGAGCCGCCGGTGCGGCTGGTGAAGACGATCGGCGACGCGGTGATGCTGGTCTCCTCCGAACCCGTGCCGATGGTCGCCGCGGCGCTGGAGCTGATCCACGCCGCCGAGAACGAAGGCCAGCAGTTCCCCTGGCTCCGCGCCGGCATCGCCAGCGGCCCGACCCTGCCGCAGGCCGGCGACTACTACGGCCGCGCCGTCAACCTTGCCAGCCGCATCACCAACGTCGCCCGCCCCGGCAGCGCCGTCCTCGACGAGGCGACCAAAGAGGCGGCCGGCGAGGGCTTCGACTACTCCTACGTCGGCGAACGCCGGCTCAAGGGCCTCGACTACAGGGTGAAGCTGTTCCGGGCGCGGACCCCCGGCGAACGCAAGGACGGCGGCCGGCGCTAGGAGCGCCGCGCTGCGCTACGCGGGCTTCCGCGCCGAGACCAGCAGGTTGTAGAAGAGCTCGGCCGGGAGGTAGGGCTCGAGCACTTTGGTGTCGACCTTCTGCAGGGCGATGTAGCTGTTGAAGGCGAAGCGGCGCCAGCCGAAGGAGATCGACTCGGGCTCGGCGCTCGACTCGACCGTGCGCAGCCCCCAGCCCCAGGCGTTGGAGAGGAGCTCCTCGCCGCCGACGCGGCGCTGCTCGAAGCCGGCCTCCTTGAGCAGGCGGCGGAGGTCGGCAGGGGCGAAGGCATGGACGTCGACCTCGCCCTCGAGCGAGTGCCCCTCTGACTGCTCGTGCTCGGGGGTCGTGCGGACGTGGGCGCCGACCGCGCGCCGCCAGACCGGGGCCAGGGCGAGGCCGGCCCGCTTCGGCAGCGCCGCCAACTGGTCGCCGTAGCGGGAGGGCTCGCCGGCGAAAGCGATCATCCCGCCCGGTCGCAGGACGCGGCGGAATTCGGCGAAGGCCTTGTCGAGGTCGGGGATGTGGTGGAGGACGGCGTGGCCGAGGACGAGGTCGAAGCTCTCGTCCTCGAAGGGCAGGGTCTCGGCCTCGGTCTCGACCGTGGTCACGTCCTCGAGGCCGAGTGCGTCGGCGGTCGCCGCCAGCTGCTCCAGCATCCCCGGCGAGATGTCGGTCGCGGTCAGCCGCTCGATCACCCCGAGCTGGACGAGGTTGAGCGAGAAGTAGCCGGTGCCGGAGCCGATCTCCAGCGCGTCCCCGAAAGACCGGCCCTTGAGACCGCCCAGCGCCTTGACCAGCTTCAGACGCACCTGGCGCTGGCCGACCTCGCCGAAGTCGATGCCCCACTTGGCGTCGTACTCGTGGGCGGCGGCGTCGTGGTAGCGGGTGTTGACGTCCTTGATGTGCTCGTGGGTGGCGGTGGGGGAGGCCGGCATGGGGCGGGAACTCTAATAGCGTCCCGGCCGTGGAGCGTCACTACCTCCAGTCGAACCAGCCGCCCGGGGTGCCGCCGCTGCCGCTGACCGGCGAGCGGACGCTGCCCGACGTGCCCGAGGAGAACTACTGGTTCCGCCGCCACCTCGTCGTCTACGAGTGGATCGCCGAGCGCGTGCGGGGGAAGCGGGTGGTCGACATGGCCTGCGGCGAGGGCTACGGCTCCGACGTCCTCGCAGGCGCCGCCGCGAGCGTCGTCGGCGTCGACGCCAACCCCGAAGCGCACGACCATGCGCGACTCCGCTACCAGCGCCCGAACCTGCGTTTCGAGCGCGACCTGGTCGAGAGCTTCGCCGAGCCCTGCGACGCGGTCGTCTTCCTGCAGACGATCGAGCACGTCCAAGACCCTGGCGCGATCCTCGAGCACTTCAAGTCGATGCTGGGGCCGGGGGGCGTCGCCTACGTCTCCACCCCCAACCTGCTGACGCTGGCGCCGCCGGGGGCGGAGAAGTCCGACAACCCCTGGCACGTGAAGGAGTACCGGGCCGAGGAGTTCCGGGCACTCTGCAATGCCCACTTCCCGCGGGTCGAGCTGCTCGGCCTCTTCCACGCCCGCAAGCTGCGCGCCCACGAGCTGGCGATCAAGCTCGGCTGGGACTCGGTCCACAAGGCGCTGCGGCTGACGGAGCCCTTCTACGACCGCTTCACCCCGGCGATCGCCGCCTCCGACTTCGCTCTGAAAGAGAAGAACCTCGACGGCGGACTGGATTTCCTCGCCGTCTGCCACGCGGATTGATGCTTCGGGAGGGGACCGCCGGGGACCTGGCGATCGTCCTGCACAGCCACATGCCCTACGTCGAGGGCTTCGGGACCTACCCGTTCGGCGAGGAGTGGCTGTTCGACGCGACGATCCGCTCCTACCTACCGGTGCTGGAGGTGGCGCGGGACCTGACGGTGACGGTTACGCCGGTGCTGGCCGACCAGCTCGAGGACGCGGCGGCCGCCGAGCGCCTGCGGCGGTTCCTGGTCGAGTGGCGGATCGGCGCCGCCGAGGCGGACCTGCCGCAGGTGCCGGAGGAGTGCCGGGCCGCCTGCGAGGGCGAGCGGCAGCGGTACGCCCACGCGCTGGAGCTGCTCGACGCCGCCGGTGGCGACCCGCTCGTCCCCTTCCAGCGGGCGGCGGCGGAGGGGCGGATCGCCCTCGCCGCCTCCGCCGCCACCCACGCCGTGCTGCCGCTGCTGGCGACGCGGGAGGGGGTGCGGCTGCAGCTGGAAGCCGGGATCCGCGCCCACCGGCGCCGCTTCGGCTGGGACGGCGGCCTCTGGCTGCCGGAGTGCGCCTATGCCCCGGGGCTTGAGTGGCGGCTGGCCGAGCAGGGGGTGCGCTGGTTCTGCGTCGACCAGAGCCGGCACGCCGAGCCGCTGGATGCGCTGGCGCCGGTCGCGACCGAGGCCGGGCCGGTGGCGCTGCCGATCGACTGGGAGGCGATCTCCTGGCTCTGGTCGCTCGAGGGCTACCCCTCCGACCCGGCGCACGCCCAGTTCGCCGGCAAATCCCTGCGCGGGATCCGGATCTGGCGGGTGGGGGGAGGCGCCTACGAGCCCGATGCCGCCGCGGCGGCGGCGCGGCGCCAGGCGCAGGAGTTCCTCGCCGCCGCCGCGGCGAGGTTGCGCACCTACGCCGAGAGCCGCGGCCGTCGCGGCCTGCTCGTTTTTGCGATCGACACCGAGCTGCTTGGGCACTGGTGGTCGGAGGGGCCGATCTGGCTGCGGGGCGTGCTCGAGGGCGCGGAGGCGGCCGGGATCCGGCTCCTCACCGTGCCGCAGGCACTGACCGAGCACGAGCCCGTCTCCCGGCCGCTGCGCGCCTCGACCTGGGGCGAGGACAAGGACCTCGGCACCTGGGACTCGCCGCCGGTCGCCGACCTCGCCTGGGGTGCGCGGAGGATGGAGCTTCGTCTGCTGCGCGCGGCCTCCGCCGGGGTGCGCGGGCCGCGCCTGGAGCGGGCCGCGCGAGAGCTGCTCGCCGCCCAGTCGAGCGACTGGGCGTTCCTGGATCAGCGCAAGCAGGCCGGCGATTACGCCTACCAGCGCGCGACCGACCACTCACGGGCGCTCTTGGAGGCCATAGACTGCGACCGCCCCACCGATCCGCGAATGCGTTCCCTCGCCCCGGATCTCAGCCTCGCTCCGCTCCTGGAGCCCTGAAGAAACCACCCCAGGTAAAGCCACCCGGACCAGCTTCCCCCGAACTTGACCCGCGTCCTGATCCTCTCCTGGGAGTACCCGCCGCTGATCGAGGGCGGCCTCGCCCGCCACGTCCGCAAGCTCTCGGAGGCGCTGGTCGAACGCGACGTCGAGGTGCACGTGCTGACCCGCGGCGGGGAGGAGTCCCCAGCGACCGAGCGCCGCGGCGGGGTGATCATCCACCGCATCCGCGAGCCGAAGCGACCGACCGACCTGGGTGAGTTCGTCGCCTGGATCGAACGGATGAACTCCGACATGCTCGCCGCTGGGGTCGAGCTCGGCGACCGCTACAGCTACGACCTCGTGCACGGCCACGACTGGCTCGTCGCCAACGCCTGCGACCACCTCGCCAAGCGCTTCGACGCGCCCCTCGTCACCACCATCCACGCGACCGAGTACGGCCGCCACCAGGGCTGGGTCGACAAGCACCCGCAGACCTACATCCACGGGGTCGAGCGCTGGATCACCAACCGCTCCGACCGCGTCATCGCCTGCTCCCACTACATGCGCGAACAGGTCGCCGACATCTTCGGCGTCGAGGAGGGGCGGATCAGCGTGATCCCGAACGGGATCGACCCCGACGACCTCCCCGCCCAGCCGGCCGAGGAGCTGGCGCGGTTGCGCTCGGAGTTCGCGGCGCCCGACCAGAAGCTCGTCCTGTTGATCGGCCGCCTCGTCTACGAGAAGGGATTCCAGCTGGCGCTGGAGGCAATGCCGCGGGTGCTCGAGGAGGCGCCGGGGACGCGCTTCCTCGTCGCCGGCTCCGGCACCCACGAGGCCGAACTGAAGCGCCAGGCGCAGGAGCTGGGGCTGATGGAGCACGGCACCTTCCTCGGCTGGATCGGCGACGACGTCCTGCACTCGCTCTACCGGATCGCCAACCTCACCGTGGTCCCCTCGATCTACGAGCCCTTCGGTCTGGTGGCGTTGGAGGCGATGGCCTCCGGCTGCCCCTGCATCGTCGCCGACACCGGTGGCCTGCGGGAGGTCGTCCCGCACGAGGAGGCGGGACTGCGTTTCCGTGCCCACGACCCCGAAGCGCTGGCCGAGGTCGCGATCCGCGTCCTCTCCGACGACGAGCTCGGCCGCCGCCTCGTCGCCGAAGCCTACGAGCACCTGCGCCGCTTCGACTGGGGCGACGTCGCCGAGCAGACGGCCGCGGTCTACGCCGAGCTGGCCGGCGCCAAGACCGCGTAAGAGCTCCTGCCGGCTCCACCCGGCTTCAGCAGCCGCCCCGCCGCCTTCGGGCGAGGCTGCGATCGCTGATCGTGAAGCTGCCGTCGTCGCTGCTCGCCGGCGTCCAGTGGATGCCGTCGAGCAGCTCCAGCGGTGAGATCGAGAGGGCGCCGGCGAGCTTCATCAGCGTGTCCACCCGGGCCAGCCGCGTCCCCTGCTCGAGCATCCCGATCTCCGTCCGGTGCAGCGAGGCGAGCGCCCCCAGCTCTTCCTGCGACATCGCCGCCCGGCGGCGGCAGCGAAAGAGGTTGCGGCCGAACTTGACCGCCACCTCCTCCGACCGGATTCTTCCGTCTCGAGCCACGCACGCACTGTTCCGCAATCGGTTCATTGTCAGCCAGACAATACGTTTCACGACTGACGGACTTCTTGCAGTCGCTACTCGCCCTGCCCGGCGTACTCGGCCGGCTGCATCGTCGTCCAGGCCGCGGGGTCCGGTTCGACCGGCCGCTCCCAGCGCAGCTCCCGCGGCGCCTCGCGCATGCGGATGATCCGGGCCGGGATGCCGCCGACCACGGCGTTGGCGGGGACGTCCTTGGTCACCACGGCGTTGGTCCCGATCACCGAGTTGTCGCCGACGCTGACGCCGCGGAGGATGCAGGCGCCGTAGCCGATCCAGACGTTGTTGCCGACCTCGACGTCGCGCTTGTAGATCCCCTGTCGCCGGATCGGGCGCTCGACCTCGACGATGCCGTGGTCGAAGTCGATGAACATCGCCCGGTCGGCGATCACGCACTCCTCGCCGATCCGCACCCGCTGGTAGGCGGAGATCGTGCACTCCTGGCCCATCACCGTCTTGGCGCCGATCTCGACCGCGCCCTCGTGGCAGCGGATCTTCGTCCCGTCGCCGATCCAGACGAAGCGGCCGAAGCGGATCTCGCCCCGCGGCTCGATCTTCAGTTCCAGGCTCTTGCCGAGGAAGAAGGGCCCGTCCGAGTGCCAGCGCCGGCCGGCCGGCGTCAGCAGCCGGCGCCAGAGGTAGCGCCAGAGGAGCCGCGCGTAGCGCGGGGTCAGCATCCGGTTGCGGGCCAGGAAGCGGAGCACGGCGGGGCAACTTTAGAGGCCGCCTGGAGAGGTCGTCCGGAAACCCCCACGCACGCCTGGCGGCTCCGGACACGTCGCGGGGCGTCGTCCTCAGTCGGCCAAATGGCGCTGCCATTCGGCCTCCCTGCGTCCTGCCCCCGCTCGGTCCGGCCCTCGCCAGGCGCACGCGCTGGTTCCCGGACGACCTCTTAGACTGGCTCGCCCGTGGCCGACGTCGCCAAAACCGCGCCGCTCGCCGAGCGCCTCGCCGCCGGCGAGAAGCGGGCGCTGGCGCGGGCGATCACCCTGATCGAGTCCGACGATCCCGCCGGCTGGGAGCTGGTCCGCGAGGTCTACCCGCGCACCGGCAAGGCCCGCATCATCGGCTTCACCGGACCGCCTGGGGTGGGCAAGAGCACCCTTATCGGCGCCCTCACCGGCGAGCTGCGCAAAGCCGAGCGCGAGGTCGCCGTCCTCTCGATCGACCCCTCCAGCCCCTTCACCCGCGGCGCCCTGCTCGGCGATCGGATCCGGCTCACCGACCACTTCCTGGACCCCGGCGTCTTCATCCGCTCGATGGCCTCCCGCGGGGCTCTCGGGGGTCTCTCCGAGGCGGCCCTGCAGGTGGCGCTGATCATGGATGCCGCCGGCAAAGACGACGTCCTGATCGAGACCGTCGGCGTCGGCCAGGCGGAGATCGACATCGTCGACCACGCCGACACGATCGTGCTGGCGCTGATGCCCGGCTCCGGCGACTCGATCCAGGCGCTGAAGGCGGGGGTGATGGAGATTCCCGACGTGATCGTCGTCAACAAGGCCGACCATCCGATGACTGACACGATGGTCCGCGAGGTCCGCGGCGTGCTGGCGCTGTCGCAGGATCCCGAGGGCTGGAAGGTGCCGATCCTGCGCACCGAGGCGGCCCGCGGGGAGGGAGTGGCCGAGCTGGCAGCGGCTATCGACGAGCACCGTCAGTTCATCGAGGGGGCGGGGACGCTGGCCGAGCGCCGGGCCCGAAACCTGCGCAGCGAGGTGCTCGGGATCGCCACCTCGCGGATGCGCCGCCGGCTCGAACAGACGGTCTCAGAGGACCCGGCGACCGCCGAGCTGCTCGACCGGGTGGTGCGGCGTGAGCTCGACCCGGCGACGGCGGCGAGCGAGCTGCTGGAGAAGCACGTCGATGACTGAGGAGCAGCCGGTCCCGGCCGCCGAGGCGATGGGCTGGCTGGGGGCCGAGGTCGCCGAGCTGAGCGGCGGCTCGATCGGCCAGGTGCAGGGCTTTTACGTCGACGCCGAAAGCGGCGACCCGGCCTGGCTTATCGCCCGCCTCGGCCGCCGGCGCCGCGCCCGCGTCGTCGCCGTCCCCTTCTCCGACTGCGCGGGGGCTCCCTTCGGGGTCTGGGTCGCCCAGGAGGCCGACGCGATCCGCAGCGCCCCGGTCGTCGACCCCACCCGACCGCTGCGGCGCGAGCACGAGCTGACCATCTGCGCCCACTTCGGAATCGGCGAGAAAGTCGGTCGGGCCGCCGCGGTGGCCGGACGCGAGGAAGGCTTGGTTACCGCTGTTCCCCCGCGTCCGAGCTGAGGGCGCGGCCGGCTAAGCACGCGATTTTCTAGCGGTGCTTGACCGGCGACCACCTCTTACTAGAGATTTGAGTAATGAGGATCGCCTATGTGTTGGGGGGGTTGGTGGCAGTCGCATGCCTGCTCGCCGGTTGTGGCGGGGGAGGGGGGTCCGGTGCCGCCGCCGAGCCGGTGGCCACTACTAGCGAAGCGTCCCAGGAAAAGCCGGTGCCAATCCCCTGTCCCAAGCCTTCCGAACAGATGGAAGTGACCCTGGACGGTCACGCGGGTGCCGAGAACGCCGGGATCCTGATGGCCGAACAGCGCGGGTACTTCCGCGAAACCGGCCTCGACGTCTTCGTCAAGACCCCCGCGAGTCCGGAATATCCCGTGAGCTACGTGGCGGTCGGGGACGACGACGTCGGCATCGCCCAGCAGCCCCAGATCGTGCTCGGCAACGAACTCGAAGAATCGGTGGTCGCTATCGGGAGCGTGATCTCGAAGCCGACCGCGGCAATGATCTGGCTGAAGGGCTCCGGGGTCGACGAAGTCGCCGATCTCGAAGGCAAGAGGATCGCCACCTCCGGCGCCTTGTACCAGAGCGACCTTCTCGAACAGGCGCTGGCGCAGGGCGGCCTGACCCCGGACGACATCGAAGTCGTGGCGGCAGGCTATGAACTCGTTCCGAAGCTCCTGAACGGGGAAGTCGACGCGATCTTCGGTGGCTCCGCGAACATGGAGGGAGCCTCCCTTGAAGCCCGGGGGGCCGAACCGGTGATCACGCCTGCGCGGGAGCTCGGGGCTCCGCCCTACGACGAGCTGATGCTGATTGCCCGCCCCAAATGCGTGGCGAAGCACCCGGCGATGTACCGGCGCTTCATGGCGGCGGTGGCGAAGGGAACCGCCGCGGCGAAGCAGGACCCTGAGGGAACCGCGCAAGCGATCGAGGGGAACATCGGATCCGACCCCAAAGTCGGAGGCAAGGAGATCGAAGCGCAGGTGGCGGCGACGCTTCCCCTTCTCTCCCACAGCGGTCGAATCGATCTTGCGCAGGCCGCCGACCTCCTCCGTTGGATGCGGGAGAAGGGCATGATCGAGGAAGAGCCGCCTGTCGAGCAGCTGTTCACCAACGACTACCTGGCGCCGTGAGCCGACGTCTATCGAAGGCCGGCCTTTGGTGGTGCTGTCTGGCGATAGCCGCCTCGGTCCTGGTCGGATGCGGGGGAGGAAGCGAAGAAACGGGCACCGCCGCCGATCGCCCGAAGCCGTCCACTGCCTCGGAAGAAAAAGCCAAGCCGGAAGACAAGGGCGAAGTCGCGGACGTCTTCAAGAATGCGGGCCCCCTCGAATGCCCCTCGCGTTCCGAGGAGGTGGCGGTGACGCTGGACGTCGACCCGAACGGCACCAACGCGGGGGTCGAGATGGCTCTGAAGCGGGGTTTCTTCACCGATGCCGGTCTCGAAGTCTTCGTCGGAGGGCCGAAGAACCCGGCAAGAGCCGTGCACTACGTGACGGCCGGGGTCAGCGACATCGGCATCGCGCAGCAGCCGCAGGTTGTGCTCGCAAGCGAAGAAGGAGGGGCGCCAGTCGTCGCTATCGGCGGCCTGATCCACAAGGCGAACGCGGCGATGATCTGGCTGCCGGAGTCGGGGATTCGGAGCCTCGCGGACCTCGAGGGCAAAACCGTCGGGATTCCCGGCGCGCCCTTTCAGGAAGCCTTCCTCGAGCAGGTGCTGGAACGGGCCGGCCTACGGCTCGATGACGTCACGGTCAAGCGGACGAACTACAAATCCGCAGACGCTCTGCTCGAAGGAAGGGTGGACGCGGTCTTCGGGGGCACTTGGAACGGCCTGGGGGCGGAACTCGAATCGCGGGGGGCCGACCCGGTGGCGATGCGTGCGCGTGCCCTGGGGCTGCCCCCCTATGAAGAATTGGTGGTGATCGCCCCCGCCAAATGCGCCCGACAGCATCCAGGGGTGATGCGCGCCTTCATGAGGGCGGTGATGCGGGGCACGCAGGCGGCGAGAAACCATCCAGTGGAGGCTGCAAATTTCGCCGCTCAGAGCTACAGGCTGGACCCGAGGTTCCGCATGAGATACCTGCGAGCACAGTTCAAGGCGTCGCTCCCGCTTCTCTCTACCGACCCCCACATGGATCTGGCCAAGGCGGCTGGTCTGGTGGCCTGGATGCAGAAAGAAGGGATCGTGAAGCGAAAGCCGCCGGTCGACGACATGTTCACCAACACGTACCTGGCGCCCTGAGCGCCCTCAGAGGGAGATGAGCCGAAGAATGAGGATCAACTGGTTTGGAGCGGTCGTCCTCGCGGCTTTGCTGCTGGCCGGGTGCGGGGGCGGAAGCAGCGACAAGAGCGATAACGGCTCCGCCGAAGGCACCCAAGCGGCCAGCACTCAGCCGGCTCCCAACCTGGACCACCGGGACGCGAACAAGATCGCGACGATGTGGGTGGCGATGGACGGCTGGGACAGCGCCGAAACGGTGTCGTTCCTGGTGGCCGAAAAGCGGGGCTACTTCAGGAAGCTGAAGATCTCGCCGCTCACCCTCAGCCCGGTGACCTCGAAGCTGACGATCCCCGACGTGGTGAGGGGGCAGGACATCCTCGGCGTCGCCACTGCTCCCGAGGCGATCGCGGCGCGGGACAGGGGGGACCCGATCGTCATCGTCGGCAACGTGGTCACGCAGGCGACGGCGGCGCTGATCTGGACCAAGGAATCGGGGATCAAAGGGATCCCCGACCTGAAGGGCAAGACGATCGCCATCCCGGGGCTCTCCTCGCAGAAGAGCCTGCTCGAAGACGTTCTGACCGAAGAAGGGGTCGAGCCGTCGGAAGTCAAAGTCAAAAGCGTCGGCAACGACCTGGTTCCGAGTCTGGTCAAGGGACGGGCCGACGCCATCTTCGGCGGCTCCGCGAACGTCGAGGGGATCGACTTGAAGTCTCGCGGCTTCCAGCCCGTCGTCACCCCTGCCAAGGCTTTCGGGGTCCCCGATTACGACGAGCTGGTGCTGGTGGCGATGCAGAACGTCGCGGAAGCCAACCCGAGACTGATCGGAGACTTTGTCTCCGCGCTCGCACGCGGCGCCTCGACCGCGAAGGAACAGCCACAGGAAGCGATCAAGGTCCTCGAAGCCTCGGGCGAAAAAAACCCCGAAATCAGCTCCTCGGCGATGCACGAACAGGTGGGCGCGACGGTCGGGATGCTCTCCGGCAGCGGCCGCGTCGACCCGGCGCGCATCCAGCGCCTGATCGACTGGATGTTCGAAAACGGGATGATCGAAGACGACTTCCCCGTCGAGGAGCTTGTGCCGCAGCCCTAGCTAGAGGAGGCTCTATAGCTGCAGGCTCTTGACCTGCAGCAGCTCCTCGATCCCGTAGCGGCCATTCTCGCGGCCATGGCCGGACTGGCCGTAGCCGCCGAAGGGAGCGAGGGGGTTGAAGGCGCCGCCGTTGATCTCGATCTGGCCGGTGCGGATGCGGCGGGCGACGGCGATCGCCCGCTCGCTGTCGCCGGACCAGACGCCGCCGGCGAGGCCGTAGTCGGTCGAGTTGGCGATGCGGACGGCATCGTCTTCGCCCTCATACGGCTGGATCGCGAGCACCGGGCCGAAGATCTCCTCCTGTCCGATCGTCATCTCGGCCTCGACCTCGGAGAAGACGGTGGGTCGGACGAAGTAGCCGCGCTCGAGTCCGTCCGGTGGCTCGGCGCCGCCGGTGATCAAGCGGGCGCCCTCTTCGACCCCCTTCTCGACGTAGCCGCGCACGCGCTCGCGCTGGACCTCGGAGACCAGCGGCCCCAGCCTGGTCGACGGCTCGAACGGGTCGCCGGGCGTGAAGGTCTCCGCCGCCGCCTTCGCCAGCTCCTCCGCCTCGGCCAGGCGCTGGCGCGGGACCAGCATCCGGGTCAGGGCGCTGCAGGTCTGCCCGCTGTTGAGGAAGCACTTCGCGACCCCGTCCGGCACCGCCCTCTCGAGGTCGGCGTCGTCGAGGATCAGGTTCGGCGACTTGCCGCCGAGCTCCATCGCCACCGGCTTCACGGTCGCTGAGGCGAGCTCGGAGACGCGCCGCCCAGCGCGGGTCGAGCCGGTGAAGGAGACCATGTCGACGCCGGGATGGGCGGCGATCGCCTCGCCGACGACCGGGCCGGTGCCGGTGACGAGGTTGAAGACGCCGGCGGGGAGGCCGGCGGCCTCGACGACCTCGGCAAGCAGGAAGGCGTTCAGCGGCGTCACCTCGCTCGGCTTGAGAACGACGGTGCAGCCGGCGGCGAGTGCGGGGGCCACCTTGGCGGCGATCTGGTTCAGGGGGTAGTTCCAGGGCGTGATCGCTCCGAGCACCCCGACGGGCTCGCGCAGTACTCGCGAGTTGCCGATCTCCTCCTCCCAGGCGACCTCCTCCATCAGCTTCGGCATCGAGGCGAACTGGGAGGCGGGCAGGCCGACCTGGATGATCCGGCTCAGCTTCAGCGGCATCCCCAGCTCCTGGGTGATCGTCGCTGCGATCTCGTCGCCGCGCTCGTTCAGCCCTTGGGCGATCGCGGCGATGTAGCGGGCGCGCTCCTCGCGCGAAGTCTGCGACCAGGAGTCGAGGGCGGCGCGTGCCGCATCGACGGCTCGATCCGCGTCCACCTGCGAGCAGCCCGGGATCGTCCCCAGCACCTCCTCGGTGGTCGGGTTGACGACCTCGATCGGATCGGCTCCGTTCGGCGCCACCCACTCCCCGCCGATGAAGACCCTGTCCTTGACCTGAAGCTCCGCCGCCGTCGCCATCGTTCCTCCTTGTTCCGGCCGCCCCACTGCCGGACTCGCTTCGTATAGTTTGAGTAATGAAGCAGGGACTTATCCGTACCACGTTGATCGTAGCCGTCGCCCTTCTCGGTGGGTGTGGGAGCAGCCGGGTCGCGGTCACCACGACGCCGACGACCGCTCGGGAAGCTAGGCCGGCGTTCGCCGGAAAACCGAGTCCGACGTTTCCCGAGCAGCTGCACCTGAGTCTGGATGGTCAGCTGAACGCCGGTGACGTCGCCATCTACATGGCGGTCGAAAAAGGGTATTTCGACGATGTCGGTCTGACGGTGTTCTTCAGCGCCCCGGTCATACCGCGTCGACCGGTCCCGTATGTCGCTGCCTACACCGACGACATTTCGGTGACGCAGCAGCCCCAAGCGGCCATCGGCAAGGACAACGGGGCGCCGATCGTCGCGGTGGGGAGCCTGGTCTCACAACCGACCGCATCGATGATCTGGCTGAAGGAATCGGGGATCGAAGGGGTGGCCGACCTCAGAAACAAGACGATCGCCGTACCTGGCATCCCTTACCAGGAAGAGATGCTCGAATCCATCCTCGAAAGAGCAGGCCTGAAACCGGACGAAGTCGAGGTGAAGCAGGTCGGCTACAAGTTGATGCCGGCGCTGTTGCACGGAAGGGCCGATGCCATCTTCGGCGGTTCCTGGAACATCGAGGGAGCCGCGCTGCGGGAGCGAGGGGCCGACCCGGTGATCAAGCGTGTCCAAGAGCTTGGGGTGCCCGCCTATGACGAACTCGTGGTCATAACCCGCGCCGATCGCGCGGCTCGTGAACCTCAAGTGATTCGCAGATTCATGTCGGCCCTGACCCGAGGGGTTGCAGCGGTGAAACGGAATCCCGAGATGGCGCAGAAGTTGGTCGAAGCCGGCCCACATGAATTTGCGACAAGCAAGGAGGAAATGGCCGCTCAGATGCGGGCGACGCTGCCGCTGCTGTCCTCGAGTGGAGACTTCGACCCCCGGCAAGCGGGCAGGCTGGTGGCCTGGATGCAGGGGCAGGGGATGATCGATCGGAAACCCTCGGTTTCGGAGCTCTTCACCAACCGGTACCTCCCTGCGGCCGAACGGTGAAGGTCGCCGAAGCCGCCTTAAGCGACTGCGACGGTCTCGTCGGCGCCCTCTTCCGCCCCCGGTCCCGGCACCTGCTTAGCGTCCCGCGCGGTCAGCACCCTGCCGCACTCTTCGCAGATCCCGCGCTCGCTGACGGTGCCTCCGCACTCCTTGTGGACGATCAGGCGCAACGGCCCGCCGGGGTTGGGGGAGTAGCGGTCCCCCCAGTGCAGGAGCGCGATCAGCGCCGGCCAGAGGTCGAGGCCCTTCTGGGTCAGGAAGTACTCGTAGCGGGGCGGGCTTCCCTGGTAGGCGCGCCGCTCGAGGATGTCTTCGTCGATCAGGCGCTGCAGGCGGGCCGAGAGTACGTTGCGGGCGATGCCCAGCGCCTCCTGCATCTCACCGAAACGGCGGTTGCCGTGCATCACCGTGCGCACGATCAGCAGCGACCAGCGCTCCCCAATCACCTCCAAGGCTTTGGCGACGGAGTCATCGAGGCCGGGGTAGTCGCGGCGCAGCACGTGTGAATCATCGCACACTAGGTTGCATCAAGCAACTGACTCCGCTAGGCTCGGCCCCGTCCAGAGTTGCTTCATGCAACCGAGCGATCGGAGGCCTTCAGATGAGGTTGATCCCACGACACAGACACCACCGCCGGCCCAAGGGTCCGCGCATCGCGATCAGCGAGGCGGAGATCAGCGCCGACCTCCACTACCCGGCGAGCCGTGGAGCCGCGAGGCGCGCGAGCATCGGGCGAAGGCTGGAGGCGCGGTGAGCGAGAACGGCCTGGTCACCGCACCGGAAGGGACGGGAGCCGAGCTGGCCGAAGAGTTCGCCGCCGCGGACCCCAGCAGCTCCCGCAGCCGCATCTTGGTCTGGCAGGACCCGGTGCCGACGGCGGCGGCCGGGGCGACGATGACGGGCATGGAGTACATGACCGCGGTCGTCACCGGCAAGATGCCGCCGCCGCCGATCGCGGTGACGATGCGGTTGCGCCCGGTCGAGCTGGAGGAGGGGAGGGTGGTCTTCGAGGGCGAACCGGGCGAGGAGCACTACAACCCGATCGGCGTCGTCCACGGCGGCTACGCCGCGACCCTCCTCGACAGCGCCCTCGGCTGTGCCGTCCACACGACCCTGCCGGCCGGGGTCGCCTACACCTCGCTCGGGCTGGAGGCGAAGTTCGTGCGGCCGCTGACCCGGGACACCGGCCGAGTTCTCTGCGAGGCGACCGTCCTCTACCGGGGGCGCAAACAGGCCACTTCCGAGGCCACGCTGACGGCCGCCGACAGCGGCAAGCTGCTCGCCCACGGCGTCGCCACCTGCATGATCCTGGGAGCGGAGGGTTAGGCGTGACTCTGGGCGAGCGCGACGAGGAGCCGCACGCCAAAGCCGTTGGCGCCGTTGCCGACGTACTCGCGGCCGATGTCCCAGGCGCTGCCGGCGATGTCGAGGTGCGCCCACGGCACCTCGCCGACGAACTCCTCGAGGAAGGAGGCGGCGGTGATCGTTCCCGCCTTGCGCTTTTTCCCCAGGTTGGAGAGGTCGGCGACGGTGCCCTGCATCAGCTCCTTGTACTCGGGGTGGAGCGGCAGCCGCCAGGCCAGCTCGCCGGTCGCCTCGCCGGCGCGGGTGACCGCGGCCGCGAGCTCGTCGTCGTTGGCGACGAGGCCGGCATAGGTCGAGCCGAGGGCGACCTCCACCGCCCCGGTCAGGGTGGCGATGTCGACCAGCCGCTCGGCCCCGAGCTCGGCGGCGTAGGCGAGGGCGTCGGCGAGGATCAGCCGTCCCTCGGCGTCGGTGTTGTTGACCTCGACGGTCTTGCCGTTGTACTGGGTGATGACGTCCCCGGGCTTGATCGCGGTCCCGGAGGGCATGTTCTCGGTCGAGGGGCAGACGGCGACGACGTCGATGGGCAGGCCAAGCTCGGCGATCGCGGCCACCGTCTCCAGCACCGCGGCGGCGCCGGACATGTCCATCTTCATCTCCTGCATCCCGGGGCCGGGCTTGAGCGAGATCCCTCCGGTGTCGAAGGTGACGCCCTTGCCGATCAGGCCGAGGGTAGAGGCCGAGCCGCCGCCGGAGTAACGCAGGACGATCATCTTCGGCTCCTCGGGCCCCCCCTGGCTGACGGCGAGGATGCCGCCCATTCCCTTCTCCTCCAGCTCCGGGCGGCCGAGGACCTCGACCGAGAGCGAGCCGATGCCGGCGGCGATCTCCTCGGCCCGGGCGGCGAGGAAGCTCGGGGTGGCGACGTTGGCGGGGGTGTTTTGCAGGTCGCGGGCCCGGTTCTGGGCCTCGGCGACGATCCGAGCGGCCTCGACCGCATCGCCGAGCTCGGCCGAGCCCACGATCGTCAGCGACCCCAGCCGCGGCGCCTCGTCGTCGGGCTCGGACTTGAAGCGGTCGAAGCGGTAGGCGGCGAGGATCGTTCCCGTGGTCAGAGCCGCCGCGGCAGCGGCGTCATCCCCGCTCTCGGGCAGCGCCCAGGCGATCGAGGCGGCGTCCAGGCGCTTCGCCTCCTCGGCGGCAAGCGCAGCGGCGACGCGCAGCCGCTCGGCGTCGAGCTCGTCGCGATCGCCGAGACCGGCGACCAGCGTCGGCGGGAAGCCGTCGGGGCGCAGCAGCGAGAGCTTCTTGAAGCCAGCCTTGGCCTCATCGGCGCCGTCGGCGGCGCCGATCGACGCCGGCAGCTCATCGCCGGCGACGAGCCCGATCGCGAGCAGATCGGCCCCCATGTTCTTCAGCTCAACCTGCTCGACTCCGGCCTTCATCGGCCGCGATTCTATGCCCTGTCGGTATCGTCATCCGCTGGACTTGGCGGACAGGGGCCAGGCCAGCGAACTTCGGAAAGGAAAGGCAGTAGATGCCCAGCTCAGTGATTCTAGGAACCGCGCGCACGCCCTTCGGCAAGATGGGCGGCGGTCTCTCCTCCCTCGACGCCACCGACCTCGGCGGTACCGTGATCGAGGCTGCCCTCGACCGCTCCGGCGTCGCCCCCGAGCAGGTCGAGCAGGTCGTCTTCGGCCAGGTGCTGCAGGCAGGCCAGGGCCAGATCCCCTCGCGCCAAGCCCAGATCAAGGGCGGGATCCCGAAGGAGGTCCCCTCGGAGACGATCAACAAGGTCTGCGCCTCGGGCATGCGCTCGCTCGGCCTCGCCGACCAAGCGATCCGCGCCGGCGACTCCAACGTCGCCGTCACCGGCGGCATGGAGTCGATGAGCCAAGCGCCCTACCTGTTGCCGAACGCCCGCTTCGGGTTCCGGATGGGCGACGTGCAGGCACTCGACGCGATGACCCACGACGGCCTGACCAACCCCTTCACCGAAAAACAGATGATCAACGAGGCCAGCGAGGTCGGCAACGAGCTCGAGATCACCCGCGTCGACATGGACCGCTTCGCCGAGCGCTCGCACCGGCTCGCCCACGAGGCGACCGAAGCCGGCCGCCTCGCCGAAGAGATCGTCGGCGTCACCGTCAAGTCGCGCAAGGGCGAGACCACGGTCGAGGCCGACGAGGCCATCCGTCCCGAAACCACCCTGGAGACGCTGGCCGGGCTGAAGGCGATCGGCGGCCCCGACGCCACCCACACCGCCGGCAACGCCCCCGGCGTCAACGACGGCGCCGGCGCGATCATCGTCGCCTCCGAGGAGTGGGCCGAAAAGGAGGGCAAGACCCCGCTGGCGCGGATCCTCTCCTACGGCACCGTCGCCGACGACTTCCCCTACCTGGCGAAAACGCCGGCCAACGCCTCGAAGCTGGCGCTGGAGAAGATCGGCAAGAGCCCGGAAGACGTCGACCTCTGGGAGATCAACGAGGCCTTCGCCTCCGTCGCCCTCAACAGCGTCCGGATGCTCGGGGTCGACGAGGAGAAGGTCAACGTCAACGGCGGCGCGATCGCCCTCGGCCACCCGATCGGCGCCTCCGGCTCCCGCATCGTCGGCGCCCTCGTTCATGAGCTGCGGCGCCGCGGCGGCGGCCTCGGCGTCGCCGCGATCTGCTCCGGCGGCGGCCAGGGCGACGCGATCGTCATCGAGGTCGACGGAGCCTGATCCTTGAGCGAGCAGCCCGCGAGCGAAGGCACGCCGCGGGCTGCCGCTTTCTTTGACCTCGACAAGACCCTGATGGCGGGGTCGAGCGGGATGCAGTTCGCCCGCATCGCCGCCAAGCAGGGGATCGTTGGGCGAAGGCTGCTGGTCGGGTGGGGCTGGGAGCACCTGCGCTACCGGCTGCGCGGCACCACCGACGCCCGCACCGCGGAGGTGCTGAAGGTCGCCCGGGAGCTGATCACCGGCGTCTCCGAGAGGACGATCGACCGGATGGGGCCGGAAGTGATGGCGGCGATCCTGCCGCGGGTCTTCCCGCAGATGCTGGAAGAGGTCTACGCCCACCAGGATGCCGGCCGCCCGACCTTCATCGTCAGCGCCGCCGGCAACGGCGTCGTCGAGCAGCTCGCCCACGTCCTCGGTATGGACGGGGGGATCGGGACCCGCTACGAAGTCGACGCCGAAGGCAACTTCACCGGCCGCCTCGACGGCCCCTTCGTCTACGGCGAGGGCAAGGTGACGGCGATGGAGGAATTTGCCGACAGGCACGGGATCGAGCTGGCCGAGTCCTACGCCTACTCCGACTCGCTCTCCGACCTGCCGATGCTGCGCGCGGTCGGCAACCCGGTCGCCGTCAACCCCGACCCGCCACTGGCGGCGATCGCCCGTGAGGAGGGCTGGCAGACCCTGCGCTTCGAGCGGCTCGGCCGCCGGCTGGTCGCCCTCGCGGTGACCTTTCTAGCCACCGTCGCCGGGTTTGGCGCATCCCGCGTCGCCGCCCGCCGGCGGATGCCGCCCCCGTCCCGGTTCCCGCTGCGGAGCGGCGCTCGCACTCGTTCGCGGTAGGGTTCCGGGCCGTATGGAGGCAGCCACCGCACGCAAGATCCGCGTCGTCGTCGCCAAGCCCGGCCTCGACGGGCACGACCGCGGCGCCAAGATCATCGCCCGCGCTCTGCGGGACGCCGGCATGGAGGTCATCTACACGGGCCTGCACCAGACGCCCGAGCAGATCGCCGAGACGGTGATTCAGGAGGACGCGGACGCCGTCGGCCTCTCGATCCTCTCCGGGGCGCACATGACCCTGGTGCCGAAAGTCGTAGAGCTGCTGCAGGCCCAGGGAGTCGACGACGTGCTCGTCACGGTCGGCGGCACGATCCCGGCCGACGACATCCCCGAGCTGAAGAACCTCGGCGTCGCCGAGGTCTTCACCCCCGGCGCCGGAACCGACGACATCGTCGATTTCATCCGCGAGCGCGCCACCGCCCGCCACGCCGAAGGCTGAAAATCGCGCTCAGGCGCCGCTTCGCCGCGAAGCGCTGCGTGACATTTGACACGGATCGGTGCATAGGTCCGACGGATCGGGGTATGATCCTGATTGACTCGTCAGTCAACCGCCGGCACGCGTTAAGATCGCGCCCCGCGAAGACCTGAGAATCGTCCCCAAGGAGGCTTTGTTTTGAAGATCTGCGTCCTGGTCAAGGAGGTCCCGGACGCCGCCGTTCAGAAGCGCATCGACCCAAGCACGATGCGACTGGACCGCGGCGGCGAGAAAAACCTCAACCCCTTCGACACGCACGCCCTCGAGGCGGCCATGCAGATCAAGGAGGGTGGAGCGATCCCGGTCGAGGAGGTCGTGGCGGTGACGATGGGCCCGAGCTCCGCGGTCCGCGCGCTGCACAAGGCCGTCGCCCTCGGCGCCGACCGCTCGGTCCACCTCTCCGACGACGCGCTCGCCGGCTCCGACGTCTGTGCGACCGGTTACGCGCTGGCAAAAGTGCTCGAGTCCGAGAGTCCCGACCTGGTCCTGCTGGGCCAGCAGTCGGACGACGGCGAGTGCTACACGATCGGCGCTGTCGTCGCCGACCACCTGAAGATGCCTTCGCTGACCCAGGTGATCCAGATCGACGTCGCTGACGGCAAACTGCGCTGCGAGCGCCAGGCCGAGTACGGGTACGACACGGTCGAGGTTGAGCTGCCCGCCGTGATCAGCGTCGGCGACGCGATCAACGAGCCACGCTACCCGAGCCTGAAAGCGATCATGGGCGCAAAAAAGAAGCCGCTCGACTCGAAGGCCACCGGCGACGTCGGCATCGAGGCCGGCCAGGTGGGCCAGGACGGCTCGAAGACGCAGGTCCTCGGTCTCAACCCCCCTCCGGCCAAGGAAGCGGGCGAGATCATCGAGGACGAGGACACCAACGAGACGGTCGAAAAGATCGTCGCGTGGCTCGACGAGAGGAAGCTGATCTAGATGGCAGGGATCCTGGTTTACGCCCTCCACGACGACGAGGGCAACTTCAACAAGAACTCGCTCGGGGCGATCTCCGAGGCCGCCAAGCTGGCCGGTGAAATCGGCGGCGAGGCCTCCGCGCTGGTCGTCGGCGACGTCGCCGACGAGGCCTGCGCCTCGCTCGGCAACTACGGCGCCGCCAAGGTCTACCGGGCCAAGAACGTGCCCGAGGGCCTGGCCCAGCCGATCGTCGACGCGATGGCCAAGGTCATCCAGGACGAGGGCATCTCCTACGCGCTGTTCGGCGGCGGCCTGCTCGGCTTCGAGATCGGCGCCGGCCTCACCGCCCGCCTCAACGCCGGCGTGACGATGGAGGTCACCGCGGTCAAAGTCCAGGACGGCAAGCTCGTGGTCGAGCGGCCGATCCTGCAGGACTCCGAGATCGCCGACGTCGGCTACGTTTCCGAGCCCGGCATCATCATCGGCCGCCTCAACGCCTTCGACACCAAAGAGTCCGGCGGCAGCGCCGAGGTCGTCGACGTCGACGTCGAGGTCTCCGAGTGGTCGACCAAGGCCAAGCTGGTCCAGCGCGGCGAGCAGCGCGGCGCCGACGTCAACATCGAGGACGCCGACATCCTCGTCGGCGGCGGCCGCGGTCTCGGCGCCAAAGAGGGCTTCGAGCTCTGCGAGCAGCTGGCCGAGTCGATGGGCGGAGCCGTCGCCGCGACCCGCGCGGTCGTCGACGCTGGCTGGTACCCCTACGCGGCCCAGATCGGCCAGACCGGGAAGACCGTGGCGCCGAAGCTCTACCTCGCCGCCGGCGTTTCCGGGGCGATCCAGCACAAGGTCGGGATGCAGAACTCGGAGAACATCCTCGCGATCAACAAGGACCCGAACGCGCCGATCTTCGAGTTCTCCGACCTCGGCGTGGTCGGCGATCTGCACAAGATCGTCCCCAAGCTGACCGAGGCGATCAAAGCCAAGAGGGGAGGCTGAGCTCCGGCTCGGCCTCCATCCAGACCCCAAGGAGTCCATAGATGCCCGCCGTCGCACCCGCTGAGTTCCCGCCGCCGTTCGACTCCGCCGACGTGATTGGTCCGCCGACCGACGCGCCCGAGGATCGGATCGAGGTCGGGGTTGCGATCGTCGGCGGCGGGCCTGCGGGCCTGGCCTGCGCCAACAAGGTCCTGCAGCTGCTCGAGGACGAGCCGGAGCTGACCGAGAAGCTGGGCGAAGTCCCGGTCGCGGTGATCGAGAAGGGCAAAGTCGCCGGCGCCCACCTGCTCTCCGGGGCGAACATGAAGCCCTCGGCGATGGAAGAGCTCTTCCCCGACCTGCCGAAGGAGGAGTGGCCGGTCTACCAGGAGGTCACCAAGGACGCGGTCTACCTGCTGACCAAGAAAGCGGCGCTGCCCCTGAAGCCGATGCCGCCGAACTTCAAAAACCACGGCAACTACGTCACCTCGGTCTCGAAACTAGGCCGCTTCCTGGCTGAGAAAGCCGAAGAGGCCGGCGCCTACATCCTCAGCGAGACCGCGGCGACGAAACTCCTGGTCGAGGACCGGATCGTCAAGGGCGTCCGCTCCGGCGACCGCGGCCGCGGCAAGGAGGGCGAAGAGCTCGCCAACTTCGAGCCCGGCTCCGACGTCGTCGCCAAGGCGACCGTCCTCGCCGAGGGCACCGTCGGCCACCTCACCTACGCCGCCTACGACTACTTCGACATGCACGGGGCCGACCCGATGCGCTGGGAGCTCGGGGTGAAAGAGGTCTGGGAGGTGAAGGAGCCGCTCGACCGCGTGATCCACACGATGGGTTGGCCACTGCGCAAATCGCCGCGCTTCAACGAGTTCGGCGGCAGCTTCATCTATCCGATGGGCGAGGACAAGATCTGCATCGGCCTCGTCGCCGGCCTCGACTACACCGACGCCACCTTCTCCGTTCACGACGCCCTGCAGCTGCTGAAGACCCACCCCTTCATCAAGAAGCTGATCGACGGCGGCAAGCGGGTTGCGTGGGGCGCGAAGACGATCCCCTCCGGCGGCTACTTCGCGATGCCAAAGCGCCTCGCCGTCCCCGGCATGGTCGTCGCCGGCGACGCCGCCAGCATGGTCAACGTGCCGACGCTGAAGGGCGTCCACTACGCGATGCACGCCGGCATGTACGCGGCGGAGACGATCGTCGACTCGCTGAAGCAGGACATCGACTCGGTCAACTTCGAGGCCTACGACGAGAAGGTCCGCAAGTCGCTGATCGAGAAGGACCTGAAGCAGTCCCGCAACATGCGCCAGCCCTTCTCGAAAGGCTTCTTCATGGGTGGCGCGATCGCCTCGGCGATGACGATCACCAAAGGCGCCTTCCCGGGCGGCCACTGGAGCCAGGAGCACGACTCCGAGGTGAAGATGGACCTCGGCAAGGCGGGGAAGACCTACCCCAAAGCCGACAACGAGCTGACCTTCAACAAGCTCGACAGCGTCTTCCTCTCCGGCAACGCCACCCGCGACGACGCCCCCAACCACGTCCGCATCCAGAGCCACGTCCCCCGCGAGGTTGCCCAGACCTGGGTCTCGATGTGCCCGGCCCAGGTCTACGAGATCCCCGAGGACCAGCTCGAGAACGGGGCCGCCGAGGTCGACGTCCACGTCACCGCCTCGAACTGCGTCCAGTGCGGCGCGATCACCGCCAAGGGCGGCCGCCTGACCCTCCCCGAGGGCGGCGACGGCCCGCTGTACCAGGAGACCTGAGCAAGCCGCTTCACTAAAGGCACAATCCGCGCGCCACGCGCGCGGATTTACCGCTTAGGGTCGCGGTGTGGTTGTTGCGACCTTGATGAGCTATGCGACGAGTGTTGCCGGACTGATGGCGGCCGCGATTGCCGTGGGGGGCTTCCTCGCCCACGCCCGGCCAGCGCTGTCGGGTACCGATGAGCGCCGGCTGAGGGCGGTGACGGTCATCGGCGGAATCTGGGGCAGCGGTGTCGCTATCGCCGTAATTGTTTTGTCTGCGATGACCGAGTAGAATCGAGAGGGCATGAGCGAACGAAAAGCAATAACGCTGGCTGGGATCGGCACCGTCACTCTGAGTGTGGGCGGCTGGCTAGCGGTAGTTCTTCTGGGAGGCGGCGGACAGCTTGCGGCGGCAGCGATGATGCTGGGGCTCGGAATCGGGGTCGACCAAACGTCTCGTATCGCGATGCGCTACGACCGGCGCTGAATTCCGACGGGTTCTACTTCTATGCCGCTTCGGCTTCTTCCGTCCGCAGCAGCGCCGCGCCGTCGAAGAGCTGCGCGGTGCTCGCTGCGGTGGGGGTGAAGTCGAGGGTGCTGCGGCGGCGGGGGGCCGCGATCACGGTCCACTCGTCGCAGCCGGCGAAGGCTTCGTCGAGCCGCTGGGCCATGGTGCTGCGGGGGCGATCCTGGTCGAAGATCTGCTTGGACATCGCGCTCCGTCCTCCTGTAGGGGTTGTGGAAGTTTCACCCCGCCCGTCGGACGAAAAATATGCTCTTTGCGATTGTTTGGGAACGTTTGTTCGTTCGTGAGGTTATGAGGAAGCCGCAAACTCGGCGATCACCTCTGCCAGCCGCCCGGGCTGATCGAGGGCGACGAACGTCTTCGCGTCCGGGATCTGCACGAGCTTCGCGTTGCCGGCTTCGCCCTGCAGGCGTTCCGCATAGCTGACCGGGAAGTACTTGTCCCCTGGCGCCCAGGCCAGGAGGATCGGCAGCTGCGAGCCGCGCAGCTTCTCCGCCGCGGCCAGCGTGTGGCGCTTGTTCATCCCGGCCGTGACCTTGGCCGCGTCCCGCATAACGCCGGAGTCGGTCTTCGCCGGCTGCATCCAGGAGGCGATCAGCTCGTCGGGGATCTTCGTCCTCGCGAAGGGGGCGAAGGCGCGCCTCGCGACCGCGTCGATCCGGAACGGCGCCGAGAGGAGGAACATCCCGCCCGGCAGCTTCGCCAGCGGCGGCATCGCCTTGAATATCCCCGGCGGGAAGTTCTCGTGGGTGTCGCAGTTGGTCAGCACCAGGCGCCCGATCCGGTCCGGATGCGAGGTCACCAGCACTTGCGACATCGCTCCGCCGGAGTCGTTGCCGACGATCGTCACGTCCTCGAGCTCGAGCTTGGCGAGGAAGTCGGCGATCAGGCGGGCAATGCCGGGAGGGGAGAGGTCCGCGCCGGAGTTCATCGCCACCTGGTGCGCCCCGATCGGCCAGTCGGGGGCGATGCAGCGGAAGCGGTCGGAGAGACGGTCGACGACACCGTCCCAGAGGCGCCCGTCGACCAGGTACCCGTGGACGAAGACGATCGGCTTGCCCTCTCCCGCCTCTCGGTAGCGGATCGTTCCCTGTGGAAGCTGAACTTCTTTGCGCTGGTCCGTCACGATGCTCCTCCTTTGGCCGCCATTGACCTATAACATACATACTGCATGTCTGTAAGTCCAGAATCCGAGAAGCGGCGAACCCAGGCCGAGCGCACGCAGGCAACTCGGGGCGCCCTGATCTCAGCTGCCCGCCGCCTCTTTACCGAGCGCGGCTACGACGACGTCGGCACCGAGGAGATCGTCCGCACCGCCGGGGTCACCCGCGGGGCTCTCTACCACCACTTCGGAGACAAGGCGAGCCTGCTCGAGGCCCTCTACGCACGGATAGAGGCCGAATCGACCGAGCGGGTCGCCCGGATCGTCCTTGGCTCCGACCTGGAAAGCCCGCTGGAGGCGATGAAGGCGGGGGTGGAGGCTTTCCTCGACGAGTGCGCCGAGCCGGAGCTGCGCCAGATCGCCCTCCACGACGCACCCGCCGTGCTCGGCTGGGAGCGCTGGCGCGAGATCGGCGCCGCCAACGGCCTCGGCCTGATCGAAGCGAGCCTGGCGGCGGCGATCGAGGCCGGGGAGGTCCGCGATCTCCCGGTGAAGGCGACGGCCCACCTGCTGATGGGGGCGCTCGACGAGGCGGCGATGCTGGTGGCGCGCGACGAGCGGCCGCAGAGCCGGGCCGAGGTGACCGAGGTCCTAACGACGCTGCTCGAGAGCTTCGCGGTCGAGCGGCCCCACTGACCAGGCCAGCCGGCGCGACTCCTTCTGCGCGTACATCCGCACGTCGGCGAGCTGCATCGCCTCCGCCGGCGAGTCCGCCTCCTCCGGGACCGAGGCGATCCCCCAGGCGGCGCTGAGCTCGAACCCCTTGCCGTTGGACGTGAGCGCTTCGGCGGCGGCAACCGCGATCTCCTCGCGCCGCTCGAGACCCAGGCCGGCGATCCCGCCATCGATCAGGACGAGGAACTCGTCGCCGCCGAGGCGGTAGCCGGTGGCTGGCGACTCGATCGCGGACTGCAGTCGCTTGCCGAGCATCGCCAGCATCTTGTCGCCGGCGGGATGGCCGAAGTTGTCGTTGTAGCGCTTGAAGCCGTTGAGATCGAGCAGGATCAGCGTCAGCGGCGCCCCCGGTGAGCGTTCCCGCAGCTCGAGGTCCATCCGCAGCCGCGCCTGGCTGCCGAGCCCGGTGAGGGGATCGGTGCGGACCTGTTCCAGCAGCCGGGTGTTCTCGCGCAGGCTGAGGGCCAGGTGCCCGATCACGGCCAGCATCGTCAGCGACCAGAGGATCGTGGTCAGGGCGCTGGAGCTGTGCAGGTACTGGAGGACGCCGAGGACGATCATCGCCCCCGCGACGATCCCCGGCACGATCATTTCCCGCCAGCCGTCGAAGCGGGCGTCGGGGAGGATGCGGTCCGCCTGCGGCTGCCAGGCCTCGGCCCCGAGGAGGACGGCGGAGAAGAGGTAGATCGGTTCGACCCAGTCGCCGCCGGGAAGGGCTGCTTCGTAGCTCTGCAGCGTGAAGGCGACGTCCGCCACCGCCATCACCGCGAGGCCGCCGAGGAGCAGGGTCCAGGTCCGGCCCGGGCGCCAGCGGGTGAGGGCGATGACGCCGACGATCAGCGAGACCAGGAGCACGTCGCCGAAGGGGTAGGCGATGGTGGTCAGGACTTCGATCGTGCTGCCGCTGGTGTGGTCGGCGACGAACTCGAAGAGCAGGGCGGCGCCGAGGGCGGCGGTTCCGAGGGCGGCGACCAGGCCGTCCATCCAGAGCCGGCGGTCGAGCTCGTGCGCGCGGGCGCGGACGAGCAGGTAGAGGCCGAGCGCCGCCAGCGGGTAGAAGGCGAGGTAGCCGATGTCGGCGGGAGAGGGATAGGGAGCGCCGGGATTGCCTTCGATGTAGAGGGTCCACCAGATCTCGCCGGCCCCCCAGGCGAAGATCGAGGCGCTGATCGCGTACCAGGCGCCGCGCTCGGGGCCGCCCCGCAGCGCCCGCGTCAGGCAGGCGAGGCCGGCGCAGACGACGACCGCGTCATAGGCGATGCCGTTGATCGCGGTGTCGAGGCCGGGGCCGCCGATCCCGATCCAGTCGTGGACGATGACCAGGGCCGCACCGCCGAAGAGAACTGCCGCAATTGCTTTCCGCACACAGGCGTATCGGCACGGCTTGCACGGTTCTCTAGACTTGGTGGAGATGAAGGCAGGAATTCACCCCAATTACACGCTTGCCAACGTGCATTGCTCGTGCGGCAACCAGTTCTACACGCGCTCCACGAAAGAGGATCTGCACGTAGAGCTCTGCTCCGAGTGCCACCCGTTCTACACCGGCAAGCAGAAGCTGGTCGACACCGGTGGCCGCGTCGAGCGCTTCCAGCGCCGCGCTGCCAAGCACAGGGCTGGGAAGTAGCCCGTGAGCCCGCCGTCGGGCTCGGCACTGGCATCCCACGAAACCCCCTCTGGCAACGGAGGGGATTCTTTGCGCATGCCCGATGGGGCGCTGGTCGCCAAGCGCGACGCCCCCGTCGGCGGTCAGGCGGTTCTCGAGGGCGTGATGATGCGCGGCGTCTCGGTCTGGGCCGTCGCCGTCCGCACGCCTGAGGGGCAGATCGAGGTCGAGTCCGAGCCCCTCGTTCCCTGGGCTCAGCGCCACCGCGTCTGGCGCCTGCCGGTGATCCGCGGTGTCGTTGCCCTCGGCGAGTCGCTGAAGATCGGCTTCAAAGCGCTGGCGATCTCCGCCAACGCCCAGCTCGACGAGGACGAGCAGGGCGAGAAGGAAGAAATCGGCGGCTGGGTCTGGGGTCTGACGATCGTCTTCTCGATGCTTTTGGCGATCGGGCTCTTCTTCGTCGTCCCCGTCGGCCTCACCAGCCTGATCAAGGACTCGCTCGGGTCGCCCTTCCTCTTCTGGCTGGTTGAGGGGCTGCTGCGGACCGGCATCTTCATCGGCTACATCCTCGCGATCAGCAAAATGCCCGATCTGCGGCGGGTCTTCGAGTACCACGGCGCCGAGCACAAGACGATCTCTTGTTACGAGGCCGAAGACGAGCTGGTGCCCGCCCGGGCGAAGCTCTACTCGCGCCTGCACCCGCGCTGCGGGACCAGCTTCCTGCTGATCGTGATGGTGCTGGCGATCTTCGTCTTCGCCCCGCTCGGCCTGCCGGCCTGGTACTGGCTGGTGCTCTCGCGGATCCTCGGCATCCCGCTGATCGCCGGCCTCTCCTACGAGGTGATCAAGTGGGCCGGGAAAAACAGGCGCAAACGCTGGGTGCGGGCGGTGATGTGGCCGGGGCTGATGCTGCAGAACCTGACCACGCGCGAGCCCGACGAAGAGCAGCTGGCGGTGGCGATCGCCTCCCTCAACGCCGTCCTCGCTCGGGAGACTCCCGAGGAGGCGGCGAAGAAGCCGCATATCGAGATCGTCGCCTAGTCCGGCGGCTCTAGTCTTCATCCCATGATCGAGCAGCTGGTCGAGCAGATCGAAGCGCGCTTCGCGGAGCTCGAGGCGCAGATGTCGGACCCTGAGGTGATCGGGGACCGGGAGCGCTATGCGGCCGTGGGGCGCGAATACCGGGAGCTGCAGCCGGCGAGCGAGCTGGCGGCGCGGTGGCGGACGCTGCGCGACGACCTCGAGGGGGCGCGCGAGTTGCTGGCCGAGGGCGAGGACGCGGAAATGCGGCAGGTGGTCGAGGAGGCACCGGCCCAGCTAGAGGAGCTCGAAGAGGAGATCCGCCTGGCGATGGTCGAGCGCGACCCAAACGACGCCAAGAACGTGATCGTCGAGATCCGCGCCGGCACCGGCGGCGACGAGGCGGCGCTGTTCGCGGGCGACCTCTTCAAGATGTTCAGCCGCTACGCCGAAGAGCGCGGCTTCTCGACCGAAGTCCTCTCCCAATCCGCCTCTGA